>Ga0208403_100022_pt1 | contig 144742 bp, 120 predicted proteins | sample LakWasM122_LOW14_2_FD_183934 | JGI IMG/M metagenome (GOLD analysis project Ga0208403, IMG submission 183934) | Freshwater sediment methanotrophic microbial communities from Lake Washington under simulated oxygen tension - Sediment Metagenome... | ecosystem: Environmental > Aquatic > Freshwater...
CGCTCAAAGGCCCCGGTAATCCGAATGTCCTGTCGGGTACCGAGTTCGACCTGACCATCGGCGAGACGCCGATGAATTTCACCGGGCGCACGCGTCCAGCAGTCACCGTCAATGGCTCGATTCCAGCACCGCTGCTGCGCTGGCGCGAGGGTACGACGGTCAACCTGCGTGTCTCCAATGCGCTGCCGGAAGGCTCGATCTTTGGCCATGAAACCTCGATCCATTGGCACGGCATCCTGCTGCCGGCCAACATGGACGGTGTGCCTGGGCTGAGCTTTGACGGCATCCACCGGGGCGAGGCCTACCACTATCGGTTTAAGGTGAATCAGGGCGGTACGTACTGGTACCACAGCCATTCGGGATTCCAGGAACAGGCCGGGCTCTACGGCCCGCTCATCATCGATCCCATCGAACCTGAACCGTTCGCCTACGACCGCGACTACGTGGTGATGCTGTCCGACTGGACCGACATGGACCCCACACGGCTGTTCGCGCGGCTGAAGAAGATGTCGATGTACGACAACTACTACATGCGCACGGTCGGGGATTTTCTGCGTGATGCTGAGCGAAATGGTCTTGCGACCACGATCGACGACCGCAAGATGTGGGGACAGATGCGCATGTCGCCGACCGACCTGTCGGACGTCAATGCGAACACCTACACCTACCTGATGAATGGCGAGACCTCGCTGAGCAACTGGACCGGCCTGTTCCGCTCCGGCGAGAAGATCCGCTTGCGCTTCATCAACGGTTCGGCGATGACGCATTTCGACGTGCGGATACCCGGCCTGAAGATGACCGTGGTGGCCGCCGATGGCCAGTACGTGCATCCAGTCACCATCGACGAGTTCCGCATCGCCACTGCCGAAACCTTCGACGTGATCGTCGAGCCGTCGGGGCAGGATGCCTTCACGATTTTCGCGCAGGACATGGGCCGCACCGGTTTCGTCGCCGGCACGCTGGCCGTGCGCGAAGGGCTTCGTGCGCCGATTCCGCCGGTCGATCCTCGTCCGCTGCTGACCATGCAGGACATGGGCATGGATCACGGAAGCATGGGTGGCATGGACATGTCCGGCGGCAAGGGCATGGAAATGAGCTGTGGCGCCAACATGGGCATGGCCGGCATGGATCATGGCGCGATGGCGCAGACGTCGAAGCCGGCCGATGCCGATCCGCATGCAGGTCACGACATGGCGACCATGAAAGATGGCTCGATGGCCGGCATGGATTCCGGGAGCACGGTCACGCACCCGGCCAGCGAAACGCGCAATCCGCTGGTCGACAACCAGGCCATGGTGGTCAGTTCACGGCTTGATGATCCGGGCATCGGCCTGCGCGACAACGGACGCAAGGTCTTGAGCTATTCGATGCTCAAGAGTGCCTTCGACGATCCAGACGGGCGCGATCCTGGCCGCGACATCGAACTGCACCTCACCGGTCACATGGAACGCTTCGCCTGGAGCTTCAATGGGCAGAAGTTCTCGGACGTCGAACCGCTGCGACTCAACTACGGCGAACGCATGCGCATCGTGCTGGTGAACGACACGATGATGACGCACCCGATCCACCTGCATGGCATGTGGAGCGACCTCGAGGACGATCAAGGCAACTTCCTCGTACGCAAGCACACCATCGACATGCCGCCCGGCAGCAGACGCAGTTACCGCGTGCGGGCCGACGCGCTCGGCAGCTGGGCCTATCACTGCCATCTGCTCTACCACATGGAAGCGGGAATGATGCGCACCGTGAGGGTCGACGAATGAAGACGATCATGACGCTCGCACCACTCGCTGCTGGCCTGCTGCTGGCCTTGAATGCCGCTGCACAGGATCACTCGCAATACCAGATGCCGATGCCTGCTGCGCAGGATCATTCCCAGCACCAAATGCCGGCGATGCAGGATCACACGCAGCACCAGGTCAAACCGAAAGCCGTACCGAAGGTAAAACCAAAGCCGAAGGCCAAACCCGCCGCCACGCCGAAGACGAAGGCAGCGGTACCCGCCGCACCGATGGATCACGCGGCCATGGGCCACGCGATGCCGGCACAGCAACCGGCTGCCGTGGACCACAGCGCCATGGGACATGACGCCGCCCAACCGGTGCCAATGGATCACGCCGCGATGGGGCATGCCATGCCGCGTCCCGCCGACCAACCCATCACGCCGATTCCGGTACTCACGGATGAAGTTCGTGCAGCGGCCATCCCGCCACCGAATGATCATCCTGTGCACGACAACGGCGTGCAGCACTATGTGCTGTTCAACCGCCTCGAAGGCTTCGATACCGACGATGGCACCGGCATGGCATGGGAAGGCCAAGCCTGGGTCGGCACCGATCTCAACAAGCTCTGGCTGCGCAGCGAGGGCGAGCGAGTAGGGGGGCACACCGAAGGCGCGGATCTCGAAGTGCTGTACGGCCGTGCATTCGCCCGCTGGTGGGATGTGGTCGCCGGCGTGCGCCACGACTTCAAACCGGGCGCATCGCAGGACTTCGTTGCGATCGGCGTGCAGGGCCTGGCGCCGTACAAGTTCGAGGTGGAAGCGACCGCGTATCTCGGCCAATCCGGCCAGACCGCTGCGCGCCTGGAGGCCGAATACGAAACGCTGCTGACCAACCGGTTGATCCTGCAGCCGCTGGTTGAAGTCAGTTTCTACGGCAAGAACGACGAACGCCGCGGCATCGGTTCCGGTCTGAGCACCGCCGAGGCCGGTTTACGCCTGCGCTATGAGTTCACCCGGCAATTCGCGCCGTACATCGGCGTGGTTCATGAACGCGCCTTCGGTCGCACTGCAGATTTTCGTCGCGCGGCGGACGAAGGCGTCAACGACACCCGCTTCGTGGCGGGGATCCGGATCTGGTTCTGATTGGGGGAGACCATCATGCCGTTCGTTACCCGAAAGTCCCTGCTCACACTGAGCATCCTGTCCGGCGTCGCCCTCGCGGCGGCAGCCGGTTTTGTCTGGTCCGGTATTTACAACATCGGCGCGGACGACACCCACACCCGACCCGTGTACTCGACGCTGCAAGCCCTGCGCGAACGCTCCATCGAGGTACGGGCGAACAAGTTGCAAGTGCCCGCCGATCTCGACGACCCGGCGCGCATCCGTCAGGGGGCTGGCAACTACAACGCCATGTGCACCGGCTGCCACCTCGGCCCGGGTATGCAAGACACCGAACTGAGCATGGGCCTGTATCCGGCACCGCCGAATCTGAGTAAGGAAACGGTCGACGCCGACACTGCGTTCTGGGTGATTAAGCACGGCATCAAGGCCTCAGGCATGCCGGCCTGGGGCAAGAGCATGGACGACGAATACATCTGGAACATGGCGGCGTTCCTGCAGGCACTGCCCAAGCTCACACCCGAGCAATATCAGGCGCTCGTCGCCAGCAGCGGTGGTCATTCGCACGGTGGCGGTGAGTCCGAGGGCCACGCGCATGCCGAGGGCGGCGAGGACCATCACGACGAGGGCGACGCGCACGCGCACACCGAAGGAGAGGAGCACAACGCGATGGCGGGCATGCCGATGGATGCGCCCAAGCCGCACTCGCACCCTTCGGGCACACCGCCGCACGTCGATGCGCCGAAGGACACGAAGGCACCGTCCGGTGAAGTGCACATCCATGCCGACGGCAAGAAGCACGTCCACGACGCAAAACCCACGGCCACGCCTGCCACTGCGAAGCCGACCACCGCCGACCCGCATGCCGGCATGGACATGCCCGAAACAGAACCGGCCAGCGATGGCCACGATCACCAACACTGACCGGAGCCGCGAATCCCATGATCCATCGAATTGTTTTCCTCGCCTTGCTGGTGCTTCCATTTGCATCGCAAGCACATGACCCTGCGCAGCATGCGAAGACCAACGTACCTGCCATCGCCGCCGAGGCGAAGCCTGCGGTTGCGGCCGTGGATGCCTTCTCAAGCGCATTGCAGGCCGGTGATCTGAAGCGTGCTGGCACCTGGTTGGCCGACGATGTACTGATCCTAGAAAGCGGCGGTGCCGAGTACTCGAAAGCCGAATACATGGGCGGGCATGCAACGCACGACGCCGAGTTCCTGAAAGGCGCGCATGTGCAGTTGAAGCAACGCACGGCCAAAGTGGCGGGCGAGTTGGCGTGGGTTGGCAGCGAAAGTGAACTGCACACCAGCAAGGACGGCAAGCCGGTGACCACGCTGAGCACCGAAACCATGGTGCTCAAGCGCGGTAAGGACGGCTGGCGCATTGTCCATATCCATTGGTCCTCGCGGGCGAAGCGATGAGGAGGAAGACCATGTCGATGCATGCTGCAACGGCCGTGTTGGTGCTGGGCGCTGTCGTATCGCTGGGCGCCTGCGCCAAACAGGCGCCAGCACCAGAACGCGCTGCCGAGGTCACAGCCGAAGTGGCACCAGTGCCCGCACCAACGCAAGCGCTGCCGCTCGTTGTCGTTCACAAGAGCCCGAGTTGCGGCTGCTGCGGCCTGTGGGTGGACCACATGCGCCAAGCCGGATTCCAGGTCGAGGTACGCGACGAGGACAACGTCAATCCGGTGAAGGAACGCGTGGGCGTGCCGTATGGCAAGGGGTCTTGCCATACCGCCGAGGTGGGAGGCTATTTCATTGAAGGCCACGTGCCGGCCGCGGACGTGAAGCGCCTGTTGGCCGAAAAACCCGACGTCAAGGGACTGGTGCTGCCCGGCATGCCAATGGGATCGCCCGGTATGGAGATGCCGGACGGGCATTCGGAGCCGTACACCGTCGAACTGGTGCGTCGGGACGGCACGACAGCGGCCTTTGCAGCGCACTGAACGTACATGGATGGCCGCATGCAGCAGGGCTTGACTCTGGACTTTACTCAAGGGTGGAGACTGGCGGCATTCCAGACGCAAGAGGTCCCTCAATGAAGATCGGTGAACTCGCCCAACGCACCGGTGTCCCCATCGACACCGTGCGCTACTACGAACGGCAAGGACTGCTGCCGGAGCCGGAACGTCAACCGTCCGGCTACCGTCGGTACCAGAGCGCCGATGTCTTGCGCCTGCGTTTCGTGCGTCGCGCGAAGGCACTGGGTTTCACCTTGGAAGAGATTCGCGAACTGCTCGCACTCTCCAGCCATCGCGAGGACGACATGGGCAGCCTCAAGGCAGTCGCCGAGCAGAAGCTGGCGGGCGTCGAGGCCAAGCTGGCGGAACTCACGCGGATTCGCGACGGATTGCGGACGCTGATCAAGGCATGTCCCGGGCATGGGGCATTGGGCGCTTGCCCGATCCTGCACGCACTCAACGAGGACGCCGCATGAACACGCACACGCATTCCGATCACGACGCGCATGGGCAGGGCAGTTGCTGTGCGAACAAGAAGCCGGCACCAGCATCCGACAACACCGTGATCGATCCGGTCTGCGGCATGCAGGTTGATCCCAACACGACATCGCATCACGTCAGTCATGCCGGCACCGACTACCACTTCTGCTCGGCACGCTGCAGGGAAAAATTCGTGACCGACCCCGAGCGTTACACGACGACCTCGGCCAAAGGGGAAGGGAAGGGCAGTTGCTGTGCGACCAAGGTACCGACATCCGATAGCGCCGTGATCGACCCGGTCTGTGGCATGCAGGTCGATCCCGACACCACGCCGCATCACGCCAGCCACGCCGGCACCGACTACCACTTCTGTTCGGCACGCTGCCAAGCGAAATTCGTTTCCGACCCGCCGCGCTATCTCACGCCCAAGGCCGAGACGGCGCCCGCCGCGCCGGCGGGCACGATCTACACCTGTCCCATGCACCCGGAAATCCGCCAGGAAGGACCGGGGACGTGCCCGATCTGCGGCATGGCGCTGGAGCCGGAAATGCCCAGCCTGGAGGACGAGGACAACCCGGAACTGCGCGACTTCTCGCATCGCTTCTGGTGGACGTTGCCGCTGACCGTCGTGGTCTTCCTGCTGGCGATGTTGGGCGACCGGCTGACGTTCCTGAGCATGGGTGCCCGCACCTGGCTGGAACTCGCGTTGAGCACGCCGGTCGTGCTCTGGGCCGGCTGGCCGTTCTTCGAGCGTTGCGTGCAATCGATCCGCAACCGCAGCCCGAACATGTTCACGCTGATCGGGATTGGCGTTGCATCAGCCTTCGGCTATAGCGTGGTGGCCACTGTGGCACCGGATCTATTCCCGGATTCGTTCCGTGAGCATGGCCGGGTCGGCGTCTATTTCGAGGCCGCCGCGGTCATCGTGTCATTGACTCTGTTGGGGCAGTTGCTGGAGTTGCGTGCCCGCTCGAAGACTTCGGCGGCGATCAAGGCTTTGCTGGGGCTCGCGCCGAAGACGGCCCGTCGCATCAACGACGATGGCAGCGAAGACGACATCCCGCTCGAACATGTCCACATCGGCTACAAACTGCGCGTGCGCCCCGGCGAAAAAGTGCCGGTCGACGGCGAAGTGCTCGAAGGGCGCTCCAGCGTCGACGAATCGATGCTGACCGGCGAATCGATTCCGGTTGAAAAGACCGCAGGCAGCCGCGTGATCGGCGCCACGATCAATGGCACCGGGAGCCTCGTCATCCGCGCCGACAGGATCGGTTCGGAGACCGTGCTGTCGCAGATCGTGCAGCTCGTCGCCCAGGCGCAGCGCTCGCGTGCACCGATGCAGCGCATGGCCGACAAGGTCGCGTTCTGGTTCGTGCTCGCGGTGTTGGCGATTGCCGTACTCACGTTCTTCGGCTGGGGCCTGTTCGGGCCGGAGCCGTCGTGGACATACGCCGTCCTCAATGCGGTCTCGGTGCTGATCATTGCTTGTCCGTGTGCGCTGGGATTGGCCACGCCGATGTCGATCATGGTCGCCACCGGCCGCGCGGCGCGTGCCGGCGTATTGTTCCGCGACGCCGAGGCGATCGAGCAGTTGCGCAAGATCGATACCTTGATCGTCGACAAGACCGGCACCCTGACCGAAGGTCGCCCGGCGTTTCGCGCGGTCATGGCCGCCGACGGGTTCGAGGACGACACCGTGCTGGGCTTGGCGGCAAGCCTGGAGCAGGGCAGCGAACACCCGCTGGCGGATGCGATCCTGACCGAAGCCAAGCGCCGGAACCTACCGCTGTCGACGACCGATGACTTCGATTCGGTTACCGGCAAAGGCGTGCGCGGGCAGATCGCAGGGCAGAAGCTTGCCCTCGGTAACAAGGCGCTCATGGCCGAGGTGGGCGCCGATGTCGCGCCGCTGCTTGCTCGTGCCGAATCGGCGAGGGGCGAGGGCGCCAGCGTGATGTTCCTCGCCGTGAATGGGCGGTTGGCGGGCGCGGTGTCCGTGGCAGATCCGATCAAGGCCACGACCTTGCCGGCTTTGAACGCATTGCGTGCGGCAGGCCTGCATCTGGTGATGGCTTCGGGCGATGCGCAATCGACCGCCGAGGCGGTGGGTCGCACACTCGGCATCGAGGACGTGCGAGGCGAGGTGCGTCCGCAGGACAAGGCCGCGCTGGTACAGCAACTCAAGGCGCAAGGGCGACGTGTCGCCATGGCCGGCGATGGTGTGAACGATGCGCCGGCTCTCGCGGCCGCGGATGTCGGCATCGCCATGGGCACCGGCACTGACGTCGCGATGTCCAGCGCTCAGGTCACCTTGGTCAAAGGCGATCTGAGCCGGATCCTGGAGGCGCGGGCGATTTCGGATGCAACGGTCGCCAACATGAAGCAGAACCTCGCCTTCGCCTTCCTCTACAACGCCATCGGCGTGCCGATCGCCGCCGGTGTGTTGTATCCGGTGTTCGGTCTGCTACTCAGCCCGATGATCGCGGCGCTGGCCATGAGCCTGAGTTCTGTTTCGGTCGTCACCAATGCGCTGCGCCTGGCGCGTGTTCCCCTGGGCGCAACGCACGCAGCACCCGCGCTGTCCGCACACGGCGCGTCTTCTCACTAAGACTTTCCCCCCACCTGGAGTAGGTTCATGAACAAATTCGTTTCGCTGGCCGCTGTCGGCCTCCTGTCCCTGTCCGCGGTAGCCGTCGCGGCGGAACCGCAAGCGCATGGAAGCCATGCGGGTCACGCGGCGCCGACTGCAGAAATCACCCCGGCCCAAAAGGAGTTTCGTGCGCTCGACAAGAACCAGGACGGCAAGCTGTCGAAGGCAGAGATGCCGGCCAAACATCCCATGGCCGCGCACTTCGCCATGATGGACACCAACAAGGACGGTGTGTTGTCGGAGGCCGAGTACACCGGCCACTGACGCGCGAATTTCGGCGGCGCGGTTCGTCGCGCCGCCATTCAAGGAGGTTCAATCATGCAAGCGCACTCCAAGCACCAGACGACTCACGACGCCCGGACGAAGGGCGGTCACGTCAGCCACACCGGCCACCAGACCAGCGACGGGCACTACGGGCGATTCGCGCTCATGCTGGTGCTGTCATTCGCTTGTATGTACGCGCTCATGTACGCCATGGTTGATCGCTTCGCGAATGTCGTGCCGAATATCAACCAGTTCTACATGGCGGCCCTGATGACCGCACCCATGGCGATCCTGGAGTTGGCGCTGATGGGCGCCATGTACCAGGACAAGCGAAAGAACGCGGTGATCTTTGCTTTGGCTGGCCTCGTTCTGGTCGGTAGTTGGTTTGGGATTCGCGCACAGGCCGGCGTCGATGACCGGCAGTTCCTTAAATCCATGATCCCGCACCATGCAGGCGCAATCCTGATGTGCGAGGAAGCCAGGATTTCAAGCCAAGATATCCAGGCGCTCTGCCGGAACATCATCGAAGGGCAGCAGGCCGAGATCGAGCAGATGAAATCCCTGCTGGATCCGACGCGCGGTCAGCCGCAACCTGCCACCCGGGACTAGAATCCTTTCCATGCCGCGACGCGTGTCCCGCTTGGTGCACTGGTTGGTGATCATCACCCTGATCGCCTCGACACTGATCGCGCCAGCGCAGGCGGCAAACGAGGCGCTCCAGCAGATCGCGGCAGCGCAAATGGCCGCGGCCATGGCGGACATGCCATGTGGTGATGAGATGGCCCCGTCGCTCGACACGCACGAGATGCCTTGCGATTGCTGCAAGCCTGCCTCTTGGGATCTGACCGCCTGCTTTGGCACCGCCTATCTGCATGCGCTGCCGGATGTCGTGGCATCGGTTCCGCCGCATGCCACCCACGCGACCGGAAACACTCCGACGTATCTCTCGCGATCGCTCGATACGCTCCTGCGACCACCGATCGCTTAACACTCCGTTTTGTGCCATTCCGGACGCTTTTCGTCCGCATGCCGCTGCGTGCGGCATTCACGGAGATATGCCAATGACATTCCCACGACGTTGAGGGCCGGCAGGGATTCATGTAAAAAGCAGCCGTTCGCCTTTTAAGCTCTTGATGTTGCGGTGCTTTTGCTTCTGAGCCTAGTGCTTTGCTGAGGCCACGAAGTGGCCTATTAGCCTCCAAAAAGTCGCCAAAATCATAAGCCGGCAGGTCCCCACTTCCGACCTAGTTCGCCAGGATCCGGCTCGAATAATCGAGCGGCGCGATCTCCCGGCTCAAGTCGAGTGTGTAGTCCCCAAAGCGATTGATGTGACTGGTCCGGTACGGCTGAGTTCCGGAAACAGCACCAGGTCGGCGTGATAGCGATCGCGCGCCTCGGCGATCCGCTCGGCAATGCGCCCTGCGTTGCCGTCGATGTCCCCGACGGGAAAGTCCGCCTGGACCAACGCGATACGCAGGCTCACGGGCAGTTCCCATCAAGGCATCGCATCGCCAGACGCTTCATGCCGACCGCTTCCGACGCACGTCTGTCGTCTTGACCCGCGAGGCAGGCATCGGTTCCCGCAAGGTGGCCAGAATCGAGCACTGGCCCCGTGCGCCTCCGGAGCACGCATTGATCGTGCGGTCCAATTCCCGGGCAATGCGATTGAGCTCGCGGAGCTTGCTGCGGATATCTGTCAGATGCTCGCGGGCAATCGCATCGATCTCGCCGCAGGAGAGCGTGCGGTCGCTTTCCAGCCGTAGCAGGCTGCGGATCTCATCCAGGCTGAAGCCGAGGTCGCGGCTGCGGGTGATGAAACGCAGCCGATCCACTTCGTCATCGCGGTACTCGCGGTAACCGCTGGCGGTTCGGCGCGGTTTGGGCATCAGCCCCACGCGCTCGTAGTAGCGAATGGTTTCCAGATGACAGCCGCTGGATTCGGCCGCTTCGCTGATCTTCATCGACGCCTCTTGACCCTATAGCTGCTACGGACTTTACCCTGTGAGGCCTACGGGGGCTATGGCACACAGAGGGAGGGGCTGTCATGTCGTGGAGTCCTGCCCTTGACTCCGTAGCAGGTACGGGGTGTACGCTCGCTGTTGCAACTGGTTCCCATTCCCGTTTATTGCCCTTCACCTAGGCGCTCCCCGTGACCAACTCCCTCTGTCGTTGCCTGCTGATCGCGTTTTTGGCTTGGCTGTCCTTCCCGGCCTTCGCCGCCGCGCCGTCCGCGGTCAACCCGCGCCAGACCTGGCAACTGCTGGACTACGTGGCCGTCGACTATGGCGCGGCCGTGAAATCCGGCAGTGTCGCGTCCGAGGCCGAGTACGCGGAGATGCGCGAATTTGCGGGGGCGGTGCGAACCCAATTGGCCGCGCTGCCGTCGACGCCCGGCCAGGCCGGCCTGATCGCCCAAGCCGATCAGCTGGTGACCGCTGTCGAGTCCAAGGCCGACGCCAGGCACGTCGCCGATCTGGCGCATCGGCTGGCCGACGGCCTGCTGGCCAACTATCCGGTCGGTGCCGTGCCGGCGACGCCGCCCGATCCGGCCCGGGGGGCACAGCTCTACGCCGCGCAATGCACTGCCTGCCATGGTCCGGCCGGCCACGGCGATGGGCCGGCTGCGGCGAGCCTGGATCCGCCGCCCATTGCCTTCACCGATGCCACCCGCGCCGCCCAGCGCAGTCCCTTCGCCTTGTACGAAGCGATTTCCCAAGGGATCCAGGGAACGGCCATGACCGGCTTCTCGTCCCTGCCGGAAGCCGATCGCTGGGCGCTGGCGTTCTACGTCGGCAGCTTGTCGCATTCGCCGCAGATGCGGGCCGAGGGCGAAGCGCTGTGGCGCGACGCGCCGGCCTGGCACCAGCGCATTCCCACGCTGGAAGCGCTGACCCGCACCAGCGAGGCGGATCTGATCGGCGCCGGCAGCCAGGACACACAGGCGCGGGCCATCATCGCTTACCTGCGCGGGCAGCCGCAGGCCGTCCAGACCGCAGCCTCGGGCGTGGCAGCAGTCCAATCGCTCGCACTGGCTCGGCAACGGATGGCCGAGAGCCTCCGCGCCTATCAGGCGGGCGATGCCGGGCAGGCGAAGACGGCGGCTTTGTCGGCGTACCTGGATGGCGTCGAACCGGTCGAGCCCACACTCGCCGCGCGGGACAACGCGCTGATGCGTGAGCTCGAAACCACCATGGCGCGCTATCGCGATGCCATCGGCCGCCGCGTTCCTGCCTCCGATGCGACAGCGCAGGCGACGCAGGTGAGCGCGCTGTTCGATCGCGCCGAGGCGGTCTTGCAGGATGCGCACACCGATCGCACCACGGCGTTCCTGGGCAGCTTCACCATCCTGCTCCGCGAAGGGATCGAGGCGTTGTTGATCGTGATCGGCATGATCGCCTTCCTGCGCAAGGCCGAACGCCGCGAGGTCCTGCCGGCGGTACACGCCGGTTGGGTCGGGGCGTTGCTGGCGGGTGTGGCGACCTGGGCGATCGCGACCCATCTGGTCGATGTGAGCGGCGCCAACCGTGAGGTCACCGAAGGCGTGTCGGCGTTGTTCGCCGCGGTGGTGCTGCTCAGCGTGGGCATCTGGATGCACCAGAAGAGCCTGGCCGGGCGCTGGCAGCAGTACCTGCATGCCAAGGTCTCGGCCGCGCTGACCCGGCGCTCGGCGGTCTTCCTGTTCCTGGTGGCCTTTGTCGCGGTCTACCGCGAAGTGTTCGAGACGATCCTGTTCTTCATCGCGATGTGGAACCAGGAAAACAGCACCGCGATTCTGGGTGGGCTGGTCGCCGGCAGCGTCGTGTTGGCCGGGGTGGCGTACTGGATGCTGCGCATGAGCAAGCGCCTGCCGATTGGCCAGTTCTTCTCGATCAGTTCGATCCTGATTGCCGTGCTCGCCGTCGTGCTGGTCGGCAAGGGCATCGCGGCGCTGCAGGAAGCCGGCTGGGTCGGTCAGGCGCTGGTCGCCGCGCCGCGCATCGATTGGCTGGGCGTGTACCCCTCCTGGCAATCCCTGCTGGCGCAGTTGGCCGTGGCGGTGATTGCGATCGGTGGTTTTTATTTCAATGCGCGCAACTCGCGTGTGCCCGCGCAAGCCGTCAAGGGAGACCGCGCGCAATGAGCACGTCTTGCAACAGCTGTGATGGCTCGGTGACCACGGCGCAACTTCCTGCGCCTTCACCCCAGGCTATGCGTTATCGCATCGAGAACATGGACTGCCCCACCGAGGAGGCGCTGATCCGGAACAAGCTCGGCCAAGTGCCGGGCGTGACGGACCTGCAGTTCAACCTGGTGCAGCGCACGCTGACAGTGCTTCACCAGTTGCCTGCGCTGGCCCCTGTGGAAGACGCGCTGGCGGCGATCGGCATGCAGGCGGTGCCTTTGGATACGGCTGTGTCTGCCGTCGAAACGGCGCTGCATATCGCGAAGATGGATTGCCCCACCGAGGAAGGCCTGATCCGCGGCAAGTTGAGTGGCATGCCGGGGGTGGACGCGCTGGCCTTCAATCTCGTGCAACGCACCCTGACCGTCCGCCACGCGACCGGCGTCTTGCCGGATGTGCTGGCCGCCTTGAAGTCGCTGGGCTTCGAGGCCGAAGCGGTCGCCACGGCCGGCGGCGCAGAGTTGACTGCACCGGTGCGGACCCGGACAGCCTGGTGGCCGTTGATCGTTTCCGGTGCGGCGGCACTGCTCGCCGAGGTCGTGTCGTGGCTCGGGGCCCCTGCGTGGCTGGTCATTGCACTGGCGCTGGTGGCGATCGGTACCGGCGGCCTGTCCACCTACAAGAAGGGCTGGATTGCGCTGAAGAACCGCAATCTCAACATGAACGCCCTGATGTCGATCGCGGTCACCGGCGCGATGCTGATCGGCCATTGGCCGGAAGCGGCCATGGTGATGGTGCTGTTCGCGCTGGCCGAGGTGATCGAGGCCAAATCGCTGGACCGTGCGCGCAATGCGATCCGGGGCTTGATGGACCTGGCGCCCGAGCGGGCCACGGTGCTGCAGGATGGCAACCGATGGGTCGAGGCGGATGCCAAGACGGTCGCGCTCGATAGCCGGGTGCGGGTCAAGCCGGGCGAGCGCATCGCGCTGGACGGCGTGGTGGTCCTGGGCCGCTCCACGATTAACCAGGCGCCGATCACCGGCGAGAGCCTTCCTGTCGAAAAGGCCGAGGGCGATCCGGTGTTCGCCGGCACCATCAACGAAGCCGGTTCGCTCGAATATCGGGTCACGGCCACGGCCAATGATTCCACCCTCGCGCGCATCATCCACGCGGTGGAGGCGGCGCAGGGCAATCGTGCGCCCACCCAGCGCTTCGTCGACCAGTTTGCGCGCTGGTACACCCCGCTGGTGTTCGCCGTCGCCATCGGCGTCGCGGTGGTGCCACCCCTGCTGATGGGGACGGCGTGGCTGGAATGGACCTACCGGGCATTGGTGCTGCTGGTAATCGCCTGTCCTTGCGCACTGGTGATCTCCACCCCGGTGAGCATCGTCAGCGGACTGGCCGCGGCGGCACGGCACGGCATCCTGATCAAGGGCGGCGTGTACCTGGAGAATGGTCGCAAGCTGCGATGGCTGGCGCTCGACAAGACCGGGACGATTACCCACGGCAAACCCAAGCAGACCGATTTCGCCGCATGGGGCGAGGCGGACCCAGGCCTGGCTCGCGCGATCGCGGTCAGCTTGGCCGCTCGCTCCGACCATCCCGTCTCCAAGGCCATTGCCGTGGCGGGACAGGACGATGCGGTGACCGTGCGTGAAGTCGAGGACTTCGCCGCCTTGCCGGGCCGCGGTGTACGCGGCCAGGTGGCAGGTGCGCATTACCACTTGGGCAACCATCGGCTCGTGCAGGACCTGGGTGCCAGCTCGGCAGCGTTGGAAGCGCATTTCAGCAGCTTGGAAGCACAAGGCAAGAGCGTCGTGGCGCTGCTGGCAAGCGATGGCGTGCAGGCGATCTTCGCCGTGGCCGACACGGTCAAGGACAGCAGCCGACAGGCCATTGCCGAACTGCACGCACTCGGCGTCAAGACCCTGATGCTGACCGGCGACAATCCGCACACCGCGCAGGCCATCGCCCGCGAGGTCGGCATCGACCGGGCCCAGGGCAACCTGCTGCCCGAAGACAAACTGCGGGAAATGGAAGCCCTCGCCGCACAGGGCACCAGCGGCATGGTTGGCGATGGCATCAACGATGCCCCGGCGCTGGCGCGGGCCGACATCGGTTTCGCCATGGGTGCGGCAGGCTCCGACACTGCCATCGAAACCGCGGATGTGGCACTGATGGACGATGACCTGCGCAAGATTCCGGCCTTCGTACGGCTTTCGAAGGCCACGGCCCGGGTATTGGCTCAGAACATCACCCTGGCGCTTGGCATCAAGGCCGTGTTCCTGGTGCTTACCTTCACCGGTCAGGCCACGATGTGGGCGGCGGTGTTCGCCGACATGGGCGCGAGCCTGCTGGTGGTCGGCAATGGCATGCGCTTGTTGCGGAAATAGGCTTGGGATTCCACGAGTGAGCGGGAGAGCGCCATGAAACGTAGCAGGGAAATCGCCAAGTACTTCAGCGGGTTTGAAGCCAGCGCCGGCATCGAGTTGGGCTTCGGTCTGTGGACATGGCGAGGCGACAGGCGCCCTGGATGAAATTTCATAACGTTCGCGTCGCCGGTTATGCTGTTCGGATGAACCGGGCCGCATCCAACGCCATGCTCGCCCGCCTGCGCGCTTCCACGCGACTGGCGGTATTGGTGTTACTGATCTTCGCCATGAAGATTGGCGCTGCGGCCGCCTGCGTCAAACACGATTTTGCGGACGTGGGCTTCGGCACGGATGGCAGCCATGCCGTGGCGATGAAGGTATCGCCGCTGGATGGCGGTAATGACGATTCCACGAAGCTCAAGCTCGGGCATGCCGCTTGCAGCCACTGCGGTTGCCATCACGCGGCAGCCATGGTGCCGGATACACAGGTCGTGGTTGTGCTCGTGCCGCAGGCACTGCCCATGCGTACGTCCGGGTTACCGCCCAGCGCGTCGCAGCCCTTGGAACTGAGGCCGCCGATCGCCTGAGTCAGGTGTTATGCCCCTTGGGCGCGGAGCGCCCGAGGACACCGTCGACTCAGAGGATCCTCCAATGCACCTTGTTCGTTCGCCGCGACGACGTCGCGTCGCGCGGCTGGCCGTCCTGGCCTTGGCAGCGAGCTTGCTGCCAGGCTTGGCCGTGGCCGCCCAAGCTCCCGAGACACAGGCCCCCGCCGCACTTCGCAACGCGCTGCAGGCCGCCTGGCAACACCACCCCAGTTATCGTGCCACCGAAGCGCAGCTGGCCGCGGCGCGTGCCCGGTTCGATGCAGCCGGACAGCCGCTCTACAACCCCGAAGTGGAGTTGGCTGGCGACGATGAAGGCCCGGATCGCACTACAACCGCGGGCCTCAACCTCACGCTCGATCTGAGCGGCAAGCGCCGCGTGCGCCGCGAAGCGGCCTCCGCGCGGGTCGATCAAGCCACCGCTGAAGCGAAGCTGCGGCGCCGCGATTTCGCCAAACAGTGGTTCGCCAGTTGGGCGGAGCTGCAGACGATGCAGCAACGCGTGCGTACCGGTGAACGCCGATTGGCGTTGGTGACGCGCTTCGGCGATTTGGCGCAAAAGCAGTTTGCGGCCGCCGACATTTCCGGGTTGGAGCGCGATTTGGCGCTGCTGGCCCGTGATGAGGCGCAGGCGGAGCAGTCGCAACTCGTCGCCGAACAGGCGGAGGCCGAGGCGCGTTTCCGCGCGGTCGGCGGCTCACCGGAACTCCTGGCGAGCCTGGCGCTGCCCAGCAATGCATTGCCACCGCCGACGGCGCCCCAAACCGGCATCGAACAGTTGCCCGATTGGCAAGCCGCACAAGCTGCTGCGCTCGCCGCCGAACGCGAAGTGACCGTCGCCCGTCGCAACCGCATCGCCGATCCCACCGTGGGCGTGCGCGGAGGACGTATCGACTACGGCAATGTGCAGGACAACGTGATCGGCGTGTCGCTCAGCATCCCGCTCTTCGTGCGCAATTCGTATCGCGCCGAAGTGGTGGCGGCCCAAGCCGATGCGGATGTCGCGGTCGCGGAAGCCGAACGCGTGCGCGTCGAACTGGATGCCGATCGCCGCCGCGCCATCGACAGCTACGCCGCCGCGCAATCGGCCTGGTCGCACTGGCAGGCGAGCCGCGGCACGGATGTGGAGCGTCGCGCCAATCTGCTGGAAAAGCTCTGGCGCGAAGGCGAGCTGTCTACCGCCGACTACCTGCTGCAACTCAAGCAGACCCTCGACACGCAGCTCGCCGGCGCTGAACTCGAAGCGCGCCTGTGGCGCAGCTACGCCGACTACCTCGCCGCCACCGGACAGCTCGAACGCTGGGCCGGGCTGGAGGGCACCCCATGAGAGAGATTTCGATGACCCCGTTCCGTCTGATGTCCCCGTTGCTCGCAGCGGCGTTGCTGCTTGCCCTGGCCGCATGTTCGAAGTCCCCCTCGACCGAGTCGACCGCAACCGAAGCCGAGAGCGCTGAAGCGCCTGCCGAAAGCGAAGCCGGCATCGCGCCCGTCAAGCTCGATGCTGCGGCGATGAAAGCGGCCGGCATCGTCGTGCAGGCGTTGCAACCCGCTTCGATGAGCGAACAGCTGCGTGCGCCCGGTGAAGTGCTTGACAATGCCTACGGCACGGCGCTGATCACACCCAGCGTCGAAGCACTGGTCGTGCGTCGCCATGCCAAGCTCGGCGACGAAGTGCGTACTGGTACACCGCTGGTGACGTTGTCCAGCGTCGAGGTCGCCAATGCCCAGGCAGACTTGCGCATCGCCGAACAGGAATGGCGTCGCGTGTCTGCGCTTGGCCGTGAAGCCGTGTCCGGGCGCCGCATCAACGAGGCGCAGGTCGCGCTCGATCGCGCCCGTGCCACCGCGCAGGCGTATGGCTTGCCGGGCACGGCGGCCGGGCGCAGCAACGGCCAGTTCACTCTGACTGCGCCGCACGCCGGACGCATCACTGAAGATGCGGTCGTTATCGGCGAGAAAATCGAACCGGGCAAGACGCTGTTCCGCCTGGTCGACGAATCGGTGGTCTGGGTCGATGCCAAGTTGCCGTCCGGGATCGTCCCGCGCATCACGCCTGGTACGGAAGCAACGGTCGTATTCAACGGCGAACGCCTGACGGGCACGGTCCAGCACCCCGCGCATCGCACCTCGGACGCGACCCGCAACGCGGTGGTGCGCATCGAGGTGCCCAACAAAGGTGACCAGCTACACAGCGGCGACTACGTCGATGTGTTCTTTGAAGCCAGCGACGCCACCAATGGAAAGAGCCCTGCTGCGATGATGGTGTCGGTGCCAACCGACGCGGTGGTGCAGTTGGAAGGCGACACGGTCGTGTTCCGCCGCAACGCAACCGGTGCGCTGGAACCGACGCCGGTTCGCACCGGTGAGGCGATCGGTGATCGGACCGTCATCCGCGAAGGCCTCAAGCCCGGCGATGCCGTCGTGGTCGAAGGTGCTTTTGCCGTCAAGGCGCAGATGCTCAAGTCGCAGTTGGGGGAAGAGTGATGATCCCTGACGCCAATCCCGCCCGAGTGGGAGGTGCGCCATGCTGAATCGCCTGGTCGAACTCTCCCTGCGCTACAAATTCCTGGTCCTGATCGTGTTCGCGGTCGTCGCCTTCCTCGGCGTCAGCGCGGTACGCAACGTGCCGATCGATGCGTTCCCCGACGTGACGCCGGTCCAGGTCAACATCTACACCGAGTCCCCGGGCCTGGCCGCCGAGGACGTTGAGCAGCTGCTCACCACACCGGTGGAGTCGGCTCTGGCCGGCCTGCCGAAAGTGCAGGAAATCCGCTCGGTCAGCCTGTTCGGGTTGTCGTACGTGTCGGTCTATTTCAAGGACGACATGGGTATCTACTTCGCCCGCCAGCTGGTCAACGAACGCCTGCAGGAAATCGGCGACCGCCTGCCGGAAGGCTATGGCAAACCCAGCATGGGCCCGAACACCTCGGGACTGGGGCAGGTGTACTGGTACACGGTCGAACGTGCGCCCGGCGTTTCAAAAAACCAGGTCAGCGACATGGACCTGCGCACCTGGCAGGAGTGGACCGTGCGGCTGATCCTGCGCACCGCCCCGGGCGTGGACGACGTCAGTTCCTGGGGCGGCGGCGAACGCCAGTACCAGGTGCAGATCGATCCGCAACGCCTCTACGCCCGCGGGCTGGGCTTCGGCGATGTCATCAACGCGCTGCCCGCCAACAACGGCCAAGTCGGCGGCAACGTGATGGACGTGGGCCGCGAGCAGTTCCTGGTACGTGGCCTGGGCTTGCTCAAGTCGACCGAAGATATCGGCGCGATCGTGCTCAAGGCCGAGGACGGTGTGCCGGTGTACCTGCGCGATGTGGCGACCGTAGTCGAAGCCCCCGCGCCGCGCTTCGGTGCGGTGACGCGCGACGGCCAAGAAGTCGTGATGGGCCAGGCACTGGCTCGTATCGGCGAGAACGCCAAGGACGTGGTCGAGGCGGTCAAGGGCAAGCTCGATGTGGTGCGCGATGCACTGCCCAAGACCATGGTGCTCAAGCCAATCTACGAACGCACCGATCTCGTCAACAAGGCGGTGGAGACGGCCGTACGCGCATTGGTGGAAGGCTCGCTGCTGGTCGCGGTGATCCTGTTCCTGTTCCTTGGGGAGGTCCGCTCGGCGCTGGTGGTGATCGTCACGCTGCCGCTGGCGATGCTGATTGCCTTTATCGGCATGGGGCAAGTCGGCTTGTCCGCCAATCTGATGTCACTCGCGGGCCTGGCGATCGGCATCGGCATGATGGTGGACGGCGCGGTGGTGATGGTCGAGAACGCGTTCCGGATCATGGCCGAGCGGTTGGAGCATGGCGAGAAGGTTGACAAGACCTCCGCGGTGCTGGCCGCCGCCAAGGAAGTCGCCAATCCGATCACCTTCGCGATCGGCATCATCATCGTGGTGTTCCTGCCGCTGTTCTCGCTGGAAGGCCTCGAAGGCAAGATGTTCAAGCCAATGGCCTTCAATATCGCCTTCGCCATGGCCGGCTCGCTGATCCTGAGCCTGACCCTGATCCCGGTGTTGGCCTCGATGATCCTCAAGCCCAAGCCGGAGCGTGACACCTGGCTGGTCGCACGGATCAAGCGCGGTTATCGCCCGCTGCTGGACAAGGCACTGGCACGCAAGCGTGTGGTGGTGGTCAGTGCCGTCGTGGCGCTGGTGGCGAGCCTCGCGTTGTTCCCGTTCCTCGGCAAGGAGTTCATGCCGCAGCTGCAGGAAGGCTCGATCATGTGGCGGATCACGGGCATCCCGTCGACCTCGCTCAACGAATCGATCCGCACCAGCAACACGATCGCCGCGGCGTTCAAGCAGTTCCCCGAGGTCGAGACCACGCTGGCGATGATCGGCCGCGCCGAGAAGGGCGAGACCGCCGACGTCAACTACATGGAGATCTACACCGCGCTCAAACCCGAGGACGAGTGGAAGTCGGGCCGCGATATCAAGCAGCTCGAAGCGGCGATGCAGGAGGCGCTGGAAAAGGTGGTTCCCAACGTGGTGCCCGGTTACACCCAGCCAATCCAGATGCGCGTAGAGGAGTTGATCTCTGGCGTGCGCGCCACGCTGGCGCTCAAGCTTTACGGCGAAGACCTCGGCGAGCTCGACAAGCTCAGTGGCCGGATCAAGCGCGTGCTGGACAAGGTGCCCGGTGTGGCCGATCTCGCCCTGGAAGCCAACATCGGCAAGCCGCAGATCCGCATCGCGGTCAAGCGCGACGAACTGGCCCGCCATGGCATGAACGCCGAGGAAGTGCTCACCATCGTCCGCAACGGCTTGGGCGGCGAACCGGTGAGCGTATTGCTCGACGGCGTGAAACGCTTCGACATCGCGGTGCGGCTGGATGATGCGACACGCGATTCGGTCGAGTCGTTACGTCGCATCCCGCTACGCACGGCGACCGGCGCCTTGGTGCCGCTGTCGGAAGTAGCCGACATCAATGTGGCCGAAGGCTACTCGTTCGTCCGTCGCGAGCAGCTGCAACGCTATGCCGTGATCCAGATGGATGTGCGTGGCCGCGACGTCGATGGCTTCGTCCAGGACGCTGAGGCGGCGATCAAGCAACAGGTGCAGTTGCCCGCTGGCTACTGGATCGAATGGGGCGGCGCGTTCGAGAACCAGCAACGGGCGCTGGCCAAGTTGGCGCTGATCGTGCCAGTCACGATCTTCTTCATCTTCGTGCTGCTCTACACCGCGTTCAACTCGGTCAAGTACGCCACGCTGATCATCGCCAACGTGCCGTTCGCCACCATCGGCGGCTTGATCGCGCTGGCTGTCACCGGGCAGTACCTGTCGGTGCCCTCGGCGATCGGTTTCATCGCCGTGTTCGGCGTGGCCATGCTCAACGGCATTGTGCTGGTGAGCTTCCTCAACGAACTGCGCGACAAGGGCCTGTCGGTCCGCGAAGCGGTGGTACAGGGCACGGCGCTGCGCCTGCGTCCGGTGCTGATGACGGCCAGCGTCGCCATCCTCGGCCTGGTGCCCATGCTGCTGTCCACCGGCGTCGGTGCGGAAACGCAGCGTCCGCTGGCGACCGTGGTGGTGGGTGGCCTGATCAGTTCGACGCTGTTGACGCTCGTGCTGTTGCCCGTGCTGTACGAATGGCTTGAAACCCGCGCCGAACGCAAGGGGGCCGGATCCAACCCGCAGGAGACCGTGTGATGAAACAGATCAAGGCGTTCGTGCACCGCAACCGGGTCTCCGACCTGATCCACGCGCTGGAAGCCGCCGGCTTCCAGCGCCTGAGCCTGTTCGACGTGAAGGGCCTGCTGCGTGCACTCAGTGCACGCGAGCAGGAGTATTCGGTCGAGTTCGGCGACCAGGTGATCAACGAGGTGCAGATGGAGCTGTTCTGCGAGGATGAAGACGTGGCCCGGGCTGTGGAAATCTTCCGCCGTGTCGGGCGGACGGGGCGACCGGACGCGGGCTGGGTCTATGTCAGCCCGGTGGAGCAAGCATTCCCCATCGACGGCACCGCGTAGGACCCAAGGGAGCTGGCACGTCATGCGAACACACAGCGCAGTCCGAGAATTCGTGGTTCCAGTGGGGTTGGCAGCGCTGGCCGTCGTGCCCGCGCTGTACCTGCGTGTGACCGGGAGCAGCGTCGGCGCCCTGGGCGACATGGTGCTGTTCGGCATGGCGATTCTGGCCGCCGGCTTCCTGCTGTCGTGGGGCGCGGAGGCTGCCGAGAAGTACATCGCCACCGGCTTCGTGCTGGCGGTGGTCGCACTTATCACGGTGCTGCCCGAATACGCGGTGGACTTCTACTACGCCTACCGCGCCGGCCAAGATCCGGCGTCCGGGTATGTGGCCTACGCCGCCGCCAACATGACCGGTGCCAATCGCCTGTTGATCGGGCTTGCCTGGCCGCTGCTGGTGGGGTTGCACTGGTGGCGCTCGCGGCAACGCGGGATTGCGTTGCAGGTCGAAAATTCGGTCGAAATCGTCTTCCTTGCGTTGGCGAGCGCGTATGCCTTCGTCATCATCCTCAAGAACCGCATCGGCCTGTTCGATTTCGTCGTGCTGGGTGCCTTGTTCTGCCTGTACCTGTGGCGCACATCAAAGGCCGAGAACGAAGAAGAGGAAGAAGACGAAGAGCCGGGCCCGGGCGCGGTGATCGCGCAGTTGTCGCACGGCAAGCGCTGGACGGTGATGGCAGTGATGAGTGTGGCGGCCGCAGGCGTGATCCTGCTGGCGGCCGAACCCTTCGCCGAATCGCTGGTGGCTTCGGGTCGACGCCTGGGGATGGACGAGTTCCTGTTGATCCAGTGGCTGGCACCGCTGGCCAGCGAAGCGCCGGCGGTCACCATCGCGATCCTGTTCGTGCTGGATGGCCGCGCCCGCGCCGGTCTGACCACGATGATCAGCGACAAGATCAATCAATGGACCCTGCTGGTGGGCATGCTGCCGATTGCCATGAGCATTGGTGCCGGTGAGTTGACCTCGCTGCCATTGGACGCACGCCAGCACGAGGAATTCTTCCTGACCGCCGCGCAATCGATGTTCGCACTGGCATTGCTGCTGCGCATGCGGCTGAGCCTGGTTGGCGCCGTGGCGTTGGCGGTGCTGTTCGTCGGGCAGCTGATGCTGGCGTTCTTCTATCAATCCAACCCCGAGCAGGAAATCTTCGTGCTGACGGCCATCGCCTGGCTCTATCTGGCACTGGCGGGCATGCTCCTGGCGCGTGACGCCCGGCGCCTTCCCGCGCTGCTGCGAGCGGCGTGGCAGACCCGTGAGCGCAATCATGCGTGAGAGACGCACCGCGCAGGGTGGCGTGCCGCGAATGCCAAGCGCGCTGCCGTGGCTCGGTGTGTCCGCCGCCGTATTGGCCGTCGATCACCTCACCAAATACTGGGTGCTGACCGCATTGCCGGAGCACACGGCGGTGCCCGTGTTCGACTCCTGGTGGAACTGGTACCGCTCCTATAACACCGGTGCTGCCTTCAGCTTCCTCAGCTCGGCCGGCGGCTGGCAACGCCATGTCCTGACGTTCCTTGCGCTGGCGATCGCCGCGCTGTTGACGCGTTGGCTCACCAAGCTGCCACGTCATGCATGGCCCCCGGCGCTTGCCTACGCCTTGCTTATCGGAGGCGCCTTGGGCAATGCGGTGGATCGCATCATGCGCGGGCATGTGGTGGATTTCATCCAGTGGCATTGGCGCGACTGGTACTGGCCCGCATTCAATCTGGCCGATGTCGCCATCGTCACCGGTGCCGCAATTCTGGTGTTGCAAGGCATCTTTCGGCGCGGCTAGAACGGCTTGCCGCGTGGCTCATTCACGGAGAACGAATAGTGGACGCAAATGTGATGTTCGATCTGGTCATCATCGGTGGCGGGCCGGGCGGCTACCCGGCCGCCATACGTGCCGCGCAGTTGGGGATGAAGGTGGCCTGCGTCGAAACCCGCACCCGCATGGGTGGTACCTGCCTCAACATCGGCTGCATTCCCTCGAAGGCCTTGCTGGAATCGTCCGAACGCTTCATGGCGGCCAAAACCGAATTCGCCACGCATGGCGTCGAGTTCGATGGCCTGCGATTGAATCTCGCGAATTTGCTGGATCACAAGGACAAGGTGGTCTCCGGCTTGGGCGACGGCATCGACTACCTGTTCCGCAAGCACAAAATCACGCGACTGCTTGGAACCGGATCGATTCCTGGCCCCGGCCAGGTCAGCGTGACTGCCGCCGATGGCGCCAGTCAGACGCTCCAGGCCAAGGCGATCGTGATTGCGACGGGGTCGGCGGGCGCCACCTTGCCGAATGTCCCGATCGACGAAGACCGGATCGTCTCCTCCACCGGCGCATTGTCGTTCGCGCAGGTACCCGAGCACCTGGTCGTGATCGGCGCCGGCTATGTCGGCCTGGAATTGGGCTCGGTCTGGCAACGGCTGGGCTCCAAGGTGACCGTGATTGAGTATCTGGACCGGATCACACCCGGCATGGATGCCGAACTCGCGCGGGCGTTGCACAAGGTGCTGCAACAGCAGGGCTTTGAATTCCGGCTTTCCCAGAAGGTGGCGTCCGCACGCATCGACGGAGATGCCGTGGTTCTGTCCGTCGAACCTTCAAACGGAGGCGCTGGCGAGGAGCTACGCGCCGATCGCGTGCTGGTATCCGTCGGCCGGCGCCCATACACCGACGGGCTGGGCCTGGATGCCATCGGCGTCGCACGCGACCGCAAAGGGTTCATCACGGTAGATGCGCAGTGGCGCACGAATGTGGAAGGCATCTACGCGATCGGGGACGTGATCGGCGGCCCGATGCTGGCGCACAAGGCCACCGAGGAAGGCATCGCCCTGGCCGAACAACTCGCCGGTTTGCCTGGCCATGTCAACTACGGCGCGATTCCCGCCATTGTCTACACGGCGCCCGAGGCGGCATCGGTCGGGTTGAGCGAGGAAGCGCTGAAGGATGCTGGCGTGAATTACAAAGTGGGGCGTTTTCCGTTCAACGCCAACAGTCGCGCCCGGGCCAAGGCCCAGACCGAAGGATTGGCAAAGGTACTGGCCGATGCCGAGACGGACCGCATTTTGGGCGTGCATATCTTGGGACCCGAAGCCGGATCGCTGATCCACGAGGCGGTCGTTGCCATGGAGTTTCACGGCGCTGCCGATGACCTCGCGCGTACATGTCATGCCCACCCGACCTTGCCGGAAGCACTCAAGGAAGCTGCAATGGATGTGGGCAAGTGGGCGATCCACAGCGCACGTTGACTATCCGGGATCGACTGCGCGGCGCTGTTTCGTTGCTTGGAGCCGCGGTCCCAGTGCGGGGGGAATTCGCCAAATCACGATCGATCGAGAAGTTCGAGTGTCGGACATGAACCGCCGCCCGGCGCCTGACTGCATTCGGCGATGAGGCTCATCAGATCGACTTCCAACCGGTGTAATGCATCGAGTCGTTGGCGAACATCGACCAGCTTGAGCGCGGTCAGTTGACGCGTTTGTTCGCAAGCGCGCTTGCCTTTGATCTCCAACAGCCCAGCAATTTCATCCAGGGTAAAACCCATCGCCTGGGCGCGCCGGATGAACTGCAGGCGGGCGACATCAGCCGAGCCATAGTGGCGAAAACCGCCTTGGGGTCGCTGGGGTTCCGGCAACAGTCGGCGGCGCTGGTAGTAGCGCACGGTTTCGACGTGCACCCCGGCGGAAGCCGCCAGTTTGCTGATAGTGAGGGGGCTCGCGGCCATGACTTGACTCCGTACCAAGGTACGGACCGTAGTATGCGCCCATGGCCAGACTCCCTGCCAGATCCTCCCTTCCAGCCATCATTGCGGCGAGTCTTGCCGCCTTCGCGGCATCCGTGTGCTGCGTGGTGCCTCTGGTTTTGGTGCTGCTGGGCATCAGCGGCGCATGGATTGCCAACCTCACCGCGCTGGATGCCTGGCGACCTTGGTTCAGTGCCGCCACGCTGGGGTGCTTGGGTCTGGCTTTCTGGGCCCTCTATGGGCCGGCGTCACGCTGCCGTACCGACGGAGAATGCGTGGATCCTCGGGTTCTGTATCGCCGCAGGCGTTGGCTGTGGATCGCCACGGTGCTGATCGGCTTGTTGCTGCTGTTCCCCTATTACGTAGGCTGGTTTCTGTAGGAGTTGATCGATGCGCAAATCCATATTGGGCTTGGTGATGATGGCGTGGGTCGGCGTGGCGATCGCGGCGACACCCAAGCAGGTCGTACTCAACGTCAAGAACATGACCTGTCCCGCTTGCAGCATCACCATCGAGAAGGCCTTGGACCAAGTGCCGGGCGTGACGGGCAGGCAGGTGAATACCCAGGCGGGAACAGTGGTCGTGACGTTCGACGCGGAGCGAACAAGCTTGCCTGTCGTAACGCGTGCCATTACGGACGCCGGCTTTCCTGCCAGCGTGAGGGCAAAGGGTGGCTGAGTTGCAGTTGCAGAGCACGCTGACGTGCCCGCAGTGTGGACATCAGGCTGTCGAAACCATGCCGACGACGGCGTGCCAGTTCTTGTACGAGTGCGTGGGCTGCGGCGAGCTACTGAAACCCAAGCCGGGCGACTGTTGTGTTTTTTGCTCGTACGGCACCGTGCCGTGTCCGCCCATCCAGCAAAACAGTTCCTGCTGTGACAGCACGGGTTAACCACGCTACGCAGCCAAGATCAGTTCGTTTTCGTACGGTTCCGGAAAATCGCCCACATCGATGTTGTCTAGCGCGAGGTGTGATGTGAATTGCGCCGAGATCGTCATCGGCGTCCTGATGTCATCCAGGGAGGTGCGGGAATTCTCGCGACGCACGACGGGCACGACGTAAGGCCCGTTCGGGCGCAATTTCATAACGCGCGACTAGCCAACACAACGGCAACGGCCAGTGCGGCGCATGGCACCAGCATGCCCGCGAGGCGCTGGAACATTACCGAACCTCGGTCAAGGAGCAGCGTGACCAGGAACAGCGCCGGCACGAACACCAGGTCCAGGAACTGCAGGTCGCCCTGCGTCAGGCCAATGAGGCCCTGACCGCCAAGAACCACGAGCTGCTGCAACTGAACCGCGACAACAGTCAGTGGCTCGAACGGCACGGCCGCCTGGAACGGGAATTGACGCAAACCCGCCAAGCGGCGCAAGCCCAGCAACAGGAATTGGACGCATTGCGACAGACAGCGGTGGAGCACCAGGCCCTGCAGGCACGGTGGGCGCAAGATCTCCAGGCCTTGGAAGCCGCACACACCGAACTGACCGGCGCCCGCACGGACGCCGCGAAGGAACGGGAGCGCCGCGAGCATGCTGAAGCGGAGGCGCTGCGCGCCGGCGTCCGGTTGGAGACGTTGGAGCAGTTGCTCGCGCAATTGCGCTTACAGGAAGACAAGCCCGAAACGCCGGAACGATCGACAGTCCCATCCCGGCAGACTCGAAAGACCTAGCCTGTGGCCGGCATGATGGAGCGCAAGCTTTCGCTATGAATCCACTGCGCCTGGCAGCCAAAATCCCTTCACATCAGAAGGTTAGGCGCCGAACGGCTGTTTTTTGCATGAATCCCTGCCGACCCTCAACCGGGCTCGGTCACACCATCGTCCTCTGCCTTCGTGCCGGGCAAGTCCTGGCCTACTTGTCGCTGCTCGACCTGCAGTGCTGGACCATCCGGTTGGGACAGGCCGCGCCTGACACGGCCGATCGCACCGTGGTGGTCCACGTCGACCCGCTGAAGACGCGCTACGGCGACGACTGGACGATCCACGAATTCGACCATGCGCTGATCGGCGACCAGGTCGGCCCGGACTACCTGGGGCAAGCGGTGCTCCAAAGCGGCCGCATGCAGCAGCAGGTTGCCGCCGTCATGCGGCGCGTGATTGACCGGCGCGACCGACTCGAAGCCGAGCAGGCACAACAGGAATTCGAGGCGGTCCGAGGACTGTCGTCGCCGGCGAGGGAAGCGGCCATCCGAGACTTCGTCGCGCTGCGCCGGCAGCGCTTGGTGAACCACATCAGCATGTTTGCCGAGCATGGCAACGCGGGCACGCAGATGGGGGCATGGGTGCGGGAGGGCGCCATTAAGGCGACGCAGCCCGACCCCGTCAGCACCGACGGCCTGAACGCCGCGGCCCGGCTCGTACTTGAGGACGTAGTCACCCAGCTTTCTAACACGCTCACGCAAGCACCGGCCGATTTTGTGCTCGATCCAGAGCGTTACCTCTGGCTATTCGGCGACATGGGGCAGGCATTAATCTCGATCGCGCTCGCGAAGGAATTCCACCGTTGACTATGCGCTCCACCGGTTTCTGTAGCGCTTGGTCTGGTCAATCGTGGGGTTCCAACGCCGGTGGCAACGCATTCGAGATAAGATTGATTTATCGTGGGTAGGGAAGGGTGACGCTCGATCCAAACCGGACGTCGTAGTGTGCAGTAGGTTCGTTGACCCTAGCGAGACCGTGACAGACCCTCAATATTCCGCAGGTGCGGGACTGTCTCAAGGTATGAGACCGGGGCTACGGAAACTGGTCTGACCCGTCCTGGTCGCATAGTCACTGCTCAAGCTTTCCCATGTCCAAGCGCGCGCCTCGGAAACTGACCGTCCCCTTCGGCATGAAGGACGGTCGGCCTGTCTTCGTATCCGACGTCGCCTTGGGCTTGGAGTGCGGATGCAGGTGCCCGGAGTGTGGAGAAGCACTCGTGGCCCGAAACCGGGATTTCGCCGGTCGGCGGCGCGTTCGGCACTTCCAGCACGCGCGGACGTCGTCGTGCCCCGGCGGCTTCGAATCGGCAGTGCACCGGATGGCGAAAGACGTGCTGGCCACAGCAGACGCGGTTCTGCTGCCGCGTTGGGCGAGCGGAGATATCGTCATCGAACCGGAGTCGTTGGCGATCGTGAACGCCCGAGTCGAGGTGCCCCTGCTCGACGGGGCCGCCCGGCCCGACGTACTTGTGCATGGAATGGCCTCAGACATCGAGTTTGACGTGCTCTGCGTCGAGATCCGTGTTCATCACGAGGTCGACGAGCCCAAGCGTGATCTGCTGGCCACTAACGGCCTCGACACGATTGAGATCGATCTCTCGGGGTTAAGCGACGAAGCGGTGGCAGACCCCATCACGTTTCGACGCGAAGTGCTGGAGAACCTAGCGAACCGGCACTGGATCCATTTATCACGTGCATCCTATGTCGCACTGCGCGCAGACAAGGCGTTGATCGAAGTCGAGGACCTAACCGTTTCCGAGCGCGTGATCAACACGAAGGCGGGGCGGCCGTTCACCATTCGGGAGCAGTGGGGGTTTCTGGTGAAGCCTGGGTCCCGCGAACGAGTACGGATTCAGATCCCGGACGAGACGGTCGGTGAGGACGCCCAGCCCTATCCGCGCGGCATGCACACAATCTCGGGCCGCTCCATCACGGTCGACCAGTGGGGCCGCTTACGCTTGCGTTACAAGATGTATCTCGACCAGATCCAGATGAATCCACCGGAACCCGATGGCCCGCAACGCGGTCTGTTTGATGCGGCCGAGGGGAGCAGGGGGCCGGGCTTCAACGTTCGGGTGCGTGACTGGAAGGGGTATCCGGGCTATTGATCACTTACGGATTCGGGCTGACCGCTCCGCTAAATTTGACTAAAGGGATGGTCGCTTCCCAGCCAAAGAGGCGTTCGGCGTCGCTGCCAACTGACCGAACGCCCCTTCTTTCCCGACACCGGCGCCATCCAACGGTCGTGGTGGTCTTCGTCGCTGCGCTATATTTCGCCGCCGCTCGAAGCCGAGGCTACGGACCCGTAGCGAATCTGTTATTTGGATAGGAGGCGCAACAAACGCGTCCTTCTCCCTACCCCCTTGAACCGTGTTCCCGCGGCTCCCATGTCGGATCAAGCAGCCGGCGCTCCGGCTGGAGCGCAACTACACCATGACGTTGGATGCCGAAGACTTCGAACTGGAGCTGCCGCAGACCTGGCCCGCCGCGGTGCGCGTTCTCGTGGAAGAAAATCGCGAGGATCTGATCGCTTACCAGCGAGAGCGAGGGCGCATTGATCGGCTCGGATGCACGGAGGTCCGGGTGCGAATGGATCCACCGATCAACCCTCATCGCGCTGGCTACGACACTGTGCTTGCGCGCACCGAGGCGCTGCTGAGCGGCCATCGCCTGGTGGGCTACCACTGCACGCGCCTGACGCGCGCGGAAGTCTGCCGGGTTCGTCGTGATGGCTTGCGCACACTGTCGCCGGAGCTGATGCGCGAGCGACTCGAGTCGCTGGTCGACGACAGGGAGATCAGCGCGGCGCAGTGCCGCTTCTTCCTTGACCATCCCATACTGCATACGCACCTGTCCAATCGCCACGGCACACGCACTGGCTTAGTATGGCTGTGCCCCAATCGCTCAACGTTGCGCGAACCGACGGGCGTGTATCGACTTTTTCGTTCTTGGGGCGGCGAGGCCTTGTATGCCGGCTTCGAAGACGACCCCTCGGTTGTCGCGGTGCTGACGGCGCTCGGCCGGCCGGCAATCGTGAAGTGTGCCGTGCCCTTGCCCGTCGACGACTTGCACGGATGCCGCGCGGCACACCTGCTGTCGAATGCGGTGAGCGAGCAGATCGAGCACCCCGAGCCGTCACCGACCTTCGACTGGAGCGTGCGACGGGATCTGGCACCGTCGGAAGTGCTCGACATCATCACAATCGACGACCCGCGCTTCGAAGCGTTGACCGGTTACCGCGCCTGGACACCGGAGCATCGCATTGGCTGACGACCTGGCACCGTTCCGCACACGACCTCGCGGCCGGGCGACCTCGCTCAGAGAAGCTGACGGGCTCGGGTGCAGCAGTGCCCACGGCCGCCAAGGAAGCCAATCCGGCGCCAGTGGCGGCGGCCTGTCAGGAAGGTGTTGCTCCCGTGCGTGTGAGGGCTGCTGTGATGCGGCGATTTAACGAACAGTCCCTGCGAAGCTTGATGTGGCCGCCCGCCGACGATCCTGCTGAGTGGCTGCTTGGCGCCGAGACTGCGGTCGACTTCCTGCGGGACAACGTCGCACGCGATGAGCTGGTGCTCTACGCCAGCGGCGGCGCAGTACTGCTACACGGGGTGCTTGCACCCACGGCGCAAGTGACTCCGGCCGATGAGGGTGACTTGTTGCGCGCCTACGTGATGCCGGACGACGCCTGGCGCATCCAGATGGCCTGGGGTGGCGGGGAAGGGCATCGCATGTACCTCGAGCCGCCGCTGAGCAACTCGGGCTGCAACTCGCTGGTCGGTGGCGAGAAGCTAATCTACCGTCGGTCGTTCAAAGGTGTGGCCAAAGGCCCGCCGCCGGTGGAGCTGAGCCAGAAGCTGGTGCACAGCCTGGGCTTGTACTGGCTCGACGAACGTAGAGCGTACTGCCGACTCGATCAGCGCGGCGATATCGAGGACGTCATTCGCGTTACCTGCGTTAAGGGGCCCGCCAACGAACCGGACGCCGTCGTGGTCACTATCCTGATCAAGGAGCTGGCGATATACATGGCCCTGGCCGACATGACGCTGGTGTTCAAGTTCGACTTCACCCGCTACCAGCCAAAGAACTTCGGAGGCTGGGATCAACAGCGCCAGCCGAGCAAGAAGGCCGCGCCGGACCTGTTCTACAACCAAGGGCGTTCTGTGAATGCCAGCTACGCCAACGGCATCATGATTCTGCGTCCCAACATCACCGTCGAGCAGCTCGTCCAGGATTGGAAGGATGAGGATGACGACTCGAAAAAACAGTACGCCACCTTCAAGATCATCGACTGGAAGAATCAACGCCAATTCGAAACCTCGTGCGCACCGGGGCATTTGTCGAACTACTTCGAGAAGTCCGAAAACCCGTATGAGCTCTCGCCGGCGTTCTTCCGGCCGGAGGTGCTCACCCGGTTCAAGAACGACCCGGAAAAATACGACCTGAACGATCGGACAATTGGCTGTCGCAACGCCTGGCACCTCAAGTCGTACGACATCAATGAAGCCGGGCAGGTCCACGCCTACATCGGCGACCTTGCCAATTTGCCGTACGAAGAGCAGGTGTACTGGCAGTCGTTCAACGAGTGGCCCAAAGGTTCCATCTCCAAGCGCGCGTTCGAGAGCGACTTTGAGGGGAAATGGAGCAGCGAGTACGACCCGCTGCACATGCTCAAGTACAAAGTCCGCCAGCTCGACGAGACCCCGCCGACGTGGTGGAAGACGCGCGGCGACGAACTGATGGACGCCGCCCGGCATCCCGCCACTGACTCGATCTCGGAGTGGGGTGATGAGATCTTGGCGCTGGATCAGCTGCTGGTTGAAGGCTTCCTGCAAAAGCCGCTGCAAAAGCTCGCTGCCGATGCCGGCCGCACGGTCGACAAGCAATGGCAGTCTTTGCGCTTGCTGCAGGACTACCTTGAGGCTCAAGGCCATACGGCGGAGGAGGCGAGGGCGGTGATCGACCCGCTGTACCGGCTGCACAAGCTGCGCAGCCTGCTCAAGGGTCACGGGGCGCCGTCGGAACGCACGGCGGAAGCCAAGAATGCGCGAGCCGAGCACGGCACCTTGCGCGCCCACTTCAAAGCTTTGGCGGGGGCGTGCGACGCTTCGTTCATCACGGTGCTCAAGGCCTTGGGCGTTGCAATCAAGATCGATTGATGCCCAAGAGTAGAGTGGTCTTCCATAAGCCACTCGAGGGGCCGCCGCCAGGGTCAATACACGGGACGGGCGTGGCGACAACACGGATGCGACGACCGCTGCAGGCGCTCCATGCCAGGAAGCGATCTGGGGCATCGTTAACGAGCAATGACGGTGGCTCCAGGCGCAGTCAAAATCCTTCGAAGTCGGCTATCGGCCCACGCGCTCGCTCATTCCCGGCCTGTGATCAGATCGGCAGATGCCAGGCCAGCGCCAACCCGCTATGGCGAGGGTGGGGGAGGCGCCGACGTCGGTGTTGCGTCGATGCAATCACACAGTTCGTCGATGAGCACGGCGAGGGCGGCCATGGTCTTCTGAGCTTTGACATATTCGGCCAGATTTGCGGCAAGCGTTGCTTCCAGCGGCAGCGGCTGTATCGAGCTCATGCCGTACTGCACCATCTTGCGCGTCGCGTGCGGAACGTCGACGAACGTGCCATCTGATTGCTCAACGAGGTCGGTCCACGGCACAATCTTTCGAATGGCGCGGGATATCTCGCCGATCATCAGTCGCGGTGCGAACGAGTGCGCGGACAGGTCGCGGAAGTTGCGCGTGAGCTGGCGGTACGTCGGCCCATCCATGTCCGCCAACGCGGTGCCAAAGACGGGATACGCCATCCAGGGCTGCCCCAGTCGATTGAGCTGGGCCCGACGGTCCTTTCGCCGAAACAACCCACCCCTATCCTGGTCAAGTCGATCCTTGTAGCCTGGGCTCACCGCGATGTTGGCCTGGTGCAGCAGGGCTTCCGCCACGACAGCGATGCGGTCGGCAAGGCAGCTTGGCTGCAGCATGCAAAAGAACGCGAGAGGTTCGATCTGGTCGCTGAGGATCGTCCAGCGGTCGTCCAGATCCCCATATGAAGCTACTACCCGATTCCAAGCCTTCCACGAGTGCAGGGCGCCACCCCAAGCGTTCATCGAATTGATTGTCTCGCACAGCTCGCCTTCTGCGCTCCACACCCATGGCATCGTTCCTTTCGTGGCACCCGCGCGCTTGGATGCCGCGTAGTCGGTCATGCCCGGGTATTCGGAGCGAATCGCCAGCAGCTCATCGAGATAGCGCCTGTGCGCCTCGATCGATAGTTGCCGCCTGCGCTCCCATCCGCCGTCGTCGGATGTGGGTTCTGTTGAGTCGGCCATGGCGTTCTTCCGGAAGACGTTCGGCATACTACCCTCGCACCAGCAGCATTCTCCGCGGGCGCGCGTGCTCGTCCCGAATGAGCGATCCCAAGCGACGAAGCCCATGTCAAAGCGTAAGCCCAAGAGACCACATCGACGCACCTTTCAGGCGCCGAAGCGTTCAGTCAGCGAAAGCATCAAGGCATTGAGTCGCAGCATCGAGGCCGTTCGCGCTCACCTGACTTCGGTGTGCTCTATCGACGCGTACCTTGCGCTGCTCATTTCTGAACTGTGGTTGCCCAACTTGTCGGCGCAGACCCGACAAGCCTTGGCGCTGTCGGTTTTCGTCTCCCTCAAGGCGCCCGCCTTTGGCGAGGGCAGCCTCGCCACGTACGCGCAGTTCAGCCAGTTCGTCAGCCGCTTGCACGAGCTGTTGCCTACGTTTCCCATGACGGACGACTACGTGCCGGAGTTGGACTGGGGCCAGGTGCGTGTCGTCTTCGAGGGCAAGACCTATCGCCTGATGTACGGCGGCGCGTTCGAGCGCCTGCCCGATTTCATCGAAGCTTTTCGTCAGGCAAGAACCGGCGGTGGAGCGGGGCGCGCAGACATGCGCGCCGCGCTGAGCGTGCACGAGCATTTGTTGAGTAACATTGCACAGCCCGGGGAGGTCTGCGGCCTGGACTCGGGTCACCTTGAGGTGCCGCCGGAAGACTTCTGGGCTCAGGCGCGGCAAGTGCTGCAGGCGATGCCGCAGGTGACGTCCACCCTGGCCGTGAGTCCGGCGCTCATTGCTCGCCCCGGCGCGATCCCTGCGCTGGACGCGACGACGTTCACGACCAAATTCATGACGGGCAAGCTGCTGCCTTTCGCCTGGCTGGAGTTGGACGGCCAGCGCTTCCCGCTCAGCCCACGATGCCTGTGCGCCGCGGTGATCCAGCACTGGGAAGAACGCGACCCCCGACCCAGTGCGCAACTGGAACGCGACACCGCGACGCGGACCGCCCAGTTCCTCGAGGCGCGCTTCCGACCGGCGGACATTATTCCGGGTCCGCTGCGCGTGTCGCTTCGCCACCCGAAGCTGGCAGATCTGCAGGTCGCAGCATTGCTCAGCACGCGGACGACGCTGTGGGTGGTGGTCTTGGTCGATGTCCGGCGTACGAAAGATCTGCCGGCCACTGGGCAGCAGCTTCGCGCCTTGATCGAGGAATACGATGGATTGGTGGCCCAGGAACTGGCCACCGGCCAGATCGTGCACATACCGCTTCAGGGACGCTCGCCCGATGTCGTGCGCGTTCTCGCGGTCGTCATCGCGCCGATCGCCGGAGGCTTCTCCGTGGCGATCCCGCATGAGTCCACGCTCCGGACCCTATTTCTGATGGATCTGGTATCGCTCGTGGAGTCGGTGGAGCGATCGCAGGACGTTGACGACTATTTCGCCTTCGTCGATGCCAACGAGGAGTCGGCCTCACCCTTCACCGGTCCGATGGATCACTTCGCCGCGTATCGACAGTCACACGGCGTGCTCATTGGCGGCGCGATTCGACCGACCATGATCATGCTCGACCCACACGGCGGATCTAATTTTCGGTTTGAAGCACTTCGAGATTTCTGGTCTTCGGCGCCGCGCCGGTTTCCCGACGACGACCCCACCGCGTGGTCGGTGAAACCCACCGACAAGACCTTGCGTCAGCTGACCCATCGCGGCCATCCGCGGCTGTCGTGGTGCGCCGATGGAGTCGTGCCCACCTTGCATTTCATGCTTGATGTCGACGCGCAAGACCTTGAGGCTCGGCATGGAGGCTTGTTGGAGTTGTTCATCCATTGCGTGGCGGACGCGTGGAATGAGCGGGCGGCGTTGTTTCCTGCGAACCTTTTCGCGCATCAGCGCATCGTGACCCATTGCCACGCCAACCTGGACCGCTTGCCAGACGAGAGGGGCGGCGAGTCGTCGACCGGGCCGCTCCTCACCGCGTGGAGGATCCGCGAACGTAACGCCGACTCTCTGGTACTGGAAGTCGAGGTTGATCTGTCTCAGGTCGCCGCGGACCTGGAGGATGCTTCGGATGCCCGGTTCGAGGCTTTCTGTGCCGGCGAGTGGCTTCGGGGCGCATGCGCGGCGATGGGCGTTGCGCTGGACGAGCAGGTTCTTCGGACATTGGCGGCGACGGCCGACCGAACGCCGCGTTTCACCCTCTCGCATCGGGAGCGCACAGTAGACGTGCCTGATCACCCCGATCCGACGTTGCCGGAACTCGAGCACTTCAAGCTGGCCCGGCGCGATCTGGCGATGGAGTTTCGCGCCGAAGACATCGCACCGGGTCGGTACGAGCTCAAGCCGGCCAAGGTGGTGATCGACAAGATTCGAGATCGCTACCGCGCGCTGGTGCACGAACACGTCCGGCAGTTTGATCGGCAGGCATTCGTTCGCCTGGCGGTCGAGCAGTTCGATCATCTGGTCGCCGAGTACGACCGCGAGAATACGCGGCTTCGCATGAGCCTGACGCACGACGTCGACTTCGACCGCATTGAGCAACAGGCTAAGGTGCATGAAGAATTCATCCAGATGACGCGAAATGTTCGCTACCTGCTGGAGTTGGCATACAGCCGAGGCGAAGCAGGGGGCAGGGTGCCCACGGTGGAGGAGTGGCAACTACTGGTTGCGCAGGCAGATTGGCTGCTGGTGCTGTATGGCGCCAGCGACACTTTGCATAACGAACTGGAAGTCGGTGGCGTCAACGTGGACAGCGACTTCATCCCCGAAGTTTTCTACGACGGCGACGATGACAAGGCTTACCAGCAAGAAGCCGCCAACGAGCTACTAGAGCGCGGCGCTGACGAAGACAGTGTCGCGTCAATGGACGAGGCGCAGCACAAGCAACTCGATGCCGCCTTCCTGAACAGCGTTGGCTTCTCAATGTCCACCCTGTTGCCCGTGTTGGCGGTATTGAGTCGGTGGGTGAGCGCCAAGCAAGGGGCGGTGCCGCTGGCGTGGTCGTACGAGGGGTCGAAGGCGGACGTGTTGGCGACCATCGTCGCGCACGTTCCGAAATCGGTGCCTCCGACCGAGATCGAGGCGGCGTTGGACTTTCTGACGCTGGACCCTAGCCGTGTGTGTCTGCTCGCCGGTGTCGAAATGGAAACAAGCGATGTGCCGATCTGGGAGCACCGCAAGCGCGTGCACCGCTACGGTATCCGCCCTGTACTGCGCGTCGGGCAGGACAGGCTGTTGTGGGGAGCCGCGGCGGCGCATCGCGCCTTCGGCATCTGGAGTGGCACGTTTTCGGACGGCTACCCGCCGGCCGACCTTGGGTATCCGGAGATCGAGGCCGTCGCCGAGGCGATCAAGAAGCACATCGAACAGGACCTGGAACGGCGCGCCGTCGAAGTGCTCGGCCGCCACCTGACGTACGTCGAACATGGCGTTGATTTCCATCGGCGATTCAAGAAAGAAGGCTTCGAGGACGTCGGCGATTTCGACGTGCTGGCGTACCAGCCGGAAGGCAACCGGTGGTTCATGGTCGAGTGCAAGTACAACAAGCCGGCGTTTTGCATCAAGGACATGCGGCGCCTTCGCGAAGACGTCTTCGGCAAGACGCCGACGACCGGCCAGTTGGCGAAGATCGCACGTCGACACGCGTTCCTGGAAACCCACGCGGCTCGATTGCTGGAGTTATTGAAGTGGCCCGCGGGTGCCGCCGTCGAGCAGCGGATCGAGGACCTGTACGTATGCCCGCGCATCTTTCCGTTCATGCGCCGCATGCCGCGTCTAGTGCCGACGCAGTTCGTCCGATTGGGGAAGCTCGATGAGCTGGCGCGCAGTCGCCTTGGCGGCGGAGCGGTTCCAGATAAGTAGGGTCGATGGTGATCCCGCCTGAGCGTGGAATCAGCAGTCTAGCGAAGGGCGCGAGGGCACCGGGGAGGTGCATGCGACACTGCTTTCAGCACGGTGGGCACGAGAGCAGGGGCTGGTGCTACGACGTCTGGCATGATTGCTGCCCGCGCGCGACTCCGGGCCTACGTGCATGGCTTGTTAGCCTAGTCTGCCAGTGAAGGTGCATGATCTGGCCGCCTGGGCGAATCACTTCTTAGGAAGCCAGAATTGACGGGCAAGTTCTAGGCAGGAGTTGCGAGCAAATAAGTTGAAATGGCCGCTATTGGCCCATTCGTCGACGAGTTCATATCACTTCAGCAGGCGAGCTGCAGGGTTATCTTCCGCTGCTCCGGCTTGGAAGTAGCAAATCACGCTCGCCACAGAACGGTGTTCGGTCATGGCCATCACCGCAGGGAGCGGAACGCCTTGCTTGCCTGCTTCCGTGACAAATCCCGACCGCAGGCTATGCGCCCCAAAATCTCCCTCTAGACCAGCGAGCTTGGCACGACGTTTCACAATCGACGCCACGGAGCCCGGGAGTAGGGCAGGGCCAACACGTCCTTTCCAGATCCGGCGGAAGATCGCCCCTTCGCGTATCTCCGCCGCATCGAGCCAGACCGTCAGCGCTTCGGCACTACGTCCCAGGATCGGCTTGTCCGGCGTCGAATCCGCCTTCACCCCCGATTGCTGGGTCTTCGAATACTCCAGTCGGTAGATGTAGCCGTCGTCACCGACCTTGCGTAGGTCCCGCATGTCGGCGGCAGCGATCTCGCTACGACGACGTCCACCGCTGGCAAACCCAAAGCAGAGCAGGGCGCGATCGCGCAGGCCCTCCAGGCTGGCATCGCAAGTCGCGAGCATGGCCTCGAGCTCAGGCCGAGTAATTGCGGTCTTCTTAGTCGGGCGCTCACCGCGTTTGACCGCAGCACGTCGGGCGCGACTGAGCAGCGTTCTCACGCTAGGCAACTCACAGGGGTTGGCCAGACGCTTGAGCTTATGTGCGGTGGACAGTACGGCCACGCGCTGCACCACGGTCGAGAGCTTGAGCGGCCCAACCCGGGCCTTGAGGCCGGCGGCCACCAGCGCCTGATCCAACGCGGGCGGTAATTCGCTGACGAGACCAGTCTTGTTTTTGCGCTGGATATGGTCGACCAGGAACTGGATCACCACGGCTTCGCTGACCGGCAAACTCAGGTCGATACCGTAGCGACTCTGGTGCCAGCCGGCCCAGTAGCGCAGGGCGGTGGCATAGCTGCGCGTGGTGTTGGCCGCAGCCGCTTCCGCGAGCAATTCCCGCACTGCATCTGCGGCTTGCTGTGCTAACTGCTCGGGCAGCACCAAGTGGGTGGCCGTCGCGGGGCTGGTCAGCGATGTGCTATTTCGTTTCATACTATGTAATGTACGTTATGAAATAGGGTGTCTACTAGCGATAATCATCACTTATCGTGAGTACGGAATCAACAGAGTAGGGCGGCCGCGTAGGAGGCGTTTCATGGCTCGAGGCATCACCGAAATCGACGTGCACACCGCCGCCGACGCGTTGGTCGCGGCTGGCGAACGCCCAACCGTCGAGAGGATCCGCGCACACCTCGGCACTGGCTCACCGAACACCGTGACGCGCTGGCTGGAGACCTGGTGGCAGGGACTCGGCCAGCGTCTGGACGGTCATCAGGCGCGCTTGGCCGTGCCAGAGGCCCCGGAAGCGGTCGCCCGGGCGGCGGGGCAGTGGTGGGGCCTCGCGCTGGAAGCGGCCAAAGCGAGTCTTGAGGAGGAGCTTTCGGTCGAGCGCGCGACCCTCCAGGCCGACCGAGATGCCCTGCTGAAAGATCGCGAGGCGCTGGATGCCGAAGCGACAACACTGCGGAGCGAAAATGAAACTGCATCGACTGCGAAACGACTCGCCGAGGCGCAATCGACAGAACTTGCGAGGCTTGTCTCGCGTCTCGAGGCCCAGATTGAAGAAACTACCCTTCAGCGGGATGCCGCCATTGCGCGAGAGGCTGAGATCGTGGCTTCCCGGCAGGCGCTCGAACAACGGTTCCAGGCGCTTCAGAAAAGCGCCGATGCGGAACGTGAGGGATTCCTACAACACATCCGCGCTGTCGAGGATCGGGCTAACGCTGAGGTCGATCGCACGCGCCAGGAAGTGAAGGAGCTGAAGATCCAGCAAATTGAACTGGTGAAGGCACACACTGCGGCCGACAAGGCCATGCAACTACTACTCGACCAGGCGAAAGCGGAATCCAAAGACGCCCAACAAGAACTGAGTCTTCAGCGCACGCGTACGGAGGCGGCGGAAAGTCGTCTTGGACAGCTCCAGGAGGTGTCCGATGCTGTGGAGGCCGCTATACGTCGGGCGAGAGCGTCATCGGGATCCGCAGCTGGACGAAAGAAGACTTTCAGCCCATCACCAAAGAAACGATCTAAGATTGCCGGGAGTAAGTAGGGTATCGCCACATGACCCTTCAGCTTCCTCCAGACACACCCGCCTCAGCGGCACGGCGCCGTGCGCTCTACGGCATTTGGCAGTCTGGGAAACCATTGCACGGAAGCAGCCAGACCTCGAATGGCTCTCTGGCGAGGATCAAATCTTGGCTGTTTGGGTTCACGAGGAAGCCAAACACCGGCACCCCGACTTCCAACGAAACAAATCCATCAGGCTGGCTAAAGGTGGAGTGGCTTTACGCGCGCCATGTACCGTTGGATGGTAGGTCGGCTGCGGAATGCTTTCAGGCGGAACCCACACGCATTGCGGCGCTCGCGAGGCAAGAATTCGCGCTAGATCACTTTGCGCAGCGACAGGATCAGGTACGGCAATATCTATGAGCAATCTCACGTCCGAAATGCGCCAACTGCTGCAGATCGTCCACGGCATGGTTAAAGCACAGGATCATGTGCCGCAGGATTTTGACGCGGAAGCATGGCTTTTCAGATGGGTTGAAAGACCTCAGCCTAGCCTTGGCGGCAAGACGCCTAAAGAGGTTCTCGGGACCTATGGTGGCCTGGAAGTGGTTCGCCGTCTTCTGGGTGCGGCTGCTAGTGGTGCCTATCAATAGAAGACGTAAGCGTCTATCCAAAATCACATGGATCAGGGGCGCAGCTGTTTGCGTTGCACCCGGACGCCCCATGAACGCGAGCGTTGGACTGTGGGGACAATTGCGCACTTCATTGGGGGGTGTTTTCGCGCCTGCGGGCCTTGGTTGACCGCGTCCAACACCAGGACAATGAGGCGACCGCATGCGAGCAGAAGTCATTTGTCTGGCAAGCCTGAATCCCCTGAAGAACCGATCCAGGCACTCGCGTCAGCAAAGTTGTGACAATCGCGAGCGGCGCAGTGGAGTTGTGACAAGGCCGAGAACGGGCCGATAAATCACTGTTTTACCGAGCCCGGTTTGTAGCCGATGCTCCAGCTTTGCAGTGTAATTTCACATCCAGTAATTTCGCATAATGCATATTATGTCAGTCGATAGAGGTTTCCTGACCGTGATGCAGGACGTTCTCCTATGGCTACGTTGGAAGTTCTCCGGCAAGGTCGCTGGTCCCCTCTTGGAGGCCATGACGGCATGACCGTGATCTGCTGGCACTGCCAACAGGAAACGACCCGCGACCACGCCCTGCGGATCGCCGAGGACAAGTTCCGGCTGACGTGGGAAAACTGGGACGGCTGGCGGTTCTCCGGGCGCTACCAGATCGCACCAAGCAAGGCTGGGCACATCACGCCGGAACGGCTGCTGGGCCTGCTATGGGAAGAACAAACCCGCGCAAGCATGCGCCGGTCATGTCCGCAATCGCCCAAGTGGTGCGACTCGCAGCCCGCGAACGATTCGACGGGCAAGCTTAGGACCGAACTTCGCAATAGCAGATAAATCTGCGCCCAGGACAAACTGCAGCTTCATCTTGCGCATGGTTCTTCGTTTCTTCGTTCAGGAAGATGTTCGGCGCTTCGCACCCTTGCACGCATCCAGCACGAGCGCGCGCAGCCAACGGTGCGCGGGATCTGCGTCCAGCCTTGGATGCCAGAACAGCGAGATGGTGAAGTCCTCGACCGGCACCGGCAGCCTGAAGAGATACATGCCATCGCACAGCCCGGCGGTGTGCCTTTCCGGGACCGTTGCGACTATGTCCGAACCGCGAGCAAGCGCGATCGCGGGGCCGAAGCCTCCGACCGTCGCCACCGCGTTACGCACCAGCCCCACCCGTTCCAGCGCCTCATCAACCATCGCGGCGCGCAGGCCGCGGCGTTCGACCACGACATGGCGGGCAGCCGCATAACGCTCAGGCGTGATGCCCCCTTCGAGAGGCCATGGCCCCGACGTACGACACCGACGAAGCGGTCACGGAACAATCCCACCGCGCGGATTTCCGGACCCATCATCCGGCCGATCACGCCCGTCTCAAGATCGACCGTGCCATCGCGCAAGGGCGTGCTGTCCTTGTCTTGCTTGGTCAGGAACGAGAGCTTCACCAACGGTGCTTCTGCTGACACACGCGCAATCAACTCAGCCCCAAAGGTTTCCGCGAAGCCTTCGGTGCTGCGAATCGAGAATGTCCGTGCCAGCGATAGCAAGTCGAGCTTCAGCGCGGGGCGCAGGACTGCCTCCGCGGCGATGACTACCTGACGGACATTCCACCGCAGTTGCAGCGCACGTGGCGTTGGCACCAAGCCACGTCCTGCGCGCACCAGCAAAGGGTCGCCCGTTACTTCCCGCAGTCGCGCAAGCGCCCGGCTCATTGCCGATGCGCTCAGCTGCAGGCGCTTTGCGGCGCCCACCACGCTGCCCTCATCGAGCAGGACGTCGAGAGTAACAAGGAGGTCCAGGTCGAGGCTGTCCATGGCACAAGAAATAGCACGATCCAACCTGGTCATACATGGCGTTTCATGCACGAATTATTTTCAATTCATGCTTCTACCGCCTTTCCTAGGCGTGGCTCAAGCTCCCGACCCATGAACACCTCCCACTCCTCGCAGTCTTCCGCTTTGCCCCTGTCGGGTGCCCTCGCCTGCCTGGCCTTGACCATGTTGCTTTCGTCGCTTGGCATCAGCATCGCCAATGTCGGGCTGCCGATGGGCGCCGTGTTCATGCATGCCGCCGGCACGTCAAATATCGCTTCTGCCAGCACCGCTGCGGTGGTGACAGGTGCGCATGCGGTGTTCCTGCTTGCGGCATTGCTTTCCGCCATTGCGCTGGCCGTGGTCATAGCGCCCATGACGCGTACGGGCGTGCATTCCCTCAAGCGCTTGAGGCCTATGGCCCCACCAAGATCATGATCGAACGCAACACGGCCGACCAGGAAGAAATCGACCTCGTGCTGCAGAAGACCTGCAGCGGCGAGCGCGAGGCCAGCAGAGAAGAATACGAACAGATTGTCTTCCAGCTGGCGTGTCGGCTGCACATCCCGGTCGTGGCGATCAACTACAACGCGCTTGGCCCCATCCAGGGTCCGAAGAAGATCGATTTCAGCATGGCCGTCCGACCGAGTGCTGGTGATCTACGGATCAGGCCATGGGTACATCCTGCGCCGGATGGCGGAGGAATCCCTGATCTTCGATGTACTGAACACCGAAGCCTATTTGAAACAACATCTTTGACGCCATCGCGCCAGCTTGCAAGCCTTCGCGTCGAAAGGCATCAACCTGCCCAGCAGCTCAAGGCAACACTGGATTACGTCCAAACCACCTGGCTCGGTGCTAAGCATGTCGATTCCACAAGAATTGGCGCCTTCGGCTTTTCTGCCGGTGCATTCACGGCACTGGGAGCAATCGGTGGTGTTCCAGACATGGCTCTGGTGGCCGATCACTGCCGCAGACAGAATGACCACATTCTCCGTAGCAGACAGCTGTCTAAAACCCGTGACAGGCCGCTCGGACAGGTACATCCAGTTGGCTGAGCTGAGCAAAGGTTCTGGACATGCCGAGGCGTTGCAGAGCGGCTTCACGCTTGGCTTTGCTGGCATGGCATTGATTGCGGGCCGTAGTGTGGCGATTGGTGCGCGGGGCCAAATATCGCGGGTTATGTACGACGTATCTAGGCGTTCGTGTTGTCAGAAGTGGCCGCTGGGCACGCGCTGAAGCAGCGTCGCGTTGATACGCCACCACTCGGTCCAACCGTTGCCCCGTCGCGCAGGCTTGCGATTGGTAGCTCACCGCTCGGTGTGCACCCAAGCATCGGTACAACTCATTGGCTGCCGCGGGTTTTGCAAGTACGAGGCAAAGCAGGAACAGCAACAACCACAGCGGCATCTTGGGCATGGCGGGCACATCCAATGGACTGCCTGTCAGCCTGCGATTTCAGATCGAGCATGGCAGTCGGTGCTTGCCCTGTGCTCACGTAGGAAAACAACGGGTTAGTGCGATGACGCCAAATCATCGAGGATTGGGCAGCTGGGCCGATGGTCGCCATGGCACTGTTTGGCCAACCGATCCAGGGTGCGCTGCATGGCTTGCAGCTCGCTGATTTTTTCGGCCAATTCGGCAGCGTGGCTGCGCGCCAGTTGTTTGACTTCGGCACTGGCGCGCTGCGGGTTGTCCCACAGTGCCAGCAGACTTTCGATTTGCTTGATCGAAAACCCCAGTGAACGGCCACGTTTGATGAAGCGTAGACGGTGCACGTCGGCATCGTTGTAAAGACGATAGTTGGCGAAGGTGCGGCCGCTGGGTCGGGTCAGGCCGATGCTCTCATAATGGCGGATCATCTTGGCCGACACACCGGTCAACGCTGCGGCTTGGCCAATATTGTGCAAGCCCTGCTGCAAGGCATCGGCAAGCTCTGGTCGGGTGGGTTTATTGGTCATCGGTGCGTCTCCTTCGGGTGCACATCAATCCTGCGCTTGCGGTGCCCAGCGCCGCAGCAGCAAGGCGTTGCTGACGACGCTGACACTGGATAACGCCATCGCCGCGCCAGCCAGCATCGGGTCGAGCATGCCCAGTGCCGCCAATGGGATGCCGATGAGGTTGTAGATGAAGGCCCAAAATAGATTCTGGTGGATTTTCCGCACCGTGCGCCGTGAAATATCAATGGCAGCGGCGACCAGCCGCGGGTCGGGACGCATCAGGGTGATGCCAGCCGCGTGCATCGCCACGTCGGTGCCGTTGCCCATCGCAAAGCCAACGGTGGCGGCGGCCAGCGCGGGCGCGTCGTTGAGGCCATCGCCGACCATGCCCACCGGGCCCTGCTCTGCCAGTTCACGGATCACGCGCAGCTTGTCGTCCGGCAGCAGTTCAGCGCGGACGTCGTCTTGCGCAAGCCCGATTTCTGCGGCGACGGCGCGAGCGGCGGCACGGTTGTCACCCGATAGCATCAGCGAGCGGATGCCCATCGCCCGCAACGTGGCCACCGCTTGCGCGGATTGCGGACGTGGCGTATCGCCAAATGCCAACAGCCCCTGCAAGTGCCAGCCCTGCTCGGTGTGTCCCGCCAGCCAAGACTGCGTCTGGCCTGCATTCGAGGCCTCGTTCGCCAGTATTTGCGCGGACGTCAGGTCAACGCCCAGCTCCCCCAGCCAGCGCGCATGGCCTAGCACCCAGCGCGCGTCTCCCCGCCCGCCCTGCACGCCGCGCCCGGCCACCGCGGTGATCGCGGTGATGTCGGCTGCGGCGATACCGCGCTCGTGTGCTGCGTCCAGTACCGCCTTTGCCAGTGGATGTTCGCTGCCCTGCTGCAATCCGGCAGCCAGCGCCAGCAGTGTTGTACCGTCGCCATCCAGTGCGTGCAATCGCACCAGCGTGGGTTTGCCGATGGTCAGCGTGCCGGTCTTGTCGAACGCCACGGTGCGCAGCTGGCGGGTGGTTTCCAACGCTTCCACATCCTTGATCAGGATGCCGGCGCGCGCCGCCACGCCGGTACCGGCCATCACTGCAGCGGGTGTGGCCAGCCCGAGTGCGCACGGGCAAGCAATCACCAGCACGGCGACGGCATTCAGCAGTGCTTGCGGCCAGTTCCCTGCAGCCAGCCCCCACGCTAATAACGTCACCCCGGCGATGGCGATCACCACTGGCACAAACACCGCGCTGACCTTGTCCACGATGCGCTGGATTGGTGCTTTTTGGGCTTGCGCGTCTTCCACCAAGCGCACGATGCGCGCCAGCGCGGATTCCGCACCAATCGCAACGGTGCGGATGCGCAGGCGGCCTTCGCCGTTCACCGCGCCACCCGTCACACGATCACCGGGGGCTTTGGGTACCGGCAGGGATTCGCCGCTGAGCAGCGATTCGTCGCTGTGGCTGCGTCCGTCCAGGATTTGTCCATCCACGGGAATACGTTCGCCGGGCAGCACGATGACTTCGTCATCCACGCTAACCTCGGCGATCGGCACGCTGGTTTCAATACCACTGCGCAAGACGCGTGCGGTCAGCGGGCGCAATGCTTGCAGGGCACGAATGGCATCGGTGGCTTGTCGCTTGGCGCGTGCTTCCAGCCACTTGCCCAACAAGATCAGGGTGATGACCACCGACGAAGATTCGAAATACAGCGGTGCAGCGTGCTGCGCTTGGCTGGGTGCCAGCCAGTTGAACAGGCTCAAGCCATACGCGGCGCTGGTGCCCAGTGCCACCAGTTGGTCCATATTGCCGCTGCGTGCACGCAATGCGGCAACACCGGCGCGATAAAACCGTGCGCCAAGCCAAAACTGCACGGGCGTGGCCAGCAGCCACTGCGCCCAACCGGGAAACGCCCAATGCACGCCGACGGGCATCAAGAGCATCGGTGCAAGCAACGGCAGCGAAAGCAGTGCTGCCAGCAGCAGGTGGCGGGTTTCCCGGGGCATGCCTGTCGGCGGCGCGGCGACGGGTGTCGCGTCTTCCTCGCTGGCGTGGTAGCCGGCGCGCTCCACCGCGGCAATCAATGCCTGCACGGTTGCACTACCCTGCACTGCGGCAGTTTCCGTGGCCAGATTCACCGTGGCTTCCTGTACGCCATCAACCTTGCGTAGCGCCTTTTCCACCCGGCCCACACACGACGCGCAGGTCATGCCACTGATATTTAGATGGATGGCTGATTCGGCAGGCATCGGGGGCTCCGGCAAGACTGAATTCCTGGGCCATTCTGATCCTTCCCAAGATGGGAAGGTCAACCATCATCCCACGCTTGACCTTCCCGGCATGGCAAGGTGAACACTGCGCACCATCTTCACATTCCAAGGAGTCTTGCCATGTTGCTGCACGTTGAAAACATGAGTTGCCAGCATTGCGTAGCTGCCGTCACCCGTGCGTTGCAGGCGCTGGATGCCGCAGCTGTTGTGCACGTGGATCTGGCGAAGCAGCATGTCCTCGCCAGCGGGAATTTCAGCGCAGAAGCTGCCATCACGGCACTGAACGCGGAGGACTATCCCGCCAGCCTGATTGATGGCACCGCCTGACTATGCCCGCCCAGCATGACCCCACGCGCCGCCGCCTGCTGCACGGCATGGCGCTGGGTGGCGCGGCAGTGGCGCTGCAACCGTTGTGGGCGCTGGCATCACCGGGCCAACCGACGGTGCTGGCCGGCACCGATGTTGACCTGTGCATCGCGCGCACGCCGGTGAACATCACCGGCAAAACGGTCGACGCGTTCACCGTGAATGGCAGCCTGCCCGGCCCGATCCTGCGTTGGCGCGAAGGCGATACCGTGCGTATTCGCGTGCGCAATGCACTGGCGGAAACCAGCTCGATTCATTGGCACGGCCTGCTGCTACCGGCCAATATGGACGGCGTGCCGGGCATGAGTTTTGACGGTATCGCCCCCGGCGGCGATTATCTGTATCAATTCAAGCTCAAGCAAAGCGGCACCTACTGGTACCACAGCCATTCCAGCCTGCAAGAACAAGCGGGGCTGCTGGGGCCCATCATCATCGACCCGATTGCGCCGGATCCATGGGCCTGCGCTCATGATTACGTGGTGCTGCTCTCGGATTGGACCGATCTGGACCCGGCACGATTGTTCGCGCGGATGAAAAAACGCAGCGACTACGACAACACCTACAAGCGCACACTGGGCGACTTTGTGCGCGATGCCCGCGCACGAGGCCTACGCGCCACGTTGGCCGACCGCAAAGCCTGGGGCGCGATGCGGATGAGCCCCAGCGACCTCGCCGACGTCAATGGCCATACCTACACCTACCTCGCCAATGGCCACACTGCCGCGCAGAACTGGACGGGAATATTTGCCCCCGGTGAACGTGTGCGCCTGCGCTTCATCAACGGCGCGGCGATGACCTTCTTTGATGTCCGCATTCCCGGTTTGAAGCTGACCGTGGTGGCTGCCGATGGGCAGCCGATCCAGCCGGTAGAAATCGACGAATTTCGCATCGCGCCAGCGGAAACCTATGACGTGATCGTGCAGCCCATGGATGCCGTGGCGTACACCGTGTTCGCGCAAGCGATGGATCGCAGCGGCTATACCCGCATCACCTTGGCCCCGCAGATCGGGATGCAAGCGGCAATTCCGATGCCGGATAAACGCCCGTTGCTGACGATGGACGATATGGGTCACGGCGGGCACGCGATGGACAAGGCGGGCGAAATGACCTGCGGCGCCGCAATGGGAATGCCCGCGATGGAAGGCATGGCGGGCATGACACATGGCAGTGCAATGCAAACCCACCCGGCCAGCGAAACCCGCAACCCGGATGTGGATATGCAAACGATGGCACCCGTGCCGAAGTTGGATGACCCCGGCATTGGCCTGCGCAACAACGGCCGCAGCGTGCTGCGCTATGCCGATCTACGCAGCCTGCATGCGCCTGCCGATGGCCGCGAACCGTCTCGCACAATCGAGCTGCATCTGACCGGCAATATGGAACGCTTCACGTGGGGGTTTGATGGCATCCGCTTCGGTGATGCCGCCCCCATCCGGCTCAAATACGGCGAGCGCATGCGCCTTGTACTGATCAACGACACCATGATGGAACATCCGATCCACCTGCATGGTCTGTGGAGCGATTTGGAAGATGCGCACGGGCAATTTCTGGTGCGCAAACACACGGTGAGCATCCCGCCGGGCAGCAAACGCAGCATTCGTGTGACTGCCGATGCGCTGGGCCGTTGGGCATTCCACTGCCACATGCTGCTGCATATGGAAGGTGGCATGATGCGTGAAATGCGGGTGGAGGAATGAGTATGCGCAACGTCATCGCGCTGCCTCTGCTGCTGTGCATCGGCACGGCCTTCGCGCAGGAGCACACGCATCACACCATGCCGGCGCAGGCGCAAGCACAAGACGCGCACGCCGCGCTTCGCCAACCCGCGGAGACAGAGACCCAATCCAGCGCGCAGCCGGCATCACTTTCCGCATCTGGCTATCGCCCCCCTACCCTTACCGATGCCGATCGCGCTGCCGCGTTCCCGCTGCTGCACAGCCATCACGACCACGCCGATCCGTTGCTGTGGATGCTGCAGGCCAACCGTTTCGAATGGACACAAGCCGATGCCTTGGCTTGGTCAGGCAACGCGTGGATTGGGCATGACCGTGGCCGGCTTTGGCTGCGCAGCGAAGGCGAGCGCACCCACGGCAAAACCAGCGCCCGTCTGGAAGCGTTGTGGGGCAAGCCCGTGAATGCGTGGTGGGATGTAGTGGCCGGCGTGCGCCATGACAGCGGTCACGGGCCGGCCCGCGATTGGTTGGCCGTGGGTGTGCAGGGACTTGCGCCCTACAAATTCGAGGTGCAGGCCACCGCTTATCTGGGTAGTGGCGGTCGCAGTCTGCTGCACGCGGAAGCCGAGTACGAAATGCTGCTGACCAACAAACTGATGTTGCAACCCCGCATCGAAGCCAGTTTCCATGGCCGGGATGATCGCACGCGGGGAATCGGCGCAGGGCTGTCGGAAACCTCGGCCGGGCTGCGTCTGCGCTATGAAATCCGGCGCGAGTTTGCACCGTACATTGGCTATGCATGGGCGCAAAAACATGGGCGCACCGCATCTCTAGCCGAAGCGGCCGGCGGCACCGCGAACGAAAGCGGCTGGGTGGCGGGCTTGCGGTTCTGGTTTTGAACCCGCATCGTCCCGCAATTCACCAGCCACATGACAAAAGGCATATGCAGGTTTGCGTTTTTACCGGTGAGAATCAGGCGGGGACTGCCGGACGCGTCACCCCAGATCGACCTCCTGCCCTGCGGGGCTCAACTGGTGGAGAACTGCCTTGCATCGTCGTGAATTTCTTGCCCTATCTGGGCTTACCGCTGGCGGCTTATTGTTGCCTTCATTCTTTGGCAACGCCATTGCTGCCGAGCAATTACTGGAAACCATCGATCCGGCATTGAAAAAGCGCTTGGCTGATGACGCACTGAGCGCCGCCAAGGCTGCAGGCGCCAGCTACTGCGATGTGCGTATTGGCCGCTATCTGCGACAAGCGGTGATGACCCGTGAGAACAAGGTGCAAGGTGTGATGAATGGCGAGTCCACCGGGGTGGGCATTCGCGTCATCGCCAATGGCGCGTGGGGTTTTGCCGCTACCAATGAGCTGTCCCAAGCTGGTGTTGTGCGCGCCGCGCAACAGGCCGCCGCGATTGCCAAGGCCAATGCCAAGTTCCAAACCGTGCCGGTGCAACTGGCGAAAGCGCCCAGCTATGGTGAAGTGGCATGGAAAACCCCCATTCGCAAAAACGCGATGGCTGTACCGATCAAAGAAAAAGCAGATCTGTTGTTGGGCGTGAATGCGGCGGCGATGGCGGCAGGTGCCAGCTTCGTCAACTCCACCCTGTTTGCAATCAACGAACAAAAATATTTTGCCAGCACCGATGGCTCTTACATCGACCAGGATGTGCACCGCATCTGGGCACCGATGGGCGTTACCGTCATCGACAAAGCCAGCGGCAAGTTCCGCTCACGTGCCGGCCTGTCCTCGCCACGCGGCATGGGCTATGAATACCTGGAACCGGATCCGGCCGAGCGGTTTGAGTTGCCAGGTGGTGCGGTGGTCTATCGCAATGCCTATGACATGAAGGCCGATGCCATTGCGGCGGCAAAACAGGTCAAAGAAAAACTGATGGCCAAATCGGTCAAGCCAGGCAAATATGATTTGGTGCTGGATCCTTCGCACACTTGGCTGACCATCCATGAGTCCGTGGGCCACCCCTTGGAACTGGACCGTGTGCTGGGCTACGAGGCCAATTATGCCGGTACCAGTTTTGCCACCATGGACAAGCGCGAGGCGCATTTCCAATACGGCAGCGACAAGGTCAACATCGTTGCCGACAAGACCCAGCCTGGCTCGTTGGGTGCAGTGGGTTGGGACGATGAGGGCGTGAAGTGCAAGCAATGGGATCTGATCAAAGCCGGCAAGTTGGTGGATTACCAAACCATTCGCGATCAAGCGCACATCCTGGGCAAAACCGAATCCGATGGCTGTTGCTATGCCGACTCCTGGAGCAGCGTGCAGTTCCAACGGATGGCCAATGTGTCGCTGAAAGCAGGCAGCGACAAGCTCAGCCCGGCCGAGATGATCAAGGGTGTGGAGAATGGCATCTACATCATTGGTGATGGCTCGTTCTCGATTGACCAACAGCGCTATAACGCGCAATTTGGCGGTCAGCTGTTCTATGAAATCAAGAACGGCAAGATCACCGGGCAAATTGAGGATGTGGCTTATCAGATCCGTACACCGGAATTCTGGAATGCCTGCGCTGCCGTCTGCGATCAAAGCGACTACCGGCTGGGCGGCTCGTTCTTCGACGGCAAGGGGCAACCGGGGCAAGTGTCGGCTGTCTCGCATGGCTCGGCCACCGCACGTTTCAACGGCATCAACGTCATCAACACTGCTCGCAGCCTCGGCTGATCGGCGCAAGGAGAGCAAGACCCATGAGTATCCTCACCGAAGCGCAAGCCAAGACCATTTTGGACAAGGTCATCGCGCTATCCAAGGCCGATGAATGCACCGCCACCTTGCAAGGTTCCATCGAAGGCAACATCCGTTTTGCCCTGAACAACATTTCTACCAGCGGTGTAGTCACCGACACCAGTCTGTCCGTGGCTGTTGCATTTGGTAAGCGCAGTGGCATGGCCAGCATCAACGAGTTCGATGATGCCGCGTTGCAGCGCGTGGTACGTCGTGCCGAAGACCTGGCACGGTTGGCACCGGAAAACCCCGAGTTCATGCCCATCATCGACAAGCAAACCTATACGCCCAGCAACACCTTCAACGCGAATACGGCGGCGATTACCCCGGAGTTTCGTGCGCAGGTTGCGGCAGACTCCATCAACCCCTGCAAAGCGGAAAAGCTGATTGCAGCTGGGTTTCTGGAAGACGGCCAAAGCTTTGTGGCATTCGCCAACAGCAAAGGCAATTTCGGTTATCAGCAAGCAACCGGCTTCAACTACACCTGCACGGTGCGCACCGAGGATGGACGTGGCTCAGGCTGGGTAGGTCATGCCCTGGAAGATGCCGCCACATTCAAGGCCAGCCATGACATCGAGATCGCCAAGCGCAAGGCACTCGCCTCACGGGAGGCCAAAGCGCTGGAGCCTGGCAAATACACCGTGATCCTGGAGCCCGCCGCCGCCGCAGGCCTGATCAGCTTCATGATGAATTTCTTTGATGCACGCAGTGCGGATGAAGGTCGCAGCTTCCTGTCGAAGAAAGGTGGTGGCAACAAATTGGGGGAGTTGGTATTTGATCCACAGGTCAATCTCGTTGCCGACCCCTGGCACCCCGAGGCACCGGTGATGCCGTGGGATGGCGAGGGCATGCCACGCACCAAACTGCCGATCATCCAGAATGGAAAAATTGCCAATTTGTCGTATTCGCGCTTTTGGGCACAAAAGCAAGGCAAACAGCCCAATGCGCGTCCAGGCAATCTGTTGATGCGTGGTGGCGACAAGTCAATTGCCGATTTGGTCAAAGGCACCAGCAAGGGCATTTTGCTGACACGCACCTGGTATATCCGCATGGTGGATCCGCAGACCGTGCTGCTGACCGGGCTGACTCGCGATGGCACCTTCTACATCGAAAATGGCGAGATCAAATACCCGGTCAAGAATTTCCGCTTCAACGAATCCCCAGTCATCATGCTCAACAACATCGATGAGCTGGGCAAGCCGGTACGAGTGGCGGGTGATGAATCCAGCATGGTGATGATGATCCCACCGATGCGGTTGCGTGATTTCACCTTCACATCACTGTCGGATGCGGTGTAAGGACGTGGCGTGACCCGCGCCGAGTTCTTGCGTTTGGCGCTGGGCGCATCGGCGGCACTGTTGTTGCCGTCGGTGCGTGCTGCCAGCCGGTTCGATTTCCACTTCACCCGGCTCAGATATGATTCCGGTGATTGGGATGTGGATGCACGCATGCCATCCAATCTGATCACTGCGCTGATTGACTACACCAATTTGCGGGTTGACCCCAGGGAGCATGTCGTCGCATTGGCAGACCCGAAGCTGCTGGCAGCTCCGTTTTGCTATCTGGCCGGCCACAAGCTGGTGGAATTCAACCCTGCTGAACGCCGCAACTTTGAACGTTATGTGCGCAATGGCGGCTTTGTACTGGTGGATGATTGCAACCACGACATCGATGGCTTGTTTGCCAAATCGTTTGAAGCGCAGATGGCCAGTATCTTCGGCAAGTCGGCACTCAAAAAACTGCCCAACACGCACCCGCTATTTTCAAGTTTCTTCAAATTCCCGGACGGCCCGCCAGCCACCGGTTTCGAGCTCAACGGCTGGGGCGATGACTTGGTACATGACTACTTGCGCAGTATTGAAGTGAATGGCCGGATGGGCGTGCTGTATAGCAATAAAGACTATGGTTGCGAATGGGATTACGACTGGCGCAACAAGCGCTTCTTGGCGGAAGACAACACGAAGTTTGCGGTCAATATCGTGATGTATGCGTTGACCTCTTGAGCACGGAATCCGGATGAATGCGAACACCCGCAATGAAGCCATGATGCAGCAACATCTTGCGCAGCTAAGTCAGCTGCGCGACGCCATTGCGCATGTCATCGTGGGCCAGCATGACGTAGTGGAGCAACTTCTGATTGGCTTGCTGGCCGGTGGCCATTGCTTGCTGGAAGGCGTGCCGGGGTTAGGTAAAACCTTATTGGTGCGTTCACTGGGGCAAGCACTGTCCCTGGACTTCAGGCGTGTGCAATTCACCCCGGATCTCATGCCAAGTGACATTCTGGGTACCGAGTTGCTGGAAGAAGATCACGGGACGGGCAAGCGTGCATTTCGATTCCAGAAAGGGCCGATTTTCACGCACCTGCTGTTAGCAGATGAGCTCAACCGCACGCCCCCAAAAACGCAGGCTGCGCTACTGGAAGCCATGTCAGAGGGCACTGTCAGCTACGCCGGTACCACCTATGCCTTGCCAGCCCCATTTTTTGTTTTGGCTACACAAAATCCACTGGAGCAGGCAGGTACCTACCCACTACCGGAAGCGCAGCTGGATCGCTTCTTGTTGCATGTGCGCGTGGGCTACCCAAGTGAACAGGAAGAGCGCGACATCCTCAGCCAAACTACCGGCAACCATGGTGGCCAGGTGCCCAACGTGATGGAGGGCGCGGCGGTTCTTGCACTGCAAGCCCATGTGCGGGATGTGCATGTAGGCAGCGACTTGCTCACATGGATCAACCGGCTGGTACGCGCGAGCCGCCCCGGCGATGCGTTGGCAACCGACGATGTGCGCAAGTATGTGCGCTGGGGTGCTGGCCCGCGTGCTGGGCAATCCCTAGTTCTGGCAGCCAAAGCACGGGCGCTACTGCATGGTCGTTTTGCCGCAACCCGGGAGGATGTGATTGCACTGGCCTCCCCGGTCATGCGCCATCGCTTGTTGCTCTCGTTTGCGGCGGAAGCCGAACAGAAACAGGCGGATGATGTGATCGCAGTTTTACTGCGTGCAGTGCCCTACCCCGCCACCTGATGCAACGCATGCCAGAGGCTTTGATTCCACCGGATGTACGCAGTCGTCTGAACGAACTGCGATTACAGGCACAGCGCACCCGTGCAGCGCAAGGGATTGGATTGCATGCCAGCCACAACCGTGGCGCCGGGCTCGAGTTTTCGCAATATCGCAGCTATGAGCCTGGCGATGAGTTGCGCCAGATCGACTGGAAGCTGTACGCACGCTCGGATCGTTTTTTTGTACGCGAGGCCGAACGTGAAAGCCCATTGACCGTGTGGTTACTGCTCGACGCCAGTGCTTCGATGGCGCAAGCCGATCAAGCAAAGCCCGGGTTTTCACGTCTGCAGGCCGCCAAAAGTCTGGCCGCCTGCGTTGTTGAACTGGCTTTGCGGCAAGGTGACCACTTCGGGTTGATTGCATTGCGTGAAGATGGCGTGCAATTACTCCCTGCCAGCAGCGGCCCGCGCCAGCGCGACCGTCTCTGGTTGTCACTGCATTCGCTGACAGCACAGGCGCGCTTCCCGCAGGGTGAGCGTTTGAACCCAGTCTGGGAGCGCATTGTTGCCGATGATCTGGTTATCGTGCTCAGTGATGGTTTCGATGATGGCTGCATTGCGTTGGCAGAACGTCTTGCCGCTGCGCGCCGCGAGGTCATATTCATTCAACTGTTAACCGCCGAAGAGCGTGACTTTCCATTTACCGGAGGTCATTTGTTTCATGATCCTGAAACAGGCCAGACCGTCTCCGGTGATGGCAAAGCAATGCGGGCAGAGTTTCTGCAGCAGTTCAACCGGGCATTGCAGATGCTGGATGCGCGATTGGATGCGGCCGGTATCGTGCATGTGCGCCATGTGCTGGATGCCCCGCTGGATATCCCATTGCGACAGTTGTTTGGCAAGCACGCGCGGCCATGAACCCGGGTTTGCTACTGCCCAGCGCGCTTTTTTCGCTGCTTGCCCTGCTGCTTCCACTACTGATCCATCTGGCACGACGGCAACAACAGCAGCCTTTGGATTTTGCCGCGTTACGCTGGCTTGGCAGCAAGCCAAAACCACGCAGCCGATTTCGTTTAGATGATATTCCGCTACTGCTTGTGCGCTTGTTATTGCTCGCACTGTTGGCGTTATGGCTGGCAAAACCAGTGCTGCATGGCGCGCCAGATCGACGTACTTATGTAGCGGTCATGCCTGGGGTTGCCGCCACAACGGTGGCCATGCAAGCGTTGCCCGCAAATGCACGCAAGCATTGGCTGGCGGTTGGCTTCCCTAGCCTGGACAGCGACCCACCAGCGGATGCGCAACCCATTGCCAGTTTGCTGCGACAACTGGATGCCGAGCTGCCATCCGAGGCACCTTTAGTCGTACTGGCCACCACGCAGTTCGATGGTGCTGATGCGCGGCTCCCCATACTTTCGCGAAGTGTGGATTGGCGCATCGTTGCCGGCGCACCGCCATCAACGCCAATGGTCACCGCACTGGCCGCGCCTCGCTTGCAAATCAGATCTGATTCAGCACATCGCACGCAGGCCGGTTATCTGCATGCTGCAAGCCGCGCATGGCAAACACCTGCAGAATTCACGGCGAGCTCAGCAGCATTCCCGAACAATCAGCAAATTGTGCTGGTCTGGTTTGTGTCCGACCCACTGCCCACGACCTTGTTGGAGTGGGTCGCACATGGCGGCACGGTGATACTCGACTCCAGCCATGCGCTGCCGCAGTCTCGTCATCCTGTTTCGCTTTGGCAAAATGCTGCCGGCATTGATCTTCTGCAAGCCATCGCATATGGCAAAGGCCGTTTGTTGCGTTTCACCCGGCCGCTGCAACCAGCACAAATGGCGGAGCTGTTGAACGCCGAATTTCCACAACACCTGCACGATGCACTGCAAGCACCCGGTGTTGCACCCATCCCTGCAGATGCAAGAACTTATCGGCCCCAGACCGGTGCAAACGCCTATCCACAAGCCCCTTATTCACTGCAGCCGTGGCTGGCGTTGGTGCTGGCGCTAGTGTTCTTGAGTGAGCGTTGGCTGGCTACCGGTAGGCGTGGGGAGCAAGCATGAGTCGCAGTTTGCTTCCCGCCAACGCGTGGCGTGCGGCAAGGCTGCAGAACATCGGCATCTGGCTGGGATATCTGGCCCCGTGGTGCACTGCTGCCTGCACGATGGCGTGGCATCTGTTGGGCCCGCGCCTTGCACTATTCCTTGGTGGTTTTGCGCTACTGGCAAGTGCGGTCATCGGATGGTGGCTGTGGCACAAGCACGACATCCATTGGCTGATACGCAATTTGAATTCACATCGCAGCGACATGGAGGACAGCGCCGATTTGCTGTTGTCCAACGATGCGCTCAACCCACTGCAACGCTTGCAGCAACAACGTCTTGTGCAACGACTACAAGACCACCCCGTGGATTTGCTCAAGCCGTGGCCGATGGCATCACTGCTGGGGTCTGCAGCAATTGCATTGGTTTTCATTATTACCGTTGCGAAGTGGCCTGCAGATTTGCCAAACGATAAAGCCACTGCTCAACCAGCCGTGCAACATTCCACTGAGGGACCACTTTTACAGGATATCAACCTGCAGATCACGCCACCCGGGTACACGGGCTTGCCGATCCGCAGTGTGCAAACTCTCACGTTGAAAGTTCCGGTTGGGTCAATCGTGCAATGGTCGTTGCACTTCTCCCATGCCCCCACGAAAGTTGCGCTGGTGTTGCTGGATGGACGGGAAATCCCACTGCAACCCAATGGCGCAGCATGGGTAGCGCGTCTGACCTTGCCAGCCCCCACCCTGTATCGCTTGCAAGTTGACGGCAAATTCCCGGATGCCGGCAAGCTGCATCGTATTGATGTGGTCGCGGACCTGGCGCCGCAAGTCAACGTGCTACAGCCCGCGCACAGCCCTAGTCTGGCCACGGTTGGGCAACCCGACTGGGATGTGAGTTTCGATGCGCGCGATGATTATGGGGTTCTGGCACAAGCCAGCTTGCGCATCACGTTGGCGCAAGGCAGCGGTGAGTCGATTGCATTTCATGAGCAGCGCCTCGTATTGACAGGCCAAGGCGGCGCACAGCACCGCCGCTTTGCGCACCGACTGGATCTGGCTGCGTTGGGCATGGCGGAAGGCGATGACTTGATCGTGCAACTGGAGGTGTCCGACAACCGCCGCCCGCAACCCCAACTGACGCGCAGCCCCAGTGTGATTTTGCGCATGAGTCGCAAACCTGAAATGGAAAGCGCCGGCATCGAAGGCGTGGTGCGACGCGTGCTACCGGCTTATTTTCGCAGTCAACGGCAAATCATTTTGGATGCTGAAGCACTACAGAAAAAAAGACGCATGCTGGCATCGGAGCTGTTCTTGAAGCAATCCGATGCGATTGGCGTAGATCAACGCATTTTGCGCCTGCGCTATGGCCAGTTCCTAGGTGAGGAAGCCGAAGGCGGACCGAAGCTGTCGCCCACTGCCGATGCCGCACAAGACCAACACGCACCTGTCGATGACGATCACGGCCATGAAACACCGAACCCACCTGCGCCTGTGTTCGGGCAGATTGATCACCTCCTGGAAAATTTCGGGCACACCCATGACATCGCCGAAGCCGCGACCTTGTTGGACCCGGAAACACGCGCCATTCTCAAGCAAGCATTGGATCAAATGTGGCAATCGGAATTGCAGTTACGGCAAGGCCAGCCCGATCGCGCATTACCGTTTGCTTACAAGGCATTGGGCTATATCAAGCAAGTCCAGCAGGCGGACCGCATTTTTCTTGCGCGGGTGGGCCCACAGTTGCCGCCGATAGATGAAAGCCGGCGCATGGGCGGCAAGCGTGATGGCATTGCGTCACGGGCCGATGCACTGCAAACAGCCACCACCGAGGCCTCTGCAATCAGTGCACTCTGGCAAGCCCTGGCCGCACCGTCACCTTCACCTTCACCTTCACCTTCTTCTTCGCCTGCGTTACCCCTGCAAGCTTTTGATACGTGGCTGCACAGCCATCCACCACAGCAAGACGATCTTTTGTCACTGCAAGTGGCATTGGATGCAGTGCGTCGTGATCCTGCTTGCAGCGGTTGCCGCAGCGAACTGCAACGCCAGTTGTGGCCACTCTTGCCGCTACCCCCCGCGCAACCCATGCGCCGCGAACCGGCGACGCCGCAAGGTCAGCGCTACCTGGATGCATTACAGGCAGAGGCAGTCCAATGAACCTGCCGACCCTGCCCGTACTAACGGCCGGTGTGCTGGCATTGGCCTGTGTATTTGCGCTTGCGCGCGTGTGGCGGCAGCGTGCGCAACGCTCTCGACTTGCGCTTGTCACCTTGTTGGCATTGCAGCCGGCACTGGCCACAGCCTTGTATTTCGGGCTATTTCCGCCACTGCACATGGCCCAGACTGGTAGTAGTCTGGTCGTATTGACCGCAGGTTGGCGCAGCGCTGCTGCCGCTAATCTGTCAGGTCAACGCATTGCATTGCCGGAAGCCGAACCCGCGGCGTCTGCTGAACGCACGCCAGACCTTGCCACAGCACTGCGTCGGCATCCGCAGATCACCTTGCTGCATATCCTCGGCCACGGGCTGGAAGCCCGTGATCGCGATGCCGCCCATGGCTATCAGATTGACTTCATCCCGGCGCCACTACCGGCAGGCCTGGTGGCATTGCATGTGCCTTCTCGCGTGGCGGTGGGCAATGCGCTGCGTGTGCGCGGCCGGGTGCAAGGTGTTGATGCTGGCACGGTGGAACTGCTGGATCCCGGCAACCAGCGCGTGCAACGCAGCCCGCTGGCGCACGATGGATGGTTTGAGATGCAAATGGCCGTTCGCGAGGCCGGCCTGACGGCTTACACCCTGCGCGTACTGGATGTGGCCGGCACGCTGCAAGACAGCGTGCCGCTGCCGATGGAGGTTGTCACCGCAACGCCCTTGCGCCTGCTGGTGTTGGCTGGCGCGCCCAATCCGGAACTTAAATACCTGCGGCGCTGGGCGAAAGATGCTGGAATCGCCATGCACACGCGAATCGCGGTCGGTGGCGGCAGCGCCTTGGGCGATGCGCCGATCGCGTTGACTGATGACAGCCTGCGCGCGTTTGATCTGGTGCTGTTGGATACCCGCAGCCTGCAAGCGTTGCCTGCGAGTGAAGTGCGAGCGCTGACGTTAGCCATGCACAAGGGGCTTGGCGTGTTGTTGCAACTGGATGCGGCACCTGCACCTGCGCTACGCGCACGCCTGCGCGAGTGGGGGTTTGCGCTGGCCACTGGCGATGCCACGCAAACCGTTTCGCTGGCTGCCGGTCTACCAGCACTTCCCAGCTACCGAGTGACAGATTCGACCACTACCAGCGCGCGTTTGCTAAGCGACACAGACGGCCAACCACTGGGGCTATGGCGCGCCTTGGGGCGTGGTCGGGTTGGGCTGCTCCCCATTTCTGAAACGTATCCACTGGTGTTGCAAGGTATGGGGGAGCGGCATGCCCAGTTATGGAGTGAAATCACTGCAACGCTCGCACGCAGTCAAGAGAGCGCTCCACTGTTACCGCCGTCGGCGCCTGCATGGGTGGGCGAACGGGTCATTGTCTGCGCGCTGCCCGCAATAACCGCTGCGGCGACGCTTGCGCCACAACACCCTGGCCCAACGGCGGCCCCCGGTCGCTGCATTGCCGAGTGGCCGCAGCGTGCCGGCTGGCAGCGCTTGCAGCAGATCGCGCAGCCACTGCACTACTTCGCCCTGCCGCAACGCACTGCACTTGCATGGCGCTTGAGTTTGCGTCAACAAGCCACCCGGCAGTTGGCGCTGCAATCAACGCATGCGCCGACGCGGAGGGGGCAAGCAATGCCACAACGTGGCCGCGCCTGGCCATGGCTGGCGGCTTGGTTGGTACTGGCCGCAGCGGCCTGGATCTGTGAGCGTCGCTTGCATGAGCGGCCTAGTGCAACGCGCTGACCGGCGTTGGGTCAGCGCTTTTTGCGCACGTACAACACCAAGGCGTGATCGACAATTTCGAAGCCATGTTCAGCGGCAATTTTCTGCTGCAAAACCTCGATTTCGTCGCTATGAAACTCCACTACCTTGCCGGTTTCCAGATCCACCATGTGGTCGTGGTGCTCGCCACGGTCCAGCTCATACACAGCGGTGCCGCCTTCAAAATTGTGCTTGAGTACCAAACCGGCCGACTCGAACTGGGTCAGCACGCGGTAGATGGTGGCCAAGCCAATGTCTTCGCTTTCGGCCAACAGCTGCTTGTAGATATCCTCGGCGGTCATATGCCGGGGCTTGGCATGCTCCAACAACTCAAGAATGCGCAGTCGTGGGTGGGTCACCTTCAAGCCCGCTTTGCGAAGATCCTGCGACATGGTTTCCTTCCTCAGATGTCATGCGACATGCAACGCCGGGTGAATGGACTTGCGGCAACGGCTTGCCGCAGATCCAGGCAAAGGCAGCGTGGTGGCGATGCGGGAGTGTATCATCGGCACTTCCGCCACTGCCCACACCCTGCCGATGCGCAAGCTGATCCCCCTCCTTCTTGCAACCTTGCTGGTCAGCGGCTGCGGCATGCTGTATCGCCAGCCGATCTTCCAGGGTAATTTGCTGGAAAAATCGGCGGTTGACCAACTGCAGGCTGGGCTGGATCAGCATCAAGTGATGACACTGTTGGGCAGCCCGTCGGTACAAGACCCGTTCCACCACAATCGTTGGGATTACGTGGCCAGCCAGCGCATCGGCCGGCACGGCGCGCCGCAGGTCAAAACCATGACCCTGTGGTTTGAAAACGGCAATCTGACCCGCTGGGAAGGCGACTACTTCCCTGAGCAAGATTCCGAGTTGGCTAAAAATTCGGTGCGCTACTTCGGCCCGAATCTGGCCAAGGATAAAGACAAGAAAAAACGCCGCTAACGCCGCTTTGCGCGTTCAGCGCGCAATCGGCGCGCCTGCTTGGGGTCGATGAGGAGTGCCCGCAGCAGTTCGATGCGATCACCCGGATGCAGGCGGGTGTCGGCTTGCGCGGCCACTCCAAACACGGCAATCGCAACAAACTCTGTATCCAGCTGCCAGTTGGCTGCGGCCAGAGCATCGGCTACGCAGGCATTTTCGTTTACCTCAACCAGCATGCTGTCGGCACGCTTGGGCCAAGCCCGCAACAACTGCACTTGCATCAGCGTGAACCTTTGTCCGCTTCGCGCACGAAGTCATCCACCATGCGATCGGCCAAGCTTTGCATTCCAATGGCCAAAGCCGGCCCCAACAGCCGACTTTGCGGTTCAAAATCCAGGCGCAACATGACTTTGCACGCACACTCATCCAGCGCATGAAATTCCCAACGCCCCAGCAGCTGCCGAAACGGGCCATCGCGCAGCGCCATGTCGATATGGTGCGGCGGGCTAAGCTGGTTCTCGGTGGTAAACCATGTATGGAAGCCGGCGATGCCCAGCTCCAGTCGTGCCAACACGCGCAGCTCGCTGGATTCCATTACCTGGGCTTGATGGCACCACTCGAACCGGCTCGGATACGCGTCAACATCATTGACCAACGCGAACATGTGCGCGGCGGAATGTTCAACAAGGGCACTACGTTGAATAACAGGCATCGAAAGATCCAGACAAGCCGACTGCCCCGCAGCGTGGACGAATCAGCGAGAATAACGGAATGAACAAGAAGAATGCCAAGGATAAGCCAAACGGCGGCGGCACCATCGCCCTGAACAAGCGTGCCCGTCATGAATACAGCCTAGAAGAAAAATTCGAAGCTGGCCTCGCCCTGCAGGGCTGGGAGTTGAAATCCATCCGCGCTGGTCGCGCCAATATCGTGGATGCGTATGCGGTGGTGCTGCAAGGTGAATTGTTTCTGATTGGCGCGCAAATCACACCACTCATCCAAGCCTCCACTCATGTGGTAGCCAATGACCGCCGTACCCGCAAACTGCTGCTGCACCGGCGCGAAATCGACATGTTGATCGGCCGGGTTCAGCGGGATGGCTACACACTGGTACCCACTGCGCTGTATTGGAAGGGCAATAAGGTCAAGGCCGAGTTGGCACTGGCACGTGGCAAGCAAAGCCACGACAAGCGCGAAGCCAGCAAGGAGCGCGACTGGAACCGCGAGAAGCAGCGCCTGCTGCGGCGGCATAACAAGGACGCGTAACCTGTGCCCCGCTGGGCGGGCCAGTTGAGCGTGTGATCACGACGACTAGCTGACTCACTCCATCGCTCTGCCCATAGCAAAACGGCCACCTTGCGGTGACCGTTTACGCGTTGCTTGCATGTTCCGATTCTGAAGTGGCGTCCCCACGGGGATTCGAACCCCGGTCGCTACCGTGAAAGGGTAATGTCCTAGGCCTCTAGACGATGGGGACAAAACCGGAAACAAGTTGTAAAAGTGGTGGAGCCAAGCGGGATCGAACCGCTGACCTCCTGCATGCCATGCAGGCGCTCTCCCAGCTGAGCTATGGCCCCACGGGGCTGGAAAGACGCGCATTCTGCGGGGTAAACCCAGAGGCGTCAAGCGTTTTTCAATATTTTTTCTGCAGCGCATCATCCAATCCACGCAAGGTGGTCACGCCATGCCCCTGTTCGGCCAAATATTGCAGCCATTTACCCAGGAACGTATTCATCCGCAGGCGGTGATTGAGGATGCGCTGTGGCGGTGGATACATGCCAATGACGTCTTGCCAGCGCCTTCCTGCGTAGCAATGGGTGGCTTCAACTTGTTTGGCATCGTGGTACAGGCGCAGATTGGCGGAAGGATCGACCATGCCGGTGTGTGGATCCACCAGCCCGTAGCTCATGCGCAGCTCGGTGGTGTAGGCGTGCTGCTCGATGACATCGATGTGCACATCCAGGCCATCGCCAATCGATGAAACATAATTGCCGCAGGCCAGTTCACCGGCTTCAAACAGGCGTTGCAGGCGCGTGTGGTTTTCGGAATACAGCCCCATCAACCAACCAAAACGGCTGAGTGTGGGTAGTGTGTTGTGGCGGGCAAAGGCAAGGCTCATGGTTTGATCCTACACGCGCAAATCACACTGCGGCAGGATTGACGAATACCCGGCGCAGGCCTAGCTTGGAAGAGGTGGCTGGCCGTGGTTCAGAACATCTCGCGGTTGATGCCCAAATACTTCATCACGCGGCTGGAAATTTCTTCGATCGAAGCGTGCGTGGTGCTGAGCAGCTCGATGCCTTCGCGGCGCAGCATCGTCTCGGCCTGCGCAACCTCGCGCCGGCAGGTGTCCAGCTGGGCATAGCGCGAATCCGGCCGCCGTTCTTGGCGAATCTGGTGCAACCGATGCGGGTCGATGGTGAGCCCGAACAGCTTGCTGCGGTACTGACGCAGCTTGGCCGGGAGGCGTTCGGCCTCCAGATCTTCCGGCGTCAGCGGATAGTTGGCGGCTTTCACCCCATGCTGCAGGGCCAGGTACACGCAGGTGGGCGTCTTGCCGGCGCGGGAGACGGCAACCAGGATCACGTCGGCATCGCTGAAGTCGAGTTTCATGCCATCGTCGTGAGTCAGCGCGTAATTCATCGCATTGATGCGGCGATGGTAGGTATCAAAATCCACGATGCCGTGGGCGTGGCCGATATGGGCTTCGCGGCTACGGCCCAGCTCTTGTTCCAGTGGCGCGATGAATGGCGCAAATATGTCCAGCATTAGTGCGCCGCTATCGGCCAAAAGCGTGTTCAGCTCCGCGTCCACGCAGGAGTTGACCACGATGGGGCGCACACCGGCGGCCTCACCCGCGGCGCGCACGCGGATGGCGGCTTCGCGTGCCTTGTCCGGCGAATCCACGAATGGCAGCCGATCGGTGGCAAACCGCAGGCCCGCAAACTGGGTCAACAGGCTGTGGCCGATGGTTTCGGCGGTAATGCCGGTGCCATCGGACACATAAAACACGGGGCGAACAGCATCCATCGGCAATCCTTGAGTGGCGGGCAGGTTAAAATAACGGACTTCCCGCGCCACTGCGCCGCCCTGCCCCCACGGAGCCCGCCTTGTCTAGTAATGTCCTTTGGTTGAACGACCTGCGCCTGACCGACCTCGCCCAAGTGGGCGGCAAGAATTCCTCGTTGGGCGAAATGATCGGGCAGTTGTCCAGCCTCGGCGTATCGGTCCCCGGCGGTTTTGCCACCACCGCCGATGCGTTCAAGGCATTTATCGCGCACAACAATCTGCACGCCCGCATCTACGACAAACTGGCAACGGTTGACGTGGAAAACGTGCCGCAACTGACCGCTGCCGGCGCGGAAATCCGTGGTTGGGTGATCGATGCGCCATTGCAGCCGGAGCTGGATGCTGATATTCGCAGCGCCTACGCCAAGTTGTGCGCCGATAGCGGCGCACAAGACATCGCAGTGGCGGTGCGCTCTTCGGCCACGGCGGAAGATTTGCCCGATGCCAGCTTTGCCGGCCAGCAAGAAACCTTCCTCAACGTCACCGGTGCCGATGACGTGGTGCGCAAGGTCAAGGAAGTGTTTGCCTCGCTGTACAACGACCGTGCGATTGCCTACCGCGTGCACCATGGTTTTGCCCACGAAGACGTGTTCCTGTCGGCGGGTATCCAGCTGATGGTGCGCTCGGATGTGGGCAGCTCAGGCGTGTTGTTCACGCTGGACACCGAATCGGGCTTCCGCGATGTGGTGTTTGTCACCGCCAGCTTCGGCTTGGGCGAAATGGTGGTGCAAGGCGCGGTCAACCCGGATGAGTTCTACGTGTTCAAGCCGACCTTGCGCGAAGGCAAGCCTGCAATCCTGCGCCGCGCGTTGGGCAGCAAACAATTGCGCATGGTGTATTCCGATGTGCCCGGCGAACGCGTGCGCACCGAAGCCACGCCGGCAGAGTTGCGCTGCCAGTTTTCGATCACCGATGCCGATGTGGAGGCACTGTCCAGGCAGGCGCTGGTGATCGAGGCGCACTACGGTCGGCCGATGGATATCGAGTGGGGCAAAGACGGCCACACCGGCAAGCTCTACATCCTGCAAGCGCGCCCGGAAACCGTGAGGTCGCGCGCCAGCGCCACCCAGATTGAACGCTACGCCCTGCTGCAGCGCGGTGACGTGCTGTCCGAAGGCCGCGCCATTGGCCACAAGATCGGCAGCGGTACTGCACGTGTGGTGCGTTCACTCGATGACATGAGCCGCGTACAGCCCGGCGATGTGTTGATCGCCGACATGACCGACCCGGATTGGGAGCCGGTGATGAAGCGCAGCGCCGCCATCGTGACCAATCGTGGTGGCCGCACTTGCCACGCCGCGATCATCGCCCGCGAGTTGGGCGTGCCGGCGGTGGTGGGCACGGGGGACGCACTGGATCGCATCAACGATGGCGATCTGGTGACGGTGAGCTGCGCGGAAGGCGATACCGGTTTCATCTATGCCAGTGCCCTGCCCTTCGAACGTACCACCACTGATCTTGGCAATATGCCGCCGGCACCGCTGAAGATCATGATGAACGTGGCCAACCCGGAGCGCGCCTTCGACTTCGGGCAGTTGCCGAACGCCGGCATTGGTCTGGCCCGCCTGGAAATGATCATCGCCAGCCATATCGGCATCCATCCGAAGGCGCTGCTGGAATTCGACAAGCAGGACGCGGCGATCAAAGCCAGGATCAACGAGCGTATCGCCGGCTATGCCTCGCCTGTCGAGTTCTACATCGAACGCCTGAAAGAAGGCATCGCCACCATCGCCGCCTCGGTGTATCCGAAGCCGGTGATCGTACGGCTGTCGGATTTCAAATCCAACGAATACGCTAACCTGTTGGGTGGCGGCAAGTACGAGCCGCATGAAGAGAACCCGATGATCGGGTTCCGCGGTGCCTCGCGCTACATCGATCCCGGCTTCAAGGACGCATTCGCGCTGGAATGCGTGGCGGTCAAGCGCGTGCGCGAGGCGATGGGCCTTGCCAACGTCTGGGTGATGATTCCGTTTGTGCGCACGCTGGATGAAGGCAAAGCCGTCATCGAAGTCCTGCGTGAAAACGGTCTGGTGCAGGGTGAGAACGACCTGAAAGTCATCATGATGTGCGAGGTGCCCTCCAACGCGCTGCTGGCCGATGAGTTCCTCGATATTTTCGATGGCTTCTCGATTGGTTCCAACGACATGACCCAGCTCACGCTGGGGCTTGATCGCGACTCCGCGATCGTGGCCGGGCTGTTCGATGAGCGCAATCCAGCCGTCAAGAAGATGCTGTCGATGGCCATCCAGTCCGCACGTGCCAAGGGCAAGTACATCGGCATCTGCGGCCAAGGCCCGTCCGACCACCCGGACCTGGCGCAGTGGTTGATGGAACAGGGCATCGAGTCGGTCTCGCTGAACCCGGACACCGTGGTCGATACTTGGCTGGCGTTGGCGAAGTCCAAGCACTGATTGGATTGAGCTGACCCTGCGGAACACTGCCGCAGGGTCAGCTGCACACCCGATTGCGCCCGCCCTGCTTGGCTTGATACAGCAGTGCATCGGCGCGCGCCACCAAGTCTTCCGGGCGCGCGGCATCTTCACGCGCGGCGACCCCACCACTGATTGCCAGCTGCCAGCCCGGCGCATACGCACTGCAATCCAAGGCCTCCACGGCCAGCCGCATGGCGTTGCAAATTTCCTGTGCTCTGGCAAGCGGCACGCGCTCGAACAGCACCGCAAATTCTTCCCCGCCCCAACGCGCCAACACCCCGGCCCCGCCAAGCGCATCGCGCAGCGCGTGGGCCACGGCCACCAGTGCCTGATCGCCAGCGGCATGCGAATAGTGGTCGTTGATGAGCTTGAATTCATCGATGTCGAACAGTGCGAAACACAGCGCACGATCGCCACGTACCGCACGCTCAAACGCAGCATCCAGTTGCGAATCCAAGCTTCGGCGGTTGCCAATCCCGGTCAATGCATCTTCCAACGCCATGCGCTCAAACGCTTCGGATTGCTCGCGCAGGCGCTCCAGCAACGCGGATTTTTCTTGATCCGAGATACGCAAACGGTCGGCATGTTCTTGCAGATCAGACGTGCGCTGGCCCACGAGTTGTTCTAACTGGGTTGCTCGCTGATGCAGGTTGAAAAGGCGCCAGCGCACCAAGGCCCACAGCAGTAACAAACTGGCCAAGGCTGCCAATACCAACACCCATGGCCGTTCCCATAGCTGCGGCTGAATTTCGATTTGGATCGTGGTGATCTGCGGGCTCCAATTTTGCCCTAGTCCCGGTGCAGCCACGTTGACTTGGAAGCGATAACGGCCTGCTTTCAAATTGGTGTATTGCACGCTGCGCTGGTTGCCGCGATCTACCCAATTATGGTCCATGCCCTGCAGTTGCTGGCGATAGCGCAAAAAGCGCGGCATCAAAAAGCTGATCGCGGCATAACGGAATTCCAGCTTGGTGGTGCCGGCTGGCAAGCTGAGCACTCGGCCAATCGACTGCGGCCTGCCATCAGCCAAAACCTGCTCCAGCACGACGCTGGGCAACGGACGCCGAAATGCGTGCAAGGATGCAGGGGACGCGAAGGCAGCGCCGCGCGCGGTGGCTACCCAGATATTGCCATGCTGGTCACGAATGGCGGCAGGCCCGGAGCCGCCGTTGCACTGTGCACTGACCAGCCCATCTGCTTCACCAAAATGGTCGTACTCAAGGCGCTGATGACGGCCATCCAGAACGGCATTGGCCTCGGCTTTGGCAATCCGCAATACGCCGCGATTGGATGTAAGCCAATAGGAACCCAGTTGGTCATCGACAATGGCAAACAAGGTATCCACGGGCAGGCCATTATGTATGCCAAGCCCCGCCAGATGGCCATTGCGATAGCGCAGCAGGCCGCGATCGGTAGCCATCCACAAAGTACCATCAGCATCTTCATTGAAACCGAAGACATCCTGCGCACCATTGGTTGGGCGCATGTCCAAGGCTTGCACCTGTTCCCCGATGATGTGTGCCGCGCCGTTGGAGGTCCCTACCCACAGGCTGCCATCACGCGCCTGGTGCATCGAGATGATGAATTCCCGCGGCAAGCCTTCGCTTATCCCGAAGCGTTTGAACTTGCCATTTTTGAGCCGAACCAGCCCACGGTTGGTGCCAATCCATAAACTGCCATCGCTGGTTTCGGCAAGCGATCGCACTTGGTTGCTGGCCGGTAGTCCGTGTGCGGCATCGTAACGTGCCAACACTTTGCCATCACGCATCCGCAGCACACCATCGGTATAGGTACCGACCAGCAAATCGCCATTTCGGGCTTCCAACAGGCTCAAAATAGAATCGCTTGGTAGCCCATTTTCGGCGGTGTAGCTGGCGACTACCTGATTGTTGCGCCACAGGTTCAAGCCACGACCAGTGCCGATCCAGATTCCCCCTTGGTGATCTTCGTACACCGTGCGCACATAGTCGTCACTGAGCCCCTGATCCCTGTTCCAGGTACTAAACGGCGCATCGCTCAAGCGGAGCAAGCCGGCATTGGTGCCAGCCCAGATACTGCCCTCGCGATCTACCAGTAACGATGGAACGCGATTGTTGGGCAGCCCACGCAAACTGGTGAAGCGATCCACACCCCGCGCAGATAGGCGCAATAAGCCATTGTTGACGGTGCCGATCCACAAGTTGCCACTGCGGTCTTCCGCGAGGCTGGGCGCCCCATCTTGCGGCAGCAATGGCGAGAGCATTTCAAACTGGTCGGTATTGCCTACGCGGCGATACACCCCGCGTTCGGTGCCGACCAGTAATTGCCCGGCGCGGGTTTCAAACAGATTGAACACCGGTGCATCGGGCAATCCCGAGGTACTGGGCATCACCCGCAGCTTACCGTCGTGGCTGCACACCGCCAGTCCGCCGGCAGTAGCAATCCAAATGTCGCCGTCGTGGGTTTCGCGCAGGTCAAAGACTACATTGCTGGGCAGGCCATTATGGATGTTGTATTGCTTGACTTTGCCATGATCGAGCACGCTCAAGCCTTCGTTTTCAGTGGCCACCCACAAGCGCCGCGAACGGTCCTGGATGGCGTCAAGAATTTCATCTTGCGCCAGGCCATCTTTTTCGCTGTAAGTAGTCCACTGATCGCCGCGTTTTACCGTCACTCCACCGCGTGAAGTACCCATGATCACCGCACCGTCGGCGGCTACCGACAATGAGCGAATCGCGTTGTCTTGCAGGGCTGGGGTATTACTGCGATCAAACAGCTGGAACTCCAGCCCGTTGTAGCGCACCAAGCCTTCCCACGTGCCCAGCCACAGATAACCATCCGGGGTTTGCGCAATGCTGTTGACCTGGTTGTGCGGCAAGCCTTCGCGGGTGGTCCAAATCTCGCGATAGAACGCCGAGATAGGCTTTTCCTGTGCCAATACGACGCTGGATGACAGGCATAGCAACACCAGCAGGCCGAGTGAGACTCGCCGCATCCAAGTTTGCACAGACGCCAACGGCATCCGCTTCATGTGCCCCCTGTACTTGCGTTACTCCGCTGCCAAACCAGCCAGCGCCCCCATGTATTGCCGATAATGCCGCAATTCGTCGATGGAGTCGCGCACATCGCTCAAAGCGGTATGTGCCGACACCTTGCTGAACCCTGCCAACAACTTGGGCGACCAGCGCCGGGCCAGTTCCTTGACGGTGCTGACATCCAGATTGCGATAATGAAAATAAGCTTCCAGCTGCGGCATCAGGCGCGCCATGAAGCGGCGATCCTGGCAAATTGAATTGCCGCACATTGGCGAGGTCCTTGCTGGTAGCCACTGCTGTAGGAAGGCAATCGTGCGTGTCTCGGCCTCGGCCAGTGGTACACCCTCTTGCACTACTCGCCGCCACAGTCCTGAGCCGGTGTGATGGGTGCGGTTCCACTCGTCCATGGCTTCCAGGGTGGCCAAAGGATGCGCGATGGCCAGTTCCGGGCCTTCCGCCAGGATGTTGAGTTGGCCATCGGTCACCACGGTGGCAATTTCCAGGATGCCATCGGTTTGCGGGTCCAGCCCGGTCATTTCCAGGTCGATCCAAATCAGGCGGTCTTGCGGCAAATCGGTAGCCATCGGCATGCACATGAGTGAGATGTTGGCATCATACTGAATCAAAGTCAGGACGCCGCATGATCCAGGTCGCCACCACACTCACCCCGATACTCGCCCCGACGCTCAGTACGGCTTTGGGGCCGCACGCCATTTTGTCCGCAATGCTGGCACCGGCCTTTTTTCTGACGGCCACTGCAGCGCTGCTGGCTTCAGCCAATACAAGACTGGCGCGCGTGGTGGATCGTCTGCGTGTATTGATCGTGGCATGGGCACAAGATGTTCCGGATGCCAAAGAGCGCGAGGATCAAATCCAACGCCACCGCCAACGGGCGCATCTGGTGCTGCGTGCGTGCCGCCTGCTGTATGGGGCGCTGGCCAGTTTTGTTGGTACCAGTCTGGCCTTGGCGGCAGATGCGCTGCTGGATTCGCGCTTGGGTGCACTGCCCACGGCCATGGCTGTTCTTGGCGTACTGTTTCTATTAGCTGCAAGTTTTGCGATGTGGCGCGAAGTCAGTATGGCCGTGAAGAGTTTTGATCTGGAACTGGATCACAGCCTGGCGCAGCGCGGAAAACCAAGGCCCTAGGCCTGACTAGGCAAAGGGGCCATCAATTGCCTCTGCCCAAAACGGCCACCAGCCGCGCCCGGTCTGCGCGTAGCGGTCGGCGGCACGTTCAAAGCGATTGCGCGCCGATACCCCGCCGCACAGCACATACAGCGGCAAAAACAATGCGCCCAAAGCCATGTATTGCAGGACGTGGGCGTGTTCGTGATCGCCCAGCACAATCGGGGCTTCACGGCATAACCCCGCATCGTGTGCATAGGTATTACATGTGCGATCCAGCGTTGTGCCGGTATCCAAAATCACATTGCCGAGGGTTATCGCCCCACCGGGGCCCCACGGAAATTCTTGGAACACCAGACAATGCCGCTGCGGCTGCCAACGCGCTGTGGCACCCGCTGCAAGTGCCGCACTCCCCATGACCAGACCCAACACACTCACCGGCGCAGCCCAGACCACGCCAATGGTAATCGCCACGTTACGCAGCCAACCCGGCCAGTTGCGCATCGTCAGCGTGCGCGCTTGGCCAGCCAGTCGTGGATGGTTTGCGGTACTTCCTTCTGTGCACGGCTGGAGACGTAGATGCCGATGTGCCCCCCCTTGAATGACAGCTCGGTGTAGTCATCGCTGCCGATCAGCGCTTTCATTGCGCGAGAAGCATCCGGCGGCACCAAATGATCCTGTTCGGCATAGATGTTGAGCACCGGCATTTCCACCAGGCCCAGATGCACTTCGCGGTTGCCCACTTTTGCACCGCCTTTGACGAAGCGGTTTTCCTGGAAGAACTGCTTGCTGAATTCGCGAAAGGCTTCACCGGCTTGGTCGGGTGAATCGAAGATCCACTTTTCCATGCGCAGGAAATCTTCCATCGCCTGCTTGTCGTCCAGGATGTCCACCATGCCCACGTATTTCTGTGCGAACAGCCGCCACGGTTTGAGCATCAAATAGGTGACGTTCATCATGTCGGCCGGCACATTGCCCAGCGTGTCCACCAGCAGATCCACATCGATCTCGCGGTTCCAGTTCGACAGCATGTTGTCGGGGGTGTGGAAGTCCACCGGCGTCACCATCGTGATCAGGTTCTTGACCTTGTCCGGGTGCAGCGATGCGTAGCACAGCGAGAACGCGCCGCCTTGGCAAATGCCCAGCAGGTTGACCGCGTCCAGCGCATAAGCACCGCGCAAATAATCCATCGCACCGCCGATAAAGCGCTCGATGTAATCCTCCAAGGTGAGGAAGCGATCGGAGCGATCCGGGTAGCCCCAGTCGATGATGTACACATCTTCACCACGCGCCAACAGGCCTTTGATCAAGGATCGGTCGGACTGCAAATCGACCATATACGGGCGATTGACCAAGGCATAGGCGATCAGGATCGGCACCCGCGCAGTGGGGGGCTGTTCGCCTTTGAAGCGGTACAGCACCACTTTGCCATCGCGCCAGACTTCCTCGCGCGGGGTGACCCCGAAGCTGACGTCATCCATCGCACGCAGCGTGCTGATACCGGCCACCAGCTTGGCTTGCAGCTTGCCGGCGTCGTCCGCCAATGATTGCGCGGTGATATTGAGTGGGCCAAAGAACTGCGTCATGTCAGCGCTTCCTTGCAACGGGCTTGGTGGGCTTCACAGGTGTTTTGCGCTTGCTTGCTTTGCTTGCTGCAGCGGCTTTGACTGGCGCACGCGCAGCGACGGATTTGTTTGCGGCAGGTTCGGGAGCGGCTTTATTTGCCACTGGCTTCTTCTTGACCGCAGCGCTCTTGGTTGCTGCCGGTTTCGCCGGTGCAGGTGTTGCATTGGCTTGCGCTGGTGTTGAAGTAGGCGGCGCAGCATCGCGCTGCATCCGCCGCAGTTGGCGTTCCAGTTCGGCAATTTTGCGATGGGCGCTGTCCAGCTCGGTGCGGCCCGGCAAGCCCAGCGCGGTGGCCGCTTGCTCAGCCTGTGCCTGCACCGCGCCACGCAGTTGCATTTGCGCATTGGTCAATTCCGCGAAGACGCGCCGATAGTCCTGCGATAGCGCAGCCTTGGCCCATGCGTCTTCGGCGGCATCTACCCATAGATCAAACAGGGCACGCACGCTGCCAATTTGGCGACCGGGCTCTTCACGTTCGGCAAGCTTGCTTTCAAAGCAGGCATAGGCATCCTGCGAAATCCTGGTCAGCAGTTTGTTGTATGCCTCCAATGCCATTTGCCAGCGCAGATGTGCTTTGCCCAAGGCTTGCGCGTGTTCCTGATGTTCACGGGTGAAACCGAATGCGGGCAAGCCCAGCAAACTGGCCGCTTCACCACGCAGGCCCTGCAACCACGGCTGCGCCATCGCACTCCATTGCGCGATGCCTTCCAAGCCTGGCCCGCGCATGCCGTGCAGCAAATCCTGGAACGGGTTGTCACCCAGCATTTGCCGCCAAGCCTGCACGATATCGCGTGCACTGTGCTCACGCCCGGCAAACTGCGCCGCCAGTTGCTGCAGCTGCGCCAGCCAGTCCCCACTTTGCTGGCGGACATGCCCCAGCACCGAATCGAAACCGCCCTGCCCGCCGCCGGCGGCCTGCGTCCATGCGTTGAGTGCTTCGCGAAACGCTTGCGTGCCTGGCACTTGCTCGGTCTGCGGCACGGCGTCTTGCAACGCATCGCTCCACAAGCCCCAGTATTGGCGCGCCAGTGCCGCAAAATCATTGGGTGCGTTTGTCATGTGTCCTCCACGGTTGCGTGAATGCTAGCAACGCCAAGGTTGCACCGCTATCACACGGGGATGTCAAAGTTTCGGAATATGCAGGGTTTTGCTGATCATCAGTGACCCAGACAAGGCATACAGCAATACCAGCGGATGCAATTGCCACGGTCCCAGCTGCACCACACCAAGCAGGATGGCGTGACCCAATGCGCCGGCCCAAGCCGACCACGCCAGTACCGCCACCAGGAGCACGCTGGTGGGAATGGGCGTGCCTTCGAAATATTTCACCTTGCCCTCGGCGCCCGACAATTGCTCGGCGGTGACGTTGTAGCGTGCCAGCCGGCTGACCCCGCAGCCTACGAAATAGCTGAGGATCAACCAATCCCAGCCACCCTGCAGACCGCAGGCGTAGCCCAGTGCGGCAGGTGCCACGCCGAAGCTGATGACATCGGCCAATGAATCCAATTCGCGCCCCAAAGTGCTGGCCACTTTGCGCCAGCGTGCGATGCGCCCGTCCAATGCATCAAACACGAATGCCAACGGAATCAGCGCCATGCCCAGCAGCAAGTCGCGCACAACGCCGTCTTGCAGGTAGCGCATGGCCGCAAAGATCGCACCCGTGCCGCAGAAGGCATTGCCAAGGGTGAACCAATCGGCGAGATGGAACTCGCGCAGCATCGAAAAATGGCGTGGCTTCATCGCACCAGCTTGCCAAATTCGATGCCGTGCAGGCAAATACTTTCAATCAGTGCGGCATCGCCAAATTACCTTCGGCCAGCGGCTTGCCCATGCGCGGCACGGTGTGGATCACCGCATCGATCGGCAACGCGGCCTTGCCATCTAGGTAAGCATCCACCCGATCCAGGGCGCTGTACACATACGGCAGCAATGGCAGATAGGCGGCGGCCATCGGCGGCAGGGCGAGGAAGGCATCGAAGTGCTGCGCATTGTCCACTTGCCAATAGCGCACGTCATTGCGGCCTGCGGCCTTGGCCATCGCCACATAAGGTGCGCTTGAAAACGCTTGCGGCACCAGACCATCACTGCGGCCATGAATCACCACTACTGGCAGGCCTGCGCGGGGCAGTGTCGCACGGGTGTCGGCAATGCCTTTGCGCACACGCTGCGCATCGGCACTGTCGCCGGTCCACAGATTGCGCAGGCATTGCATGCCGGTCAGGCCCATGTCGGTCATGGGCTGTGGATCGACAATGCCCACGCCCGCGCCCGGTGGAATGCCGGCGGCATCGGCCCACCACGCCGCACGCTCGGCCGCCGTGGCCGCACGCGGGCTGGTGTCGACGTTTTGCGCGGAATAGCGATAGCCGCAAGGATGCGCATCGAAAGCATAACGCCCATAGGCCGAGGCGTAGCCCACGGCCACGGCGCGCCACAAATCGAAGGCAACCGAAATACTGCCCGCGCGCAGCGACGCATCGGTCCAGCCGGCGGCATGCAATTTCGCCAGTGCATCTTTCTGCTGCGCATCCAACGTATCGCCGGCCAACACACCACGCATCTTCAATGCCGCGCATTTGGCGTCCAGTCCTGGCATTGCCGGAATGCCCAATTGCGGCAACGCGCAGGGCATCAATAGCGCAGCTTCAGTGCTGTAGTCATACAGACTGCGTGCGTCTGGCCCTTGTGCGTAAATATTGGGCTCGCCGGCAACCACCGCATCCAGCCACGGTTCGCTATCCTCGGCGGCACGCAGTACCGCGCCACCGCCGTTGGAGATGCCCACCGCAATCACGCGGGTGTTCTCGAAGGTAAATGGCGCTTGCTGCGGCAATTGCGCATTCAAGGTGGCCAGCGCAAATTGCGCAGCTTGCTTCACATGCCGGCCCCAATCGGCTTCCGGGTTGTCTTGCGAATGCGCATGTTTGTACGCCACACCGGAGCCACTAGCGGACGCAGGCTTGAATGCCAATGCGGTATTGCCATTGGCTGCCGCCACGCGGCCATCCAACGCGACTCCCTGCCCGGCATCCAGATCAAAATAATCGGTGCCATTGCCCTTGTCGGTATAGGCCACCGCGCAGCCACGCGGCAGGCCCCACGCGCCGGCCACCGCGATCGCCCCGTAAATGCCGCGCGAGCCGGACGATGCCGCCACCACCACACAGCGTTTGCGTGGGTCGAACCCATCCGGCAATTGCAGCAGCACCCGATGCGGCTGCCTGGCACCGGCCAGCGTGGCCAAGGCACTGAATTCGCGCCCCGGGACCGTGGCCACGCTGCCATACAGCGTGGCGTAGCCACCGCCGGGAGCCAGATCGGCAATGCCGCGCCAGTTGCTCCACAGCGCACGCCGGCGCAGTTCGGCGGCGGTGGGGTGTTCGGCATCGCCAAAGGCGGGCGGAATGATCGACTGCAAACCCGCCAAGCCCAAGCCTGCGGTCAGCAAATCATCGGCATCACGGTGTGTGGAGATGAGTGGCTGGCTGAACATAGAGGCACCCTTGTGGGAAGCAGGCAGGCTGGCGCAGCCTGCCAACAGGGCAAGCGCACTGGCGAAGGCGCAATGACGGAAGATATTCATCCCCTGACTCTAGCTGTAGCGGCAATGACGCGCATCGTACTTTGGTACCAACCCGGCGCAGCGTCTTCCTGTTAGCGTATGGAAATGGGTTTGCATGGGAATTTCGATGAACGATACATTCTTGAACGGGCGCACTGCACTGGTGACCGGCAGCACCTCGGGAATTGGCTTGGCGATTGCCAAAGCCCTGGCTGCCGCCGGTGCACAGGTGGCGATCAATGGCTTGGGCAGCGCCGAACAAATTGAACGCGCCATTGTCGGCGTGAATGCTGCCGGCAGCGGGGGTGCCCGTCACTTCGGTGCAGACTTGCGCGATGCCAATGCCATCGAAGCCATGATGGCCGAGCTGGCCAACTGGAGCCGTGGCGGCGTCGATCTTCTGGTCAACAATGCCGGCATCCAGCATGCAGTGCCCTTGCACGAAATGCCGGTGGCGAAGTGGAACGACATCATCGCGATCAACCTGTCTTCGGCCTTCCACACCATGCGTCTTGCGATGCCGGCGATGGCGCAGCGCGGGTTTGGCCGGGTTATCAATATTGCGTCGGTGCATGGTCTGGTGGCCTCGAAAGACAAGGCGCCGTATGTCGCCAGCAAATTCGGCATCGTCGGGATGAGCAAGGTCGCAGCGCTGGAGTATGCCGCACAGGGCAGCCGCGATTCGGGTGGCATCACCGTCAACTGCATTTGCCCGGGCTGGGTGGAAACGCCATTGATCGAACCGCAGATTGAGGCCCGCATGCACGGTGGCAGCCGCGACGATGGCGTGCGTGCACTGCTGGCGGAAAAACAGCCCAGCCTGCGCATGAGCTTGCCCGAGGAAATCGCCAGCTTGGCGGTGTTCCTGTGCCGCCGCGAAGCGCACAACATCACCGGCACGGCAATGCCGGTGGATGGGGGCTGGACGGCGCAATAAGCCATGCCTTGCCTGCTGATTGCCGACGACCACCCGCTGTTTCGCGCCGCGCTCAAACAAGCGGCACGCGATGCACTGGGCGAAGTGGAGCTGTTCGAAGCCGGTCATTTGGATGCGGCACTTACACTGCTGGACGCACAGCCACAGGTGGATCTGGTGCTGCTGGATCTGCATATGCCGGGCAATCACGGGCTGGCTGGCCTGGCCGCCATTCGTGCGCAATATCCCGGCGTGGCGGTGGTGGTGGTGTCAGCCAACGACGATCCGCGCGTGGTGCGGCGCGCATTGGATCATGGCGCCGCCGGCTATCTGCCCAAGAGTGCGGGGCTGGAAGACTTGCGCGATGCCATTCGCAGCGTACTGGCCTGCGATACGTGGCTGCCCCCCGCCCTACGCGCCAGCGTGGCACGCGCAGCCTCTTCGCAGCACGATGCCGACCTTGCAGCGCGCTTGGCCAGTCTGTCGCCACAACAATTCCGTGTACTGGCATTGGTGGCGCAGGGCTTGCTCAACAAGCAAATCGCGGATCGTCTGGATGTGCAGGAACGCACCGTGAAAGCGCACCTGACCGCCATCTTCGAACGCCTAGGCGTGCGTAACCGTACCCAAGCCAGCGTGGTGTTGCGTGAGCTGGAATTGAGTGACCCGGCGCGGTTGATCGAAGGCGACGTTGCGCTTTCGCGCTGATGCACTGCGTGCGAAAGTGCTGGTGATTTTTTGGCCATACATCTTGACAGGCTCGCTGCACAAAGCGCTCCGGTAGTTATCCACATGATTGTTGAAGCGTCATCCACAAGCGCTGTGGAAAACCACGATATGCCGCCGTGATGCAGGAAAAATATTTTTGAAATGTTGTGGCCATATTTTCACCACACCACTTGACAACCCTGCCACACAAGTCGCGCAGCGTGTTATCCACACGTTTATAGGGCAGTGATCCACAGCTGATGTGGACAAGCGAAACGATGCAATTCCACAAGCAAAACCATCTTGAACAAAATTTCACCAATAGTCTGTAGGCCGCGCCACGCAATGCGCTTGGATGCTTATCCACACCCTTATGCGGATGCTCATCCACAGTCTGTGTGGACAACCGCTCAGGGTGAATTGCGTGCAGCCAACATGCGATCAAGGATTGACTTCAGCGCCAATGGTCTGAGCGGTTTCATCAGCAAAGGCAAGCCTGCTTCTTGCGCGGCGGTACGCACTGCGCCGGTACGATCTGCGCTGAGAATCAGGCATGGAATGGACGCGTGCAATTCACGTAATCGGTGATGCAACGACACCCCATCATCACCGTCATCCAGGTGGTAGTCGAAAATCCACAACGCGCATGGCTGCTGTGCCAGCGCACGCATTGCCGCTGCGCCGTTGCTTGCAGCAATCACTTCGCACCCCCAGCTTTGCAATACGCCGGCCAATGCATCCAATGCCGTAGCTTCATTGTCCACAATCAGCACGCGCAAGCCGGAAACCCCGCGCATGGGTGTGGTTCCAGGTTGTGCCGCTGCCGCTCGCGGCACGCTAAGGGCAAAACAACTGCCGCGCTGGACAATACTGACAAGCGACAACTCCGCACCCAGTAATCCCGCGATGCGTTTTGCAATCGCCAAACCCAAGCCAAGCCCCAGCCCGGGTGCTTGATCGCCACGCCGAAACTCCTCGAAAATCATTTCGCGCTGATCGGGCGCAATGCCGGGGCCGCTATCGTGAACTTCAATCCGCAGCCCAAGCCCGCGCCGCCTAACCCCTAGCAACACGCGACCACTGCTGGTGTAACGCAGTGCATTGGCAAGGAAGTTTTGCAATACGCGGTGCAACAGTTGCGGGTCGCTGTGCACCCACGCACGCGTGGCGACATAGTGCAGTTGCAGGCCGCGTTCTGCAGCCAATACCCGAAATTGGGCCACCAATGGATCCAACACTTCGCTCAATGGAAATATCCGCAACTCCGGAACCAAACCACCGGCTTCCAGACGCGACATATCCAGCAATGTGCCAAGCAAGTCGGTGGTGGTGTCTAATGCACTACCGATATGCGCAGCCAGTTCGCGTTGCTCACCCACGCTGCGTTGTTGCAACGTGTCTGCAAACAAATGGGCCGCATGCAACGGCTGCAACAGATCATGCCCAATCGCGGCCAAGAAGCGACTTTTGGCATCGTTGGCGTGCTCGGCTTCGCGTTTTGCGGTTTCCAGCAACGCGGTTCGCTCGATGACGCGCTGCTCCAGCGTTTCATTGCTGCGCTTGAGTTCGCTTTCCGTCTGTCGGAATGCGGTGACATCGGTGAAGGTGGCCACAAACCCGCCGCCGGGCATCGGGTTGCCGCGAATTTCAATGATGCTGCCATCGGGGAACACGCGCTCGGACAGGTGCGAAGTGCCGGCGCGCATATGCTCAAGGCGGCGCTGCAAGGCATCGTTGGCGCGCTCGAGGCCCGCCACTTCCCGCAACGCCCAGTTGGATGCCTCGGCGATTGGCATGCCTACCCGCAACATGCCGGATGGAAAGCCGAACAGTTCTGCGTAGCGGCGGTTCCACGCCACCAAATGCAACTGTGCATCCACGACGCTGATGCCTTGGCTCATGTTTTCCAGCGCGGCCTCCAGCACGCGCTGGTTGAAGCGCAAATCTTCGCTGGCTTCACTGACGATATTGGCCACGGTGTCGAGGTCTGCACCGGAGGCATCGCGGCGTGCCGCATCCAGCAACAAGCGCGCCGAGGCACTGCCCAGCACCGCTGCCAACTCATGCTCCAGACGTGATTCCTGCACTGCCGGTACCGGGCCGCTGGCCGGTGCACCTTGCAAGAGTTCCTCAACCCGTGCAGCAGGCAGAAAGCGACGCCCGGCATTGCGCAGGGTACGCACATCACTGCCGCGTGCATTTTGTTGACGGGTCGCGCCGTGCAGGTTGGCGGCTACCAAGGTGATGCCCGTGCCGACAAACAAACTGACGCCCACCGCGCGTGCCAGCCGGCTCCACCCGGTCAAGCCGAACATCGCCTCGGGTGCCAGCCATGCCTGCCCGAACGGCCCGGCATGCAGCCAATCCGGATGGGCACCCGCACTGGCCGTCAACAGCGGCACCAACATCACCCAGCACCACGCGGCAAACCCGGCCAGCACACCAAGACTGGCCGCTGGCCCCGGCGTCTGCGGCCGCCACAGTGCAAACGCCAGCGCTGGCATCAAGGTAGCCAAGGCCGAAAACGACACCGCGCCCACATCGGCCAATACCGCATTGCCGCTGACCAACCGGCTATACGCCCAACCCGATAACATGATGGCAACAATGCCGAATCGTCGCAGCAGCAACAGGTCGCCACTGTGGTCACTGGCCTTGCCGCGTGCCCACGCACCACGCAGCAGGCCGGGTGCAAACCAATGGTTGCCGATCATCAGGCTCAGCGTGAGCGTGCTGACAATCACCATGCCGGTCGCCGCACTCAAGCCCCCCAGAAACACCAGCAAGGCCATGCCGGCGTGCCCCTGCACCATCGGTAGCGCCAAAGCGTACATATCGGTGGGAACGTGCTCCCCCAGCAGGGCCGCGCCGGCACGCGCCAGCGGCAAAGTGGGCAGCGCGATCAACAGCAGATACAGCGGAAACTGCCAACGCGCGGTGCGCACGTCCCGTTCGTCGCGGCATTCCACTACACCCACATGGAATTGGTGCGGCATCAGGAACATCGCCAGCGCCCCCAAAATCACCAAAGGCATGAAGCCACCTGCGGACGATGATGGCGGCAAACGTGGCGCACTGGGCAATGTGTGCAGGCCCAGCCACACAAACCCGCCCAGCGCCAGCATGACCAATAGTTTGAACAACGATTCGAATGCCAGTGCCAGCACCAACCCGCGGTTGTGCTCGGCCGCACTCACCCGGCGGGTGCCAAACATCATGGCGAACAAAGCCATTGCCAGCGCCACGTACAACGCACCATCCCGCCACAGCGGCGGTGCGCCATCATCGGCCGCACCGGTGCCCGCCGTCAGCGTGGTGAAGCTCATGGTGATCGCCTGCAGTTGCAGCGCGATGTAAGGGATCAACCCCAGCACTGTCACCAAGGTGACGATCGCGGCAAGCCATGCGTCTTTGCCTAAGCGCGTGGCAATGAGATCGGCCAGCGATGTCGCATTGGTTTGCCGCGCCAGCCGTACCAGCCGTATCAAAAAGACAACCGCCAGCGCGTAGCACAGGATGGCGCCAATGAAAGTGGGCGGCAGTGGCCAGCCATAACGGGCCGCTTGGGTGACGGTGCCGTAGAACGTCCACGAGGTGCAATGCACCGCCAACGACAAGCCGTACACATGCCGCCAGTGCTTCGCAAACGCATCTGGATGGCGCTCGGCGTACAGACCGGTGCCAAACAGCAGACCCAGCCACAGCAATGCAGCAGCAACGACAGCGGCGATACTCAGCATCGCCGCGCCTTCAGCCATGGGGGTGGGGTTCGATCATCGGGCCACATTGCTGGCGAGCATAACGCGACGGCGAGCCGAAGCCCGCCGCCGCGCCGTCACCGCCCCAGGGGTTGGGTCAGAAGTTGTAGCGCGCAGTCAGGCTGAACTGGCGAGGCGCACCGTAGAAACCCGTCATCACACCAAGTGCCGACACCAGGTTGTACCCGGTTGTGCGGTATTCCTTGTTGGTCAGGTTGGTGCCGGCCAGTGACAGAGACCATGCATCATTGATCCGCCAAGTCACGTTTGCATTGACCAGACCATAGCCATCCTGGGTAATCGGGCTGGCAAGCGCCCCGGTCACTGGGTCCTTCACGATTTCGGTGGTGGCCACTACCTTGGACTGATAGCTATAGCCAGCACGCGCGGACAGATGCCCACCATTGGCTAGATCGGTACGCCATTCAAGGTTGATCGCACCCGAGAAATCCGGGGCGTTGGTCATTGCTTGTTGCTTGGCAATATTCACCCCTTTGAACATGTACTCATCAAACTTGGCATCCATCCAGGCCAGATTTCCGGTAATCGCCCAGTGCTGGGTCGGCAGCCATTGGTATTCGACTTCCAGGCCATTGATGGTCGCGGCACCGGCATTGGTGAAATCGCCGAAGAACGCATCATCCTTGCCGTCGTTATTGCTGTCGTAAGCAGTGAAGATCGACAGCTGGATATCCTTGTATTTGTTGTGGAACGCGGCCAAGTTCAAGAACAGACGTTGGTCCAGCAGCCCCATCTTGCTGCCAATCTCGTAACTGTCGACCTGCTCGTCCTTGAACGGTTCAGCCGACCGTGGCACCGCAGTAGCTTGGGCGCGGATGTTGTACCCCCCCGACTTGAAGCCACGCGAGGCATTACCGTAGACCATGATGTCGGGGGTGATCTGGTAGTCCAGCGAGACCTTTGGCGACATGTTCTTGAAGTTGATGGTCTTGTTGAAATTCGCCGAGACTGCTGTTTGCTTGCTGAAAGTTCCGTCGCTATAGCTACGATTAAGAACGACAGCGTGCTTGTCTTCGTCGGTGTAGCGCGCACCAACATCGATTGAGAATTTGTCAGTGACATCAAAGGTCCAGTCGGCATACACGGCGATGCTGTCCGTCATCACCTTGCCTTGGGTGTCACCAAATAGCAGGCCATAGAAATTGTTCAGCACCTGGCCACCGGCCTCGCCGCTGAAAGAATACAGGCCAACCACCCCGCGCGAGCGACCACCGCCGTCGTAGTTGACTTGAAGTTCTTGACTCACCTGCTGGTCGTTGTAGAAGGCTTTGACGTCCGCGATCGGGAATGGCAGCGTATCGAAATCGATGTTGGTCTCGGTATCAGACTCGCGTTTTGCCAACACGTATTTGAGTGTCCAGTTGTCGTCTGCCCGATAGTTCACGGTCATCGATGCACCATCCACCTTGGTGTAATTCGTGTTGGGCATCCCGTTACGTACGTCGTAACGGCTGTCCAGCGGCAACCAAGTAGACAGCCCCGGGAACAGGAAATTGGCCGTTGCATTGGTGTTTGGTGCTAGCAGCTTGGCACCGCGCACGCCTGAATCGTCCTTCATCCAGTCCATTGCAAACTGGATGTCGAAACTGTCGGTGACATATGCACCCAGTTGAGCACGCACGACCTTGATGTCTTTGTCGCTCACCTGATCGCCAGTGCGAATGTTTTCACCAAAGCCGTCACGGCTCAGGCTCGCAGCAGTAATGCGAGCGCGCAAAGTATCGCTACCCAAGCCGCCGCCCAACCCCAGCTTGAAATCGCGCTGACCATAGTTGCCAAGGGTGACCGCACCGAAGCCGTTGAACTCTGGCGACAGTGCGCGTGTTACGTACTTGATTGCGCCACCGATGGTGTTCTTGCCGTACAGGGTGCCCTGCGGGCCGCGCAGCACTTCCACGCGCTCAACATCCAGTACATCCAGTAAGGCACCCTGCGGGCGGGCCAGATAGACATCGTCCAAGTACAGGCCCACACCAGGATCAACGCCCCACAGAGGATCAGACTGGCCAACGCCCCGGATGTAGGCAGTGATGGTGGTATTTGATCCACGCGCGGCGTAGATGGTCATATTCGGCACCTGCGCACCCAGATCCCCCAGATCCTGGATATTGAGCTTGTCTAACGAATCGGCAGTGAACGCGGTGACCGCGACTGGCACGTCCTGCAGGGTTTCTTCGCGTTTGCGGGCAGTGACCTTCACGCTTTCAAGGGTTGTCGCCTTTTGTGCCGCGGGAGTGGCCGCCTGCTCGCCGTCCTTGCCCTTGGCAGCATCCTGCGCCAAAGCAGGAGCTCCAATCAGGAACGACATCGCCAGTGCACCGTGAACAGCCAGACTCAATTGCTTACGCTTCATCGCCAATTCCTCCCGGGATATGCAGAACCAGCGGACGGATGCCGCCATTGCTGTGCACGGTAATCACTTGCCGGGCGGGTGGGCATTGGACGTTAGGACAATGTTGCATCGCCCGATTGGCAACGACACTCGCAGCCCAACGTCCGTTGCCCGGAGTGGCGCATGTCGTTTTTGATCGTATTGGCCGCACTGTGCTTCCTGATGGTGGTGGCCTACCGCGGCTACAGCGTGATCCTGTTCGCGCCGGTAGCGGCGCTGGGCGCGGTACTGCTGACCGATCCGCAACTGGTGGCACCTATGTTCACCGGCTTGTTCATGGACAAGATGGTCGGCTTTCTGAAACTGTATTTTCCAGTGTTTTTGCTGGGCGCGGTGTTCGGAAAAGTGATCGAGTTGTCGGGGTTTTCCAAGGCCATCGTGCGGGCCACCATCCGCGTGGTGGGCGCGCAGCGGGCGATGCTCTCCATCGTGCTGGTGTGCGCGCTGCTGACCTACGGCGGGGTGTCGCTGTTCGTGGTGGTGTTTGCGGTGTATCCGTTCGCTGCCGAATTATTTCGCCAATCCAATATCCCCAAGCGGCTGATCCCCGGCACGATTGCGCTGGGCGCGTTCACCTTCACCATGGATGCGCTGCCGGGCACGCCGCAGATCCAGAACATCATCCCCACCACGTTTTTCGGCACCAACACCTGGGCCGCGCCCACGCTGGGCAGTTTGGGCGGGGTGTTTATCCTGATCGTGGGCATGAGCTATCTGGAATGGCGCCGCCGCGCCGCACTGCAAGCCGGCGAGGGCTATGGCGATGCCGCCAGCCTGCGCAACGAGCCGGCGGCCTTTGCCGGTGGCAAACTCGCGCATCCACTCATCGCCATCTTGCCGCTGCTGCTGGTCGGTGTGGTCAATAAGCTGCTGACCTTGTGGATCCCCCAACATTACGGCGATAGCACCAGCTTCGTGCCGGCGGTGATTGGCAACCCTGCACCGGTGGTGCAGGAAATTTCGAAAGTCGCGGCGATCTGGGCGGTAGAAGGCGCGCTGCTGGCCGGTATCGCCTGTGTGCTGCTGTTTGCATGGAAGCCGGTCAAAGCAAGTTTTGCCGAAGGCAGCAAATCCGCCATCTCCGGTGCACTGCTGGCCGGCATGAATACCGCATCCGAATACGGCTTTGGTGCCGTCATCGCCGCCCTGCCCGGCTTTTTGGTGGTGGCGCACGCGCTGGGTTCGATCCCCAATCCGCTGGTGAATGAAGCGGTGACCGTCACCGCCCTGGCCGGCATCACCGGCAGCGCATCGGGTGGCATGAGCATTGCGCTGGCGGCGATGGCGGACACCTTCATCGCCAATGCGCATGCCGCAGGCATCCCGATGGAGGTACTGCATCGGGTGGCCGCAATGGCCTCCGGCGGCATGGATACCCTGCCGCACAACGGTGCAGTCATCACCCTGCTCGCGGTCACCGGGCTGAACCATCGCCAATCCTACAAAGATATTTTTGCCGTTACCTGCATCAAGACGCTGGCGGTGTTTGTGGTCATTGCGGCCTATTACATGTTCGGGCTGGTGTGACGGGCTTGTCAGACAGGTGGATTGCCACGCACCATGCGTGGCATGAATGACATCGAAAACCCGCACACACTGTCACGCCGCACCACTCCGACGTGGGAAGTTGAATTACTGATTTCCGGTATTGCGGTGTTTGCCATGCTGCAATTGCCAGGCTGGCTGGATGACCGGTTTTTCGCGCTGCGCCCGCGGTTTGATTCCGACTGGCGAACGGTGCTGCAGCTGGTGTACATCTACGCCAGAAGTGCGGCGCTGATCCTGGCCTTGACCTTCGTCCTGCATCTGCTGCTGCGTGCGCGCTGGATTGCCTTGGTGGGCATGCATTCGGTGTATCCCGATGGCATTCGCTGGGACAAACTACGCATTGGCCCGATTGCACGCGCGATGGAGCAAGCGCGTGAAATATCATTCCCTGACATCATCGAAAACGCCGATAACCGCGCCACCATCTTGTTTGCAGTCGGAGTCACTCAAGCGATGTTTGTGGTGGTGATCTCAATCGCCGCGATCAGCATACTTGGGTTGTCCATGATAATTGCCGCACTGAGCGGCGGCCGACTAGATCCAAGCAGTATTCTGGTCGTGCTCATGGGGCTCTGGGTGGTGCCGTCGGCAGTAGCGGCAATGATTGACCATAAGTACGGTAGTGCATTAACGCCAAATAGCCGTTGGTACCGGCTATTGCAGCGCATGTTCGGAGTCTATGCGAGGCTTGGTTTTCGCCGCAGCAACAACCCGGTGATGGCGTTGCTGAGCAGCCACAGCAGCGACCGCAAAGTACTCACTGCCACTATGCTGCTGATGTTCCTTGCACTAGGGGTGACAATATTCAGTGGGACACTGCAGCGTGAGCCATCCTTGCTTGGCAATTACGCACTGTTTCCTGCCGGACGCGATGTGCGGGCCCTCGATAGTGCCCACTACGATGACCAGCGCAACCCTGCGCGGGATGATGCCGTGCCCTATGTGCAGTCCGCGATCATCAAGGATGCCTACGCACAGTTGGTGGTGCCGTTCCAACCCAATCGCGATACTTCCGCGATGCAGCGGCGTTGCCCGCAGACCCGGGCACAGTCCGCACAAACACGGCTGACCTGCTTGTCCGCACTGCACACGGTTACGCTGGACGGCAAGCCACTGCCTGAACTGCGCTATGAAATTTCCAGCGACCCACGCACCGACCGCCCCGCCCTGCTGGCGATGATCGATGTGCGCACACTCGCTAACGGGCGGCATGAATTACATGTAACGCGCCCTCCGCGCAGCGGAAGCTCCGCGAAGGACATCTCACAAGATCCCGGTTTCGATGTGATTGCATTCTGGCGCTGACCTGACCGCCAGCAACTTCTAAACTAACGCGGTGAACACCCCGCAGCGCAAGATCATCCACGTGGACATGGACGCGTTTTACGCGTCGGTGGAGCAGCGTGATAACCCGTCCTTGCGCGGGCAACCGGTCGTAGTGGCGTGGAAAGGATCGCGTTCTGTGGTGTGTGCGGCCAGCTACGAGGCACGCACGTTTGGCGTACGCTCGGCAATGCCGGCGCTGCGTGCGGAAAAACTCTGCCCGCAGGCGGTGTTCGTGCCACCGGACTTTTCCCGCTACAAAGCGGTCTCCCGGCAGGTGCGCAGCATCTTTGAACGCTATACCCACTTGATCGAACCACTGTCGCTGGATGAAGCCTATCTGGACGTCACCACGCCCCTGCGTGACCTGGGGAGTGCTACTGCCATCGCGCAAGAAATACGCAGCGCAATTTTCGAACAAACCCAGCTCACCGCGTCGGCCGGCATCGCGCCCAATAAATTCCTGGCCAAGATCGCCAGCGACTGGAACAAACCCAATGGGCAATTCGTGGTCAAACCCACAATGGTGGACGCTTTTTTGGCACCGCTGGCGGTGGGCAAGCTGCCGGGTGTGGGCAAGGTGATGGAAGCCAAACTGGCCGAGCTGGGCATCCACACCTGCAATGATCTGCGCAGCTTCGGTGCGGAGCCGCTGCAACTGCGCTTCGGGCGCTGGGGCCGACGGCTGCATGAGTTGGCCTTCGGGATCGACCAGCGCGAGGTGCAAAGCGAGCGCGCCACCTTGCAGATTTCCAGCGAAGACACCTTCCCGGTGGATCTGCCGCTGGACGCGCTGGAGCCGCATATTCGTCGCTTGGCGGCCGCTACATGGCAGGGCTATGGCAAGGAATGGCAGCGCCACCCCGGTCGCATCGCCCGCACCGTGGTGCTGAAACTGAAAACGGCCGACTTCCGCAGCCTGACGCGCAGCTTGACCGGGGCGGAACCGCCCACCTCGGAACAGGCCCTGGCCGATATCGCCTGTGCCCTGCGCGCGCGCGTGGATCTGCCCGTGCAGACACGCTACCGGTTAGTGGGCGTGGGGCTGTCCGGCTTTGCCGAGGCCGACGGCAGCCCGGCGCAAGAGGACCTGTTTTTGTCCGCCACGCCGGCATGACCACGCAGGTGTGAACACCGCCGCAAGAATGGAACAATCACTCCAGATTGCAAGCGCTAGGCTGTCGCAATGACCACGCCTGCAGCCAGTCCTGCCACGACTCCCCTAGTGCCCTCAACCGCACCCCTGGGTGATGATTTGCGCGGGCTGTTGCGTCTGTTGCTGCAGGCCATCACCGCCACCAGCGGGCTGGCCGAGCACGTCCATGCCAATGTCCTGGGCGTGCCGTCGCGGCTGCTGGGCGCACCCACCCGTGCGCGCACACGCGGCATTGCGGGCCTTGCTTACGCGTCAGTGCGTACCACCTCGCAGTGGCTGGGTGGCGGGCTGGACGCGGCCTTGGCCAAACTGCCGTTGGCTGCGCAAACCGGCACCCGATCAGCGCGGCGTGAGGCCCTGCTGGCCGCACTCAATGGCGTGTTGGGTGACCACCTGCAGGCCAGCAGCAATTCCCTGGCGTTGTCCGCTTGCCTGCGCAGCAATGGACAAGCCTTGCCGCTGGATGACGCGGCATGGCCCGCCTGCCTGCCCTTCGCAACCCCCAAACTGCTGGTGCAGGTGCACGGGCTGTGCATGAACGACCTGCAATGGCGTCAGCAAGGCCACGATCACGGTGCGCAACTGGCCGCCGAGCATGGCTATACGCCGGTCCATCTGCACTACAACAGCGGCCTGTCGATCGCCAGCAACGGCCAAGCATTCGCGCAGTTGTTGCAACAATTGCTGGCGCGCTGGCCGGTGCCGGTGGAGCGCTTTGCCATCCTCGGTCACAGCATGGGCGGCTTGGTGGCACGTGCGGCGATTCTGCACGCCAGTCGTAACGCGCAAGCATGGTTGCAACAGCTCGATCAAGTCGTGTTTCTGGGTACCCCGCATCACGGCGCGCCGCTGGAACGGGCCGGCCATCTGCTGCAACACACCTTGGGCCTGACGCCGTGGACAGCCCCCTTCACGGGCATCGGACGGTTGCGCAGCATCGGCATCCAGGACCTGCGGCACGGCAGCATCGGCGCACCGAATGCAGACTACCCGCCGTTGCCGGCAGGCCTGCGCGCCTACGCCGTTGCAGCCTCCACCCAAGCCATTGCAGCGGGCCGCGGCGGCCGCTATCCGCGTGGTGACGGCTTGGTGCCCATTGCCAGCGCCCTGGGCGAACACCGCGACCCCCGCCGCAATCTGCGCATCCCCAAAGCGCGCCAATATCTGGTGGCCGGCACTGGCCATATCGGGCTGCTCAGCAGCATCGAGGTGTACCAACAGTTGCGGCGTTGGTTGGCGTAATTGGCATGCACCACAGCGTGGTGCAAATACCCTACGCTTGCGTGATGCACACGCCCATCGACCACACAGCACTCACCCGCCCCCAGCTCAAAACCCTCGCCCTGGCCTCATTGGGCGGCGCGTTGGAGTTTTACGATTTCGTGGTGTTTGTATTTTTCGCCACCACCATGGGGGCGTTGTTCTTTCCGGCGGACATGCCCGGCTGGCTGAAACAAGTGCAGACCTTCGGCATTTTCGCTGCCGGTTATCTGGCGCGGCCGCTGGGTGGCATTGTGATGGCGCATTTTGGCGATCTGTCCGGGCGCAAGCGGATGTTCATGCTCAGCATCTTGCTGATGGCCATCCCTACCTTGTTGATGGGGCTGCTGCCGACGTATGCACAGATTGGCGTGCTGGCACCGATCCTGCTGTTGCTGCTGCGCATCTTGCAGGGTGCGGCGATTGGCGGCGAAGCACCGGGGGCGTGGGTGTTTGTCAGCGAACATGTGGCACCGGGTCGGCGTAATTTTGCGTGCGGCTCGTTGTCGCTCGGGCTACTGGCTGGCATCTTGCTGGGCTCGCTGGTGGCGCTACTGGTCAACGCCAACCTGGATGACGCGCAGCTGTTGGCCTGGGGGTGGCGCATCCCCTTCGTCCTAGGCGGCGTATTCGGATTATTGGCTTTGCATCTGCGCCGGCAATTGCACGAAACCCCGGTGTTTGCGCAGTTGCAGGCGCAAAAACAATTGGCTGCAGGGTTGCCGCTCAAATCCGTGCTGCGCGATCACGGCACTGCCGTCATCATCGGCATGTTGCTGACTTGGCTACTCACCGCTGCCGTAGTGGTAACCATCTTGATGATGCCCACCTTCCTGCAAAGCATGGGGGTATCTCGCAGCGATGCGCTGACGGGGAATGCGCTGGCGGTGCTGGCTGCAATGGCCGCCAACTTGATTGCAGGTGCGCTGGCCGACCGCTTCGGTGCAGGCCGCGTGCTGGCATTGTGGAGTGTGCTGCTTGGCGCGGCATTTTTCGCCTTCTACCAAAGCGCCCAAGCCGGCGAATACTCGCACCTGTTGTATGCACTGGCCGGCAGTGCAGTGGGCCTGACCGCGATGATCCCCGCCATTGCACTGGGCGGGTTTCCGGCCAGCGTGCGGTTTTCCGGATTGTCGTTTGCTTACAACGTGGCGTATGCCATCGCCGGTGGTCTGACCCCCGTGCTGCTGAGTTTGGCAATGAAGGGCAACCCCAGCGCGCCATTGCATTACATGCTGGCCATGGCGGCGCTGGGGCTGGTGCTGGGGGTGCTGGTGCAATTGCGTCAACCGCGCACGGTCACGGCAAGTGCCCCGCTGCCACCGGCAGGCTGATAAAACTGGCCTGTTGCGGCGTGGCCCAGATGCGTTGGGTCGCTTTGCGGTAATCGTCCGGCTTGGCCAGGAAGATGTTGTTCACATACGTCTGTGGATTGCGGTCGTACAGCGGGAACAAGCTGGACTGGATCTGCACCATCAGCCGGTGCCCCGGCTTCAGCACGTGATTCACATTGGGCAAGTCGAAGCTGTACGTCAGCGGCTGATCCGATGCCAACGCCTTGGGCGCATCGAAGCCTTCGCGATAACGGCCACGGAAAATGGTGAGCGCAATCGGCAATTCATAGCCGGCCATTTTCGGGTCATCCGGGTATTGATCGGGGTACACGTCAATCAATTTCACGACCCAATCACTGTCACTGCCGGATGTACTGGCGAACAAATGCGCCACCGGCACGCCAGCCAGCTTCACTGGCGCAGTCAGCTCTGCACTGGTGTAGCTCAGCACATCGGTGCGGCCATCCACAAAGCGCTGGTCACGCACCAGCCACGTGGTCCACGTGGCGCGGTCGCCCATATCCACCGGGCGTGGCACAAACGGCACCGGCTTGGCGGGGTCGGACACATATTCGGCGTACTGCGCGCCGCTGTTGTCCTGCGTACCACGCAAGGTTTGGTCGGCATGCAGATACAGCGGCACCGAGGCCTGCGCGCAGCCCTGTGCGCAACTTTGCGGCCAGTGCTGATAGGTGTCCCAGCGGTTGCTTGCCGCATCGTAAATCCACACCGGCGGCGTCTTCGCGATGGGCGCGCCCGTCTTCAAATATTGATCGAAGAACGGCTTGAGCACGTTGCGCCGCCATTGCTGGGCGGTGTCGCCGTCAAACTTCAAATCCCCCAAGCTGCTGCCATCGTAATTGGCTTGGCTGTGCCGCCACGGGCCAATCACCAGGAAATTGCGGGTGTTGTCGGTGTCCTTGGATTCCAGCGCCGCCCACGCATGGTTGCCGCCGTACATGTCCTCCTGATCCCATAACCCTTGTTCCCACATCACCGGCACGTTGATAGCCGGCAGCCTGGCAAGCAGTTTGTCCAAGCCTTGCTGCTGCCAATAGCTGTCGTAGCTGGGGTGCTCCAGCAGCTTGTGCCACGCCGGCAACTGCTCCAGTCCGGCAGCGCGGGCGTAATCGCCTACCGAGCCTGCACGCAGGAAGTTGGTGTAGTCGTCATTGGTGGCGCGAGGCATCCCCACACCTGGCCCACGTGCTGCGGTCTGGCCGGTGAGATAACCCAAATTGATCTGCCGGTAGGCACCATTCTGGAACCAATCATCACCAATCCAGCCATCGATCATCGGGCTTTCCGGCGCGGCCACTTTCAATGCCGGGTGCGGCTGCAACAAGGCCATCACCACCGTGAAGCCTTCATACGAAGAGCCCAGCATGCCCACCCGGCCATTGCTTTGCGGAATGTTTTTGACCAGCCAGTCGATGGTGTCGTAGGCATCGGTGCTGTTGTCGATCCCGGTTTTGTTGAGCGGGCCACGCGGTGGCCGCGTCATCACGTAATCGCCTTCCGAGCCGTACTTGCCGCGGATATCCTGAAACACGCGGATATAGCCATCTTCGGCAAAAGCGGTATCGCCCTGCGGCAGCGCATCCACCATGCGCGTGGCGTTGTCGATGCGTTCTGCACGTTTGGCGGCGTTGTAGGGCGTGCGGGTCAGAATGATGGGCGCATCGTGTGCACCTTTGGGAAGCAGGATGACCGTGTACAACTTGACCCCATCGCGCATCGGCACCATCACCACGCGCTTGGTGAAGTCGCGCTGCGGCTCTGGTACGACGAATGTCTTGCCGGTGATATCCGGCGTCATCGGCGCGGTTTGCGTCCATCCATTGCCGGCCATGGCCAGCGCCAAGGCCAGAGCAGATACCCGCAGTACAGCTTGCAGCTTCATTGCACCACTCCAGCCATCGCGTCAGCTTGGCAGTGTGGCACGCCGCCGCCACCGCCAACAGCCTGTCCATCTGCACTTAGTGACTGGTGCGAAGATCGCCTATGATGGGTCGATTGTGTGTGCAGTGCGGTTAGCGGGCGGCGGCCACGCGCTGTTGCAAATACGCCAGGGATTCCTCCACCTGGTCGATCAGCACCAAGCACAACTCGCCCGGCTGCAAGCTGGCCAACGCATGATCAATCGCTGCGAATTCGCCTTGGATGGTTTCAACCACTTGCGTGCGCGGTGCATCTTGCAGGCCTTCGCGCAGTAGTTGTACCACTTCGCCATCCTCACGCCCACGCTGGCAGGCATCCTGATACAGGATGACCTCATCGAAGGCCGCGCCCAGAATGCGGGTTTGTGCGCGAATGTCGTCATCGCGCCGATCCCCGGCACCACTGATCACCACCTTGCGCCGACGCGCCGGCATGTTTTCAATCGCGGCCACCAGCGCCTGCATCGCATCCGGGTTATGGCCGTAATCGGCAATCAAGGTGGCGCCTTGATAATCCATCACGTTGAAGCGCCCCGGCGCGTTGCCGGTGTCGGACTGGAAGCTGGCCAAGCCCTGCCGGATTGCATTCCAACTCAGCCCCAAGCCCCACGCTGCTGCCACCGAAGCCATCACGTTTTCGACTTGAAAACCTATCGTGCCGTTGCGGGTCAGAGGCACGCCAGCCAGTGGCAAGCGGGTTTCGAACGTGCCTTCCATCGCCACGACATCCCCGTTGTGGACATACACCACGCGCCCGCCTTGGGTTTTATGGCTGGTGATCACCGGGTGTTCCGGGTCTGCGGCAAAAAAGATCACCTTGCCGGGGCACTGTGTCGCCATGACCGCCACAATCGGGTCGGCGGCATTGAGTACCGCATAACCACTCCTGGCCACATTACGTACGATCACGCGCTTGAGTACCGCCAGGTCATCCACCGTGGTGATGAAGTTCAAGCCCAGATGATCGCCGACCCCAATATTCGTCACCACCGCCACATCAGCATGGTCAAACGCCAACCCTTCGCGCAGCAAACCGCCGCGTGCGGTCTCGAATACGGCGGCATCCACGGTGGGATTCAGCAGAATATTGCGGGCGCTGCGCGGGCCGGAACAGTCACCCGAATCCACCTGCACCGCATTGACATACACGCCATCGGTATTGGTCATACCCACACTCAAACCACTGGTGCGCAGAAGGTGCGTGATTAAACGCACCGTGGTTGTCTTGCCATTGGTACCGGTGACGGCCACCACCGGGATGCGCCCGTTCTCGCCCGGCGCAAACATATGATCAATGACCGCTTTGCCCACATCACGGGCTTTACCAAACGAGGGCGACAGGTGCATGCGCAGGCCCGGTGCGGCATTGACTTCCACGATGCCGCCGCCCTGCTCTTCCAGCGGCCGCAGTACGCTGTCACACACCACATCGACACCGCAAATATCCAGCCCCACCATTTGCGCGGCTTCCACTGCGCGTGCCGCCACTTCGGGGTGCACATCACCTGTGACATCGGTGGCGGTGCCCCCGGTGGAAAGATTCGCGTTGTTGCGAAGCACGATGCGCCGGCCTTTTTCCGGAATCGACTCTGCGTGCAGGCCTTGTTTTTCCAGCGTACTCAGCGCAATTTCATCGAAACGGATTTTGGTCAGCGACGTCGCATGGCCTTCTCCACGGCGTGGATCGGCATTGACCTGTTGTACCAGCTCACGCACGCTGTGGATGCCATCGCCACGCACATTCGGCGGCTCACGACGGGCAGCGGCGACCAATTTATTGCCCACTACCAGCAGGCGGTAATCGCCACCCGGCAGGTAGCGTTCCACCAGAATGTCATCGCGGAAACCTTGCGCTACTTCAAACGCACGCCGGATTTCGGCTTCACCACGCAGGTTGACCGTCACGCCCTTGCCTTGGTTGCCGTCCAGCGGCTTGACCACTACCGGCAAGCCGATCTCTTGCGCGGCGGTCCACGCATCGTCGGCACTATGCACTGGCCGCCCTTCCGGTACCGGCACGCCGGCGGCGCGCAGCAGTTTTTTGGTCAGCGCCTTGTCTTGTGCAATGGCTTCGGCAATCGCGCTGGTGCGGTCCACTTCGGCGGCTTGGATGCGGCGCTGTTTGCTACCCCAACCCATCTGCACCAAGCTGCCGCCGGTCAATCGCCGGCACGGAATGCTGCGGTTGATAGCCGCTTCGACAATCGCGCCGGTGCTTGGCCCCAGCCGCACCTCCTCGTCTAGATCGCGTAGTCGCCGCAATGCTTCTTGCAGATCGAATGGCGTATCGGCACGTGCAGCCAGGCAGAGCTGCTCGGCCAGTTGCAAAGCCAACCGGCCCACGGCTTCTTCGCTGTATTCAACAACAATCTGGAATACGCCCGGCTGTACCGTTTTGGCAGTGCGGCTGAACGTGACCGGGCAACCGGCTTGTGCTTGCAGGCAAATCGCGGCCACTTCCAGCGCATGCGCCAGCGTCAGCGTGTCGGACTTATGCGTGGCACGCAGAAACCCGAGCTCGGGAAAGCGTTCGCGTAGACGATCTTCGAAACCGGGCATGCCCGCCAATGGGCGCTCGCCCTCGGACAGGGTGACGATGGCCTCGATCGCGGTGCGTCGGGTCCACAGGTTGGGCCCGCGCAGGGCCCGGATACGTGAAATCTCCATCACGCGCCCTTCGTATCAATGGAACGGGCGGCAGCCGCCAATTCCTGTTCAAAATGTTCGATGCCTGCAGGAATCAGATCCACCGGCACATCCAGCGCCCAGCATGCGGCGATTGCGGCCAGCACTGCTTCGAGGTGTGCCGGAGTGGCCGATGCGGAAGTCAAATCAAACCGCGACAGCCTTGCCAGCGGTTCTTCATTGCTGCCGGTGGCCAGAATAATCGCGCCATTGCGCACAAACACGGCGCGCCCGCCTTCGCTCAAATGCTCGGCCAATGGCGCGGCATCTGCTTGCATGGCGTAGAACATCACTTCGCCATCGCTGAATTTGGCCATCTCGGCAACCGCTGGCTCACACGCATTGAGCACCGCTGCACCACCTTTCAACACTACATCGATTTGCGTGCGCAGTACGTTGAACAAGCGTTCGGGCGAGTCAATATAAAATTCGGCCAGTGCGGGATCCGCATCGGCATCGGTGAGTACCGCCACTTGGCAGCGGTCGTACGGTAAGCCTTCGGCAAGGATGGCGCGGGTGCTGGTTTCGATCACTGCCGCATCAATGGCGCGATTGATCAGCAACCGCTCGCCGCCATCAAAATGATTATTGGGACGCGTATCCAACACCCGTTGATCCAGCTGCAAGCCGGCGCTGCAAGCCAAACCCACATGGCGGCCGGAGAGGTGCAACAACCGTGCAATCAAACTGGCCAGCAAGGCCGGCTCACGCCGGCCCAATACGCCAATCACGGGGATCCGCCCACTTTCACCTGCAGGGAACAAATGCTCAACGATAGCCTGCCCTGCCGGCCGTGGCTTGCCGATGGCCGGCTTCAAATGCATCAGCAGACTGGGCCCGGCATTGACTTCCACTATCGCACCCCGGGTTTCACTCAGCGGCTTGCCGATGTCTTCGGTGACAAGATCAATACCGGCGATATCAAGGCCCACCACACGCGCAGCCAGCACGCCGGCTGCGGCAACATCGGGGTGCACTTCGTCGGTCACGTCAAACGCCATGTTGCCGTGACGCAAGATCAGCACGGTCTGGCCTGCCGGTGGAACCGATTCGGGGGTAAAGCCTTGCCGCTGCAACTCGTGCAGGGCAATTGGCTCGCGCTCCAGCAGCAAGGTTTCCAGCGGGAAGTGTTCTTCCTCACCACGCCGCGGATCGCTGTTGATCTGCAAATCGATCAATTCACGAATGTTGTTCTGGCCATCGCCCACTACTTCCGCCGTGAAGCCTTTGTTGGCCGCCACCAATTTGCCGCCAATCACCAACATGCGGTGTTCAACGCCCTGGATGAAGCGCTCCACGATCACCTCGCTGCCTTCCTCCAGCGCGCCGGCATAAGCGACTTCGATTTCGGCGCGGGTTTTCAGGTCGGCAAACACACCGCGCCCGTGATTGGCATCGGTGGGTTTGACCACTACCGGCAGACCGATGTCTTCGGCGGCCTCCCATGCATCGTCCGCACTCTTCACCACGCGTCCTTCCGGCACCGGCACGCCACAACTTGCGAGCAGGGTTTTGGTGAGGTCTTTATCGCGCGAAATGCTTTCGGCAATCGCGCTGGTGTGCTCGGTTTCCGCCGTCCAGATGCGGCGCTGGCGGTTGCCATAGCCCAATTGCACCAGATTGCCTTCGGTCAGCCCAAGATGCGGAATGCCGCGGTCGGTGGCGGCGTCCACAATCGCCGCGGTGCTGGGCCCCAGCAAGCGGCGGTCGGCCAGTTCGCGCAGCGGTTGCAGGCGCTCGTCAAGGTCAAACGGGGTGTCATTGATGGCCGCCATGAGCAAATCACGGGCAAGCGCCAGTGCAGCGCGGCCCACGGTTTCTTCACGCGCCCGTATCGCCACTTTGTAGATGCCACGCGGTCCGGCTTCGCGCGCTTTGCCAAAGCCGGTTTGCATGCCCACCAAATTCTGCAATTCGATGGTGACGTGCTCGAGGATATGCGCAGGCCAAGTGCCCTCTTGCAGGCGCTGCACAAAGCCACCGGTGGCGCCCACGCTGCAGCGGTGCTCGTGCAGGCCGGGCAGCCAAGCAATCAAGCGGTCGGTAAAACCATCCAGCTTGTTGGATGGATAGTCTTCCAGATCACCAATATCCACCCAAGCTTCCAGCACCGGGCGATACGTCCACAGACTGGGGCCGCGCAAGTAGGTGACCCGCTGAAACGTGATCTCATTGTGCTTCATAAGTCATCATCGAAAATTCAAACAAGCAGCCTGCGGGATGCTCCGAAGGGTGTGTGGTGCTCTCAACCGACACCCCGCGTGCCCTCGCTATACTGCCATGCTTCAGGGTACGCATTCAGCCTACCCCAGCCACGCTTTTCCGTCATGTTACGGATAATTTAAAGATCCTTATGTCAGCCGTAGCCACCTCACTTCCCATTTCCCACGCAGCCATCGACAGGCTGGGTGGCCAGCGCCACGGGCTGACGGAGCAGTGGCTGAATCAGCTTGTTCAACAATTGCAGCCGGATGAGGCCGTACTAAGTGCCTTCGCGATGGATTTGGATGAGGACCTGCACTTTGCTGATGGCGTATTGGTACTGACCGATCAACGCTTGCTCGCGCACATGCCGCACGCGCAGGATTGGCAAGCGTGGCCACTGGCCCCCGGTTTGCAACTGCGGCATGGCGATCATGCCGGTGTGGGTCTGATTGAATTGCTGGATACCAAAGCCCGGCTATTGCATTGCCGCTTCACCCTGAACCAGAACGTCGCTGCGCTGCGCTTACTGGGCTTGTTCGAGCGCCAACTGGACAGCCTGCAGGGCGCGCAGCCGGTGGATGACGATGACACCCTGTGCCCGATTTGCAAAGCCCCATTGCCTGACGGTGAGGACGAATGTCCCACCTGCGTACGCGAGCTGCACACGCCACCGTCCACATGGACGCTGCTGCGGCTCTGGCGGTTTGCGCGACCTTACAAATGGCCGCTGCTGGCGGGCTTCTTGCTGACCTTGGCTTCCACCGGTGCCACCTTGGTGCCGCCGTATCTCACCATGCCGTTGATGGACAAGGTGTTGATCCCGTTTCAAAACGGCAGTGACATTGATCATCAATTTGTCCTGCTGTTGCTGGCTGGCATTTTGGGGTCGGCACTGGTGGCATGGCTTCTGGGTTGGGCGCGCACCTATATTCTGGCGCTGGTATCCGAGCGCATTGGCTGTGATCTGCGTACCGTCACCTATGAGCATTTATTGAAGTTGTCGCTGGAATATTTCGGTGCCAAGCGCACTGGCGATTTGATGGCGCGCATTGGTTCGGAATCTGACCGCATCTGCCTGTACCTGTCGCTGAACCTGCTCGACTTCGCCACCGATGTACTGATGCTGGCGATGATTTCAGGGATCCTGTTTTCGATCAACGCCAAACTGGCGTTGGTGACCTTGCTGCCATTGCCATTGATCGCATGGATGATCCAGTTGGTGCGTGACAAGCTGCGCAACGGTTTTGAAAAAATCGACCGCGCATGGTCTGAACTGAGTAGCGCGCTGGCCGACACCATCCCCGGTATTCGCGTGGTCAAGGCATTTGCCCAGGAGGGCCGCGAAGTTCATCGCTTCCGTGTAGCCAATCGTCACTATCTGGCAGTCAACGACAAACTCAACAAGGTGTGGTCGTTGTTTACCCCGACGGTCACACTGCTCACCGAGCTTGGTTTGATCGTGGTATGGGCATTTGGCATCTGGCAGGTTTCCAAGCACCAAATCACGGTGGGTGTGCTCACCGCATTTTTGGCTTATATCGGGCGTTTCTATACGCGCTTGGATTCGATGAGCCGAATTGTTTCAGCCACGCAGAAGGCCGCTGCCGGTGCCAAGCGCATTTTCGACATCCTCGACCACGTTTCCAGCGTGCCGGAATCGGCCAACCCGGTGTCACTGCCCGCTGTACAAGGCGCGATCACCTTGCGCGATGTGGGCTTTCGTTATGGCAACCGCGGCGTGATTCGTGGCTTGAATCTGCATATCCAACCCGGCGAAATGATTGGTTTGGTGGGTCATAGTGGCTCCGGCAAAAGTACATTGGTGAATTTGATTTGCCGCTTTTATGACGTGACGGAGGGCGCGGTGCTGGTGGACGGGGTGGATATTCGTTCGCTGGCGATTGCGGACTTCCGCCGGCATATCGGTCTGGTACTGCAAGAACCTTTCCTGTTCTTCGGCACCATTGCCGAAAACATCGCCTACGGCAAACCCGATGCCAGCCGTGACGAGATCGTAGCTGCTGCCCGCGCCGCACACGCGCATGAGTTCATCCTGCGCCTTCCGCATGGCTACGATTCGCTGGTCGGCGAACGCGGGCAAGGGCTATCGGGGGGCGAACGGCAGCGCATTTCGATTGCACGCGCATTGCTGATTGATCCGCGTTTCTTGATCATGGACGAAGCTACCTCGGCGGTGGATACCGAAACCGAAAAGGAAATCCAGCGCGCGCTCGACAACCTCGTCAAGGGCCGCACCACCATTGCCATTGCCCATCGCTTGTCCACCCTGCGCAAGGCCGACCGTCTGGTGGTGATGGATCGCGGACGCATTGTCGAAGTTGGGCCACATGATGAGCTGATGGCCCAACAAGGTGCCTATTGGCGGCTGTATCAAGCGCAGTTGCGCAATGTGGATCAGGAAGATCAACTGGCGGAACTCACGCTGGGAGGCATCAACCGTGAGTGATCTTGATTTCACCTTGGCCGAGGATGCCTTTGGCCAGCTGCAACTCACCTTGGGTGATGGCAGCACGCATGCCGGCGTAGTACCGGTGCGTGCATTTCCGATTGCCGCACCCGATGAAGGCGTCTCGCTGGTGGGACATGACGGTCATGAATTGGTGTGGATCCCGCGCCTGTCTGCACTGGATGCTTCGCGCAAGGCAATCATCGAGGCAGAACTTGCGCAGCGCGAATTCATGCCGGTAATCGAACGCATCGTCAGCGTGTCGAGCTTTGTAACGCCCAGCCAATGGACAGTAGCCACCAATCGCGGCGAGACCACCTTCACCCTGAAAGCCGAAGACGATATCCGCCGCATCAGCACCACTACCCTGCTGATTGCCGATAGCCACGGCGTGCATTATCTGATCCAAGATCTGGTTGCCTTGGATCGCAACAGCAAGAAGCTGCTGGACCGGTTTTTGTAACCTTGGCTCCGGCAGGAGCGCGCACTGCGTGCGGCAGGCTTGGTGGCAGAGCAGTCGCGACCAGTGGTCGCTCCTGCCAATAACGCACGCCGCGTTTGCATGCAAACGCCAGCCTGTCAAGCTTACGCGCCGGCCGGAACAGGGCGAAAATGGCAGTTCCGTTCGCCTTTGGTTTGTCCTTCGCATGACCGAGCTTTCCCCCGCCATCGCCCGCAAAATTGCCGCCACTATTGCCTCTGAAATCAGCGCGCAACCCGCGCAGGTGCTGGCCGCGGTAGGGTTGCTGGACGAAGGTGCCAGCGTGCCATTCATCGCCCGCTACCGCAAGGAAGTGACCGGCGGGCTGGATGACACCCAACTGCGCAATCTGGAAACAAGGCTGACCTATCTGCGCGAGATGGAAGATCGCCGCGCAACCATCCTTGCCAGCATTGAAGACCAAGGCAAACTCAGCGACGCGTTGCGCGCCGACATCCTGGCTGCCGACAGCAAATCGCGACTGGAAGATTTGTACCTGCCCTACAAGCAGAAGCGCCGCACCCGCGCCCAGATCGCACGCGAAGCCGGACTGGAACCGCTGGCCGACGGCTTGATCCAGGACCCAACCCATGTGCCGGAGGAATTTGCCGCTGCGTTTGTGGATGCGGGAAAAGGCGTGGCTGATGCCAAGGCCGCACTGGAAGGCGCACGCGCCATCCTGATTGAACGTTGGGGTGAAGATGCGGCGCTACTGGGTGAGCTGCGCGACTGGCTGTCACGCGAAGGGGTGATTCGCGCCAAGGTGGTGGAAGGCAAACAGTTGGCGGGTGAAAAATTCCGCGATTATTTCGACCACGCAGAGCCGCTGGCAAGGATTCCATCGCACCGTTTGTTGGCACTGTTGCGTGGTCGCCGTGAAGAGTTTTTGCAGCTTGACCTTGACCCCGGCAACGATGCCGAAGCCGGTCATCTGTATGCCGAAGGCCGGATTGCCTTGCATGCCGGGATAGAAGTGTGTGGCCGCGCTGCGGATATTTGGTTGCGCAATGCAGTGCGGTTGGCATGGCGCGCCAAAATCCATATGCATTTGCTGCTGGACTTGTTCAATCAAGCCCGCGAAAAAGCCGAAGGCGAAGCAATTGCAGTATTTGGCGACAACCTGAAAGACCTGTTGCTGGCTGCACCCGCTGGCCCGAAAGCGGTGCTGGGGCTGGATCCTGGCCTGCGCACCGGAGTCAAGGTTGCAGTGGTGGATGCCACCGGGAAACTGGTGGCCACCGACACCATCTACCCGCACGAGCCACGCCGGCAATGGGATCAATCGTTGGCATCGCTGCGCAAGCTGTGCAGTGCACACAACGTGCAACTGATTGCGATTGGCAACGGTACCGCATCACGCGAAACCGACAAACTGGCCGGTGATCTGCTCAAGCGGGCGCCCGAATTGAAGGCGCAGAAAATTGTGGTCAGCGAGGCCGGTGCGTCGGTGTATTCGGCTTCGGAATTGGCAGCCAAGGAGTTCCCCAATCTTGATGTGTCGATCCGTGGTGCGGTCTCGATTGCACGCCGCTTGCAAGACCCATTGGCGGAATTGGTGAAGATCGAACCCAAGGCCATTGGCGTGGGCCAGTATCAACACGATGTGGATCAATACCGGCTGGCGCGTGCGCTGGATGCCAAGGTGGAAGACTGCGTGAACGCCGTGGGTGTGGACGTGAATACCGCCTCCAGCGCACTGCTGGCGCGGGTGTCCGGGCTATCGGCCACGGTGGCAGAAAACATCGTGGCGCACCGCGATGCGCATGGTGCATTCAAATCACGCAAGGCATTGTTGAAGGTGCCGCGCCTGGGCGATAAAACCTTCGAACAGTGCGCAGGTTTTTTGCGCATCATGGATGGCGAGCAGCCGTTGGATGCCTCCTCCGTGCACCCGGAAGCCTACCCGGTGGTGGAACGCATCCTGGCCGCCGGCGGCAAATCGGTGAAGCAAATCATCGGTGATGCCAGCTTTTTGCGTTCGCTCAAGCCTGCGCAATTTACCGATGCAACCTTCGGTGAGCCAACCGTGCGTGACATCCTGAAAGAGCTGGAAAAACCTGGCCGCGACCCGCGCCCCGAGTTCAAGGCCGCGCAGTTTGCCGACGGCGTGGAAGACATCAAGGATCTGCGCCCCGGCATGGTGCTGGAAGGCGTGGTCAGCAACGTCGCGGCGTTTGGTGCGTTCATCGATATTGGCGTACATCAGGATGGCTTGGTGCATATCTCGGCGCTGTCCGACACCTACGTGAAAGACCCGCGCGACGTGGTCAAGGCCGGCGACATCGTCAAGGTCAAAGTGTTGGAAGTGGACGTTGTACGCAAGCGCATTGCACTCACCTGCCGCATGAGCGACGAACCTGGCCCAGCGCAGCCCCGCAACGCGGTGCGCGGCAATGACCGAAACCAGGACCGTGGCACATGCCCTGCCCCTCGCCCGCAGCAAGCAGCACCGGCACTCAATACCGCGCTGGCCGATGCACTGAAAGGGCTGCGGCGCGGCTGAACCGTGCTGGCCTTGGAATCCCACACTGGTTTACCTGCACGGCCGGACGCAGCCGAGCGGACATGGATAATGGGCTGAAATGACCATCCAGACCACCCCCGACGATCCCCGCCCCTTGCCGCCAGAGCCACCGCTGCCCAGTGACTGCTGCGATAGCGGCTGCGCCCCCTGCGTGAACGATACTTACTCGGAAGAGTTGACGTACTACCGTCAGGCGCTGGCGGCGTGGCTGGCACGGCACCCTGAGGCCACATAGCGCCAGTAGTCGGGTGCGCCGACCATGGCAGCAATGGCTGCTGCGCCTTCCACCCGCCATTGACTGGCGGCTGGCCCGCACACGGCCAGCGCACCGTGCGCAAACAACCACGTGCAGGCGTCAGCCTGGGCAGAACCGGTCGGCTGGGCGGTCAGTAATTGCGCCTGCTTGGGCTGCAAGCCTTCGCCGCTCCATTTGCCGTGGGCTTCTTTGAGTGTCCACAATTGGTGGAAAGCAGCTTGCTTCAGCGCTGCGGGCTGCTGTTGCAGATAGGCCAGCTCATCAGGTGAACAGACAAACTCTGCCAGTGCATCCCAATTCCGGGTGCGGCGTGGGAGTTCGATATCCACGCCAACGGCAGCTTCGGCCACCGCCAGCACCAACCAGTCACCGCTGTGACTGATGGACAGCTGCAACGGTGCATCGCTGGCATCGGCGCACAACCGTGGGCGACCATCGGGATGCGTGTGTAGCGTAATGCGCTGCCACGCGACCCCCAACTGCTGCGCTGCCAACTGGCGGGCCTGCCAATGCCCGGCGATAAAGCTGTCGCGTCGCGCTTGCGCACGCATGGCCGCAAGCCGCTGGCGCTCGGCCTCGGTCAGCCAGTGATCGGCATGCGCAGCGGCCTGCGCCACCACATCGCCGATGCGCAGCAATTGCAAACGCGCCAGCGTACTCATCCGGGTGGCGCCTTTGGCACGCGGCTATTCCACCAACGCCGGCAGCAGTTTTTCCGGTTCAGCCTGCACGTCCAGCGCCAATTCGCCCGCCACCGCATCCAAGGTCACCCGGCCACCGCTCACCAGTTTGCCAAACAGCAATTCGTCGGCCAACGGACGCTTGATCTTGTCCTGGATCAAGCGCGCCATCGGGCGTGCCCCCATCAGTGGGTCAAAGCCATTTTGGCCTAGCCATTCGCGCGCGGCCGGCGTGGCGGACAAGGAGACGTGTTTTTCGTGCAGCAACAATTCCAACTCGATCAGGAATTTATCCACCACCCGCAAGATGTGGTCAAAGCTCAGGGCCTGGAATTGCACGGTAGCATCCAGCCGGTTGCGGAACTCGGGCGTGAAGCTGCGCCTGATCGCCTCCATTGCATCCGGGCTGTGGTCTTGCTTGGTGAAGCCGATACTGCGGCGCGCCGCTTGGGTGGCACCGGCGTTGGTGGTCATCACAATGATGACATTGCGGAAATTGGCTTCGCGGCCATTGGTATCGGTCAGCGTGCCGCGGTCCATCACCTGCAACAGGATATTGAAGATGTCGGGGTGCGCTTTTTCGATTTCATCCAGCAACAGCACGCAGTGCGGCGTCTTGACGATTTTTTCGGTCAGCAGCCCGCCTTGGTCGAAACCCACATAGCCCGGAGGCGCGCCAATCAAGCGCGACACCGAATGCGGCTCCATGTATTCGCTCATATCAAAACGAATCAGCTCGATGCCAAGTTGCATCGCCAGTTGGCGCGTCACCTCGGTCTTGCCCACGCCGGTGGGGCCGGCAAACAGGAAATTGCCGATCGGTTTGTCGGGGTTGCCCAACCCTGAGCGCGCCAATTTGATTGCACTGGCCAAGGTGGCAATGGCCGGGTCTTGGCCAAAGATCACCATCTTCAAATTGCGTTCGAGATGCTGCAGCACGTCCTTGTCGGAGGCGCTGACTTGCTTGGCCGGAATGCGCGCCATCTTGGCCACGATGGTTTCGATTTCTTCCACGTCAATCAGGTGTTTGCGCGTTTCCGGCGACTGCAAGCGTTGGCGTGCACCGGCCTCGTCGATCACATCGATGGCCTTGTCCGGTAGCAGGCGGTCGCCGATATGCTTGACCGACAGGTCCACTGCCGCACGGATCGCATCGTCGGCGTAGCTGACCTCGTGATGCGCTTCGTAGCGCGGTTTCAGTCCCAACAAAATCTGCACCGCCTCGGCCACGGTGGGCTCGGTGATATCGATTTTCTGAAAACGCCGCGCCAGTGCGCGGTCTTTTTCAAACACCCCGCGATATTCCTGGAATGTCGTTGAGCCAATGCAGCGCAGCTCGCCATTGGCCAGCACCGGCTTGATCAGATTGGACGCATCCATGGTGCCGCCGCTGGCCGAACCGGCACCAATAATGGTGTGGATTTCGTCGATGAACAGGATTGCATGTGGCAATTTTTTCAGTGCCGCCAGCACGCCTTTCAGGCGTTTTTCGAAATCACCACGGTATTTGGTGCCGGCCACCAAGGCGCCCAAATCCAGTGCGTAAATCACGGCCTCGGAAAGAACGGCAGGCACTTCGCCATCCACGATGCGCTTGGCCAGGCCTTCGGCCAACGCCGTCTTGCCCACGCCGGATTCGCCCACGTACAGCGGATTGTTCTTGCGCCGGCGGCACAAGACCTGGATGGTACGTTCCACCTCTTCGGCACGGCCCACCAGCGGGTCAATCCTGCCGGCCAATGCGGCTTCGTTGAGGTTGCTGGTGAACTCATTCAGCGGGTCGGTCTTGGCGTCGGTCTCGCCCGCGTCGGGTTTGTGATCAGCATCTGCTGGCGGCGGCGTGGGTTCGTCTTCATGTTTAGCGATGCCGTGGCTGATGTAATTGACCACGTCCAGCCGATGCACATCCTGCTGATTGAGGAAGTACACTGCGTGTGAATCCTTTTCACCAAAAATCGCCACCAACACATTGGCCCCGGTGACCTCTTTGCGGCCCGAGGACTGCACGTGATACACCGCGCGCTGGAGTACGCGCTGGAAGCCCAATGTAGGCTGAGTGTCGCGTGCATCGCCATCGGCCAGACGGTTCACCGACACTTCAATCGCATTGTTCAACTCATCGCGAAGCTTGGGAATATCGGCGTGCACCGCACGCAGCACCGATTCTGCTGACGTGTTGTCAAGCAATGCCAATAGCAGGTGCTCAACCGTCATGAACTCATAGCGCGCCTCGCGGGTGCGCTTGTAGCAATTGCCAATGGTGAGCTCGAGATCTTTACTGAACATGGTGCACCGCCTTTCAAAAGCATTTCCCACTATTTAAGGTGCATTCCAGCCTGAAACAAGCCCCCTCTCGTACTAAGACTTTTCCATTGTGCACAACAATGGGTGTTGGTTCAGGCGGGCATAGTCATTGACTTGCGCCACCTTGGATTCGGCGATTTCACGGGTAAATACCCCACACACCCCGCGCCCACGGGTGTGGACGTGCAGCATCACTTGCGTGGCTTTTTCTAGGTCCATCGTAAAAAACTGCATCAACACGTCCACCACGAAATCCATCGGGGTGAAATCATCATTGAGTAAAAACACGGTGTACAACGGTGGCCGCGCCACGCCCGGGCGTGCCGACGCCACGGCCACGCCATGCTCGTGGGTGTGCTGCGGTTTATCAGATTGGTTTGACATGTGCCAATTATACGAAGCCGGTGCATGGACGATACGGCCGGCAACAAGGACAATAGCCTGATGCACACACAACCCCCGCGTTTCTGGCAGCCTGATATCACCGTGGCCACGGTTGTGGTGCATGATGGCCGGTTGTTATGTGTGGAGGAACAGGTCAATGGTGCATTGGTGATCAACCAGCCTGCCGGCCATCTGGAGCCGGATGAAAGCCTGATCGCCGCTGCGCTGCGCGAAACCCGTGAAGAAACCGGTTGGAACGTGCGCATCACCCATGTGGTCGGCTTTTACCAATGGCAGGCTGGCGAAACCGGCAAACACTATCTGCGCGTTGCATTCGCCGCTGAACGGCTGGATGAAATTGCCGACGCGGTACTGGATGACGGGATCGTGCGCGCCCTGTGGCTGAGTCCGCAGGAATTGCAGGCGCAAGCATCGCGCCACCGCAGTCCATTGGTCTGGAAGGTGGTGGCAGACTATCTGGGCGGCAGCCGGCACCCGCTGACGTTGGTGCAGCAACTGCCATGACCGGCAACAAGATCGTGGTGGGCGTGTCTGGCGGCGTGGATTCCTCGGTGGCCGCGCTGCTGCTGCGCGATGCGGGTTGCGAAGTCATTGGCCTGTTCATGCAGAACTGGGCCGACGATGGCAGTGGCCAGTGCCGTGCCGAAGACGACCGCCGCGACGCCGTAGCCGTGTGTGGCGCGCTGGGTATTCCGATCCGGTTTCGTGATTTTTCGAAGGAATATTGGGAAGGCGTGTTCCAGTATTTTCTGGCCGAATACGCCGCTGGCCGCACCCCCAACCCGGACGTGCTGTGCAACCGCGAGATCAAGTTCAAGCATTTTCTCGATGCCGCGCACGAGCTGGGTGCCGATGCCATTGCCACCGGCCATTACGCCCGCGTCGATCAACGGATGGGCACATTCCGGCTGCTGCGTGCGGTCGATCGCAGCAAGGACCAGAGCTACTTCCTGCACCAGCTGGGGCAGGCGCAATTGGCGTTCACCCGCTTCCCGCTGGGCGAGCTGGCAAAAACAAGGATCCGCGAAATTGCCGGTGCGCACGGCCTGCGCACCGCCGAGAAAAAAGATTCCACTGGCATCTGCTTTATCGGTGAACGTGATTTCCGCAGCTTCCTGGCGCAATACCTGCCTGCCAAGGAAGGCGAGCTGCGCACCCCGGAGGGTCTCCGGATCGGTGCACATTGCGGCGTGTTTTATTACACCTTGGGCCAGCGCGAAGGTCTGAATATCGGCGGTGTGCGCGGCAGGCCGCAAGCCCCGTGGTTTGTGGTGGCCAAGGATGTTGCCAATAACATCCTGTATGTCGACCAGGGCCATGACAGCCCGTGGTTGCAGTCCCGCAACTTGCGCAGCGAAACCGCGCATTGGATCGCCGGTGCGCCGCCTGCACCGCAGTTTTCCTGCACCGCGCAAACCCGCTATCGGCAACCCGACGAGCCCTGTACGGTGACAGTGCACGATGACGGTACGCTTGCAGTGCAGTTTGCACGCGCGCAGCGCGCAGTCACCCCTGGTCAATCCCTGGTGCTTTACGATGGCGAGGTCTGTCTGGGCGGCGCCGTGATCGCCGCCACCGACGCCCCTGTTCCCGGAAATTGTGCATGAGTAATCCGTTCGACGACCGCGTATTGGCGCTGGCAGGCATGTTGCAAGCCTTGGCCCAGGTGCGCCGAATTGCAGATACCGGCCAGTCCGACAGCAGCCAAGTACAGGCCGCGCTGGACAGTGTGTTCCGGATTGATGCGCACAGCACCGAAGCCGTGTTCGGCAGCGCCAATGGCCTGCACACGGGGCTGCGCCAATTGCGTGACTACTTGGCCAACGGCAACAAGGACGAAGCCCTGGGCAAGCTTGCGCTGGCGGTATTGCAACTGGAGCGCCGCTTTGTACGCACCGGCGCGATGGTGACCCAGGTGCAGACGGCGCTACTGCGATTGCAAGCCAATGCCAATACCATGGGCAGCACGCATGCCAACGTCATTTCCGAGCTGGCCAAGCTTTACGCCGACACCCTCAGCAATCTGCGCCCTCGGGTGATGGTACAAGGCAACCCGCACTATCTGGGGCAAGCAGGTGTGGTCGCCGAAATTCGTGCCCTACTGATGGCCGCGCTGCGTGCCGCCGTGCTGTGGAGACAACTGGGCGGCAGCTTATGGGACTTTGTGTTTTCACGCCGGCAAATGGCGGCCGCAATTGATGCCCGCATCCCCGGGTAAGACGGATTCGCTACCGAATCAGCAGCGAAACTCCAAGCCCTGCCTGCCAATCGGCTGCACCCTGCACGCCGCGCAGCGCGGATACATCCAATTGGAACCGTGGGCTTGGTTGCCAGGTCAGGCCGCTGCCGAGCATGCGGCCTCGCTGCGAACCACTCCCGATACCGGCTTCGAGATAACCGGCCCAGTGTTGGCTGAAATTGAAGTTATAACTTGGCGACAGCATCCAACCGCGCTCATGGCCGAGGCTGCGATCGGCATATAGCGCGAACGAACAATCGTTGGCCATCGCCCATTGCGCAGTGATGCCAAGATCATAGCCACGCGTGCCACCGCCGATGGGCGCTCGGCCGGTGGGCAAGCTGGCCGTGGCAAGCATCGCCCAGGAAAATGCATCCGTGTGACTAGGCAGCGACATCTTCAGACCAAGACGGCTATTCCCCATCCCCTGCGCGCGCCAATGCCCGCTGACATCGCTCGCATGCTGCCAAGCATAGCTATCAGCACCAAGTTGCAATTCAAGCCCATCACGCAGTCCATAACGCAACAAGGTGTCTGCAACCCACTGCCGCTGTCGACCACTGGCATCGTGATTCGTTGAAACGTCCGCTAGCCCCTGCTCCCACGCCAAGCTACCACGCGGCACCGTCGTGCTGGCAAAGCCAATTCCGGGCCGATCAAACGCCGCGGCATCCTGCGCATACAGCGGTGCTGCACGCAACAGCACCAGCAGACCAATGCAGGCGGCTCTTGACTTCACCACGCCAAATCATCCGGTATCCGGTATTGCGGATCCGCATACGGATCATCGGGCGCAAGTGCATCGGGGTCCACTCTCAACGCAACAGCTTGCGCGAAAATGGCCTGTGCCGCGTCCAGCACCGCCGCTTCTACTAGCAGATACCGGCCATTCATCTGCAACACTCCCAAGGCGCCTGCATTGAGTGCCTTGAGTTGTTCGGCGGTCACATGGATGCGCTTGATCTTGCCACCGTATTCGAAATGGCGGACATGCTCGGCATCTGCGGCATTCAGCGCCTTGTCCTTGAGGAAGGCCTCCAATTTGGCTTTGGCTTCGCGACGCAAACGCGCCTCTTCCTGCTTCAGTCGCTCGGCCTCGATGCGCTCGTCTTTTTCTTTCTGCGCACGAATGGCATAGGCCTTGGCCAAATCAATGTCTTCGCGGGTTCGTGGTTGCGCGGCACGCGGGTCGGACTTGCGACCACCGGCTGCAGGTTTATTTCCTGGCCGTGCACCTGACCCTGCGCCTGGTTTACCTGCAGCGGCATGCGGGGCGTGCACAGGCCGTGGTGCATGTGCGGGCTTGGGCGCAGGCGTCGGAGGCTCCTTGAAGCCGAGGCCTTTCAATTGGTCACGCAAGGAGTTGCTCATCGCTACGTCTATGGCTTAGTAATGCGGAGGGGGGGGCTCGCTGGCGGCATCCACCGTTAAGGGACTGGCCGCCATCGCGCTGCGAAATTGTCGCAATTCTTCCAGTGCCCGATGCAGCATCAGCGAATTGCTGGCTTCTTCGCTGCGTGCAGCGGCCAGTGCGTCGGAGAGCTCTTGCAGGGCATGTTCTTGGAAGGCGATGCGCACTTCCAAATCGACGATGCGTTGTTCTAGGTCGGCACTCATGCCGCAGGCCTTTGCAGGGATCGTCCGCGCCCGATGCCGTAATATGCCAGGCCCGCGGTTTCCACCTCGTCGGGGGCATACAGGTTGCGGCCATCAAACACCACAGCATCGGCCAGCCTGGTGGCCAGCTTGGCAAAATCGGGGCTGCGGAACTGCTTCCATTCAGTGATCACCACCAGCGCATCGGCACCGTGTAGTGCAGCCTCTGCAAAATCACACAGCACCAAGTCGACGCGCTCGCCATAAATGCGCCGCGTCTCCGGCATGGCCTCGGGATCATAGGCGCGCACCGTCGCGCCAGCGTCCCATAAGCGCTGCAACAGGCGTCGACTGGAGGCTTCGCGCATATCGTCGGTATTAGGCTTGAAGGCCAGGCCCCACAAGGCCACAGTCTTGCCATGCAGCGCTTCGACACTGCCGTAATGGCGCACCATCAATTCAAACAGATGTTCTTTTTGTGCGGCATTCACCGCCTCCACCGCATCCAGGAGTCGCGGCCGCACGCCGAATTGCTGGGCAGTTTTGGCCAGCGCCTGCACGTCCTTGGGGAAACACGAGCCACCATAACCGGCACCCGGATAGATGAAATGCCAGCCGATGCGCGGGTCTGAGCCGATGCCCTTGCGCACCATCTCGACATCAGCCCCCACTTGTTCGGCGATGTTGGCGATCTCATTCATGAAGCTGATTTTGGTGGCCAACATGGCGTTGGCGGCATATTTGGTGAGTTCGGCCGAACGCACATCCATGCTCACGATGCGATCGTGATTGCGGTTGAACGGCGCGTACAGGCGCTTCAGCATTTCAATCGCGGTTGGATTGTTGGCACCAATGACGATGCGATCGGGGCGCATGCAGTCTTCTACAGCTGCACCTTCCTTCAGGAATTCCGGATTGGACACCACATCGAATGCGATGTCGATACCGCGCTGTGCAAGTACATCACTAATCGCGGCGCGCACCTTGTCTGCAGTCCCCACTGGCACCGTGGATTTATTTACCACCACGAGGGGTGCTTGCATGGACTGGCCGATGCTGCGTGCCACGGCCAGGACATAGCTCAAATCCGCACTGCCATCTTCGTCGGACGGAGTGCCCACTGCAATAAACACCACATCTCCATGCGCAATACCCTGCGCGGCATCAGTGGTAAAACGCAAACGACCGGCCGCGTGGTTGGCCTGCACCATCGGCGTGAGGCCGGGCTCGAAAATCGGGATCACGCCTGCATTCAGGCGTTCCACTTTGCCCGCATCGATATCGACACACACCACATCGTGGCCAACGTCGGCCAGACAGGTTCCGGTGACCAGCCCCACATAGCCGGTGCCGAAGATACATACACGCATTGGCCATCCTCCAAAACACAACGCCCGGGCGCACCCAAGGGTACGCCACGGGCGATGGCAAACAGATTACTTGGCGGCGTTCGGCTTGATGATGTCGAGCAACTCGACTTCAAACTCCAGCACCTGGTTGGGGCCAATCATCGGCGGTGCCTGCTCACCGTAGGCCAGCTTGGCCGGAATCCAGAACTTGTACTTGCTGCCCACCTGCATCAGCTGCAGGCCCTCGGACCAGCCGGGGATCACGCCACCCAGCGGCAGCACTGCCGGTTCTCCGCGCTTGTAGGAGCTGTCAAATTCCTTGCCATCCAGCAAGGTGCCCTTGTAGTTCACCTTCACACCATCGGCAGCGGTGGGCTTGGCGCCCTTGCCTGCGGTCATCACCTGGTACTGCAAGCCTGACGGGGTGGTCACCACGCCGGTTTTCTTGCCGTTCTCGGCGAGGAACTTGTCACCCTTTTCCTGGTTGAGCTTGCCCTCTTCCATCATCTTGGCGATTTGCTTGGCCTGCATTTTCTGGCCGAATTCCTGCATGATCTTCTGTGCTTGCTCGTCGGTCACCAACACTTTTTCGCCAGCCATCTGCGTGCGCAGTGCTTTGACCACGGTGTCCAGATTTACCTCGTCCTTGATTTCCGACAGTTGCTTACCCATCGCCATACCGATGGTGTAGCTGACCTGCTCTTTCTCGGTGGCCAAACCCGGAATACCGGTTTTGTCGGTCGCCGTCTTGCCGGCTTCGGTCTTCTCGGCCGAAACATCGACCGGCTTTTGTTCAGCCTTACAAGCGGACAGGGCCAGCAACATGGCAACGGTCAGCGCGGTGGTGCGGGCAAACGGCTTCATCAGTGTGGAACTCCAGGTAGTTGAGTGAGGCGGCAAGCCCGCCCATTGCATGTAGTACGACGTGCTTTGACTTATTCGACGCCCAGCAGTTCCACATCAAACATCAGTGTGGCATTGGGTGGAATCTCGGTGCCGGCGCCCTTCTCGCCATAGCCCAGACGCGCAGGGATCCAGAACCGATATTTGGCACCCACCGGCATCAGACCAACGCCCTCGGTCCAGCCCTTGATCACTTGATCCAGCCCGAATTCAGCAGGCTGGCCACGGTCATAGGAACTATCGAATTTCTTGCCATCCAGCAAGGTGCCCACGTAATTGACCTTGACCTTTTGGCCAGGCCTCGGACGCGGGCCATTGCCTTGCCGCAGCACCAAATACTGCAAGCCGCTGAGGGTGGTAAATACGCCCTTGACCTGTTTGTTGCGGGCCAGGAAATCATCTTCGAGTTTGCTGGAAGCCTTGGCATCGGCCTCGCGCTTGGCAGCCTTGATTTCCCCCATGTGGGCGGAAAATGCGCTGCGCACCCTGGCGATTTCGGCATCATCCAATGCCGGTTTTGCCGCCGGATTGGCACCGTCTTTCACGCCATGCATGAACATCGGCAAGTCGAATTCCGTGTGGATGCTGGCCAATGATGTCCCGATATTGCCACCCACCAATAACCCGGCTTTGACGTGGTCGATGCTGGTTGCCGGTTTGCCGGCCTTGCGTGCGCTGATACTGTCGATCAAGGCTTGCCGCGTGACTTTGACGTCGCTGTCATTCAGCAGTGGCTGGCCGTTGACCATGCCGTTTTCCACGGCGCGCTGTAGCGCGGTCATGTCCAGATCCAGAAAGCCTGGACCAATCGACTTGCCCACATCCAACCCGATCATGTAGCCCACTTTGTCGCGTTCGCTGACCGGGGCGGCGTCTTGCGCATGCACACTGCCCGATGCGATGACAGCCAGCAGCAGTGCGCTCAAGGCGCGTGATGCAAAGTTCATTGTTCGTGCTCCAGACGGACTGCAGCGGCAGGATACCGGCGCAGGCATAGCCCTGTATTGTCATGCGCATGGCTGTCGGGGGCAATCCTGTTGTGATGCGGTGGGTGAGTGTGGCGTTCAGATTCAGGCCAACGCAGGTGTCCGCATGGCATCAGCCCCCCTGCCATCAGTTGGGTGCATGGGGGGTTGACGGGCAAAAATATAGTGTTATAGTTGCCTACAACACCGAACACCCAGAGCAGGACGTTCACCATGAACCGCAAGCTCCACAACACCCTGATGGCCATGCTGACCAGTAGTGCTTTGCTGGTTGTCACCTTGTTGGCCAGCACGCCGGCCGCGCCGGAAACGCGTTCCCAAACCTTGGCTGCCACCACCTCGCAAGCGGCTGGTGTCGGCGAAGTCTCCCCTGCCGCACGAGTGAACCACGGCGTGACCCGCCGTACTTACCAATCCGTGCGGATGCCGTTTTTTTCCTTCTTTCTCCCGAAGGAGTGAGTCATGACTGCCGTTGAATGGAGCGATGGCGCTCCGATTTATCGCCAGCTCAAGGATCGCGTCGTGGCCATGTTGCTGGACGGAATCTTGAAGCCTGGCGATGCCTTGCCCTCGGTGCGCCAGGTGGCCGCCGAATACCAACTCAACCCGATCACCGTCTCGCGCGCCTACCAGGAGCTTGCGGACGATCAACTTGTCGAAAAACGCAGAGGCCTAGGTATGTACGTCACCGATGGCGCCAACGCGCGCCTACTGCAAAGCGAACGCGAACGTTTTCTGCGCGAAGAATGGCCCTTGATGCTGGAGCGCATCCAGCGGCTGGGCCTGACGATTGAAGAACTGCTGGATCCCAAGAGCAAATGGGGGCCAAAGTGAACACCATGACCACTGCATCCGTTGTTTCCGCACGTGGCCTGCGCAAGGCCTACAAAAACAAGTTGGCGCTGGATGGCACCAACTTCGACATCCCCGCGGGCCGCATCATTGGCTTGATTGGCCCCAACGGTGCCGGCAAAACCACCGCACTGAAAGCGGTGTTGGGGCTGATTCCGTTCGAGGGCGAGTTGAAAGTGCTGGGCAAGGACCCACGCACCCAACGCGATGAATTGATGAACGATGTCTGTTTCATTGCCGATGTGGCGGTGCTGCCGCGTTGGATCACGGTGGCGCAGGCCATCGAGTTCGTCGCCGGCGTGCATCCACGCTTTGATGCCGGCAAGTGTCAGCGCTTCCTGCAAGGCACCCAGCTCAAGCCCAATCTGAAAGTACGCGAAATGTCCAAGGGCATGATCGTGCAGTTGCATCTGGCGCTGGTGATGGCGATCGACGCCAAACTGCTGGTGTTGGACGAACCCACCTTGGGCCTGGACATCCTGTATCGCAAGCAGTTCTATCAGCGCCTGCTGGAAGACTATTTCGATGAAGACAAGACCATCATCATCACCACCCACCAAGTGGAAGAAGTCGAGCACATCCTGACCGATGTGATGTTCATCCGTGACGGCAAAATTTCGCTGAACGCACAAATGGACAGCTTGGGCGAGCGCTATACCGAAGTGCTGCTCAATGCCGACAAACTGGAAGCCGCACGTGCATTGCAGCCGATTGATGAACGCAGTCTGCCGTTTGGCAAGACGGTGATGTTGTTCGACGGTGCCGACCCGGCACGCCTGCGCGAACTTGGCGAGACCCGCACCCCGGGCTTGGCCGATCTGTTCGTCGCCACCATGAAAGGAACCTACGCATGAACGCCACTTTCGAAGCGGCCGAGCGCGCCCCGGTCAAAGCGGCCACGCCCCCGCACACCACCCACAAGCTGAAGCTGCTGCTCAAGCGTGAATTCTGGGAACACAAAGGCGGGTTTTTCTGGGCACCGATCTGGGCGGGCGGCATCTCGCTGCTGTTGACCTTGATGGGCTTAATCCTGGGCGAAGTGGCGCTGCGCAATAGCAGCGGCAAAATCCAGGTGGACGGGCACTTCAGCGTCAATGGCTTGGACTTGAGCACGATCACCTCGCATATGAGCCCGGCCGATGCCGAGCAGCTGGCCGGCGCAGTCAGCATGAGCACCGCCTCAGCGATGTTCTGGCCGATGCTGGTATTGGGCTTTGTGGTGTTCTTCTACTGCTTGGGCACCTTGTTCGACGAACGCAAGGATCGCAGCGTGCTGTTCTGGAAGTCATTGCCGGTGTCCGACCGCGATACCGTGCTGGCCAAGGTACTGAGTGCATTGGTGGTCGCACCCACCATTGCGATGGTGATCGGTATCGCCTGCATGCTGGCCTTCCTGCTGCTGCTCAGCGTGTTTGTGCTGATCCATCACGGCAACCCGCTGACCCTGTTGTGGAGCCCTTCCAATTTGCTGGCCAATGCCGGCGTGGTACTGGCCGCCATCCCGCTGTATGCCTTGTGGGCACTGCCCAGCGTGGGCTGGTTGCTGCTCTGCTCGGCATGGTCCAGGAGCAAGCCGTTCCTGTGGGCGATCATGATCCCGGTATTCGCTGGCGTGTTTGTCACCTGGTTCAACCTGATGCACGTGTTCAACCTGGGCAGCAGTTGGTTCTGGAAGAACGTGGTGGCACACCTGTTGGGCGGCGTGTTCCCGGGCACTTGGTTCATCGTCACCAATACCGATGCGCTGACCTCCAGCGATTTCCCCAAGCATCTGGCCGTGGTGCAGTCGATGTACACCGCCTTTGCCGCACCGCAGTTGTGGGTTGGTGCGGTGGCCGGCATCGCCATGATCATCGCCGCCATCCGCCTGCGTCGTTGGCGCGACGACAACTGAACCTGCAACCGCGCATTCGACACATCCCGAGGACCAGCACATGCACCTACGTATCGCAGCTCTCCCCTTGCTCGTTGCCTGCAGCTTGCTGATACCGGGGCAGGCCGACGCCCACCCGGCGTCCGATACCAGCCTCCAGACCGACGTCCAACACAGCTTGGCCGAAGCCCGCAAGGAGGTTCGCACCGAATTGGCACAGGCCCGCCGCGAGCTGGATACCGGCAACTTGAAAGTGGACGGCAACTTTCAAGTTGGTCGCCGCCACGACGCACCTGGCAAGGCGTCCAGTGCACTCCCCACTGCGGAAATCACCCCGCAAGGCGATTTTTTGATCGGCGGCCAGATGCAGCCCATTGATACCAATCAGCGGCGGCAACTGCTGGCCTATCGCGGACTGGTGGTCGAAGTGGCCAAGATCGGGATTGATATTGGCCAGAAAGGCTCCGAGGCCGCGCTGGACGCAGTTGGCGGTTCGTGGCTCAGCCTGATGGTCGGCGCGATGACTGGCAGCTTGGAGCGTCGCGTCGACCGCGTGGTGCGCGAGCAAGTGGAACCCGGCGTGCGCGGCATCTGCCGGCTTCTGCCAAAGGTGCGCGACTCACAGCAGCAACTGGCCGGCAGCGTGCCGCAATTTCGTCCCTACGCCAATCTTGATGCCAATGATGTCGAACAATGCGAAAGCGATGTTCGCCGTGAATTTGCCATCCGCTGAACCCGAGGAAATGCAATGAAAATCAGAATCGCCACTGCCGTGATCGCCTGCATGCCACTGTTGGGGTGCAGCCAACCGCCGGCTCCGCCCGCCCCGCCCGCGCCACCGGCACCGCCCGCCACTGCGGACAAAGGCTTTATCGGCCAGCAAGTGGACAAAGCCTTGACACAAGCGCGCAAGGAACTGCGCGAGGGCAATCTCAGCCTCAACGGCGACATGAAAATCAATGTCAACGGCCACAATGTGAGCAGGCACACCAGTGGCCTGCCGAAAGGCGAAATCAGTCCGCAGGGCGATCTGTTGATTGATGGCAAGCCGGTCGCCATCACCCCGGCGCAGCGCCAGCAATTGCTGGCGTATCGCGGCCAGATCATCAACATTGCCGAAGCCGGCATGGCGATTGGCTCGCAGGGCGCCGATATTGCCGGCACCGCGCTGCAAGGCGTGGCCGGGGCGATTTTTGGCGGCGAAAAAGGCCAGAAGGATTTTGAAGCACGGATGGAGGCCGAAGGCAAAAAGATCGAAGCCCAGGCCATGAAACTCTGTGCCTATCTGCCGCCGATGCTGGCCAGCCAGCAAGCCCTGGCCGGCTCCCTGCCCGCCTTCAAGCCCTACGCCACAATGACCCAGGACGACATCAACGACTGCGGCAAAAAGGGTGACAAGGGTGTCGCTGTGATCAGTGACGACAGCAATAGCGAAGACGAAAAGCAGTAATCACCGCGCCACGCTCCAATCCCCGCTTCGGCGGGGATTTTTCTTTCCAGCCCTCACCCAATTCCGCCCCGCGTCAACTTGGCCGGATCCAGCAGTCGGCGCAGCGTCGCTTCATCCAGCCCACTGTCCTCCAACGCCACTTCCAGTACCGGGCGGTTTTCCGCGTAGGCGCGCTTGGCAATCCTGGCACCCTTCTCATACCCAATCACCGGGTTGAGCGCGGTGACCAGAATCGGATTGCGGTCCAGTGCCTGCTGCACATTCGCCTCGCGCACGCGCAAGCCGGCAATGGCTTTGTCGGCGAGCTCCTGCATGGCGTGGGCCAGCAAGCCGATGGCCTCATCCAAATTGCAGGCAATCAGCGGCAGCATCACATTGAGCTGAAAATTGCCGCTCTGGCCGGCAATCGTCACCGCATGGTGCAAGCCCATCACCTGCGCGCACACCATGCACAGCGCCTCGGGAATCACCGGGTTGACCTTGCCCGGCATGATCGAGCTACCCGGCTGCAAGATCGGCAATTCAATTTCCCCCAGGCCTGCCAACGGCCCCGAGTTCATCCAGCGCAAATCATTGCCCAGCTTCATCAGCGCCACCGCCAGCGCGTTCAACTGACCCGACAGTTCCACCAGGTCATCCTGCGCGGCCAGCCCTTCGAATGTATTCTTGGCCTGCTCGAATGTGCATTCCGTGGCCGCCGTCAGCGCCTTGGCCACGCCTTTGCCGAACTTGGGATGGGCATTGATGCCGGTGCCAATGGCGGTGCCACCAATCGGCAGGCGCCGCACGCGTTTCAAGCACCCTTCAATCCGCGCCTGCGCCGAGGTGAGCTGCGCCGACCACGCGGAAAACTCCTGCGCAAAGGTCAGCGGCATCGCATCCATCAAATGTGTGCGCCCGGTTTTCACCACATTGCCCAGCGCCTTGCCGCGTGCATCCACGGCCTTGCGCAGGTGCTTCAATGCCGGCAGCAAGGTGTGCTCGGTTTCCAGCACCGCCATCACCCGCAGGCTGGTGGGAATCACGTCATTGCTGCTTTGGCCCAGATTGACATGATCATTGGGATGCACCGCCCGCTTCGACGCAGCACTGGCCACATGCGCAATCACCTCGTTGGCATTCATGTTGGATGACGTGCCGGAGCCGGTCTGGTAGCGGTCAACCGGGAATTGGTCGGCATGCGCGCCACCGGCCACCGCCGTGGCGGCATGGATGATGGCCTCGCTCTGCGCCTTGGTGAGCAGGCCCAAATGCCCATTGACCACCGCGGCGGACGCTTTGACCAGCGCCAAGGCGCGGATGAACGCGGCGGGCATCGGCCGCCCCGAGATGTGGAAATTGTCCTTGGCACGCTGGGTTTGCGCGCCCCACAGCGCCGCTACGGGTACCCGCAACTCGCCCATGCTGTCGTGTTCGATCCGAAAATCCGTGCGCTTGGCCATTGCGTCGTCCTCCTGTCGATCCGCCTAGGGTACGCCTCGGCGCTAGCCAAAGAACGCAGCCGAGCAAGCTCGGCTCTACAATAGAGGCCCGTTTCCAGTCCCTCGCCTCCATGTCCGACACCCTCACCGCCCTGTCCCCGCTCGATGGCCGCTATGCCGGCAAAGTGGACGCCCTGCGCCCGATCTTTTCCGAATATGGCCTGATCAAGGCGCGGGTGAAGGTGGAAGTGGAATGGTTGCTGGCATTGGCGGCTGAACCTGCAATCCCCGAATTGAAGCCATTTTCCGATGCCCAAATCAGCCGCTTGCGGCAATTGGCCGATGGGTTTTCGGTGGTGCATGCCGCCCGCGTCAAAACCATTGAAGCCACCACCAATCACGACGTGAAGGCAGTGGAATACTTCATCAAGGAACAGCTCAAGGACGATGCCGAGCTCGGGCCCGCATTGGAATTCGTCCACTTTGCCTGCACCAGCGAAGATATCAACAACCTCAGCTATGCACTGATGCTGAGCCAGGCACGGCAAGATGTGCTGCTGCCCAAACTCGATGGCCTGATCGAGAAACTGCGCACGATGGCGCACGACTACGCCAGCCAGCCGATGCTCTCGCGCACCCACGGCCAGACTGCCTCACCCACCACCCTGGGCAAGGAATTGGCCAATGTGGTGGCGCGCCTGCAACGCCAAGGCGAAGTGCTGGCCGGCTTGCCGATGCCGGGCAAGATCAACGGCGCGGTGGGCAATTACAATGCGCACAGCGTGGCTTATCCCGATATGGATTGGCCGGCGTTTTCCAAACATTTCGTCGAATCGCTGGATCTTGACTGGCAGCCCTACACCACCCAGATCGAGCCGCACGATGGCATCGCTGAACTCAGCGATGTGGCCAAGCGCATCGACACCATCCTGATTGATTTGTGCCGCGACATCTGGGGCTATATCTCGCAAGGCTATTTCAAGCAGGTGGTCAAGGCCGGCGAAGTGGGCAGCAGCGCGATGCCGCACAAGGTCAACCCGATTGATTTTGAAAACGCCGAAGGCAACTTCGGCATTGCCAATGCCCTGTTCGAACATTTCGCCGCCAAACTGCCGATCTCACGCTGGCAACGCGACCTGACCGACTCCACCGTGCTGCGCGCACTCGGCACCGCGTTTGGCCATCAGTTGATCGGCTTCGATGCCCTGCAGCGCGGCTTGAACAAGCTGATCATGAACGCCGAACGCTTGAACGCCGACCTCGACGCCAGTTGGGAAGTATTGGCCGAAGCCGTGCAAACCGTAATGCGTCGCCACGGCTTGCCTAATCCGTATGAACAACTGAAGGCGTTGACGCGTGGCCAGGACATCAATGCCACCACGATGCGCGCTTTCATCGAAACGCTGGACTTGCCCACCGACGCCAAACAGCGCCTGCTGGCGATGACGCCGGGCCGCTATACCGGCCTGGCCGCGTACTTGGCGCGGAGTATTTGAGCGTCATGCAGCTTGCGCGCACGTTTGCCGTACTGATGATGCTGCCGGCTTGCACCGTCAGCGCCGCCAAGCGCGAGCAGCCAGCGGTGCCACATTGTCCTGCCCATGCAACTGTCATGGACGGCTGGGATGACCGCGCACCGCCACGCAAGCTGTTTGGCAATACGTGGTATGTGGGCAGTTGCGGGCTGACGGCCTTGCTGGTGACATCCCCTGCAGGCCATGTAGTGATCGATGGTGCCAGCGAGGCCGCAGGCCCACTGATCGCGGCCAATATCCGTGCATTGGGTTTCAAGCCACAGGATGTGAAGTACATCGTCAACTCGCACGAGCACCGTGACCACGCCGGCGGTATTGCCTATTTGCAGCGCATCACCGGTGCAGTGGTGCGCGTGCGTGCGCCCGCGCTTGCCACGTTCCAGTCTGGCCACGGCGACCGCAGCGACCCGCAATTTCTGGATGGCTCCACGGTCTTTCCACCGGTTGCAAACACTGCAGTCGTTGCGAATGGCGAAACCATTCGCGTTGGCAGCCAATTGGCGCTGACCGCACATGCCACGCCCGGACACGCCGCGGGGGGTACCTCTTGGACATGGCGGTCCTGCGCAGGCAAGCACTGCCTCAATATCGCCTATACCGACAGCAGCAGTGCGATTTCGGACAACGACTTCCAATACTCTGCGCACCCGGCCTATGTGGCCGCATTTGAGCACGGCCTGGACACCATCGCCGCGCTGCCCTGCGACATCCAGATTGCGCCACATCCACTTGCAGTCAATTTATTTGCACGGATGCAAGGGCGCGCACCGCTGATTGATGCCAACGCCTGCAAAACTTACGCCGCCAATGGGCGCATCGCACTGGCTGCGCGCCTGCAACAAGAGCAAGCCGGGGCGAAGCCATGATCGAAATCGACGCCACCGGCAAAGGACTGCTGGGCATGCCCCCTGCGGTGTTCCTGCGCGACTACTGGCAAAAGCAGCCGCTGCTGATCCGGGGTGCATTCGCAAATTTTGCCTCGCCGATCGAACCGGAAGATCTGGCCGGTCTAGCCTGCGAAGATGGCGTGTTGGCGCGCTTGATTGAACACGACAAACGCGACGACAGTTGGCGCGTGCGCCACGGGCCGTTTGCTGAAGACGACTTCCCTGGCCTGCCCGACCACGACTGGACCTTGCTGGTGCAGGATGTGGACAAGTGGGATGGCGATGTGCGCGCATTGCTGGCGCATTTCGAATTTCTGCCGCGCTGGCGGATCGACGACATCATGATCAGTTTTGCGGCCACCGGCGGTTCGGTGGGGGCGCATGTCGATCAATACGATGTGTTTTTGTTGCAGGCCCAGGGTCAGCGGCATTGGCAGATCGATGCCGGTGCACATCCGCCGCTGGCATGTCGCGACGATGTGGAACTCAAACTGTTGCGCGACTTCACGCCCAGCCATGACTGGGTGCTGCAACCCGGCGACATGCTGTATCTGCCGCCCGGGGTGCCGCACCACGGGGTGGCAGTGGATGCGTGTTTGACCATTTCGGTCGGGATGCGTGCGCCGGCAGCGGCCGAACTGCTGGGTGATTACGTGGATACGCTGGCTGCCGATGCCCCGGACGAGCTGCGCTACGCTGATCCCGATATCGTCCTGCCCAGTGACCCCAACGAAATCGACGCCGCCGCTATCCAACGTGTGCACGCGGCCTTGCAACAGCTGCGCATGGATGACCCCGACCGCTTTGGCGACTGGTTTGGCAGCTTCATCACCACCTATCGCAGCGCGGTGTTGCCGGTGCCCGCCGACAACCCGCCGCCTGGCGATGGGGTGGCACTGGCGCTGGCCGATGGCGCGCAACTCATCCGCCACCCTTGGTCGCGGATGGCGTGGCGGCAGGCAGCCTGCGCCAGCGACAACACGGCACGGCTGTATGCGGGCGGTGCTGCCTACCCGCTGCCCAGCGCCGACGCCCGTGTGCTGGCTGCCAGCGATACCATCGACGCCCCGCTGCATGCGGGCCTGAGCGATGCCGGGCGTGCCGCTGTCATCGCCTTGCTCGGTGCCGGGCACTACCAACTGATGCAGGAGGACGCCCCATGAACGACGCCAGTGACAACGCTGACAGCAGCACGCTGATTCGGGTCAGCGACCATCCCACCGCCATTGCTCTGGCCACCCAAATCGTGGCCAATGCCCGCCGCCGCGTGTGGATCCGCAGCCTGGATATGGAATCCTGGCTGTTCGACCATGCCGACCTGCTCACCGCGCTGCGCGACTATGCCACCGCCGGCCGCGATGGCCAAGTGTTGATCCTGTTGCACGATGCCACCGCGCCGCAGGCGGCGCACGCCAAACTGCTGGAATTGGCGCAGCGGCTGCCCAGCGTGTTCCAGTTCCGCGAAGTGAATGATCCGGTCTATCGCGAAGATCGCAGCGCCATGCTGGCCAATGACACCGGCGGTTATTACACGCGCACGCTGGGTGAACGCGCCGAGGGGATTGCCTGCTTGGATGGGCGCGGCCGCGTACGGCAGTTGCAGCAACGCTTCGAAGAAATCTGGGAGCGTTCCCGACCCATAGCTGAATACAGGGCTTTGGGAATCTGAAACCGGCATTTTCTTGACCGGAATCGGTACTGCAGGCGGGGCCCTGTGGCTATAATTCCAATTCTTTGTTTGCGCGTATTCATTTTCAGCCTGTTTTTGTTTCTGGCGCAGACAAGCCCCATTCCCTTCCCCACCAATAGGTTGCTAGCCACCCCGTGGACAGTCTCCTCAAGCAGTTCGCTCAAACCTCCCAACTCGGCGCCAATGGCGCGTTCATCGAAGACTTGTACGAGCAATATCTGGTTGCGCCGGACAGTGTTGATGGCAAATGGAAACAGTATTTCGATGGCCTGCATGGCCGCGAAGCCGGTGATGTGCCGCACTCTGCGGTCATCGAGCAGATTGCCGAGGCCGGCAAATTAGCCGCCCGAGGCCAACTGGCCGGCAGCGCAGGTGGCGATGAGCGCGAACGCAATATCGGCCGCTTGATCACCGCCTACCGCTCACGCGGGCACCTGGCTGCCAAGCTTGACCCGCTGGGCATGGCCACGCCGGTCAACCCACCGGATCTGGATCTGGGTTTCCACCATCTGGGCCAGTCGGATCTTGCCGATGAGTTCAGCACCGGCGGCGTGGCGGGTCAGACGCGAATGAAGCTGCGTGATTTGGTTGCACACCTGCAAGCCACCTACACCGGCAGTATCGGTGCAGAGTTCATGCACATTTTCGAGGCCGACCAGCGGCAGTGGCTGTATCAACGGCTGGAAGCGGCCGGTGGCAATTACAACCTGGATGCCGATACCCGGCGCCGCACGCTGGAACGCCTGACCGCCGCCGAAGGTCTGGAGCGCTACCTGCACACCAAGTACGTCGGCCAGAAACGCTTTTCGCTGGAAGGCGGCGATGCGCTGATTCCATTGATGGACACCGTCATTCGCGGTGCCGGCAGTGCCGGTGTCAAGGACGTCATCATCGGGATGGCCCATCGCGGCCGTTTGAACGTACTGGTGAACACACTGGGCAAAAACCCGCGCAAATTGTTCGATGAGTTCGAAGGCAAATTCGACCACGACGAACACGCCATTGCCGGAGACGTGAAATACCACATGGGGTTCTCTGCCGATGTCAGTACCCCCGGCGGCCCGGTGCATCTGGCGCTGGCGTTCAACCCCTCGCATCTGGAAATCGTGGATCCGGTGGTCGCCGGCAGCGTGCGCTCGCGTCAGGAGCGCCGTGGCGATCACGCCCGCAAGCAAGTCATGCCCATCCTGATCCACGGCGATTCGGCGTTTGCCGGCCAGGGTGTGGTGATGGAGCTGTTCCAGATGTCGCAGGCACGCGGCTTCACGGTGGGCGGCACCGTGCATGTGGTGGTCAACAATCAGGTGGGCTTCACCACCTCCAACGTGGAAGACACCCGCTCCACCCGCTACTGCACCGACATCGCCAAGTTCGTGGGCGCTCCGGTGCTGCACGTCAACGGCGATGATCCTGAAGCCGTGGTGTTTGCCGCGCAACTGGCGTTCGAGTTCCGCCAGCAATTTGCCAAGGATGTGGTCATCGATCTGGTGTGCTACCGCCGCCACGGTCACAACGAGGCCGACGAACCGTCGATCACCCAGCCACTGATGTACCAGGTCATCCGCCAGCACAGGACCACCCGCGAGCTGTACGCCGCGCAGCTGGAAGCCGCCGGTGTCATCTCCGCCGGTACGGGTACTGCCTTGGTGGATACCTATCGCAACAAATTGGACTCCGGTGAATGCACCACCGAAGTTGCCGCTGCACACAAACTGGCCCCCACCGATCCGCTGTACGTGGATTGGCCCAAGCTGCTCTCCGGCAAGCTCTCCGATGCCATCAGTACCGCCGTGGGCATGGACAAGCTCAAAGCGCTGGCCGCGCAAATCAACACCATCCCCAACGAAGTGCAACTGCACTCGCGCGTGGCCAAGGTGTATGACGACCGCCGCAAGATGGCCGCAGGCGAACAGCCCGGCGACTGGGGTTTTGCCGAAAACCTGGCCTACGCCACCTTGCTGGATGAAGGCTTCGCCCTGCGCTTGGTCGGCCAGGACGTCGGCCGTGGCACCTTCACCCACCGTCACGCGATCTTGCACGACCAGAAGACCGACAGTTATTACCTGCCGCTGCGGCAACTGGTCAGCTCACCCGAACGCGCTGCGGTGGTTGATTCGCTACTCAGCGAAGAAGCGGTGATGGCGTTCGAATATGGCTTCTCCACCACCGACCCCGACACCCTGTGCATCTGGGAAGGCCAGTTTGGCGACTTTGCCAATGGTGCGCAGGTGGTGATCGACCAATTCGTGGCTGCCGGCGAGGCCAAGTGGGGCCGCGTGGCCGGCTTGACCTTGCTGCTGCCGCACGGCTACGAAGGCCAAGGCCCGGAACACAGCTCGGCGCGGCTGGAGCGCTTCCTGCAACTGTGCGCACTGGAGAATATGCTGGTGTGCGTACCCTCCACCCCGGCGCAGGCCTTCCACATGCTGCGTCGCCAGCTGCACATGACCACCCGCAAACCGCTGGTGGTCATGAGCCCGAAATCGCTGCTGCGCCACAAGCTGGCAGTGTCCTCGCTGGAAGAGATGGCCAATGGCGAGTTCCAGCATCTGATTGGCGATGCCAACGCCGATGCGAAGCAGGTCAAGCGCGTGGTGTTGTGCTCCGGCAAGGTCTATTACGACCTGCTGGAAGACCAGCAAAAGCGCGGCAAGACCGATGTGGCCTTGGTCCGCGTCGAACAGCTCTACCCGTTCCCACGCACCCGGCTGGCCGCCGAACTGGCCAAGTACAGCAAGGCCAGCGAGGTTGTGTGGTGTCAGGAAGAACCGCAAAACCAAGGTGCCTGGTACCAGATCCAGCACCATTTGCGTGCCTGCCTGCAAGCCAAACAAACCTTGGGCTACGCTGGCCGGCCGCGCTCGCCATCACCCGCCGTGGGGCATATGGCCGACCATCTGCGCGAATTGCAGCAGCTGTTGGACGATGCCTTCACCAATCCCGTCGCCGGCGACACTGCCGCTGACTGACCTTCAGACCTATTTTCCGACAGGACGCCCATATGACCACCGAAGTCAAAGTCCCGGTTCTTCCCGAATCCGTTTCCGACGCCACGATTGCCAGCTGGCATAAAAAAGTTGGCGACACCGTCAAGCGTGACGAAAACCTGCTTGATCTTGAAACCGACAAGGTGGTGCTGGAAGTGCCCTCGCCGGTGGATGGCGTGATCAAGGAGATCAAGTTTGCCGAAGGTGCCACCGTCACCAGCCAGCAGCTGCTTGCGCTGATTGAAGAAGGCGCCGTTGCCGCAGCACCCGCACCCGCCGCACCGGCGCCCGCTGCACCGGCACCGCAGGCGACGGCTCCGGCCGCCGCCGCCCCAGCTGCGCCCGTCGCCGCTGCCGCCGCCGAGACCCTGCCGCCAGGCGCACGCTTTGCCGCCACCACCAGCGGCGTAAATCCTGCGGATGTCGCCGGCACCGGCCGTCGCGGCATGGTGACCAAGGAAGACATCGTCAACTACGCCAGTGGCAAGACCGCCGGCGTGGGTGGCGGCGCGCGCCCGGAAGAACGCGTCCCGATGACCCGTATGCGTACCCGCATCGCCGAACGCCTGATGCAGTCGAAAAACTCGATTGCGATGCTGACCTCGTTCAATGAAGTCAATCTGGCCAAGGTCATGCAGATGCGCAAGGAGCTGGGCGAGCAGTTCGAAAAGGCCAACGGCATCAAGCTGGGCTTCATGAGCTTCTTTGCCAAGGCCGCCGCCAACGCACTGCAGAAGTACCCGGTCATCAATGCCTCGGTGGATGGCAGCGATGTGATCTATCACGGCTATGCCGATATCAGCATCGCGGTGTCCACCGACAAGGGTTTGGTGACTCCGGTGCTGCGCAATGTCGAACGCATGGGGTTTGCCGAGATCGAACAAGGCATTGCCACTTATGCCAAGAAAGCGCGCGACGGAAAACTGGGTCTGGATGACCTGCAGGGCGGCACCTTCACGATCACCAATGGCGGCACCTTTGGTTCGTTGATGTCCACTCCGATCGTGAACCCGCCGCAGAGCGCCATCCTCGGCATGCACACCATCAAGGAACGTGCCATCGTCGAAAACGGCCAAGTCATTGCCGCACCGATGATGTACATCGCGCTGTCCTACGACCACCGCATCATCGATGGCAAGGAAGCCGTGCTGTTCCTGGTCGATATCAAGAACCAGTTGGAAAACCCGCACCGCATGCTGTTGGGGATGTGAGATGAGCGAACAACACACTTTCGACGTCGTCGTCATCGGTGCCGGCCCCGCCGGCTACCACGCCGCCATCCGCGCCGCGCAGCTGGGCCTGAAGACCGCCTGCATCGACGCCGCGCTGGGCAAGGACGGCAAGCCGGCGCTGGGCGGCACCTGCCTGCGGGTGGGCTGCATCCCGTCCAAGGCGCTGCTGGATTCCAGCCGCCAGTTCTGGAACATGGGCCACCTCTTCGACCAGCACGGCATCAGCTTCGAGTCGCCTGCGATCGACGTGAAGAAGATGGTCGCCCGCAAGGACGGCATCGTGAAGCAGTTCACCGGCGGCATCGCGGCGCTGTTCAAGGCGAACAAGATCACCGCGTTCTACGGCTTCGGCCAGCTGCAGCCGGGCAACATCGTCAAGGTCAAGCAGCACGACGGTTCCGAGGTTTCGCTTGCGGGCACCAACGTCATCCTTGCCGCCGGTTCGGATTCGATCGAACTGCCGTTCGCCAAGTTCGGCGAGCACATCATCGACAACGTCGGCGCGCTGGACCTGGAGCAGGTGCCGAAGCGCCTGGGCGTGATCGGCGCCGGCGTGATCGGCCTGGAGCTTGGCAGCGTGTGGAAGCGCCTGGGCGCCGAGGTCACCATCCTCGAAGGCCTGCCGAACTTCCTCGCCGCCGCCGATGCGGAAGTGAGCAAGGTCGCCGCGCGCGAATTCAAGAAGCAGGGCCTGGACATCAAGCTGGGCTGCAAGTGCACCGCCACCGAGGTCAAGAAGGACGGCGTGCACATCAGCTACACCGACGACAAGGGCGCGGCGCAGGAACTGGTGGTGGACAAGCTGCTGGTGGCCGTGGGCCGCCGCGCCGCCACCAAGGGCCTGCTGGCCGAAGGCACCGGCGTGAAGCTCAACGAGCGCGGCCAGATCGAGGTCGACGCGCATTGCCACACCGGCGTCGACGGCGTGTGGGCGGTCGGCGACTGCGTGCGCGGCCCGATGCTGGCGCACAAGGGCTTCGAGGAAGGCATCGCGGTGGCCGAGCTGATCGCCGGCCTGCCGGGCCACGTCAACTTCGACACCATCCCGTGGGTGATCTACACCGAGCCGGAAATCGCCTGGGTCGGCAAGACCGAGGAGCAGCTGAAGGCCGAGGGCATCCCGTACAAGGCCGGCAGCTTCCCGTTCGCGGCGGTCGGCCGCGCGGTGGCGATGGCCGAGCCGGCGGGCTTCGTGAAGGTGCTGGCGCATGCCGAGACCGACACCATCCTCGGCATGCACCTGGTCGGCGCCAACGTGTCCGAGCTGGTCCACGAAGGCGTGCTGGCGATGGAGTTCAAGGGCAGCGCCGACGACCTGGCGCGCATCTGCCACGCCCACCCGTCGCTGAGCGAAGCCGTGCACGACGCCGCGATGGCGGTGCACAAGCGGGCGATCCACAAGGCCAACTAAGGCCGCCCGCGTCCCCGGACGGCGCCCTCGCGGCGCCGTTCGCATTTCGAGGTCCCGCTACGCCGATGCCCCTGCAGTTCCTGCTCAAGACGACGATCACGGTGGCGCTGGTGCTGCTCGCCTCGGGCCTCGCCAAGCGCCCCGGCCTGCTGGGCGCGCTGGTGGCGGCGCTGCCGGTGACGTCGCTGCTGGTGCTGGGCTGGCTGTACGCCGACACCGGCGACCCGCGCCAAGTGGCGCGGCTGTCGATGGATATCTTTTGGTTCGTGCTGGGCGGGCTGGCGTTCTTCCCGGCGCTGAGCCTGTCGCTGCGGGCCGGCTGGCCGGTCTGGGCGTGTTTCGCGGTGGCGGCGGTCGCCGCCTTCGCCGGCATGAGCGCCACCCAGGCGGCCTTGACCCATTTCAGGAGTGCAGGATGAAGACCCTCTGCGTTTATTGCGGTTCCAACGCCGGCGGTGATCCGGCCTACGCCGCGCTGGCCCGCGACTTCGGCGCGCGCCTCGCCCGCGACGGCATCGCGCTGGTCTATGGCGGCGGCAACGTCGGCCTGATGGGCATCGTGGCCGATGCCGTCCTCGCCGGCGGCGGTGAAGTGATCGGCGTGATCCCGCAGCAGCTGGTCGATTGGGAAGTGGCGCACAAGGATGTGACGCGACTGGAAATCGTGGATTCCATGCACACCCGCAAGGCACGCATGTTCGAACTGGCCGACGGCTTCGTTGCCCTCCCCGGCGGCTTCGGCACGCTGGACGAGATGTTCGAAATGCTGACTTGGCGGCAGCTGGGCCTCGGCAAGAAACCCTGCGCCTTCCTCGACAACAATGGCTTTTGGGAGCCACTGATGGCCATGCTGGACACCATGGTGCGCGAGCGTTTTCTGCACGCGGAGCAGCGCCACGACCTGTGGCAAGGCCATGACATCGATACATTGCTGACGTGGATGCGCAATTACATTCCGGCGCAGGCCGACAAATGGCTGGATGAAAAACGCCGCAGCCAACTCAAATTGTCATCGGAGGACGTATGAGCATTCCCTCGTCGTTTCGCGCATTCCGAATTCACAATGACGCGGCGGGCTACCGCAGCGGGCTGGAATCGATCGCGCTGACGGATCTCAACTCCGGCGAGGTGATCATCAAGACCGCGTACTCCTCCATCAACTACAAAGACGCACTGGCGGGTACCGGCCAAGGCAAAATCCTGCGGCAATTTCCGCTGGTGGGCGGGATTGATGTGGCGGGGCATGTAGTGACATCCACCGATGCGGCCTTCAAAGAAGGCGACGCGGTGCTGGTGACCGGCAGTGGCCTGTCGGAAACCCGCGACGGCGGTTATAGCGAATATGCACGGCTGGAGGCGAAGTGGGTTATCCCGTTGCCCACAGGGCTGAGCCTGCGCGAAGCGATGATCCTGGGCACCGCTGGCTTCACCGCTGCACTGGGCTTGCTGCGGATGGAAGACAATCGCCAAACACCGGCGCACGGCCCTTTGGCGGTGACGGGGGCCAGCGGCGGCGTGGGCTCGTTGGCATTGGCTATTTATCGCAAGGCCGGTTATGAAGTCCACGCGATCAGCGGAAAACCCGAGCATGCGGACTATCTGAAGTCGCTGGGTGCGCACGAAGTCTTGGGCCGCGACGCATTGGCCACCACCAAACCGATGGACACCGCCCGCTTTGGCGGCGGTCTGGACAATGTCGGCGGGCCGATGCTGGCCGCCCTGTTGGCGCAGACCGCACCCTACGGCAATGTGGCCAGTTGCGGGCTGGCGGCGTCGCACGAACTGCATGCCACGGTGATGCCGTTCATCATTCGCGGCGTGTCGCTGCTGGGGGTAGCCTCGGCCGGCACCGCGCGCGATATCCGTGAAGAGGTCTGGCGGCGGTTGGCGGACAGCTGGAAACCCGACAATCTGGACGCCATCTGCACCCGTGAAGTAGGCTTAGACGGTCTTGCAGAGGTATTTTCAGCCATGTTGGCCGGTCAATCCTTGGGCCGCAGCGTGGTGAGTATCGCAAACCCAGTTTGAGCTGCTTGCAGGCTACGCCGCGACCGCTACAATCCAATTGAATTTCCGGGGATTCCCATGGCACGCATTCTGATTGTTGATGATTCACCCTCCCAGCTGATGAGCATCCGTCGCATCGTCGAAAAACTCGGCCATGAAGCACTGACCGCTGAAGATGGAGCCGCCGGGGCGGAAGCCGCCAAGCGCGAAATTCCTGATCTGGTCCTGATGGACGTGGTGATGCCTAACCTCAACGGGTTTCAGGCCACCCGCGCCATTACCCGTGATGCCACCACCAAACACATTCCGGTGATTCTGGTGACCACCAAAGATCAGGACACCGACCGCGTGTGGGGCATGCGCCAAGGGGCCAAGGCGTACATCACCAAGCCATTCAACGAAACCGAATTGGCCAATCTGATCAACCAGTATCTGGGCGGTTCCGGCGCTGCCTGAACGCAGCGCACTGATCCCGCAGCCTGATCCTGCGCGCCTTACGCGCGCCGCCAATCCTCGCCAAACACATCGCGCATCTTGGCGTACGCCTTGCGCTGCGCATCCGTATGCGCCTTGGGTGCAAGAATCTCCAGTTCCACGATTTGATCGCCAGCGGCCGCAGTACCGGCATTGGGCAAGCCTCGTCCGCGCAAACGCAGCTTGCGGCCGGATTCGGAATCCGCCGGGATCTTCAGCTCCACCGCGCCGCCTAGGGTTGGCACGCTGAGGGTCGCCCCCAAGGCTGCCTCCCACGGGGCCACCGGCAGCACATGAATCACGTTGCTGCCATCCACCTCGAACTGCGGGTCGGCGGCATATTCCACCTCCAACAACAAATCACGCCCGGCATTGCCCTGCTTGGCCAAGCGGATCACTTGCCCGGGTTTGATGCCCTTGGGTACCCGAACTTCCAGGGTGCGACCGTTGACGGTGACACGCACGCTGCTGCCCGCGTACACCGATTGCAACGGTACCGCCAGTTTGGCGCGGGTATCGGCGGCCGGTGCGCCCCCGCGGGTATTTGAACGTGGGCCGCCACCCGCACGACTACCGCGCCCGAACATATTTTCGAAAAAATCAGAAAACCCGCCGCCAGCACCACCGCCTGCAAAAATTTCATCGAAATCCACGCCCCCGCCCGGTCCGTGCCCAAATCCGCCCGGTGGCGGGCGAACTTCGTCGCCCGGCCGGTAGCCGCCGGCGCGCAACTGGTCATACGCCTTGCGCTTGGCCGGGTCACGCAACGCCTCATAGGCTTCGTTGACCGCCTTGAATGATTCCTCGGCGCTTTTTTCCTTGCTGACATCCGGGTGGTATTTGCGCGCCAGGCGGCGGTACGCGGTCTTGATTTCCGCGTCGCCCGCGCTGGGTTCAACGCCCAGAATGCCGTAGTAATCTTTGAATTCCATGATTGCTCCTTGACCGGGTTTGCGCAGCAGGAAACATCCTGCGCTCCGCGCAACCCGGGGTACACTGTATTTTCATCGAAATGAGGCCCGAACATGCCGATTCAAGTTGGCGATCACATCCCGGAAGCCGTGCTTGCCTATATTGATAACGGCGTGCATCGGATCGATACCCATACCCTGTTTGGTGACCGCAAGTTGCTGCTGTTTGCGGTGCCAGGTGCGTTCACGCCCACTTGCTCCGAACGCCACCTGCCCGGCTTTGTTGAACAGTTTGATGCGTTCCGCACGCGCGGTATCGAAGTGGCCTGCATGGCAGTGAATGACCCGTTTGTGATGCAGGCCTGGGGCAAAAGCCAGCATGTCCCCGATGGCTTGCGAATGTTGGCGGACGGCAACGCCGATTTCACCCGTGCGTTGGGGCTGCAGATGGATGCCAGCGGCTATGGCATGGGCGTGCGCTGCAAACGGTTTGCGCTGTATGCCGATAACGGCGTGGTGCAAGGGTTATGGGTGGAAGCACCGGGTGAGTTTCGGGTGTCTTCGGCCGAGTACGTACTGACGCATTTGCCGCAGTGATTGCATCCCGCAAGCCGGTGCCTGATCGCCCGACTACTGCAAGATTGTGAAGCCCAAACTGTTCCACGCGCCGCTATCGGCCAGTGCTGTCAGCGTATGCTTGCCGGGGCTGGAAAATTCATAGGCCAACGGTTGCGCAGCCTCGGTTTCACCGATCCAACGCCCATCCAGCAACCATTGCACCCTGCCACTGGCACCGGTGGCACGCAGGGCCAATTTCACGCCGCCACCTTGGCCGGGAGGACGGATCAGCGTGGCGGCATCGTTCACGCCCTCAATGACCAGTGCTGTGGTGGCATTGCGGCCATCGTCCTCGCAATCGGCGGCCAGCGCCGGCAACGTGGCCGCCGCACGCCATGCCTGTGGCAACCATGGCGAGGCCAAGGCTGGCCAACGTGCGATCGAACGCGGAATGGATGCATGCGGCTGGCGGCAATTGGCCGACAGCCGCAGGCCGCTGTGCGCATCGACGTCGAAGTGTTCGATGCCGGGATTCCACAATCGCGCTTGGCGCTCGGCAAAGGTTGGCGGCACCACGCCATCCAACACCCACGCCTGCATGCGCTTGGCGCACAACGCAGCCGATTGCGTATCGGCAGCAAGGCCAGAGGGCCAGCAGATGGCGATATCGGACACGTTGCGCGGCATTGGCACGCGCACCGGATCGGTGGGTGCGTGCGGCAGACTGTCGATGACTTCGAACAACAACGGCAACGCGGTAACCGCGCCGTATTGGCCGGGCAAAGGCGTGCCATCGGGCCGCCCGACCCACACGCCGACGCTATAACGCGGGGTGCCACCCAGCGCCCAGGCATCGCGGAAGCCATAGCTGGTGCCGGTTTTCCACGCCACCTGCGGACGCCGGCCGCTATCGAACAACTCGCGGGCCTCGCCAGGGCGCGGATTGGCCACCAAGATTTCGCGCACGATCCACGCCGCCCCCGGCGATAGCAAACGGCGCTCGATCAGCGGTGCATCCTGGGTAAAGCGCACATGCCCGGCAATGCCAGCACGATGCAAGGCCGCAAATGCCCCCACCATGTCTTCCAGCTTGGCCCCTGTGCCGCCCAGGATCATGGAAAGATTCGGCGCTGCACCGGCAGGGAACTTCAGCACAAGCCCCGCGTGTTGCAGGCGTGCTGCAAACCGCGCCGGGCCAACCCGGTTCAACAGCTCTACCGCCGGTACATTGAGCGACAGTCGCAGCGCTTCGGCCGCACCAATGGGGCCATTGAATGCTTTGTCGAAGTTGCCGGGCCGATAGCCGTCAAACGATTGCGGTGCATCCAGCAATAAACTTTCGGAGTGGATCAGCCCATCCTCCAGCGCCATTCCGTACAAGAAAGGTTTGAGGGTGGATCCGGGCGAGCGCCACGCTTGCACCATATCCACATCACCCAAGCGCTGTTTATCACCGAAGGCGACTGAGCCGATATAGGCGCGCGCTTGCAGCGTGGCATTATCGATGACGAGCAAGGCAGCCGACGTGCGCGGCGGCAGGTCGGAAAAATAACTGGCCACGCGTTCTTCCAACGCACGTTGCAGGCCCGCATCAAGCGTGGACACGATACGCGGCAGCGTTGGCTGGTTGCGATGCAAACGTTGCGCCAGCAACGCTGCGTCCATCGGATTGCGCAGGCGCCGCGAGACCACGGTTTCAATGCGCGCATCGTCCGCTTGCGGCTTGGACCAAATGCCAAGCGCAGCCATGCGATCGAGCACTTTGTCACGCGCATGCTGGGCGGCTTCCGGGTTGCGATCCGGACGCAATCGAGTGGGTGATTGCGGCAATACCGCCAGCAACGCCGCTTCAGCATGCGAGAGTTGCGCGGCGGGCTTGCCAAGATAGGCCCAGCTGGCCGCTTCCACGCCTTCAATGGGGCCACCAAACGGTGCGCGCTGCAAATACAGGGTCAGGATTTGGCGCTTGGACAAATGCGCTTCCAGTTGCAGCGCACGCAACACTTGCCGCAGCTTGCCGCCGATGCTGCGGCTACTGCCATCGCGCAACGCGGGGTCGATGATGCGTGCTACTTGCATGGTCAAGGTAGAGCCACCCGAAACGATGTGGCGATTGCGCAACACCTGTGCCCCGGCACGCAACATCGCGATGGGGTTGATCCCGGGATGCTTCCAGAACCAGCGGTCTTCGTAACCCAATAACGCTTGCAGATACAACGGCGATACCGACTCGGGGCTGGCCGGGTAACGCCACACCCCATGTGCATCGGCAAATGCGCGCAGCGGGGTGCCGTCCCGTGCCACCACGACGGCTGCCGCATCGCGTGTTTTGGGCAGCGGTAATGGAAATGCGGCATCCAGAATCAGCAACGCCAACAACACCATCACCGTGCCCCAGCGTAGCCAGGGCAACATGCGGATGGCGGTGGCTTTGATCCTTCTTCCGAAACCGGAAGAAGGCCACTGGATCACGGCTGCACCACCGTGATGCGGTCAGGCACGGATTTACCCACACCACGCAGCTCGGGCCGGTACATGTCTTCCACCAGTGGCGGGGGGACGGTGTAACTGCCGGGGGTGACTGCACGCACCAAGTAGAACAATTTGGCGGGACTGCCGGCTTGCAGCTTCAATGCCGCCACATAACGATCATCGCGGAACTCCTCGTGATTCAGGCTGGCCTCGTTTGCGCGGTCGCTGATGTTGATGCCATCCACCACCACGTCGGCCCACTGCTTGGCATCGCCCAGGTTGAAGTTTTCGATCTCAAGCCCGGCTGGCAACAAATCAGTCAGCAAGGCATCGGGCATGTTGCGATCGGCGGTAATGACCACCCGCACGATCAAGGCCTCGCCCTCCTTCAGCGCACGCGGCGTCCACGGCTTGCCATCGGTGCCAAATAGATTGCGCTCGACTTTGATTTGTCGCACATCCGCCGCCGGTGCTGTGCGCGGCACACCGGCTACATCCAGACTGGCGTAATACGGGCCTTCACCTTGCGGCAGGAAGCGCAGCCCCTTGGCTAGTGCGGCATAGTCCAGTTCACGGCTGAAGCCCTTGCTGGCAGCGATAGCTTCGTTCGCGCCGGCGCTGGTCAATGTGCCGGACACCAACTTTGTTTGCGAAACCAGCAGGGCTTTACCCAAACGCGCCAAGGCGATTTGTTCTTGCGTACTCAGCCACAACCACGGCGAAGCCGCACGCCGTGCTTCCAACTCGCGGCCCAGTTCAATCACCTTGGCGTCATACGCAGGCTTGCTGTAGCCGCGTTCGTGGGTGATGGCGATCATCAATGCAGCGTCGCGCAGGGGGCTGCCGTAATCGCCCAGCCAGCCTTGGCGATCCCCCTTGAACGCAAACCCATCGGCAATCGCTTTTTCGCCGCGCTGCTTGTCACCCTGCATCGCCAGCGCCAAGCCAAGCTGCACCAATGGCAGCCCTTTCAACGCATGTTTGCGATCGTTGTCGTACACGCTGCGCAAGGTGCCCAACGGCGCGCGATTGACCCGGGCAAGGACATACCCGGCATACGCTTTGTAGGCAAACTGCAAGTACTCGCGATGATCGCGTCCGTAGAACCCGCTGCCGCCAGACAGCAAATCCTCATTGAGGCGTTGCAGGGCTTTTTGCAGCACGCCATCGGGTACCGCAAAGCCGGCTTGGCGCGCATCCAACAGGAAATCAACGATGTACGGGGTGAGCTGCGGGTCGGCGTTGTCGTCGTTGCCCCACATCGAAAAATGCCCATTGCCCAACTGCATCGATGCCAACCGGCCAAATGCGCCGTCCATGCGTGCACGGCGTTGCTCGGGCGTCAACCCGGTCACACCAAACCGTTGCGCGGTGTCGGCATCCAGCTCCAATGCCGCATAGCCTTTGCTGGTGGTTTGCTCGGCGCAGCCATACGGATAATCCAGTGCGCCTTTGAGTGCCGCCCCGAACGGAATCGGTGGCAGCGCACTGACCAGCATGCGTGCGCGCACCGAGCCGGGCATCAAACCCTCCGCAAGGCTGCCATCCATGCTGGCGGCACCGCCGGTGGCAAGTACCTGCGTGCGTGTACGCAACACCGACGGCCACGCCGGGCGCACCGGCAGATCATATTTGCGATCCACCTTGAAGCCGTTGCCTTCCACCCGCACCCGCACCTGCGCCACGCCGTAACCTTCCTGCGCAGACAACGGGAAACTCAGCGTCGATTTGGCTTCACTGCCCAGCTTGAGGCTTCGGCTACCCTCGGCAATTGCTGCCGGGCCGATACCTTCCACCTGCAGTTTGAAGTCACCCGGTTTGCCGGTGTAGTTGCTGATGTCCAGCGTCACCATGCCACGATCCCCCGGCGCCATCGCACGCGGCATGCTGGCTTCGGCGACGATCGGCGCGCGCACCACCACTTCCGCGTCTTTATTGCCGTACTGCGTGTCGGAATACACCAAGGTGGAGACCCGCAAGGTGCCGTTGAAATCCGGCACATTCACCGCAACCCTGGCACTGCCCTTGGCATCCAATTGCACCGGGCCTGCGAACAGGTCCACGGTCTGCACCCGCGCCGTCGGGCGACGTGCCTGCGGCAGTGCGGCCAAGGCCATGTCACCACCGAAGCGCATGCGTGCAGTGGCACCGTCGAAACTCTCGATCACGCGGGCATAGATGTCATACGCATCCACCCCCAAGCGGCGCTGGGCAAAAAAGTGCGCATTGGCATCCGGCACCGGAAAGCGGGTGATGTTGAGGATGCCCACATCCACCGCCGAAACCGTCGCGAAGGCTTGCCTGCCCGCCAGCTGCGGTGCACTTACGGTCACCTGCAACGGTTGTTCAGGCCGCACTTGCGATGGCACCGTCAAGCCCACCGCAACCCGGCGCTGACTGCGATCCATCGGCACGAACACCTCGCCCACTGCACGTGCCGGGGTGATTTTGCTGGCGGCACTACCACCGCGCAGTACCAAGGCGGTGATGTAGATATCGTGCCGCTCCCAGTCCTGGGTGACGGGAATTTCGACCACGGTACCCGGTTTCACATCCAGCGACTGCACGAACAACATGCGATCGGATTCCACCATCACCAAGCCCTTGCCGGCATGCGGCGGGGTCAGCGTCACTTTCAATTTGTCACCAGCACGATAGGCGGGCTTGTCCAGCGCCAGCTTGACCTTGTCGGGGCGTGCATCCAGCCCGCGGTTTTCGTTGTCCCATCCCCAGCCGGCGTGGAACGGGTAGCGCATGGTCAATTGCGTGGCCGGGTCGAACACATCCAACCTGTAATCGCCCCACTCCACCGGCATATCAAAACGCAGCGCAGTATTACCAACATCCACGGTGCGGGTTTCAATGGTTTTGTAGCGGCGAGTGAAATCGTAATTCCAACCACTGCTGTCATCGTGGGTCCAGTGATAATCGCGCAGCTCGCGCACCAAACTCACCTTCAGGCCCTTGCCGGGTTGCGGTTTGCCGTCACGGCCATAGCGCATCAACTCAAAGCCGGCATTGGCATTGGGATTGGCACCCTCGGCATCGTCAAACAATGGCCGCACGCCTACCAGCACATCCGCCGGCCATAAGGTGCGGCTGACGCTGCGGTTGACGCTGCGGCCACCGGATTCAAACAGGCTTCCGGCCACAATGGCCTGCACCGGGGTGTTGTTTTTAACCTCCGCAGGCAGTGGCAACTCCTGCCGCAGTTCACCCTTGGCATCCAGCTGCGCATCCACCACATCCTTGGCGTCTTTCGGCAGCACCACCGTCGGATCACCGAAGAACCAGCCCTTCAACGCCTCCAGCGGATGCTGGTCCACGCGTACCGCCAGTTTGGCGGTGAAGCGGTTGCCGGCAGCCGGCGCGCCGTACAGATACGCGCCCTTGGCCTGCAGCCGGAACGGCTGGCCGGGCCGCAGCACGGGCGCATCGCTATCCAGATCCAGCTTCATGCGCTCGGGCAGGAATTCCTCGATGCGCAGGCTCATGCCCTGGACCGCGTCCTTGCTGGCAGGGTCGGTACGGAACTCCACTTGCCAACGGCCAGTGGGGGCCTCGGCGGGAATGGTTTTTTCGAAACGGAAATAGCCTTGTGCACCCGGCTCGATCCGCGACTCAATGAAGGTCTTGCCGTCCGGCTGTTTCAATCGCACGAATAGCGATTGGGTTTTGCCATTCTTTGCTGGCACCGGCTTGCCATCAAAATCACGCAGCAGCGCCGACACGCGCACAGTCTCGCCGGGGCGATACAAATCACGCCCGGACCACGCGAACACATCGAACCACGCCTGTTCGCGGCCGCCCACTGCAAATTCAGATAGATCCAGTGCCGGCTGGTTGAACGACAACATCGACATGTCCTTGCCGCGCAATGCGGTCAGTACATGCGCGGCATCCAGCGTGTAGTTCAGCAGTGCGTTGCCATTGCTGTCGGTGCTGGCCTTGAAAATGGCCTCGCCGCGTGCGTCCAGCACCTGCAAGTCCACCCCGCCCAAGCCATCGCCAGTGGCAAGCGATGCGGTATGCACGAACACCTTGTCCTTGTAGGCGCGCACATGCAGGCCGATGTCGCTGACGCTGAAAAATGCAGTGTCAAATTCACCTTTGAACGAGCCGGTCTTTTTCATCACCGCGAAATACATGCCCGGCTTTTGCAACTCGCCAATGCTCTGGATTGGCAGATAGGTCAATACACGCTCGTTGCGTGCGCCACCGAGCACAAAGCGATTCATGTACACCGGCTCGGCCAATTTCGAGATTGGCGAGCGGCTGTCGGCATCGTCCGGATCGTACCAGGACGGATCCAATTCCCAATTGCTGCGCTTGCCCGCACGCTGATATTCGGCAAAGAACTTTGGCAACGCCGTATCGCGCACGCGCAGAAACTCGACGTCCACCTCATCCACATTCACCGACACCACCGGCAAACCGCGTGATTCCTTCGCCGGAATCACACTGCCCTGCGAAGCAAACCCCACCACCGGCTCCAACTCGCCGGTGTACACCTTCAGCTCAACATCCTTGCCCAAGGTCGTGCCATCAGCGGCGGTCAGCGTGCCGGACAATTTCAGGGTATAGGTTTTGTTGGTTTCGACATTCGGATAGCGCAGCGTTTTGCCGTCATCGCCAAGCGCCCAACCACTCCGATCTTCGCCGCTGGCATCAATCAATACCAGCTTGTCAAACTCTTGCGTGCCCACCAACGGCCGCGAGAACTCCACCGCCACCGTCAGCGCATCCGAGCGCTGCTCCGGATACGCGCGCACCACCGCAAAGCCCTTGACCGCTGCGCGCTCTGCCTTGATCGCCTCGCCACTGGCGGTGGGCAGTTGCCCTTCTGTATTGCGTTTGCAGGCAGCCAGGCCGAGCAGCAGGTTTGCCAGCAACACGGCGGTGAGCAGAGAACGCAGCAGCGGGATCCTTGAACGAGGCATGGCGATTCCATCGCAGAGAACTGGGTTTGAGTATAGGACGCGAAGCACGCGAATTTCAGGACGTGAGTTTGCATGACCCGCATACGCCCAAGCCCGGCCTTAACGTCGGGCCTGGGCTGAATCACGATGGATGCTTCGGGCCGGCTTTGCTTTTGGCTTCGATGCCACAGTCAGCAGAAGTCTGCGCTTGCGCACTACGCTCGAAGAACTCCCGCTGCCTTCACCTGCCGCCAAGCTGGTCACGGAACTCCCCGGCGCGCAGCGCAAGGTGTTGTATACGGTCGGGCGATCGGATGGCCGCAGGTTGATAAACATCCTGTTGCAAATGGAAATAGTGGGGTGTTAAAGTCCGCCGCCATGGCTGCAAGCTCAGGGGACATCGCCGTTTTAGACGCCGGTGGTGCTTGCAAGGCAAACACAATATGCCAAGGCAAGCCCGCACCTGTGTGCGACGTTTCGTCATGGAGGGGAGTCTATGGACGGGTCATTGAATAATCGTTGGCGCGACGGGCTGTTGCTGGCTCTGGTGTCGTTGCTGCCCAGCTTGGCTGCGGCCCAATCGGTAACGATTCCGGATGAATACTCAAAGCTGATCAAGCACAGTGGCGAGATCACGGTTTTTGGCAATGACGGTTTTGGCGACAAGATTGATTTGGCCAGTGGTGGCTTGGAGATAATCCAAACGGACATTGATCTTCCTGGAACAAATGCGTTGCCGGTGCGCCTGGCACGGCGCTTTGTTCCTGGTGACAAGTACGCGGGTGGTTTCATTGGTGTCTGGGATCTTGACATCCCATATCTGCATGGAATTTTTGCTAACCATGTTTATAATCCGCGTGGCTGGACGGTGCCGGATGGCGGCACAGGGTATTACAGCCGATGCTCACAATTTGCAGCGCCACCAGATATGTATTTCCAAGGCGGCCATTACCTGGCCGACGAATATTGGCATGGCAGCTTCTTGCATCTACCAGGCGCTGGGGATCAGGAGTTACTGCAAGGCACGCCGCGTGTCCCTGCTGACGGCAAGACTTATCCAGTCGTCACCAAGGCAGGATCAGTTGCCCGTTGTGTCGGTTTGGCAGCCAGCAGCGAGAGTGGCAGTCAGGGTGAGGGCTTTGAGATTGTGACCCCGGAGGGGTTGACTTACACATTGAATCAAATGGTGAGTCGCCCCAACCAAATGATCGCAAAGCCTGTTATGCAAATGGGGTTGGCGGGCGTTTCGGGTGCCGTCCCAGCCCGTCATGGAAATGCCAGCGGTGGCACTGATCATCCCAGTCTGGCCATGAACTTCACTCTGCCGCGCGTCGAGGTCAGGATTTACCCCACCAAGGTGGCCGATCGTTTTGGCAATGCCGTGATTTATACATGGAATGCGAGCAATCCAGGGCAGCTGTTGCAAATGGCGGCAAGTGATGGACGCAAGATCACGTTTACCTATTCCAGCAGTGGCGTGACTGCCAGTGATGGCAGTCGGGTTTGGACGTACAGCCAAAATGCCGGTGCCGAGACAGTAGCGCTTCCAGATGGCAGCACGTGGGTATCCAATTTGGGGGCGCTTTCCAATTACAAGATCGTGGGGTTGGGGGACGGCTGCGAATGGAGTGATGCTGGATCGTCCGGCCCAACTGGCTCTTCTGCAATTGGCAGCATCACTGCGCCTAGCGGTGCCAGTATTGTCTATACAATGGCTCCTGTAGTGATGGGGCGCTCCTGGGTGCCCAGGGAATGCATTTATGATCTCGATTCCGGATATCCATCATACGCAGTGGAGCCAGCGGGCTATTTAAACTTCGCAATCATCAGCAAAAATATCACCGGCCCGGGGTTGCCTGCGTCAGGTGCGCTGTGGGCCTATGGCTATGGGCCCAATAATGGTTGTTTCGTTTATGGGGGTAGCCCCTGCACCGCATCCTCGCCCACCACCCGCAGCATGACGGTGACAGCGCCAGATGGTGTGGTCAACCGCTATACATTCGGTAATCGATTCGCAGTTAACGAGGGCCTGTTATTGCGAATAGATGAGGGCTGGAACGGAACATCTGCAGCACGTACTGTCGAGACAACCTATGCAGATCCTAATGCGGCACCCTATGCGGTGTTTAGCGGGTCAAGTATCCGGCAGCGTGGGGATACGTTAATTTCCAGTGACGTGATGCCAAAGCGGCAAATCACCACCACCCAACAAGGCCGCACGTTCACTTGGAAAGTGGCCTCAGATTGCAGCGGTGTTCCTTATTGCTTTGATACCTTTGGCCGCCCCACCAAAATCATCAAGACGAGCACGCCATGAGGCCGGTCGCCATGACGTTGTCTTCGCTGAATCGTGCCCTGCTCGCTGCCAGTGTTCTGCTCACTGGCCCGGCGTTAGCGCAAACCTACTCCCGCACCGAGGTCATCACCTACCACGACAACACCGCAATCTGGGTGCTCGGCCAAACCGCCAGTGTCACCTGCGTGGCCGCGGTGCCGGTCAACACAAGCTGTGACGGCAACGACGTCGTGGCGCAAACCACGTATGACCCCGCTACCGCGTTGCCCACCGCCAGTTATGCGTTTGGCAAGTTGCAGCAAACCGCCAACTACAACGCCGACGGCACCGTGGCGACGGTGACGGACGGACGCAACAACACGACCACGTTCTCGAACTGGAAGCGCGGCATCCCGCAGACCATCCTGTACGCGGATGGCACCTCGCAATCGGCGTATGTGAACGACAACGGCTGGATCGAGTCGGTCACCAATGAGGTGGCTGCCAAGACCTGCTACAGCTATGACGCGATGGGCCGGTTGTCCGGGATCACCTATCCGTCGGAGACCCAGGACAACGTCTGCAACACCTCCAAGTGGGCGGCTACAACGCGCAGCTTCGTCCCGGTCGCCAGCGCCGAGTACGGCATCGCTGCCGGCCACTGGCGGCTGACGGAGACCACTGGCAACGCAGTCAAGATCACCTACTACGACGGCCTGTGGCGGCCGCTGCTGGTGCGCGAGTACGACGCCGGCAATGTGTCGGGGACGGAGCGCTTCACGCGCACCGCCTACGATGCGGACGGCCGGGTGAGCTTCGCCTCCTATCCCTCGGCGACCAGCAACCCGAGCACGGGTGTGTGGACGTTCTACGATCCGCTGGGCCGGGTGACCTCGGTGAGCCAGGACAGCGAGCTGGGGCAGCCGTTGACCACCACGACGGAATATCTGAACGGCTTCCTCACTCGGGTGACCAACCCCCGCGGCTTCCAGACGGTCACCAGCTACCTGACCTACGACCAGCCGAGCACCGACTGGCCGCTGCAAATCAACGCACCGGACGGGGCCAGCACCACGATCGCGCGCGACGTGTTCGGCAAGCCACTGAGCCTGACCCGCGGCGGGGTGACCCGCAGCTACGGCTACAACGCTAACCAGGAGCTGTGCCGCAGCGAAGAACCCGAGACCGGCACCACCCTGTACGCCTACGATGCTGCCGGCAATCTGAGCGCCTCGTCCGCCGGCCTTCCTGCAGGCACCGCCTGCGGCAGCACCAACACGCGCACGGTGGCCCGCAGTTACGATGCCCGCAACCGGCTGCAAACACTCAGCTTCCCGGACAGCAACGGCAACCAGAGCTGGACCTACACCGCCGATGGCCTGCCCAGCACGGTCACAACATCCAACAGCGGCAACAGCGTCACCAATACCTATGCCTACAACAAGCGCCGCCTGCTGACCGGCGAGGCCATGACCGCCGATGCACTGCAAAGCTGGAGCATCGGCTACACCTACAACGCGCTAGCCCAGGTGATCAGCGAAGCCGCCCCGGCCAGCGTGGCGGTGAATTACACCGTCAATGCCTTGGGCCAAACCACCGCCATCACCGCACGCCCCGATGCTGGCACGACATACACCCTGGCCAGCAACGCCAGCTATTACGCCAACGGTGCCCTCAGGCAGTTCACCTACGGCAACGGCATCGTGCACACGATGACCCAGAACGCACGCCAACTGCCCAGCCAAAGCACCGACGGCAGCGTCCTGAAGCTGGCCACCACGTTCGATGCCAACGGCAACGTCACCGCCATCACCGACAACACCCCTGCCGCAAGACAAACCAAGACGATGGCCTACGACGGCCTCGACCGCCTCACCAACACCACCTCACCGATGTTCGGCACCGCCAGCTACGCCTATGACGCGCTGGACAACCTCACCCAAGTCAGCCTCAGCGGCGGCAGCCTGCCACGCACGCAGTACTACTGCTACACCGCCAGCAACCAAGTGGCATTTGTGCGCAGCGGCCCGCAATGCACCGGCAACGCCAGCCCGGCGCTCACCGCACTGACCTACGACCTGCAAGGCAACCTCGCCAGCAAAAACGGCACCGGCTATACCTTCGACTACGGCAACCGCCTACGCGGCACCGCCGGCCAAAGCTACCGCTACGACGCCGACGGCCGCCGCGTCCGCCAGGACAGCGCCGGCACCAGTCTGAAGTACAGCTATTACGCCAAAGACGGCCGCCTGCTCTGGCAACGCGACGAACCCGCCAGCAAGCGCATCAACAACGTCTATCTGGCCGGCAGCCTATTGGCCGAAATCACCCGCCCCATCGGCAGCAACGCGCCCACCATCAGCTACTTCCACACCGATGCATTAGGCAGCCCCATTGCCAAAACCAATGCAGCGGGCGCTATCATCGAAACCAGCGAGTACGAACCGTATGGGAGTCTGCTCAACAGAAACAACGATGACCGCGCCGGGTACACCGGGCATGTGATGGATGCTGTGTCCGGGCTGACGTATATGCAGCAGCGCTATTACGATCCGGGGATCGGCGCGTTCCTGTCCGTCGATCCCGTCACGGCTTACAGCAATCCGGTGGGGGCGTTTAATCGGTACCGTTATGCCAGCGGGAATCCTTATCGGTTTACTGATCCGGATGGGCGTTGCGCTGATCGTTATAAAGACGGCTCTTGTAGAGTGATTGTTGACTCCGCTACTGGGGATGACGGGCATAAAGCTGGAAAACAGCTTGAAGCCACACTAAATAGATACGATAGAGCAATTAATAAGCTTGGCGATGATGTCAGATTTACAGTCGTAGGTATAAACCGAATGGGCTCTATCGGTGTATTGACGGGGCGAGTTCAACTCCGTAACGCAACACCAGCGGTGGTAAAGGGGTTCAGGCGGTTTAGCCTGAGCAACCTCACCGCCAAGTGGAGTTGCCCATGGCCGCAAGCCGCCTGAACCTGCACGAACGATAT
>Ga0208403_100085_pt1 | contig 56811 bp, 54 predicted proteins | sample LakWasM122_LOW14_2_FD_183934 | JGI IMG/M metagenome (GOLD analysis project Ga0208403, IMG submission 183934) | Freshwater sediment methanotrophic microbial communities from Lake Washington under simulated oxygen tension - Sediment Metagenome... | ecosystem: Environmental > Aquatic > Freshwater >...
GCTGTGTACCCCCGGCACTACGGCCAGACTTCATGATGAGGTTGCTGCCACAAGCCGGGCAGGTAATTTCTTGATAACAGGTCATACTCGATATTATATGTGCAATTCACATATTTGACCCATTACCCGGAATCTGTTTCTCGATGCACGGGTCGTTCTGAATCCTTCTCAGTTCGATGACTTCCAAATATGGCTTAATCATCAGATAGAAACCCAACTCGCGGACTTCTTGCGGCTGATGGTCGGCTATGAAGAACTAGCTGGGATATATACTGAAGCTCCTGTGACGACCTTAGAACGAGAACTTCTTTGGATCACATCTCGCATAAAGGCAGAAGCCAACAGAATTAACACTTTTCGTACGGGAGTAGAGGAAGTCGAGCGTCTCGTCTTCACTGGTAAAATTAGGGACGCAATCGAAGGGCTAAAGATCATTCAAGATAATTTTGGAATCTCTCTCTGGTCTGTCCAGCTTCGCATCGCTCTTGAACACCAAGATGGGGGGCTTGAGCAGCAGAAACGGTATACAGCCGAGGTTCGAAGGGCTTACAAGCGAGGCCTGCTCGATTTCATAGCGTATCATACGAGTGTACGGAACGAAGATAGAACAACTCTTGCAAAGTTCTGCGATGACATCAAGGTACGGATTGATAAGCACCAATACTTTGAGCCTTTTGTTAAGACTTACACTCGCTTCCGCTTGGCAGGAGAATGGCCAGCCTCTGAGTCTGGATTAGCTGATATTCTCCGAGTAGAGCAAAGCCACTCGTCTATCGATATCTATGAAACCTTCATCGCCGTTGCGCAGGAAATTGCCCGTCGCAAAGATTCCCATAAATCTCATAGGGTGTTGGTGCAATGTTTGCGTAACCTCGCTCCCATCACTGATTTTCGCATAGCAAAAGTCGCTCTGGTGCTAGGAGCGCACGATGTTTCTAGGACGCTTGACCATCGGAGCTACGAGATATCAGATATTTTGTTTCTTGGCAATGCGAAACTTGCGGCGCAAACTGCTCGACTATATTTGAGAGCACCCCATAATATTGATATATGGCAATTCATATATGCAGGACTAGCCTTTGGGCATGCTAACCACCGGAGAGAAAAAGAACTTCGCCGACCAAATGATGTTTCACGGATACTAGGTAAAATTTTAAGCCGATGTGACGATCTGAATGATTCGTTCATCCAGTTGGGTAAGCTTGCTATTAACCTGCGAGGGCTTGCCGCTGCAGCCGGTCTTCTCGACTTGCTCCAGTTGTTACGCCGATCATATCCTGATGATCCTTGGCAACCTTGGTTCATCAGTATGAACAGTCCAACCATTGGTGTGGAAGATTTAGTCCCTGCCCCCACCATATCGGACCTTTCTGTCCAAACTGTAAAAAGTCACACTCTGAGTCCAACGGAGGCAGTATGGCGATTATTCCAGGGCGAAGGATCAGTTTCTGTCAATGTAAGCCAAGCAGCCCTTATATTATTCATATCCGCCAGCCTACTCCGTAATGGACAGTGCCAACAAGTTGTGGATATGATCGGCGCTCAGAACGGGACCTTCGAATCAGAGCCACTTAGGTCAATAGCGGCTTCAATGTTGCTGCATGCTTACTTCTGCTTAGGTTACCGACAAAATGTGATCACCCTGATCGCGGATGAAGGGGCGCGTAGCGAAGCTAATCGCCGTTTGCTTCCTATTCTACCTTCGCTCGAAAATTATGTTTGGCATGATTACAAAACCGTATCTACACCACTTGCGGCACCGATAGCGCTACACCTCCTGTGGAGCTTAAATGAGGACAAAGAGATCGCATCAAGCCTACGCTACGCTACTGGCTCGTTTTTTCGGATAGCTGGAGTAGCTCGCCCTTCTAAATTAATTGAGCTAGCTGAAGCATACCCGAGACACCAACTTGTTTATTTCTTAAGAGAAGTGTGCTTGCCACATATTCTGGACAGTTGTCGGATTTTGAAAGGCTCTCGTGAAGTGATGGAGGAACGGCAAGCTATCTGCTTAGCTCTACGTGAGCTTGATTCCGCCAATGCAAATGACTACCAAGATGAAGTATTATCGATTGCCAATCAACTGGCTCTAGATGAGGGCCAATGGATTGTCGACCGTACCAGAGTTTATGTGGACACTGACGCACTATCTCGATGGGCTGCTAAGGAGTTATCAGAAGACTATGCCCGCTACCGTGATCTGTTAGGGGTAAATATTGGATCAGTCCAGAACTTTGACGATGTTTTGAAGGAGCTTACTACAGCGGCCTCGTCTCAACGTTCCACTTTTATACCAGAAAACGAGGCAGACGCTGTACTCTTTGGCATGTTACATCGTATACGCGAGGAGTTTTTGTATAATCCGAGTCTTGGCTTAGATTTTTACCTAAGTAATCGTGTTCGTCATCACTCTTTTATAGGCTTGATCCGTAGACCTCTAGAAACTGCCTGCCTTATCACTACGCGTGAATCGGAGTCTAGTGATTATCACCGAAATGAATTTTGGCTAAAAAAGTTCGATTGGAGCAGTTCGGAAGCAAAAGAAGCTCTAAACGAAGCATTCGCAAAATTTGCGGCTAACTTTGACGAAACACTAACAGTAGCAAAAGACAGTTTCTACGTACATTCTCTAGAACGACCTGGCGGGTTATTGTATCTGGAACTTGCAACTCAACTGGTATCGATCGTACGTGCTATTGACCAGATAGATACCACCCTACCGGACTTCATTACCACCGCCATCGCAGTGCTTTGGGCAGCTATTGATCCATCACTTGCCAAGGTAAGGTATTTCATCTCTGAGAACTTAAAGCATGAGATCACAGATGGGTTTAATGAACTACGTGCTACTGTACGAAGGCACGCAGAGCAGGACCCAGCTTTCCTCGAGTTTGACATAGCGATTGGTAATTGTTCAAAAGAAGTACAGTACAAGCTAGACGAAGCTGCAAAATGGTTTTCGCATGCCGATCTAGAAACTCAGAAACGCCACTTCAAGCTTGATCAAATCGTTAATATCGCTATCGATTCAGCACTTAAATGTCAGAGGGCTTTTGATCCTGACATTAAACGTCATGTAGAAGGCGATATTGAAATGCAGGCGAGCAATCTTGTCTTTGTTCATGACGTGCTGTTCGTTGCATTAGATAACGTGCGAGCCCATTCAGAATGCAAGAAACCTAAGGTAAATATAAATATTCAAGCAAATGTCGAAAACGAAACACTCACTATTGAAGTACGAAGTGACGCCAAAGTACAGAATCGTGCGCAACATGATGAGGAGCTTCGTAGAATTCGTCAACTGATTGAAAGTGGCAATTTTGGGCGGCACACTCGCCGCGAAGGTGGCAGTGGTATTTTAAAACTGGCTGCGGTGGTGTTGCGTCAATCTGCTAAAGGTCGGATAGATTTTGGTTTCACTGAAACTGGACAGTTTGAATTAAGGGTAACCTATTCGATGATCGTACTAACTCCGGATCAGCAAGAAGGCAATCGTGAATAGCGTATATATTTTATTAGTCGAAGACGAAGCACCGAAACGGGCTCATATTGAGCGTTTCCTTAAAGGCCTAAGTACAGAGATAACTATTGCTGTCGCACAGTCAGTCAATTCCGCACTTGATGTTCTTGATGAGCATTTGCCAGACCTACTTCTCCTCGATATGTCTCTACCGACTTTCTCTGTTGGAGAACGTGAAAGCGGCGGCAGACCGCAGGGAGAAGGAGGAATTGAAATACTTCGTTATATGACGTTAGCCGAAATTGTTTGCCCAACCATTGTGATAACCGGTTATGAGGCCTTTCTACGTGAAGCTGGTAAGCCCGTAGATCTATCACAGCTCCGCATGGAACTAGAAGAAGAATTCCCTCGATGCTTTAAAGGGGTACTGCACTACAATTCAACTTACGATGAATGGAAAACTGAGCTCGGGAAAGCCCTGGCTGAGTTTAATATTTATACAGAGAAAGGAAAATGAAAATACTGATCGTAGATGACCAAGCACGTCGTTATGGGCGACTCATTGAAACACTTGCTGGTATTGGTGTAGATCGTGACAAGATCAATATGGCGCCTTGTGCAAATGATGCACGTGAACGCCTTCAATCTACTCATTATGATCTTCTTATTCTCGATATATTGCTGCCCATATGGCCAGATAGCGAATCCGAAATTACACATTCACTTAATCTACTTTTCGATTTACACCAAGAGGATGAATACCACAAACCTGGTCGAATTTTAGGCATTACTGCTGACAAGAATGTTGTAAGCGAGGCTTCGGAAATCTTTGCAAGCAGAACTTGGAGTGTCGTTGAATTCTCGGAAAGCAGCGACGAATGGATAAACCGTGCAGTAAATTGTGTGAAATATATCTTAGAAGAAGAAAAAAAACTAGCCACGAAACAACCGGACCATAATGTAGATTTGGCGATTGTTTGCGCTCTTGAAAAACCAGAGTTAGAAGAGGTTTTGAAGCTTCCCTGGAATTGGTCATCTCCTCGACCTCTTGATGATATAACCTTTGTTCGAGATGGTAATTTTATGGTTGAAGGGCGAAAGATTACAGTCTGTGCCACTTTTGCACCGCGTATGGGAATGGTCTCGACAGCACTTCGAAGTGCGGCTATTATTTCCATGCTGAGACCAAGACTAATAGCTATGTGCGGTATATGCGCTGGGGTCAAAAGCAAAGTGGGTTACGGTGACGTACTTTTGGCTGATCCTGCTTGGGACTTCCAAAGTGGGAAAAGAGTTCTTGACAAAGATAACGCTAAATTCTCGATCGCGCCACACCATTTACCCACTCATGTTTCCGTGCGGACGCATGTTGAGCAAATTCGTGGGGACCAAGAGGCGCTAGCAAAGATCGCTTCCGAGTATGGGGGCGATCTCAATCAGCGGAATGTCCCCCAAGTTATTATTGGCCCCGTCGCCTCTGGCTCGGCGGTACTTGCAGACGGGGAGGTCATCGAAGAGATCAAAGCTCAACATCGCGAATTAATCGGCGTTGAGATGGAAATCTATGGAATGTACGCTGCGGCACATAGCGCCTCTAAACCGCAACCAAAGCCATTTGCGCTTAAGGCAGTTTGTGATTTTGCTGATCCAGATAAGAAGGACGAGTATCAACGATACGCGGCATATACAAGCGCTAATGTTCTTCGTCTGTTAATGGAGAAATTCGGGCCACGGCTTCTTGATTAAGAAACGGTTTGTTTGCATCGGCGCGATTTCTATTCCGTAACCGGTCTATCCATGTATTGATTACCTTGGAAACAGTAGTAAGAACGTGGAAAACTTCCAATTTTGCTAGAAAGAACGTCAAAATTTAACAGCAGTCTTTGTTATTAAATACCTACTGTGATGTATTTAACTGGCAAAACCGAAGCTAAGTTGATTTAACCGTTCCCACACCTCAGATTTCCGTGATCATTCCAAAACTGGCACTGATCACATTCCCTGAGATAGATTGCTGTTCCATTGGCTCCACCACTTCTTTTGCAAGTGCACTCAAGCCTGTCACAATCCCCAGAAACACAATCCCTAGGTTGCACAGAGCAGCCGTAACATGATTCAGCAAAGGTTCCATGCACCTTATCTTTCGTGCAGCTAATGGTTTGTATAGCGGGCTTATTTAAACTAAATTCAGTTGATGTGGTATCGGATGTTTCATGTGCAGTACATCCTGCGAAAAGCACGCTACATGCTACGATCAGTTTTATATATTTCATCATATGTCTCCTTCACTCTCCTGTTGTTAATCAATATGCTATTGCGGCAATCATTGAAAGGGTTTCTGAGCACACTTTTAGGCGTTCCTTCGCCACCCACTTGTTGCAAGCCAATTATGATATTCGGACGATTCAGCAATTATAATTATTAAGATACAGTAACCTTAAAACAATAAGGATTTATACTCATATTGTTTAAAGTAGAACATAAAATAAGCACAAAGTCGTTCGATTTTGATCATAACTAAAATACATCAATAAACTTAGTGGTCCCCACATGTAATTAATGTAGGTAAATCCTCGGCTCTCCGGAGATGGACATTAATGTTACTTTGCCTTCCATTTTCACAATGATCGATGCCGAACACAGTGAAGTTCCGCTCCGCAGCAAAATGGGGTGTCATTTACTATTCATAATAGATTTTATTGAGAGTAACTGACGGGAACATTTTTATGGGGAGGTCAAAGCAGCTTCCCTGATTCGCATAACGGTTTGGCGAGTCGTCTTGAACTCACGCGCTACCTCAGTGACATTCATTCCAGCGGCCAACCTCTCTATGACTGCTGCGCGTTCCGCCTTATTTAACGCTGGCGGTCTGCCAAATTGTTTGCCGGCGGCCTTAGCCCGATTAATCCCTGACTGCGTTCGTTCAATTAACAGGTCACGTTCGAACTCGGCGACCGCGGCGATCACCTGCATGGTCATTTTTCCGGCGGGACTGGTCAAATCAACTCCTCCCAGGGCAAGACAATGGACGCGCACCCCGCTACGGGAAAGCTGCTCGATAGTTGCCCTAACATCCATCGCATTGCGCCCGAGCCGGTCGAGCTTGGTGACGACTAGAATATCGCCGGATTCCATTCGGTCGATCAGTTTAGTAAAACCAGGACGTTCTTTGGCTGCTACGGATCCGCTGATACTCTCTTCAATCAGTCGCTGCGCTTCGATAGCGAAGCCTGCCGCCTGGATTTCTAGACTCTGATTCTGGGTAGTTTGATCTGTCGTTGAAACTCGACAGTAAGCAAAAACGCGAGACATAGGTAAATTCCGTCCGAAAGTGATGTCCGAATTATAGCCTATGTACGAAATGCAGTTCACCTACTTTGGTACATCCTTGATAAGGCGTGTCCGAAACTGCTCGGTTTCGGACAGTAAATGGCTGCTTTGGGGAGCGGTGAACTGGCGCTATCGACCCGTTGCCGCCATTCGCGTATGTAGTTAGGTGCCCCAAAACTGGCCATTCAAGTAATATGGCAAACGGCAAAAGCAGCCATTTAAAAGGGAGCCTCGAAAAATCCAAATTCGCCAACACCTGCAATATAACTTGTTGACTTTGTTGTGGTTAAATTTTAAAAATAGGTTTTTCGAGGTTTCTAAAACATTAGACAGTTCGTCTCGAAAGGTGTAGTCGGGTTACCCGCCGTTCTTTAGGATTTTCGTTACCTTCGTCGCCGCTCCAATCACGGCGTTTGTCTTGTTTATGAATGTGGTGGCGGTTTTCATTTTTTTCGCTTCATTTTTGAGATCGTCACTTGCTGCCGTTATCTTGGCCAGTGCCGCAACTAGTTGCGCACTATGCAAATCGGCCATTAGTTCCTGAATGTGCAAGTCTGTCCGGCTATACATTAGATCATTAATAGTGGTAGTAAGTGTGATCCGTTGCGGATCGCCGATGTCAAGGCCGTTTTTTATTGTGATGGCCTCACCGATTTTTTCATCCAACAACTCGACATCGCTGTCACGCTGATCGGTAATGTCTTTTTCTGTTGCCATGATTTATTCCCCCATTACTTATTCATTTAGCAGCGGCAGTCGCTGTCGGCTGTTTAGCAAATGCCTTTTCAACGGCAGCGGCCTTATCGGCGAAATCGGCCATTGCATTCACGAGAGTCTCGAACTGGCTAGATTTGTCGTTTACTGCTGTTTGCATTTCGTTATGAGCCTTCACGAGACTCTGCCCAAGTGCCGCCGGATCGACTCCCTTGATTGCATTCAAACTCGCGACCAACGATGTCGAGTCCGTCAAAGGCGTGTCGTACCGATCCAGTGGTACATTCACAGGACATGTTATCTTCTTTGCCTTCTTGGCTTTCTCGGCGCACTTCTCATTATCAATGCGGGCAGCGAGATCGGAATTAATCCGATCCGTGCGGGCATTCAGTTGAACGGTAAGCAACTCGATACGGGTGGACCGCACCGATTTCAGCAAGGGCGTTATTGCCTTATCGACCACAATCTGAATCGCGCTATGCTTGCCTTTTTCGGTTTCGATGGAGGGTGTCCCAACTCCATTGATGGCTGACTTCAGCGTGTCGTACCGTGCAGTATCCAGGCCCATACCAACTGTCCAAGTCGCAAACGTCACAACCGCCTTTAGTGCTGGCCCGGCAGCCGCAGCTGGTGGGTATACGGCGCCAAGCGATGTGCCAAGTTCTGCAACATTCGACGACAACTGTGAAGCGGCTGCATCGTAATCTTTGCGATCTTGGGCATTCGTGACCGCAGCCAACCCGTCCGCATACCCTTTCAACGCCGCGAGCACTCTCTTTATCTCAGGTTTGCCGGGGGCAAACTTGTCTGCCGCAGAAGTCTTTGGGATATTGTTAGAGGGTACCATTGGCCTGCACAGTTTATCTAATTCTTTCCCACATCCTTCACTCAGATTCACCCCCGTCCTTGCGCCAATTACTTGCGCGAGATCTGCCGCCGCCTGATCTTGATCAAGATTGTCGAGCCCCTGTGTCACTCCATTCGACACAGCGGCAACACTTGAATTGAAGCTCCCCACTTCCTTTTGATAGAGGTATGGCGAACATCCGTACAGTGCCAATGTCACCGTAACCAGTGTGATAATTGCTCCCATCGAGCGCTTTCTTCCTTTCTCAGTGTGATTATATGCACTGTTCTGTCCGATGCAGACGAATAGGAATTTCAACTTACTTTCGATGATTGCTCGCATGGACAATACTCCCCTATTAGATCAATGAGATTTTGTTGCAATATTCCGTCAGGGGCAGAGATCACATTGAAGTCAATTCCACCAGTCGCGGATGACTGATGGAAAGCTCAACACGCCAAAACTATATACAATATAATTATCCCCGCTGCTATTTAATAGCATAGTTCCTACCTTCATTCAACTATTTCTAACGCCATAAATCAGTCAGTAACGACAGACAGCTCATGGCCGAAATTAGGCATTCAAAATTTGGCTTGGGTTATATCGGAATTGGTCAATGGCAGTGAAAGTTTGTGTCAAAAATCTTGATTTTTGGCACAATAACCGATTAGACAAGGGTATGCCAAAATATCTAATGTTTAACTGGTTCTAAGCCAGAAAACGATGCAAAGCTCTAAAGTCTCTCTGGACAGTACGCTAATTTATAGTGAATGTTTTACAGTATTATCTATTTGTTTTTTCTATTCTAATTCATTTAACAGTCTGATCAAGAATTTTTAAAATCGCCAAGACATATCCTGGCTCATAGATTTTTCTTCCATATTCATTACGAACAGAACCGTCATCATTTTTTTTCCATCCGTTTTCGTTAAAAATCCGATCTGAAACAGCCGATTCGAGCGCTTTAATTTCCGTTACAGATAAAGGTACTGCTGGTAGTAGCTCTATAGAGTTTCCCGTATTTGCCGTAATACGAACCGATCTGTCAATAACAATTTTATCCTTGGTCAACGACTTCAAAAGCCGGTTTTCACCTCTTAAATTGCGGATTTCGGCAAGCATCAGTCCGACTTCTGCGCGAATTACAGGGTCACTTATCAATTGAAGAATATCTTCTTGCTTGGGAATTGCTTTAGATTTTTTTCTAGTTTGTTCGCTCTTATGAAGCCAAGAAGTAATTAATTGTCTGTAATTTTCGCCATTTTTGTTCCTTATAGCTTGCTCTGATGGGCCACCTGATTTTTGTGATAATTTACCAATAGTTGAAATAGAGAAGTCATGGCTATTCCGTTCCATTTGTTCTTCACAAATCTGTTGTATTATCTTGAGGGAACTTTGTTTTCGAGATGATGCTCCAGTCCATAGCATTTCATACACTTCATCAGGACTTTTCATGCATCTTTCCAAGATAAGGCCGAAGTTTATTTGATATATCAAGAGAGTTTCGTTGGGGCTGGCTAGTCAGCTGTTCTATCTGATCTGTGATACCTAACGTTGATAGCTTACCCATTGATTCAACAAAATTAATTGCCCCTTCGAAAGAACCCACACGCCCTTCTATCAGCATCATAATTTGATTGCCAATTTCAAGCTGCTCCGCTTCAGATAAACAAAGCAGGACTGGCGACTTACCATTGGCACTTAACATCAAATCGATTGCTTGGCCTCGGCGCAAGCTTGCTTTTGTTGCATCGTAAGAAGGAAATATTTCAGCATTCCGGCAAACTGTCTCCAATTGCATTAATAAAGATTTTTCATCTAAACGAAGATCTGGAATAGTTTGCCATTCCAAACTTAATAATTTAACGCCTTCATTTTCACTATTTTTGCAAATATCAATGCTACGTTTGATTAACTGATAGGTTGCATGCATATCATTCATAATAGAGTCAACCTTAGTCGCTTCCCTTTCATATTCAAGCTCAGCCTGAATGAGTTCTTGTTGTTTTAAAAACGGCTGGTCCTTTTCTTCGGATGCAAAATTTTCTAACCTTAAATTTTCCAAATTATTTTCAATCGCTATGTATCGTTCACCCGCATTGCTGGTCTCGTAGCTCAAATTATTGAAATGAGCAATTAACCCAGGTAAAAAAGCTGGGCCGGTAATAAACCATCTACACCGGACACAATTTTTTGTATTGCCTTGGAAGTCCCGGACAACTGGAGCATAGCTAATAGGTGCATTACCAAGTTTTACGTACTGTTCCCCGCCATTATCACACCCCTGAAAAGCGATAGGGCATATACCTTTATCCATGATTTGCCAGCTCAGTTCAGCTTTTTTATTAAGTGCATCTAAAGCAGCAACATGATTAACTGCGGTAATTTCTTGCAGGTCTTGGTATTCAGCGTTAACTAAAAATTGTTTGAATTGAATCTGGGACTGAACACTAATTTTCTTTTCAGCTTCGGTCATTACTTGTTGCATGTAGGCCTGACCGATTTTGGTGTAATACAACGTCATGACAATTCTGCTATGACCAGCCACTAACTTTGACAAAATCGGTATTGGCACGCCACCTTCAAGCGCAAAACTGGTGATGAGAGAGACCCGTAAAGAATGTAGTGGAAAATTAGTTGTCCAATAATTTGTTGGATGGCTTACTTTGCTTTCATGGCTTTTTACAAATTCAAGAGGCTTTCCATTAGAAAGTGTTTCATTCCTCGCAGAACAATTCTTTTCAAGCTGATGCAGCAGCCCATACCACAATCTAAACATCGAACGCTCTGTGATAGGAAAATGATGTTCATCGTTACTTAATACTGCCCGGTTTCGAAACAGAAAACAGGTTTCCCCCATTTCCATCAGTTGTTGCTTACTCTTTAAATCCCCTGTATGTTTTCTTTTTAAAGATAACCAACTTGTTGGGCTATGAATTGGATTGTATTTTTCCTGCCAATTTCTTAACACTTCTAACCATTTAAGGACACGTTCATGTTGCCACGGAATAACATAACCTTTTGATAATCCATGTTTATTAACATCCGCTGTTTTGTTTGAATTAACAAAAAGCACTGTAGTTTCACTTTCAAGGTCAGTGTGTTTTCTAAATACCCCACGGCCAATCTGATACTTCCTTATTTCATTTTTTGTTGCGGGTGCTAGTGGCCCATCGTTAATTTCCCACTTTCCGGAAATGTGCCTCCAATAATCAGCCTCACCTGAATCAAGCCACCTGACTTGGGCTGTTCTAAGGGGCAGTTCCAATTTAATTAGTAAAGCAACTGCATTGACAGGACACCACATCTCATAGACTATTTTATCCTTATGCAGTTTTAAGCCATCATACGAACGCCCTTTGGGGATTGTTCGCTTACGCCAAACACAGTTTGGATCAGTTAAATCGATTTCGTCTATTTCGACCTCAAACCAATCGCCATCGCCTTTTGTTTTAACTTTACAATCTCCCGCAGCATGCGCCCATTTCCAATCAGAGAAATTTTCAGCATTTGGAGGGCAAAGAATTTCGCGAAGTTCAAGAATGTATTTATAGGGTAGCGGGGTGTAAACGGTTTCTGTTACCACCATCCCCGACCGGTTTTTAAGTTTTATTGGATTTCGATATCTTTGAGGTATCACTATATGGCCATAATCGTCTTCAACGCCAACAAGCTCCGACAAACAATAATCTAAAAACTCCTTTATATAATTGTTATAGGTGACCGCTTGTCTTTGTGAAATCGCTTCACAACTTTTTATTGAAGGCCGTATGGTCTCTTCAAAAAAATCAGGTACTACGGTTTTTCTATCGAAAAAAACCAAAGGATTCGACGGTAACTTGTATGGAATTATAAAAGATCGAAAAAACCGGCTAAGGCTATTTCTTTTACTTGATAACCCGCGTTCTTGCTTTAATAGCCAATTCGAAGTTAATTTAGCCCACTCCTTATATTGGAGGCCATACGAACTCTCTAGCCATTGAAATGAAATGTCCTCTGTAATTCCACCATATGGTTCGAACATTATTAGCTCCTTAGCAACCAAGACTGACCTGACAAAAGCTCATAAGGATCTACGTCTTTAAAACCTTCTGACATCAGATCGTCGAAATCTGCGTTAGAGAGAGTTTCAGAGCCAAGCTTTTTTTCAGCATGATTTAAAATTCGAGATACTTCTTCAATTTGTGGCTGACAATAAACCAGCTGCGATTCCAAACTTGAATGATGAAGCGCATTGCGCCGAACTACTGGGTCTATTTTGGCATTTCTTAATCTTTGACCATAAGCATGCCTATGACCATGTGGTGAAAGGCCTGTATCTTTTGAAGGATAGAAACCAATTTTATTAATAGCTCTAGCGTGGTTTTGATAATATGCTGATATAGATAATGGCTTCCCTAGATTACTACCACTCAACGAAATAAATGCAAATGGATGATTTCTTTCTACGTCCCGTATCTGTCGTAAATATAGTTTCCATAGAACATAAAACAATTCACCATATATAGAAGGAAACCATTGTACGGTAATGAAATTACTCTTTTCATTGTCGAGCTTTTTGACTTTCCATCCTGCTCTGTATGTTCTGTTCGTTGATTTATTGCGGGGTATTAATCCAAATTTTCCTTTAAGATAACTTTCTCGATTTACTGTGTAAGGTTTTCCATCTCTATCAAACCAGTCGTTTGGAGCTTGTCCATTTATTGGGTGATAAATCCTAACATATGCAATATTTCGTCCACTATGCAGAGGATCAAGTGTTACATCATTTAAGTATAGGTGAAATGGTTCGCTCATTCGCAGTCCTCCACCATTCAGTAATAAGGTAATTAAAATATCCCGTATATTAAATCTCTCTCCCAAATTTTTGGAATGCTCATACCCGTAATTGGTAAATCCGTTAAATAATAAGTTTCCAAAATGCTTATCGGGAAAATACTTAACCGCACCAAGATGCTTAGAATTCTTTTTTGCCGTTACTGATCTAACAAACCAGGAATTTTCAATCGATTTTTTCTTATCCCATGTATGTCCTAAGAAGGATTTATTATGTCTATGATTCCATGCAGACCAATATAAGATCTGTTCATAGCTACAAGCTTGTTTCATTGGGTTAAGAGGCTCTATATGATAATTATTCGTTAGCCAATCTGAGTACTGGACCAAACTCGCAATAATTCCATTTGCAGTTGTGGTATTTTTCGGTAACCAATACAACATAGACGGATCATTACCATCAGTTCCAATTGTTCCGCTATAAAGCTGTTGAACAAAAGCTTTAAACAATTCCTGCGCGGAAGAGAATAAATTTATATTTGCACTTATATAGCGAAGTAATAACTTCAGGGAAGTTATCTGTAACTCCATCCAACTTTGACTTCTGGCGTGAGCATGATCAAGAAGATATTCCATGTGAGAACTGATGATCCCTTGGTCTGTCATTAAAACAGGGATTTCCTCATACACGCCGGCATTACTTCGAAACACTTTGGCAACTAATTTGACAGTATCCATCAGTTCGCTAAGCTACATCTTGATTATTTGATTACATTTTAAGTTAGCACATAAAAATATTTTTGCAAAAAAAAGCCCTGAACTCAGACTGATCAGGGCTTATTTGGTTATGTTTGATTATACGAATTGAATGAGTATTTCTTTATTACTCTCCTACACTTGTAATGATAATTTTGCCACAACTATTCCACCGTAACTGACTTCGCTAGATTCCTGGGTTGATCTACATCTGTACCTTTTAAAACTGCGACATGGTAAGCCAACAGTTGTAAGGGAATAGTATACACAATAGGCGAAATCTCATTACTGACTTGAGGCACTTTTACGATCTGTACATTTTCATCGTTTGCGGTAGCTAATGTTTCATCCATAAAAACAATCAATTGCCCACCCCTGGCGCTGACTTCCTGCATATTAGACTTCAATTTTTCCAGCAGGCTATTGTTTGGCGCGACGGTCACAACCGGCATGTCGGCATCGATCAATGCCAACGGGCCATGCTTTAACTCGCCAGCCGGATAAGCCTCGGCATGAATATAGGAAATTTCTTTTAGCTTTAATGCGCCTTCCATAGCAATCGGATAATGAGTGCCCCGACCTAAAAACAGGGCGTGCTGTTTTTCGGCAAACTGCTCGGACAGATATTTAACTTCATCATCCATCTGCAAAGCTTTTTCAATTTTCCCCGGCAAGCTGAATAGTTCCGAGGTTATTTTTTGCTCCTCTATTTCATTCAGCTGGAAACGTCTGCCAATGGCAATGACCAATAGCATTAGTGTTGTTAATTGCGTGGTGAATGCTTTGGTTGAGGCAACGCCAATTTCAGGACCGGCGCGCGTCATTAATACAAGATCGGACTCTCTGACCAGAGAACTTTCCGGCACATTACAAATGGCTAACGAATATTTTGCCCCCAGCTTCTTGGCTTCCAGCAATGCTGCCAATGTGTCGGCGGTTTCACCGGATTGTGAAATAGTGACAATCAGCGTATCCGGCGCTAAGACCGGGCTTCTGTAACGAAATTCGCTGGCTACTTCGATATTGCATGGAACGCGGGCCAGTTCCTCAAACCAGTATCGCGCCACCAACCCGGCGTGATAACTGGTGCCGCAAGCCAAGATTTGGATGGCTTTTATGTTATCGAACACTTCAGCCGCGTTATGCCCGAATGCGTTTTCCTGTAAACGGTTGTTGATGAATCGGCCTTCCAGGGTTTGGGAAACAGCAAAAGGCTGTTCGTAAATTTCTTTCAACATGTAATGGCGATAGTCGCCTTTATCGACAGCATCCGCTGTCAATTGACTTTCTATGATCGAACGATTCACTGCCTTGTCGTTCGAGTCATAAATAGCTACCCCCTTTATTGTAATCTCTGCGATATCCCCATCTTCCAGAAAAATAAAGCGCTGCGTGACCGGAAGCAATGCCGCCACATCCGAAGCGATAAAATATTCGCCTATCCCGACACCGATGACTAGCGGACTGCCTTTTCTGCACGCTATCAGGGTATCGGGATAATCAATACTCATTATCCCCAACGCATAGGCGCCATCCAATTTTTTGATGGCCTTTTTAACGGCACTCAGCAATCCGTCTGTAGATTCCATCGCGTGATAAACTTCATGCACGATAACTTCAGTATCGGTTTCTGAACTGAACTCGTAGCCCTGTTGCAGCTGCGTTTTTCTTAAGTGTTCATGATTTTCGATAATCCCATTATGGACTACGGCAACGTTATTCCTGCAAACATGTGGATGAGCATTAGCCGTACTGGGTTTACCGTGAGTAGCCCACCGGGTATGGGCTATACCGATATGACCTGCAATGGGATCGGCCTCCAGCAGCGTTTCCAGGCCTTTTACTTTGCCCAGCTCTCGCTTTCGGTAGATCTGCTGGTTGTTTATGACCGCGAGGCCAGCCGAATCATAACCGCGGTATTCCAACCGCTTCAGACCTTCCAGTAAAATGGGTACTACATTTCGTTGAGCGACACCGCCTACAATTCCACACATGCTATTTCTCCTGCTTAACAGGCCGTTGCCATCCGGCAAGGGACATCTGTTTAGCTCTGCTTAAAGTCAGTTGATTTTCCGGACTGTCTTTGGTGATAGTTGATCCAGCCCCTATCGTAGCGTTTCTGCCTATTGTAACCGGGGCGACCAGTTGGGTATCCGAACCTATAAAAGCCCCGTCTTCAATAACGGTTCTGAACTTGTTAACGCCATCATAATTGCAAGTAATGGTTCCGGCGCCGATATTGACTTTACTGCCCACCGTCGTGTCGCCGATATAACTTAAGTGATTTATTTTACTGCCCGATGCTACCGATGACTTCTTGATTTCTACAAAATTGCCGATATGGACATCATTAGCCAAAACACTTTCCGGTCTTAATCTGGCAAAAGGGCCGATTCGACTGCCTTGCCCAATTACTGCATCTTCGATGACGCAGTTTGCCAGGATCTCTACATGATCACCAATGATAGTATTCTTAATTTGAGTATTAGCACCTATTTTGACATGGCTACCGATACTGTTTTTTCCTTCCAGGATCACATTAATATCGATTTCTATGTCTTGCCCCAAACTTTCTATTGATCCTCTTTGATCAAAGCGCATTGGATCTTTTAGCGTAATGCCCCGCTCCATCAAACTATTCGCTTGCTCTTGCTGGTAGATACGCTCCAAGTAACTGAGTTGTATACGGTTGTTAACTCCCAGCACTTCATCCTCGGTTTCAGGCTGACAAGTGATGATGTTGATTTGATCGGCTACCGCCATTTCAATCACATCGGTCAGATAGTATTCACCCTGGGCGTTGCTGTTATCTAACTGGTTTAGCCATTTTTTTAATTGTTCGCCTTGCACGGCCATGATGCCGGTATTGACTTCATTGATCTGCTTTTCATTGGGCGTTGCATCTTTTTCTTCGGTAATTTTTATTACCTGACCCGCATCATTCCTGACTATTCTTCCGTAACCGGACGGATTGGCAAGCTTCACTGTAAGTAGAGCTAGAGACTGGTCATTGACATTACTTATCAGCTGTTGGACGGTTGCCAATTTCAACAAAGGCACATCACCGTACAGTATCAAAACAATATCGGAATCGGTAAATTGATCAATCGTCTGTTGTACCGCATGCCCTGTACCCAACTGCTGCTTTTGCTCTATCCAGTCGGCCTCCAAATCCTTTAAAGTTTCTGTAACGAGTTCAGCCCCGTGCCCTACAACAATTTTGATAGTATTACTTTCTAATTGCCTGCTCATGTCGTAAACATGTTGTAAAAGTGATCTATTGGCAATTTTATGTAAAATTTTGGGCAGCTCTGAACGCATACGCGTTCCTTTGCCCGCAGCTAATATAATGGTCGTTATTTTCATTTAGTGTTCCGTTAAACTTAGAAAAACCTGCTGATTCCGCATGTTTGTTTATAAGATAAAGCGTTATACTTTTTCAATCAATTAGTGCCATTACCTATTAGATGAGCTTGCTATTGAGCTGAATACTCCACATCACAATGCTTCGGATTTTTTAATTGCAAAGTTTTTTTTCGAGAGTTAAACCAAAAAAGCCCGATAACGAATTAATGCGTTATCGGGCTTTTCGATCAAAAAGAGTAGAAGCCTACCATGCTATATTCTAAACTATCCGCCGCGTTTTCTAAGCCTGTCTACAGTTCTTAATTGCATAATGGCTTCCTGCAATTGTGCCTGGGCTACGACATAATCAATTTTTCCTGATTTATCCGCCAATGCCTCTTCAGCTCTAGCTTTGGCTTCTATCGCAGCAGCCTCATCAATATCTTTCGCTCTTATAGCAGTATCCGCCAGAATGGTAATCAGATGGGGTTGTATCTCCAGCATACCTCCTGACACATAGAACGGATAAATTTCCTTATCGCTGACTTTTACCCGAACTTCACCGGGTTTGAGTCTTGATATTAATGGCGCATGCCGGGGTGAAATACCTACTTCACCCATTTCAGCAGGAGCAAATACCATTTCCGCTAACCCGGAAAATATTTCCTTTTCTGCACTAACAATGTCTACATGTACGGTCATGGTCATGGTTGATACCTACTGTTGTATGACTTATTTCATGCCTTTTGCTTTCTCAAGCACTTCATCTATGGTGCCTACCATATAAAAAGCCTGCTCAGGAATAGCATCGTATTCACCGTCGATAATGCCTTTAAATCCGGCAATCGTATCTTTCAGCGACACATACTTACCAGGAGAACCGGTAAATACCTCGGCAACGAAGAAAGGTTGAGATAAGAACCGTTGCATTTTACGTGCTCTTGATACGGTTAATTTATCTTCTTCAGATAATTCATCCATACCCAAAATCGCAATAATGTCGCGCAATTCTTTATAGCGTTGCAGGATGCCCTGAACCTTACGCGCCACATCATAATGCTCTTGACCAATGACCAATGGGTCCAACTGACGGCTGGTAGAATCCAGCGGGTCAATCGCAGGGTAAATACCCAGTTCGGCAATTTGACGAGACAATACAACGGTCGCATCCAAGTGAGCAAAGGTTGTTGCTGGTGATGGATCGGTCAAGTCATCCGCAGGCACGTAAACGGCCTGAATAGACGTAATTGAACCTGTTTTGGTTGAGGTAATACGTTCTTGCAATACACCCATTTCTTCGGCCAGCGTTGGCTGGTAACCTACCGCTGAAGGCATACGGCCTAATAGCGCAGATACTTCAGTTCCCGCCAATGTATAACGATAAATGTTATCAACGAAAAATAAAACATCGCGACCTTCATCACGGAAATATTCCGCCATGGTTAAACCGGTCAACGCAACGCGCAATCTATTTCCTGGCGGCTCGTTCATCTGACCGTAAACCAGCGATACTTTGTCGATTACGTTTGAATCGGTCATTTCGTGGTAAAAGTCGTTCCCTTCACGAGTACGTTCACCCACACCGGCAAATACCGAATAACCACTGTGCTCAATCGCGATATTACGAATCAGTTCCATCATGTTAACAGTCTTGCCAACACCGGCGCCGCCGAATAATCCCACTTTTCCACCCTTGGTAAATGGGCAGACCAAATCGATAACTTTAATACCGGTTTCCAGTAACTCGGTTGCCGCAGCCTGCTCGGCATAACTTGGCGCCTCACGATGGATGCCCCATTTTACTTTTTCGCCGATAGGGCCTTTTTCGTCGATGGGCTCACCCAGGACATTCATAATGCGACCTAGGGTTTCTTGTCCAACCGGTACAGCAATAGGCGCATTGGTATTACTGACTTCCAAGCCTCGGCTTAAACCATCGGTAGTACCCATCGCAATAGTTCTGACAACGCCATCACCTAATTGCTGCTGAACTTCCAGCACCAAGCCTTTACCTTGTACATTTAAAGCATCATATACTTTGGGCAAGTCTGCACGTGAAAATTCCACGTCAACGACCGCGCCGATAATCTGAACGATTTTACCCGAACTCATTGAGTTGTCCTCTTGTGTTGTGTCATTTTAACTTGGGCTTAAACAGCTGCGGCACCGGCAACAATTTCTGAAATTTCCTGAGTGATAGCGGCTTGTCTGGCTTTGTTATAAATCAGTTGTAATTCGCTGATAATATTTCCGGCATTATCCGAAGCACTCTTCATCGCCACCATTCTGGCAGCCTGTTCGCAGGCATTATTTTCAACCAGTCCCTGATAGACGATGGACTCAATATATCGGGTTAGCAGATGATCCAAAACTTCCTTGGCATCGGGCTCGTAAATATAATCCCAATGACCGTTTAGAGTTTTCTCAAGCTCACCAGCTACGACAGGCAGTAATTTTTCAATAGTAGGCTTTTGGGTCATGGTATTAACGAACTCATTGTTTACTACATACAATTCATCGATTCTACCTTGCGCATAAGCATCCAACATGATTTTAATGATACCTATAATGTCATGCTGATGCGGAGTGTCGCCCAATTTAGAAACCTGACCTACCAGATTCGCTTTCAAGTTACCAAAAAAACCAAAGGCTTTAGTACCAATCGTACAAATATCAACTTCAATATTTGCTTTGTCCCATTGCATCATTTGAGTCAGCGTCTTTCTGAATAAATTTGAATTCAGTCCGCCGCACAACCCTCGATCAGAACTAATAACAATGATCCCGACTCGTTTAACCTGACGCTCAACGAGAAAAGAGTGTTTATACTCAGGATTGGCTTGAGCCAGATGTCTGATAATCTGGCCTATTTTTTTGGAGTATGGACGTGTTGCCAACATTCTGTCTTTTGTTTTACGCATCTTACTCGCAGCAACCATTTCCATTGCTCGCGTAATCTTTTGAGTATTTTTAATACTCCCGATCTTGCTGCGTATTTCTTTACCAACAGCCATATTAAAACCCTTTTACCAGCTATGAGTTTTGACGAAAGTTTGGATTGCAGTCAGCATACCCGTTCTTATGTCATCATTAAAATCGCCAGTTGCATTAATATTGTTCATTAATTCAGAATGCTCTGACGTCATGTACGCCTGTAAGGCAGCCTCAAAATCAAGTACTTTGTTAACTTCCACGCTATCAAGAAACCCTTCATTAGCGGCAAACAATGAAACCGCCATTTGCGCGACCGACATTGGTGAATATTGATTCTGCTTCATCAATTCGGTTACGCGTTGACCGCGTTCGATCTGCTTGCGAGTGTTTTCATCCAAGTCGGATGCAAACTGGGCGAAAGCCGCCAACTCACGGTATTGCGCCAAATCAAGACGCGTACCGCCACCCAATTTCTTGATAATCTTGGTTTGAGCTGCACCACCTACACGCGATACCGATAAACCTGCATTCACTGCCGGACGTATGCCGGAGTTAAACAGATTACTTTCCAAAAAGATTTGACCATCGGTAATAGAAATTACGTTAGTCGGTACGAAAGCCGATACGTCACCGCCTTGAGTTTCAATAATAGGCAATGCAGTTAATGAACCTGTCTTTCCTTTCACTTTACCGTCGGTTAATTTCTCAACTTCGTCCGCATTGATACGTGAAGCTCTTTCCAATAAACGGGAATGCAAATAGAATACGTCTCCTGGATATGCTTCACGACCTGGTGGACGACGTAATAGCAGAGAAATCTGACGATAAGCCCAAGCTTGCTTGGTTAAATCATCATAAATGATCAGAGCATCTTCGCCGCGATCCCTGAAGAATTCACCCATTGAACAGCCGGTATACGGTGCGATAAATTGCAGTGCGGCTGATTCAGATGCCGATGCAGAGACCACAATCGTATGAGCCATTGCACCATGTTCTTCAAGCTTACGTACTACGTTAGCAATTGATGAGCGTTTTTGGCCGATAGCGACATAGATACATTTAATACCCGTGCCTTTTTGATTGATGATCGCATCAACCGCGATAGCCGTTTTGCCGGTTTGTCTGTCGCCAATGATCAACTCGCGTTGACCGCGGCCTACCGGGATCATCGCATCAATAGATTTCAAGCCCAACTGCACGGGCTGATCAACTGATTGACGGGCAATTACACCGGGTGCAATTTTTTCGATCGGTGAAGTTTCGGTAGTTTCAATAGCACCTTTGCCGTCGATAGGATTACCCAGTGCGTCAACGACACGACCCAGCAATGCTTCCCCAACAGGTACTTCCAAAATCTTTCCGGTACATTTTACGGTATCGCCTTCAGAGATATGCTGGTATGAACCTAGTACCACCACACCCACTGAGTCTCTTTCAAGGTTAAGCGCCATACCAAAGGTATTGCCGGGGAATTCCAGCATTTCGCCTTGCATCGCGTCGGAAAGACCATGTACACGTACAATACCGTCAGTCACACTGACCACAGTACCTTCTGTATGAGACTCGGCGCTCAAGTCGAAGTTTTCGATCTTCTTTTTAATTAGATCACTTATTTCAGATGGGTTTAATTGCATGTTCTGTTTCTCGCTCTGGTTTAGAGTCGTTTTGCTAATTGTTGAAGCTGGCCTTTAACGGAACCGTCAATCACTCTGTCGCCCGCACGTACTAATACGCCACCGATTAATGATTTATCCACGGTCACATTCATATGGACTTTTTTGCTTAGCGTTTTTTCCAGCGTTGAATTGAATCGTTGCTTTTCTTCTTTGGAGAAGGCATAAGCGGTTGTTACTTCAACATCGACATAACCTTCATTTTCCGCCTTATAGGCTTCAAATAGCTCAGAAATAGTCGGTGCTAAGCCTAGCCGGTTATTTTGAACCAGCAATTTCAGAAAATTTGCACCTTCTTCATCTACTTGCCCCTGACAAACATCAAGCATCAGTGCCGACAACCTGTCTTTACTTACTTTGGGGTTATCCACAACGACAGAAATTTCTTTATCTTTCAGGACAGCCGACATAAACGCCAAACTTTTCGACCACTGTTCAGTGGTACCGGTTTCTTTGGATCGCTTAAAAACCGCTGCTGCATAAGGCCTTGCCAATGTTGCCAGTTCGCTCATTATGCTGCCTATCCTACTAATTGATTTGAAATTTTGCTCAGGATGTCTTGGTGCTTGGTTTTATCAATTTCAGCACTCAGAATCTGTTCCGCCGCCCGCAAAGCCAAGGCTGACACTTCTTTACGCAAATTTTCTATAGCTTGCTGCTTTTCCTGCTCAATCTGAGCCTTCGCCACAAGAATCAATCGCTCACCTTCTTTCTTAGCGGTGTCTTTTGATGCTTCAACAAGTTCATTGGCACGTTTTTGAGCTAAATTAACAATCTCTGAAGACTGCTCTTTGGCTTCTTTTAAAACGCCTTTGGCTTTTTTCTCTGCCAAGTGCATTTCTTCCTGACCTTTTTCAGCCGCAGCCAAACCATCAGCAATTTTCTTTTTACGTTCTTCTAAAGAGTCAAATAAAGGCGGCCAGATGTACTTCATGGTAAACCATACCAGAAGTGCAAAGGTTATCATTTGCCCAATCAGAGTAGCATTGATGCTCACGATGCGTTCCTCTTGTTGCTATTGAAAGTTAAACGGCATTAACCCGCTGCCGCCGCTTGTACAGCAGACAGGAATGGGTTAGCAAAGGTAAAGAACAGCGCCAAACCAACACCGATCATTGTTACCGCATCTAACAGACCCGCAACAACAAACATTTTTACTTGCAGCATAGGCACCATTTCCGGTTGACGCGCTGCGCCTTCCAGGAATTTTCCACCCAACAGACCGAAGCCTATCGCTGTTCCTAAAGCGCCCATACCCAGAACCAGACCTACTGCGATAGCAGTCATGCCTTGTACGTCAGCAATCAATTTTGCAATTTCCATGAAACCTCCAAACGAATAGTAAATTTATAAAAAGTTAAAAAAATTATTAATGATCTTCGTGCGCCATACTCAGGTACACAATGGTTAGTACCATGAATATAAATGCTTGAAGAGTGATAATTAGGATATGAAAGATCGCCCAGGGAAAACTCAACACCGGCTGAAGATACCAAGGCAATAACGCAATCAGAATAAAAATCAACTCACCCGCATACAGGTTTCCGAATAAACGAAGCGCCAATGAGATTGGCTTGGCAATTTCTTCTACTAATTTCAGCAGCAGGTTGAAAGGCAACAACCAAGGACCGAACGGTTGAAACATCAGCTCTTTAGCAAAGCCCCAAGGACCTTTGACCTTAATGCTGTAGAAAATAATCAAACAGAAAACGGAGATAGACATTGCAAATGTTGCATTTAAATCCGTACTTGGAACGACCCGCAGATATTCAATACCCATCATCGAACCAATCAACGGCAAAATATCAACCGGGAATAAATCCATGAAGTTCCATAGGAACACCCAGCAAAAAATGGTCAATGCCAGAGGGGCGATTAATTTGTTTTTACCGTGAAAGCTGTCTTTAACTTGGGTATCGACAAACTCAATCAGCATTTCTACAAAATTCTGCACTAACCCCGGAACACCCGCGGTAGCCTTTTCTGCCGCCGTCTTAAAAAACCAGACAAACAAGCCGCCCAGAACAGCTGAGAAAAACAAGGTATCCAGATTCAAAGCCCAGAAACCCTCGCCCACAGTCAGCGAAGTTAAATGGTGAATAATATAACCGGTTGCACCTTCGGCATGAGCTTCGGTAGCCATCGTTCCTCTCTAAATATAAATAATGTCAGCGCATCAACAGCGCAAACCAAAAAACCGATAATGCTACTATATATACTGCCAGCAGCGGTAATATTTCTATGTTTGGAAGCTGGAAAATCATGAAAAACAGCGCTGCCGTTAACAATAACTTGCCAGATTCTCCCGCATAAAAAGATCTCACAATCTTTCTTGCTTCCTGCCCTGCAGATTTATATACCCGTAAGGCAAAATACAGGTTTGGAATAAAAGCCGCCGCTCCACCTAAAACTGCTGATACGGCATAAGATCTTCCTTCTACCAAGGCAAATCCTGCTGTCAATACGATGATCGCGAGAACTTGATAAGCTATAACTTTACTGACAGTAGAGTATTGTCTATCTGTCACATCCAACTCCATACTTAACAGGTCGGGAATTATATATAGCACCCCTCATTAAATCAAGGAAGATTGAAATTTAACTTACAATTTTTATTGTTATTTTTTTTCATCTGTCCGCCAATTACCTGCTCATGCTATTTAATCTGTTCAAGGATTCCATCCAGCTCTTCTAAGCTAGAATACGCGATAACCAGCTTTCCAGTACCGTTTTCTTTATGCTCAATCAACACCTTCGCCCCCAGCTTTGCGGTCAAGTCCTCTTGCAATCGTAGCGTGTCCTTATCGACTTCCTTTACTTTAGATACTTTAGGCTCGGCTTGACTATCTTTAACCAAACGTTCCGCCGCTCTTACCGTTAACCCATCTCTGACAATCTTGTTAGCCGCAGCCACTTGTTTTGGACCATCCAGAGACAGCAGCGCCCGCGCATGCCCCATCTCCAGCTGCCTGTTGATCAATAGCTTTTTGACTTCCGGGTGTAAATCGATCAATCGTAATAAATTGGTCACCGTAGTACGCGACTTGCCCACCGCATCGGCAACTTGTTGATGAGTCATTTCAAACTCGTCCAGCAACCTTCTTAACGCTTCCGCCTCTTCCAAAGGATTAAGGTCTTCTCTTTGAATATTTTCAATCAGCGCTATCGCCATTGCTGTGCGATCGTCTATGTCCTTGATGACCACAGGCACTTGCTGCAAACCCGCCAATTGCGCAGCACGCCAGCGACGTTCCCCGGCAACAATCTCGTATTTTTCATGGGTGATCATACGCACCACAATCGGCTGTATGATCCCTTGCACTTTTATGGAGTCAGCCAATTCTTGCAGTTTTTCAGGGTTCATATCTTTTCTGGGCTGATATTTACCCCGTTGCATATGCTCGATCGGCAGGGTTTGCAGCGGATGACTTTCTCCGGCCTCCGCTTGCTCTTCTTTATCCGAAATATTGCCTAATAAAGCGTCCAGCCCTCGATTTAATCCGCGTTTTTTTACAGCCATAACTTTTCTCTTTTAATCATTTTACCGGCCTACGCCTATTCCACTGAATTTATGACAAGTCAGCACGGATTATCGATTCAAAGTCTTCAATCAATTTCCTTAAATTCTCTGCTTCTTCCAACAAAGTACGATGCTCTTTTTGAACGCCTTTAAAAAATGCAACGACCATTGCCGTTTGCTTATCTACTTCCGCGACAACCGCAGGCTGCGTTTCTTCCTTGCGCACATCTTTAACCGGCGGGTGTTTTTCTTCATTAGAGGAATCATCCGCCAGCAAGGCTTCAAGCCCCCGACCTAAACCACGTTTTCTTAAAGTCATGTGCTGCTATGCTTCTCTTTTCTAATCATTTCACCGGCCAATGCAATATACGCTACAGACCCTCGCGAGGATTTATCGTAGCTAAGCACAGGCAAACCGTGACTTGGCGCTTCCGCCAAACGAATGTTTCTTGGAATACAGGTTCGAAACACCTTATCGCCAAAATATCGAATCAGCTGCTCGGATACATCTTTGGTCAACCGGTTTCTGTCGTCATACATGGTTCGCAAAATCCCCTCCAAGTGCAACTCAGGGTTGACGGAATCCTGAATATTTTTCAACGTCGTCATTAATGCCGATAACCCTTCAAGTGCGTAATACTCGCATTGCATCGGTATCAACAGACTGTTGGCTGCCACCATCGCATTTAAGGTCAGCATATTCAAAGAAGGCGGGCAATCGACCAAAATAAAATCATAGTCCGCTTTTATCGGGATTAAGGCATCGGCGAGTCGCCGCTCCTTATGATCTGCGTGCATCAATTCCACTTCAGCCGCTGTCAAATCGGAATTACCGGGTATCACCGAAAAACCGATCTCAGGCATTTTAATGACTGTTTCCGACGCAGGCACTTCTTCCATCAATAAATCATAACTGGAATATTTGACTTCCTGCTTATCGATGCCGCAGCCCATTGCCGCATTGCCTTGCGGATCAAGATCCACCAGCAACACGCGCCGGTTAGCCGCAGCTAGCGAGGCGGCCAGATTTACACTGGTCGTAGTTTTTCCTACACCGCCTTTTTGATTGGTTACGGCAATTACTTTTCCCACTAGATTACCTCGGCCTGTTCCGGCGATTGTATTCGTACCAAACATCTTTCAACATCAGCTCCCGGAATGTTAACCGATATGACGGATTTTCTTGCTGTTATCTCTGCCAGTTCCGCATCCAGATTCTGCCCTTTCATTGCCAACAACACGCCATCATTGCTCAACAAGTGCGCAGTCAGCTTCACTATATCGGGCAAACTGGCAAATGCCCTGGTAAGAACGGCATCATAGGCTCGCTCAGGATGATAATCTTCCGCCCGACTGTGAAGAACCTCGACATTTTTAAGCTTTAATTCCAAAACGACCTGCTTTACAAACCGGGTTTTTTTTGCATTGCTATCCAGCAAAGTGAAATCAAGCTCAGGCAGGCAGATTGCCAATGGAATACCCGGCAAACCCGCGCCGGTGCCAATATCGATGATCCGCTTGCCTTCAATATGAGGAACAATCGCCAAACTGTCCAATATATGCAGCCGGGCCATTTCCTCCCGATTCCGTATCGCGGTCAGATTATAGGCTTTATTCCATTTCTCAATCAGCTTTATAAAACCAAGCAGCTGATCCACTTGATCATCAGTTACATTTAAATTTAATGCTGCTATCCCGTTTACCAGGATTTCTCGACATGCTTCCATCAGGCGCTTTTCTTCTTTAGATAAACCAGCAACAGGGAAATAGCGGCTGGAGTAATGCCTGGGATTCGCGATGCCTGCCCCAGGGTTTCCGGCCGCTGTTTTTTTAGTTTTTCACTCACTTCATTGGAAAGGCCGGGGACGCCGTTGTAATCGATAACTTCAGGCAAACGCAGGTGATCGTAGCGCAAAGCCTTGTCTATCTCGGTTTGCTGTCTGTCGATATAACCAGCATATTTAGCCTGAATTTCAACCTGTTCGGCCACCTGCGGATCCATATCCTCAGCATTGTCCATGAACGACAATAACTGCTTAACATCCACTTCCGGGCGACGCAGTAAATCCATCAGATTGGCTTCCCGCAATAACGGTTTGCCCCAGTATTGCCCAACCTGAGCAGCTTCTTCCGTTTCCGTCCTGACCCACTTCTTTTTCAGGCCGTCCTGTAATTGAGAGATCGCAGCTCGCTTGATCTCAAAAGCCTGCCAGCGCTGATCATCAACCAATCCCAATTCCCGGCCTTTTTCGGTCAGACGCAAATCGGCATTGTCTTCTCTCAACAGCAAGCGGTATTCCGCACGGCTGGTAAACATGCGATACGGCTCCTGTGTGCCGCGCGTAATCAGGTCGTCGATCATTACACCGATATAAGCCTCATCACGCCCCGGACACCAGCTGTCCAGTCCCTGAACCAAACGCGCCGCATTAAGCCCCGCGATTAAGCCTTGAGCCGCAGCTTCTTCGTAACCGGTCGTACCGTTGACTTGCCCGGCAAAAAACAGCGCATCCATGTGCTTGGTTTCCAGCGATGACTTAAGGTCTCTCGGATCAAAAAAATCATATTCGATCGCATAACCGGGACGCACGATTTCGGCATTTTCAAAGCCCAGCATTGAGCGCACGAACTCATACTGCACATCGAAAGGCAGGCTGGTCGATATGCCGTTCGGATAAATCTCATGGGTATTCAAGCCTTCCGGCTCAACAAAAATCTGGTGCGAATCCCGGTCGGCAAAGCGTACAACCTTATCCTCAATCGACGGACAATAACGCGGCCCGATACCCTCGATGATCCCCGAATACAACGGCGACCTATCCAGGCCGGAACGGATAATATCGTGGGTTTTATTGTTGGTGCGGGTGATATGACACGGAATCTGCCGTGGATGATGCTCGCGTTTGCCCATAAACGAAAACACCGGCACCGGATCGTCGCCATGCTGCTCTTCCAGCTTGCTAAAATCGATAGTCCGCCCGTCGATACGCGGCGGCGTACCGGTTTTTAAGCGGTCGATCCTGAACGGCAATTCCCTTAAACGCTCGGCCAGCGCAATCGAGGCCGGATCGCCCGCACGGCCGCCGCTGTAGTTTTCCAGACCGATATGTATTTTGCCGCCCAAGAAAGTACCGGTCGTTAAAACCACGGCTCTTGCGCTAAAACTCAAACCCATTTGCGTTTTGACACCGGCAACCCTGCCGCCCTCGACGATCAAATCGGACACGGTTTGCTGAAACAAGGCCAGATTTGGCTGGTTTTCCAGCGCAGATCTAACAGCCTGCTTATAAAGCTGACGATCCGCCTGAGCGCGGGTCGCCCGAACCGCCGGGCCTTTGCTGGCGTTCAGAGTGCGAAACTGAATGCCGCCAAGATCGATTGCCCGTGCCATCACCCCACCCAACGCATCGACTTCCTTAACCAGATGCCCCTTGCCTATCCCGCCAATCGCAGGATTGCAGCTCATTTGTCCCAGCGTGTCGATATTTTGCGTTAACAGCAGCGTATTCGCGCCGCACCGGGCCGATGCCATCGCTGCTTCCGTACCCGCATGACCGCCGCCAACCACAATGACATCAAAATCTTTTCTAAATTTCACTAGCGCTATGTACTCTTAAAAAATGGTATATTACAACTGTGTGAGTTCACACAAACTTGACATATTATAAGAGGTAAACGATGAAAAAACGTAAAAATCAAAAAGGAGCGGAAATCGTTCCTAACCAAAACCCGGTCGCGAAGTACGCGCACCTGTTTAACAAAGCGCAAACCTTTTGCGATAAAAGCAAATATAGCCGCAAAGCAAAACACCCAAGGCAGGAGGCTAATCCAATGGTTCCAGGCGGAATTATTGGATTAGCCTCTTGTTTTATCCTTTCGGCCTGAGGTATTCAAAACCAGCTTCGGGATAGTCAATAGATCGATTTGTACTATTTTTTATTATTCAAGACCATCAAGTTAACACAGGGCAATTTAAAGTTAAGCCGTTTCGGTATCAACCATTCTAGAGGTACTTCCCACATGAGCATCGCCGAACTTCATAAGTTATCAGCTGTAGAAAAATTAAAGATTATTGAGGCGCTTTGGGAAGATTTGGCCAACGACGAAAACAACCTTCCCAGTCCGGCTTGGCATGAAACCGAACTCATCGAAACCGAAAAAAAATTTCTTTCCGGCGACGTCGAAATACTGGATTGGCAACAAGCGAAGAAAGAATTGCGTTCGCAATTTGAATGAAAGTTCAAGTTCTCCGGCCAGCTATGAAAGACCTTGCAGCAGGCCGAAAGTTTTATGATCGTCAAGAAGCGGGAGTAGGCGACTATTTTTTCGACAGTCTTTTTGCTGAAATAGACTCACTGGCACTCTACGGAGGAATTCATTCAGTTCATTTCGGATTTTATCGCCTGCTGGCAAAGCGTTTTCCTTACGCAATTTATTACAAGGTAATTGATAGCAAAGCTGTTGTCTTTCGTGTTCTTGATTGCAGGAGTAATCCAAATAAGCTTCGAAAGGTTTTTGAAGAAATGGATTAGGCGTTTTTCCGGCCTACCCGGCTATTTTCTCCACAAAACTCACCTGGACTAATAAATCAACTTATACATTGCTTATTGATTGTTTCGGGCATGCCTAGGCAAAGAAGAGAAAACGTAACCTATTATTTTCAAATAGCAAAATAACCATTAGGAGTTGAACCATGATTAATATCACTATCGACAACCCCGACATCGAACAAATACTGCAACAAACCTATGGCAATAATCACGGCCGCCTGATCAAAGAATTCAGTCAATTCATACAAACCACAAGAATTAAAGACGATATAGGCATTTCCATACACCAACTTGAACAGGGCGAAAGCATAAAACTGACGGATGCGTTCACCCAAGTCAAACGAAAATATGAAGAGTGAACCGGAAATCGTCTTATCGCCTAAAGCTCTGCGACGACTGGAAGAGTTTGCCGAATATCTATATGCACAAACACAATCAAAACGCTTTGTTAGAGAATATATCGGCAAAATAGAAGCATATTTGGAAAATACCCTCAAATTATTTCCCGAATCTGGAACACCAATGCCGGAATATGGCGAAGACATACGCCGTTTAAGCTATCAGCGATTTTCTATTCTGTATAGAATTGAGGGAACGCAAATTCAAATTTTAACTTTTTATCGACAGAATCTGCCTTAATTCGCAGTCAATCATCGCACAACTTTGACAGACAAATGTCGAAGTTGCGCGGACTGTCTATCGACAAATCTACATTAGCAGTAGGCCGGAATAAGGCCATCCAAGCGCGTAGCGCGAGGTGGTGTTTCCGGCTAATCTGAGAAGGGTGCCGGAAACGCCAGTTTTCGCTGTCGCTCGAATCGGCTTATTCTGTCCTACCGGGCTGCCAAAACCCATCACATCAATGGGAAGAGGCTTGATGAGTTTCGCGTTGCTCTAACCGACTTATTCCCTCCTATCGGGCTGCTCGCTTATTGGCAGTGATTCGTTGAGTCTGAACGAGGTCATTGTGCTTTAACTCCAGCCGTCTTTAGGTGGGGACCAACATAGCCTATTGTTAACCTTTTCTTGTGCTTGTCTTCAAACCAATAAAGGCGGTAACCTCTGGGCTCGATATTGCAATGCATAGTAAAGTGTTTTCTGCCATTATTTGGGCAAGTTGCCAAACGCATGTCCGCTAACTCCGTTTTGTTCATCGTAGCTTTGCTTTCTGGGCGCGCACTCATGGGGTACAAAATATCAATTTCTCTTTTAGTAACCCAAGAATGACAACAGTCATCTAATTCCCGTAACCTTCTATTTACTGATTTAAACGTTGCTCCCTGTAAGTTAGGCAGAATCTTATTTTCATATTCTTGACAAAAATCCAAATAAGGAAAAGCTAATGTCCAGCCGTTTAATAAGTCAGCAGCATTAAGACAATGATTACTGATACTATACCGCCAATCACGAACAACCGCATCAACATGTTCGACTTTGGACACAGAGCGAACTTGATGCTGCACAGTACGCTCAGGCTCAAGTTCATCAAATCCACCATACAGAATCTGTTCGACTTCGATAAATGGTACGCACCATTGTGGTTGCGACGGAAAACTGATGCTAAAACCATCAGTGATTAACGCAACGCCCAAAGCATTACAGATTTGATCGGAATTCGATTTAAGACGAAATTCGGAACGACTAAAATCATCAATATCCTGTGCTATCGCTTTCAAGTGTTCATGTACAGGTGTTTTTGTCATTAGTTGCTGAGCTAATAAGCGCAAATCATCTTGGTAATCCAGCTCATCTAACCACTCGTTGAAACCGTAATCATCGGTGAGCAATATTTCATATAAATCTTGCTCAGCATATAGCACGGGATTACAAATTTTTTGGGCAATCAACTCAGCAACAGCGCTTAGCGTTTCTGTAAACCAATTACGCGCCAAATCAGTCGAGTCTGCTTCAACCACTGATAAATCGTTAAACACTAAATCTGCTTTCATGACTGGAGTTAGGCTTTAGGCGCTTTGATACGCGGACGTTGTCCTGCGGCAAGGCTGGCGAGGCTTTTTGCTGTTTCATCAAAAAAATCTTCAGGCCAGTGGTCGAGCCGTCCATTTGAGTCAATCGTCGGCTTGATGATTTTAGTATCGTTATTTTCTCGCTCAAAAAACAAGATGTTTACGTCTTCCGGTGCTAATAACCCATTTTTAGCCGCAAGCCGTAACGCGTTTAACACATGATCACTATGCGATTCGATGAAGATTTGCACCCCCGTATTGGCGACTTTAATCAAAAACTCGATTAATGCGGACTGGGCTTTGGGGTGTAGATGGATTTCGGGGTTTTCTATGATGATTTTTTCGCCGGGCTTGGCGATAAGGCCGGTTACTATAATCGGCAAGATGCTGCTGTAGCCGAAGCCTACATTAGAGGGTTTTGAATCACCAATAAGTAGTTCTAATAAATTAACCCGTAGAGGATTTATTTTTAAGGAAAGTGGGCTAAGGATTTTTCCTAGCCAAGCTTGTGTTTGTACCAATAAAGTGGCTTGATTTTCGCCTAAAATGCCCGGAGTTTCTGCCAGGTATAACGCCTCATTAATAGGGTGATCGGATAGTTTATTTAACAAATTGACGACCATTTCCCCGTTTGTGCCCACATGAGGAAAATCGGATAGGGGCGACTTTTTATAAACTTCCTGCGGGCCTATTCTATCGGCAGAAATGAAATGAATAGCATCTATTTCGGAATTAAAACAAAAATTATGAGCAGGAATGCTTTGTATTTTTTTTCCATCTACTTCTATTACTTTTCTTTTTGCAATATATCCTAAATCTGGACTATTTAATCTGTAAACTTCTCGACTAATTTCATCTGTGCTAGTTATAAAATCAAAGTCATCCCCCTTAAGATAACGTATGCCATCTTGCACAGAAAAGATAAGATTTTTCTTTACTGTTTCTTTTTTTTCATTATCTAAATAGTCCAAGCAAATAGTTACGTCCAAGATTGTTAAACTCATCGTATCAATTTCGGGTTTTAAGTAATAATGCATGGATAATATATTTTTTTTATTATTATCATCGCGGTAAAAGTATTCCAAAAATATTGGATTTTCTTTTGAAATTTCACGGTTTCTTACATCATCAAAACTACCCAAATTGATACAGCTGCCATTTAAAATTAATTCTGTAGTATAAGGATTATGCTCAATAGATTGCCGCATCAATAACAAAGCCTGCAATACCGTCGATTTCCCCGCCCCGTTCACGCCTGTAAACAGGTTGAATTGACTTAACGGAATCGTTGTTTCTTCCTTAAAACACTTAAAATTAGTTAATTTAATCTGCGTCAGCATGATTTACGCCTCCAAGAATTTTTTGCGCAAGATTAAAGCGTGTCATAACCCGTTTTTTGTCGCCTGTACTTTGTTGAACGGCATCTAAATATTTTGTGTTTTTTAATAGCCGGTCAAAATTCTTAATAATGGTTTGTTTGTTGTTGCGAAAAAACGCATCGGTTTGTTGGGAAAAGAAGTATCCGACCGATTCCAAAACCGCAATATTGACGCGTCCACGAGTCGTTTTTTCAGGAAAAGGCACACGAAAATTCCGCTCGCCAAAAAAAGCACTCGTCCATTTCATAACACGGTCAAAATCCTTTTGTAATTCTAAAATCTCCTCGTCGGACATTTTGTTGATTTTCCGCATGGCTTGTTCAACAAAAACGCTCATATCACCCTGATAATCTTTTTTGTAGTCAAACAGTTTGAATGAAAGGTAACGTAAGACCGCCTCTCTATCTTTCATACGTTTGGGTGAAATACCCTTATCAATTGCTTTCTGGAAAATTTCTGACTCCGATAGTTCTTTCAACAACTTTGTTGCTTTGCCTAAGAAAATACAATTACGGACTTCTTGCCGTTCCAGCTTGGTTCCACCGGTATTAATTCGATTGAACAAGTCATAAACCACTTCCATCGGTACAGAAGGCCGCAGCACATACAAAGTGATTTTTTTATCTTCAATCTTAGTTTGATACGCTCCTGACATGACTTTTAACTCAGAAAAACGCTTGCTATTTAAATGCGGCAGAGCTTCCAATCCTGTCAATTCGAACTCGTTGTTTACAAATTCATGCAATGCCGTCGTGCGCTGTAAGCCATCGACAATAATGTATTTGCCCTCACGGGTTTCATTGACGTAAAAAGGAGGGAGGGGGTAATTTAAAATGACCGATTCGATGAACCGGCTTTTTTGTTCGGGCTTCCAAACTAAATTACGTTGAAAATCCGGATCGATAACTAATCGGTCATCATCATATTTACGCATCATTTCAAAGATAGAATGCGGAGTCTCACGGATGTCAATGTCGGCTTGGGTTGGATCATAGGGATAAAGTCCACCTTTGCCTTCCTCAGCTTCATCCGTTGTAACAATTACATCGTCATTACTTTGCTTCATCAACATATTCTGCAAAAGAGTTGTATTTTTAATGGCTTTAAATATAGAAGCATCATTATGCCGTAACAATATACCAATATCTTATTTTTAATTGAACTTGTCGTTATTTGTAAATATTGGCATCGACGGTACCAAGTGTTATGTCTACCCCTAATTAATCTCCAGATAATGTTTGAGCCCTTAACGCAGTAAGCCGGATTAGTTCAGTAGGGTGATGAGTCCGGAATGAACAATAGCTTAATTGGTTACTCTAGTTCCCAAGCTATCTTATTTTCATTTTTTAAGGGATATTACAATCATCATATAAATTGAGATACTTGCAACGTCCGCCTCACAGGAGATCAAACCTTGACCAAGCGCCAAAAGAATCAAAGTAAAAAGCCTCCTTCGCCTCCCTGGCACCTCCTTGAAGCGTGGCAGACCACCGCGTGGCTCAAGGTCGATCCAGAAAAGGGCCTCAATCATCAGGAGGCAAAAGAACGTCTTGATACTTACGGCCCGAACGCCATCCAGGAGCAAAGCCGCCGGGGACCGGTACGGATGTTTTTCGGGCAATTCGCCGATTTTATGATCATCGTGCTGATTTTGGCCTGCATCGTTTCGGGCCTGGTCGGCGACTTGACGGATACGGTCGCCATCGGCGTGATCATCGTGCTGAACGCGATCATCGGCTTCATCCAGGAATATCGCGCGGAAAAAGCCGTGGCCGCGCTCAAACGCTTGTCTAGTCCCACTGCGCAAGTGTTGCGCGAGGGAAAAATCCAAACCATTGCGGCGAAGGAACTGGTTCCCGGCGATCTGGTAATGCTTGAGGCCGGCAATGTCGTCCCGGCAGACCTGAAACTATTGGATGTCGCGCGGCTCAAGGTGGAAGAGGCCACGCTGACCGGCGAATCACTACCGGTCGAAAAATCGGGCGCGTTAATCCGGGAACTGAATTCGCCGCTCGGCGACCGGCTTAACATGGCTTACAAGGGAACGGTAGCGACTTACGGCCGCGGCGTCGGCATCGTCATCGCCACGGGCATGGATACCGAGCTTGGTAAAATAGCCGAACTTCTGCGCCAGGGAAAAGAGACTAAAACCCCGCTGCAATTACGTCTTGCCAGCTTCGGCATGCGCCTCGCCCTGTTGGTTTTGGCGGTCTGCGCAATCATTTTCGTGGTGGGTTTGCTGCGCGGCGAACAGCCTTTGTTGATGTTTCTGACCGCTGTCAGCCTGGCGGTAGCCGCCATCCCGGAAGCCTTGCCCGCCGTAGCCACGGTCACTTTAGCCATAGGCGCGCGCAATTTAGTCGCAAAAAACGCGCTGGTCCGCCGTCTGCATGCCGTGGAAACCTTGGGTTCGGTGACCTTCATCTGCTCGGACAAGACCGGTACGCTGACGCAAAACCGCATGCATGCCGAAGCGTTTTACGTCGAAGAGCGCTTGCATGAAGGCATCGCCGACTATTTTCCAATCCCGCTTTTACATGCGCTGGCCCTGAACAACGACGCCCGCCGCGACCACGACGGGCAACTGCTGGGCGACCCTACCGAAATCGCCCTGTACGAAGCCGCCGAAAGCGTTGGCTACGTTGGCGCCGATCTCGTCAAAAACATACCGCGATTGGATGAAATTCCTTTCGATTCGGAACGCAAACTGATGACCACGCTGCATCAGGAAAATGGCGAACTTGTCGCTTACACCAAAGGCGCACCGGAGAATGTGCTGCCCCATTGCGTTAGTCTATGGACAACTACCGGTCCGCAGCCTCTGCAAAAGGAAAAAATACTGGCCGCCGCCGACCAAATGGCTGCGGAAGGCCTGCGGGTACTGGCCTTGGCGTACCGGCAATTTCCTGAACGTCCGCAAACGTTGGACTCCGACGCTGTCGAAACCGGCCTGTGTTTTCTGGGCTTGGCGGGACTGATGGACCCTCCGCGGCCCGAAGCCAAGGAAGCGGTGGCGCTTTGCAAGACCGCCGGGATCACGCCGGTCATGATCACCGGCGATCACCCGGCGACTGCCCGCGCCATCGCAATCAGGCTCGGTATTGTCGATGACGGCTGCAAGGTGCTGACCGGGTCCGAATTGGAGCGCATGAGTCTTGCGGAATTCGAGAAAGAAGTCGAGGACGTTCGTATTTATGCCCGCGTCGCCCCCGAACAGAAGATCAAGATCATCAAGGCGCTACAGGACAGGGGGGAGTTCATAGCGATGACCGGGGATGGCGTCAACGATGCGCCGGCTTTGCGCGCCGCCAATATCGGCATCGCGATGGGCAAGATCGGCACGGACGTGGCGCGGGAGGCATCGCATATGGTATTGCTGGATGATAATTTCGCCACCATCGTTACTGCGGTGCGCGAGGGGCGGCGGATTTTCGACAACATCCGCAAATTCATCAAATACGCGATGACCTGTAACTCGGCGGAAATCTGGACATTGTTTCTGGCGCCTTTTCTGGATTTGCCGATCCCGTTGCTGCCCATCCATATCCTCTGGATCAACCTGGTCACCGATGGCTTGCCGGGACTGGCGCTGGCCGTCGAACCGGAAGAGCGGGGCATCATGCAACGTCCGCCCCGCCCGCCGCAGGAAAACATTTTTGCGCAAGGCATGTGGCAGCACATCCTGTGGATTGGACTGCTGATGGGCGGCGTTTCGTTATTCTCCCAAGGCTGGGCTTATTTTACCGGTTCCAACCACTGGCAGAGCATGGTGTTCACGGTGCTTGCCCTATCGCAGATGGGCCATGTGTTGGCAATCCGGTCGGAACGGGAATCGCTGTTCACTCAGGGACTGTTTTCCAACAAGCTGCTGTTGGGTTCAGTGTTGTTGACTTTTGGTCTGCAAATGGCGGTGTTGTATGTGCCGGTGTTGCAGCCTATCTTCAAAACCGAGGCTTTGAGCCTCAATGAACTGTTGTTCTGCCTGGGGCTTTCTTCGGTCGTGTTCTTTGTCGTGGAAATCGAAAAGTGGATGCGCCGCCGGGGCTGGATTTACCGGAACGGCCAGTAAAGCCATTAGCATTCTATATCCATAGTAACTACCCTATGGTCGGCATCCTAAGGCTCATGCTGTTCAAACGCCGAAAAAAGGCGGTTTACAATAGATAACGGGCTGCAACCGATATTGCGTGGGGCGTGCCGTGCGCGTCTTCTGATCCTAAAGGCGCGCACGGCACGCCCTACATCGGATATTCCCCGACAGGGAGCAAGAATTTTTCCTGACAATGATTCTGCCTAATCTGTGCTCTATCTTTTTTACCGACGTAATGCATCACGCGTAACATCAGATGCTGTCTAAATCATTACGAACCCATTATTGGGTGCTAGAATACAGTTAGAGTGTGCGTTGGATCGAATAGTTGTAATCTAAAAAATGCACAAAACGAATACGTTAAAAAACATTTTCTATTAAGAGGACACTATGCGGAACCTGAAGCTTTTACCCGCGCTAATTGGAGCGACACTTGTCATCGCTGTCATTTTATACGTCGCTTTCTATTTCATCTTTCTCGATTTGTTTGTCGACTTATGGTGGTACGAATCGTTAAAACTCGAAGCTTATTTCTGGCTTAGACTGCTCTATAAATTCTTTCTTTCCGGCGGCGTCACGCTGGCCTTCTTTGCCATTTTCTTTTTTCATTTTTGGGTGGCCTCGCGTTATCTCGGCTTAAACCCGCCGGATGAAATTCTCAGCAATTTGGATAAACGCCGACGCTTCCAGCGTTTTGCCGATATCTTTATGAACGGCTCGGCAACCATATACACGCCGGTATCCCTGATACTGGCCATATTTATCGCTATTCCTTTTTATAATCAGTGGGAAACGACGCTGCTGTATTTTTTCGGCAGCGATTCGGGCGTAGCCGAACCGGTTTACGGCAAGGATGTCAGCTTTTATATGCTGTCTTATCCGACCTATATGTTGATTCAGCAGGAACTGCTGACGACCGCCTCGCTGATTTTCTGTATGGTCGGCGTCTTATATTGGCTGGAACATATTTTTATACCCAACCAAAGTTCGGAATTCCCGTTGGGCGCCAAAGTTCATTTAACCGTTCTTATCGGCTTTGTGGTTGCTTTTGTGGTCTGGGGATTCATGCTGGATCGTTTTACGCTGCTTTATGCCGACAAGCACGAGCCGATATTTTATGGTCCGGGGTTTGTAGAAATACGCTATCAATTGCCGCTGATCTGGCTGGAAATTATTACCTTCATAGCCACTGCGATTACGGCGGGCCTGTTTATTTTCTCGGAAAAACATCGGGTCAAAGCGCCCTTCTTAATTTCATTGACCCTATTCCTTTGCGTTGCGGGTTTGCCGAAAATCCAATTTATCCCCGATTTAATCCAAAAATATATCGTCAACCCGAATCCGGTCAAAACCAATAAGTCGTTCATGCAATACAACATTGATGCGACGCTGGATGCTTACGATTTGAAGAATATTAAAACGGTTGATACAACGATTAAACTGGATGCAGCCAAGGACATTGAAACCTGGAGCACGCAAAAACATTTTGAGAATATTCCGGTTTGGGACAGGGAATTTATCATTGACAGCTATAAGCAGCTACAGGAGATCAGGCCTTATTACAAAATCCTGTCTGTCGATGAAGACCGCTATTTTATTCTTGACCATACCAGACAGGTTAATCTGGCCGCCAGGGAAATCAACGTTTCGAAATTACCGCCTGAAGCGCAAAATTGGGAAAACATACATTTGCGCTATACCCACGGCTATGGCGCCGTCGTCACTCCCGCCGCCCAAGATGCCGATAGCCCTCTGGTCTGGTATTTACGCGATTTAAACCTGTATTCAGATGTCGGCTTCAAAGTCGAACACCCTGACATCTATTACGGCCAGGAAAAATTCGACTATGCCATAGTCCCGAATAAGCTCAACGTCGTAGGCATTGCCGGTTCCGCTGATCCCACCATGGAAGCGGCTTACCATGGCGAAGGCGGCATTCCTATTCCATCACTGTTCAGAAAAGCCTTATTTTCTTTTTATTTAAAAGACGAAAAAATATTCTTTTCCACCAACATTTCAACAGAAAGCAAAGTCAAGATACGCAGAAATATAACCGAGCGTATTAATCGGTTAACCCCGTTCCTGCATCTGGATAAAGATCCCTATCTGGTTATCACCAAGGAACGGTTCTACTGGATAGTGGATGCCTACACTTTATCCAACAAATATCCGGTGTCCAAACCCGCAGACGATGATTTTCTGGAAGGACACCAAGATTTCAACTACATCCGCAACTCGGTTAAGGTTGTTGTAGATGCCTTTGACGGCGACGTTGATTTTTATATTGCCGATCCATCGGATTCGCTTATTAAGGCATACAGCAACGCCTATCCCGGATTGTTCAAAAACCTGGATGAAATGCCGGCCGAATTAAAGCAACACTTGCGCTATCCTCGCGATCTTCAATATCTGCAAATGAAGGTATACGCAAAATATCATCAACGAATCCCTGAATTATTCTACGAACAGGCCGAAACCTGGCAGTTTGCCAATGTCCGCGGGCAACCGGTCTTGCCTTATTACCAGACGATGGACTTCGGCAATTGTAATGATAAGGAAGAGTTTGTATTGATTAACCCGATGACACCGGTTAACAGGAGCAATCTGAGCATGATAGGTGTTGCGGGGACGCTGGATAAAACCAACTGTAGCTCCGACTACAAGCCCGGCATTACCGTTTACAAATTCGGTAAGGATGTCCAGGTTAACGGGCCCGCGCAGGTTGAGGCGTTAATTAACCAAAATCCGGAAATTTCGGCGCAATTCACCTTATGGGGCCAATATGGCTCGGTGGTTGAAATGGGACGGATGATTATCCTGCCGATGGGCAATACCGTCCTTTATGTGCAGCCGATTTATCTGGCATCGACCAAAAACAAAATACCCGAATTAACACGGGTCATCGTTTCTATCGGCAATCAGGTTGTGATGGATAAAACCTTATGGTCGGCTTTTAGCCGTTTAAAGCAAATTTATCTCAAAAACGCCGCCGAAAGCGACGGAACGGAAACCCCCAAAGCAATCGTAACGCCGACGCAGCCTTAAATCAAAATAGCGGCAAGACCAGCGGAAGCTCTGCTGGTCTTTTTGTGATCAGCATCAAAATCCCTATTGCAGCATCAACTCACAAAGCCGGTCTTCCAAATCGATTCTTTTTGCCAAACTTTCACCTAAGGCGGACAGGTCCTGTTTCAGGTCATCAGAAATAGTTGCAGTTGTATCATTTTCATATTTGTCATTAAACGATACCGCCGCTTCCGTAGTAAATGACAATGCCGGATAAATTTCTTTTGCGACCGATGATAACGCAGGATTTTGACTGTCCGCGTCTGCGAACAAACATTCGCAAACACCAAAATGACCAAGAGAAATATAATCAATCAGTATTTCTGAAAATTGGGCCAGCTTCTTCCTTACCGCCTGATTCGCTGCTTTAGGTATTAGCTCGGCAATATGACAATATGAAGACCAAACCTCTTGCCTTTCATTTTGTAATTCAGCTATCAGTTGATAGGCCTGCTGTTTTTTTTCCGGGTTAGCTTGCACTGCAATCGACATGAGCACCTCCTATATTGAGTTAGTGACTTTAATTTATGTCGATTATCATGAAATCGCAACAATTAATTAAAAAATAAGGTAATTTTATAAATATTTCAGTTATTATTCCCAGCTACAACCGCTGCCATTTACTCAAACGGGCGCTGTCATCCGTATATTCCCAAACTTTATTACCGGCCGAAGTTGCGGTAATCGATGACGGCTCGACCGATGGCACAGAAGTCATGCTCCGTCAGGAATTTCCTCAGGTAAATTATTACTATCAGCGGAACCACGGAGTCAGCGCGGCACGCAATCTTGGCATACAACAAGCAACAGGCGACTGGCTGGCTTTTCTGGATTCCGATGACGAATGGCTACCTGAAAAGCTGTCAAAACAGAAGGCGGCACTGGCTATCAATCCTGAATACAAGATTTGCCATACCGAAGAAAATTGGGTGCGAAATGGAATTCAGGTCGACGTGCCTCAAAAATACGCGAAAACCGGCGGCTGGATATTTAACCATTGCTTGCCGCTCTGCGCGATGTCGCCGTCCACGATGTTGATTCATCGCACGGTATTCACCGACATTGGCCTGTTTGATGCCCAACTGCCAGCCTGCGAAGATTATGACCTGTGGCTCAGGATCACCGCCAATTACCCGGTTTTATTGGTCGAGCAACCGCAAATCAACAAACATGGCGGCCATGCAGACCAGCTATCCCACGCATTCTGGGGCATGGACCGGTTTCGGATCGAAGCCTTACAGAAAATTATCGATGCAGGGCAATTGTCCGACCAAAACCGGCAGGCGGCGGTCAATATGCTGTTAAAGAAGACGAATATTTACCTCAACGGCGTTATAAAACGCGGCAAAACCGATGAAGCCGACTATTACCGACAACTGATTAAACGTTATGCAGTAGACGCCGTTTAGATTATTTGATTTTAAAACTACAGTTGCAATCGCCTTTAGCCATACAACTTGACTGTTCAACTTCTTTGTCCAGCAATGAGGACATAAGCGCTAGGTCGAACTCGCAAATCTCATGATGTTTTTGTGCCAGATCGTGATAAATGCAATTATAAGCCTCCATCTTTGGGCTTTCCGTTTCGGGCTCTATATCCAACTTCACTTGAAAACCCAGATCGGTCATGACCATAGCCAGCTCATCAACGCGTTCGTTCAAATTTTTTCCTTCAAATTTGCTACGCAGTTTATCCGCCAGCTTACTACCCAGTTTTTGCATATAGGCTTTAAATCGATCAGGGCCTATTTCCTCCAATAAATCGCTAAGAATTAATTCTGAAAACCAGGCATATTGCTTTGGAAAATAATTATTGCCTTTGTCGGTTATCACATAAATAGTCACCGGACGCCCGGCCGTTTTATTGAGCGTGCTTTTCTTAATGTAACCATCCCGTTCCAGAACAACGAAGTGCTGCTGCACACCCGTTCTGGAAATATCCAGCGCTTTAGCCAGCTCATCAACACTCAAGCCATTCCTGCTTTCCAGCAAGCGCTCAAGTATCTGATGTTGGCGGGAACTTATCTTTTGAAGCATTAGCGGATTATCCTTTTGTCATGACTTTATCGTTGAACATATAGTAATAATAACTCATTATGACACATATAACTTGTAAAAGTTTTATATAGCAAAAAATCGTCTGTTGTTATAAACTTCTCTATGAGCAAGTTTGCTTAGATAAGAATAATGACACTACACAACACTGGAGACAATAATGAGCGATTCACAAGAAACAACTTCAAGCCAATCACTATATGAACAACTCGGCGGCGAAGCGGCTGTTAATGCCGCTGTAGATATTTTTTATCGTAAAGTATTGGCTGATTATCGCATTAACCGTTTTTTCGACAATTCCGACATGGAAAAGCAAATTGCCAAACAAAAAGCCTTTTTGACTATGGCATTCGGCGGGCCAAATAATTATAGCGGTACCGATATGCGCTCTGCACATGCGCGTCTTGTCAAAATGGGCTTGAATGCAAGTCATTTTGATGCCGTCATGGAACACCTTGGCGCAACATTAACCGAATTAAACGTACCGCAAGAACTGATCGCTCAAGCTGCCGCCATTGCAGAAAGCACACGTAACGATGTTTTAGGCAAATAACTGAAACTCCAGGTGGAGACCATGCGAAGCATAACTGTTGATGGATCAACATTTCCCTGTCAACCGAATGAGACTGTATTGCAAACCCTGTTAAGGGAAAACATACAGGTGCCTAATGGTTGCCGCCAAGGTCTTTGCCAAGCCTGCATGATACGCAGTCTTGATAACTCTCCACCTGTCTCGGCTCAAGTCGGCCTTAAAGATACCTTAAACTATTTTCTGGCTTGTATTTGTCATGCTCAGCAGGCTAGCTATGACCGTTGCCTTACCCAACCGGCAGGGCGCCTCAATTGAAGCCCTCGTTATCAAAAAACAGCTGTTAACGCCCGATATCGTACATTTGGTTTTGGAATATGAAACTCAGTTTTCGCCGCTCAGTTTTAATTTAAAACGCCCCGATGGCTTGGCCCGCAGCTATTCGATTGCAAATATCCAGCTACCCAAGAACACCCCGGAATTTCATATTCGCCGCTTGCCCCACGGTCAATTCAGCAGCTGGGTCTACGATGAATTGGAAATAGGCGCTCAATTAGCCATCTCTGAAGCGCAAGGTTCTTGTCATTATCTGCCGCAACGCGAAGAGCAGCCTTTAATGCCGACGCTTTGGCGCAAGAGCATTCGGGACCTATCCACTTTCTTCATTTTTCATCGCCTACTAAAACGATTGGCCGTTAAAACTGAAATCGATTCGTTGCCTGCATGTTGGAGACTAACGGATAACCGCCCGCCTCAAATGCAGTCTATTTCGTCATCGCTTTTTGTTGCTCGATAAGGGCCAATGAACGCAAGCTATCGAGCACCTGCCCTAATACAATGGAATCGCTGTCGCGCGGAAAAACCATATAAGCGGGTAATTTAAATTGCGGACTGCCAGGCACATGAAACAACTTTTTGGTCTGGATTAAAGGCTCTGCCATACGCATAGACAGAAAACATGAGCCGCCATTGCTGAGGATTAACTGAACACCCAACCAGCCGATATTGACCACCTGAGGTGGGCGTTCCAGGTCAGGGTAACTCATACTGTGCTGCGCGTAAAATGCCGCCCCCCAGTCTACATAAATGTAATCATCATTCGGCCAGGGTTTGTCCGGATCGGTGGTCAGCAGCACCAGCGTCTCATCAAATAAATGCTCAATCTGAAGGCCGGGATTATGTTGTGGCGTGTACATCAAACCCACATCCATCCTGCCTTCGATCAGCGCCCGCATTAAATCTTCTTCAAAGCCGATTTCGCTACGAATGGAAATATCCGGGACCTGCTCCCGCAGTGTGCCGACCCATTGAGGCAACAGTCCTTCCCATAAAGCGATGCGAGCCCCCACGGTGATACTGGCGCGAAAACGGCTGGGTAAGCCAATGTCATGTCGCGCCTGCTCCAATGTTAATAACAGGGATTTGGCATGACGCAAAAAGCGATGTCCTGGCGGCGTCAACGCGGCGCCGGAGCGATTGCGCACAAACAGGGTAACGCCCAGATAGGATTCCAGCCGCTGTATCCGGGTACTCACGGTCGATTGAGTGACATGCAGTCTATTGGCCGCTTCCAGAAAACTGCCATTGGCGACTACCCCCAAAAAAGTTCTGATCTGATCTATGTCCATGTCGTTAATATCGGATATATCGATACTAATGTCCAATAAATATCGTTTGTCTTATACGACAGGAAGTTTTTATATTAGCAGCATGAAGATGAATAAATTTCCAGCAGTCCTGCTTTAATCGCCCTGAAAAGCGATAAGGCAGAAAATGAATGCCGACGAATAATTCCACTTCTCTTAAGGAAGCACTGAACAAATCGATTCCACTCATGGTTCGACAAGCTTGTCACAAACAGAATCAACAACTTACCGTTCGTTCTGAGCCTGTCGAAGGATTTAATCAGCGCTTCCTTAATGCTTGTGCCCTTAACGCTGCCTAGAGGAAAAAATGATGCAAAACAATCTTACTGCCTGGCGGACTGAAAAGAGTAACGCGCTATATGAAAAATTGCTTCATGCACAGCAATCCTTGGCAACTATGAATCGCTGCGACGTATTACTTACACTACTTTTTATATTGAGTAGTTGCACCGCTGTACCGATCAAACCTTCGACCCACAAAATCGCTGAAATACACACGATGCTTGTGGTACCGGTGGAATCGCCACCTCTGGAGGTCATTCCTGATCTGATTGAAACCCGATTTCCCGTGTACAGTCAATATGAGTACCAATCCATGCCAGACTATCTGTTTCTGAAAGAAAATATCTACAAGAATCCCGGCGGAGTACTCATCGCCGGCTTGGTGAGTAAAGATGACATTGTGCCGATAGCCGATATTCCCCAAGCTCCGGCCTCAATGGAAAAAACCGCCGGCCTGGAACCGACAGTATCGTTTCGAGAGAGTTGGATGCCAACTTTCATATTGGCGGAGAAAGCGGTCTCGCAACTGAATGGCGAAAGAATCAGAGCAATGCTGAGCAAGTATTATTACCCTCTGCCGATTGCAAGCGGGGATCGTACCGCCAACCTCGGTAATTGGCGTAATGCCATAGAGCAATGGTACGACCAGAATAGGTCAACCGTTGATTATCGACAGCATGGATTGGAACATGTCGATGCGGTATTAGAAGTGGGTATCGATGCTTATAGAATTTTTAATGCACAAACATCATTGCAGGTGTTGATCAAACTGATCGATCCCAATACCCGGCAAGTCATCGGAAGAATCAGTGCGAGAACCTTCTCTGCTGAAAACTCGCCGGAAAGCCTGCTCAATGCTGAAGCCGAAAAATTCAAGCTGCTGGTGGCCGATATGGGCGCACAACTGGTCGCTGATGGGTTAAGTCGTCTTGGGCTGCCGCTTAAGGCATCCGGCCAATCAGCAGCTGCCAGGTTAACCCCATGACCACCGCCTACGCAAAACGCCTGCGCGGTTGGCGCTTTATCCTGTTTAATATCGTGCTCGGTCTGGGACACATAATAGTGCTGTTCAATGTCGGGGCCTATATTGCGTTGTTGCCTCATGTTGCCGGTGATCTGGGAGGCGTGTTCCCGAGTTTTGGTACCTGGGGTCAGACATACTTCATCATTGCCTTGGCGTTGGCCTTTCCTATCGCACGTTGGCTATCCGGCAGATATGGTGACTATCGTTTGTTTATCGCGGCGTTTGTCGTGTATGCCTTTGCTTCATATTTATGTGCGATCAGCCAAACCTTGTGGTTGTTTGTTCCGGCGCGCATTCTTCTCGGGTTTTCGGGTGGAATTACTCTCTATATCGGACAGTCCCTGTTATTGAAAGAGTATACCGACCGACTGAAACTATTAGGCCTGGGAATATGGGGGCTTATCACTCTGATGCCTTTTACGATCAGCTTTCCGATCGGCGGCCTGATAGCCGACGAACTTGGTTGGCGCTACCTGTTTTATCTGAATGTCCCCCTTGCCTTGGTCATCGCCGGGATTACAGGTTCATTGTTGGCCGGACGGGGCTTCGAGCGTAAATACATGCGTTTCGATGACATCGGTTTTGTTCTCCTCGCTTTGGTGCTCGGCAGCATACAGACCATGCTGAATCTGGGTAACGATTTTGACTGGCTTAATTCGCCATTCGTGTGCAGCATGCTGATCGTCCTCATCGTAGCGTTGCCCTGTTTGATTATTTGGGAATTCGATGAACGCCACCCGGCGTTCAACATACGGCTTTTCTCTCACCGTAATTTTACGATAGGAGTGATTTGTCTTTCCGCCGGATTTCTTTCAATTCAGGGACTACTTTCTGTATTCATTGTTCAGCTTCAAGTATTGCTAGGGTATTCTTCATTTTTGGCGGGCATGGCTTACCTCCCCATGATCCTGCTTGCGTTGCCGGTGACTTTAGCGATGCACAAGCTGCCAAAAAACCTCGACGCTCGGTTGCTGGTCAGCCTGAATCTGCTAGGTTTCGCCTTGACTTTTTATTGGATCGGCTTGTTCGATGATCCCGGCTCATTCGATCAAATTTTTTGGCCCATGTTGCTGCTCGGCTTTTTTCTGGGTTCGTTTTTCACGCCGCTGACCCGGCTGACTCTTCACGGACTATCTGGAAGCAACGAAATACGTGCGGCTGAAGAGACGGGGTTTCTGCGGGTTGTGGCTGGTGTATTCGGCATTACCTTACAAGGCGTCGTGCTGTTTCGGCGCACTCCTTTTCATCAGCTTCAATTGGCGGATCATTTCGGGGGACGAAAATTTGCTTCTATTGATTTGCTGCAAGGGTTTTCTTCGCGATTGGAGGCCTCCGGCCTTGATAAAGCCATGATCAATGGCAAACTCCTAACCCTCATCAAACAGCATGCAAGCATTCTGGCATTGAACGACGCCTTTCTGCTGGCAAGCCTCCTCTTCACCGGATTGGCCGGACTGGTGTGGCTGGCTTATCCGACCTATCAACCGCTTCATCCAACTCCGGTGAAAGAACTAGGGGATATTCGGGCGGAAGAGATTATGGTGGAACCATGATTCGTCAAATTACGCTGTATCGATTGTTCCTTTTTGGGTTCACTATCGGGTTTATGCTCTTGTTAACGTCCGGCTGCGCCTGGATACCTTCAGGAGAGAAATCGGCCGAGTTCATGGAATCCCCTCCCATGGAACATACGCTATCCGATACCGGTCACGATCCGTCGCTTATTGCTGCAGGGCATTGGCCGCCCGAACGCTGGTGGCGGGAATTCGGCAGCTCAGAGCTGAACGGCCTGATCGATGCCGCGCTGAAGAATAACATCGGCCTCAAGATGGCGGCGGCGCGATTGCGTCAAGCGCAAGCCCTGGTTCGCGTAGAAGGCGCAAGGCTGTTGCCGTTCCTGGATGCTGAAGCGGAGTTTGAGAATACGCGTATTTCAGAGAATGGCGTTTTTGCCGCGCTCAACCGCCAAGAGGCGGCGGGAGCGAATATCGTCTTCGGCAAAATTAATCCCTTCAACTTCCGCTACGAATTCGATTTCTGGGGGAAAAATCGCGCCGCAATGGAAGCGGCGCTGGGCGAAGCGGCAGCCGAGAAAGCGGAACTGGCCGAAGCTCTGCTTCAGTTGACTACCGCAATTGCGCGGTCTTATATCCATGGAATCGCACTACGGCAACAACTTGATCTGGCGCATGACATGGCTAAGTTGCGGCGCGACTTACTCAGCATGGACGAGACCCGGCTGCAGCTGGGTTTGGATTCCGCCGATCCGGTGAAACAGGCGACTATTGAATTAGAGCAGATAAATAAGCGCGAAGCCGGTATCCGGGATCAATTGGATATTCAGCGCAACCTGCTGGCCCGGTTGATAGGCAAAGGGCCCGACTCGACACAAAACCTGTTCGCAGACACCGCGATTAGCCCGGATAAAGTGCGCTTGCCTCTGCAACTTCCGCTGGAACTGCTCAGCCAGCGCCCTGATCTCGCTTCCGCCCTTCACCGAACCGAGGCGGCGGCGCAACGGGTCAAGGTCGCTAAAGCCAGCTTTTTGCCTACCATCGATCTGACTGCATTTGCCGGCGTGAACGCTCTCAGAATGACGAAGGGTGCAAGTTCTCTCGCCAATCTTCTGTTCTCAGGATCCAGCTTCTCTTACGGGATCGCGCCTGGTCTACGGCTCCCTTGGTTTGAAGGCGGACGTCTACGCGGGGAATTATCGGCGCAAAGAGCGGAATACGATGGCGCAGTGGAGCTTTACAATGAAACCTTGTTACGCGCCGTACAGGAGGTGGCCGATAGCCTGAGCCGTTGGCGGGAGACACATGCCATCCTCGAAGCACACGGCCGCTTGCTATCTGCGCAACATGAAAAGCTGAGTCTCGCTGAAGTGCGTTTTCGTAGCGGTTTGGATGATCGCCGGGCGATGTTGGCCCGCCGGCATACCGTGCTGGACCAGGAATATGCTTTGAAGAATTTGGAATCCGATCAACTGATTGCGATGGTCGATTTGATGGAAGCATTGGGCGGCGGGTACCTCAATGATCTCCAGCCTATCCAGCAGAAACACGAACAAAAACAGCTCAGTTGGTTGCCATGGTAAGTCATCGCAGCCTTTGGGCGAGTATAGATTCGAATCGAAATTAAAATCCGGTACTGCCAATATTAATAACTATGAAAACTCATTCCAAGATTATTCGTACCCGCCGCAAACGCTATCTATTGATAGTCTTGCTAGTAATGGTCATAAGTGCTTTAACGTTTGCTGTTTATTGGTGGCACTGCAGCCGTTTCCGGGTTGTAAGCCATAATGCATTCATTACCGGCAATCTTATTCCGGTGGAAGCGGATGCAACGGGTATCGTCACGCAGGTATTGGTCGAGGAAAGTCAGTATGTAAACAAGGGCGATCTGCTGGTGAGTCTCGATCAGCATCGCGCGCAGACCGCTTTAGGCCAGCGTAAAGGCGAGCTGGGGCAGGCCGTGCGCGAGATCGGCGCTGTTTTTTCTACGCACCGGCAAATATGCCAAAAACTCATTGCCAGCTCGGCTCGGCTTGCCCGTGTGCGCCATGATGTGATTCGGTTTCGGCAAGCACTTCCAACCGGTTCAGTATCCGAGCAGGTCATGCAAAACGCCGAAGATCAGGCGCTGACCCTCGAAGCCGAGATGCGAGAGGCCGAGGCGGAACTCAAATCCATAGAAGCGAAAGTAGGAGGAACCAGTAAGATTTTGCATCCGGACGTCGAGGCGGCTAAGTATAAATTCATTGCCGCCTATCTTGAATATTCGCGGCAGCAAATCCATGCGCCCGTCTCCGGCTATGTGTCCATGCGCAAGGCTCAGGTCGGCAACCGGGTTCAACCGGGTGATCAGCTCATGACCCTTGTTCCTTTGGAGCATCTGTGGGTAGAGGCGAACTTGCGGGAGACAGAGATAGGGCGGATACGGCCCGGCCAGCCGGCAGAGATTAGTGTCGATCTCTACGGGAACAGCTACATCTATCATGGAACGGTAGAAGGGCTGATACCCGGTACCGGCAGTGTCTTCGCGTTATTGCCCCCGGATAACGCAGTCGGAAATTTTATTCATATCGTAGAACGTATTCCCGTACGTATCGCATTACGGAAAGATGAAATACTGAAAAACCCCATTCGCCCGGGACTCTCCACCGTGACCTCAATCGACGTCAAGGAATCGGGGCAGCTCCTGAGTGCTTCACTGGCGGCAGTGACTACACCGGAGTATCAGACAGATATCTTTACCGATGAAATCACCGATGCGGAAGCCACGGCGCAATCGATTATTATGGATAATTTGAGTCAAAAAGACGATCCATTAGAACCGAATTGCAGATATCCCGAATCGGTAACCACTAACCGCTCTAATATTTCTCGGTGATGTTGCTTTTATTATTGTGTTACCAATGCTTTATTTAATGGATAATTACGTTCGAAATTGGAACGCCTGATAACTCACCGTTTCGACTTTTATGCCGCGCGGCCTTGCCGCTTTTTGCCACCTATCATTAATAAAATGCTGCTGACCCTCTGAATGACGCGACAAAAGCCGCCCCAAATTTTTATCTACGCCGCGCTACCCTGCGAGGCCAAGCCGCTGATCGAGCATTTCAAATTAAAGAAAAATACGACAGTTCAACCGTTTGCGGTTTATTTCAGTCAGGACATTTGCCTGACGGTAACCGGCTTGGGAAAAAGCGCAATGGCTGCCGGATTGGCTTATACCCAGGCTTTGTTTGCTTCAGTTGAACATCCGGTGCTGGTTAATATCGGTATCGCCGGGCATATTGACCATGCCTTAGGCCGCCTGTTTTTAATCGACAAAATCACCGATGTCGATAGCCGGAAAAGCTACTACCCGCCGCTGGTTTTCACACCACCTTGCCCAACCGCATGCATTCAAACGGTATCAAGGCCGCAGCTTGGTTACGACTCGCAACATCTTTGCGATATGGAAGCGTCGGCATTTTATGAAACCGCGGTACGGTTTTCGTCCGGCGAATTGATCCACTGCCTCAAAGTTATTTCAGATAATGAAGCATCGCCTGCGGAAAACATCCAACCCAAGCAGGTTGCTGCATTAATAGGCGCCCATGTCTCAACGATTGAAACCTTACTGGCTGAATTAAGCCGTCTGGCGAAGATAATAACTGTGCCTGAACCCAAGTTATTCGAACAGCTGACGCAGCGCTATCATTTTACGGTCAGCGAACAGGGACAGCTAAAAAATCAGCTGTCCCGCTGGGTGACATTAACCGACAACCAAGCCCTTGAGTTTGATGAAACCCGGTTTCGCAAAGGCAAAGATCTCTTGTTTTGGCTGGATCAACAAATCAGTAAAGTTGAATTTTGTTTGTAACGTTTTTTCAATCTACTATAAAAAGAAAAATGCGTTCTTGGTGACCGCGACTATCCCGATATAAATAAAGCAGGCAATAGCGCCTGCAAATGCTTTCCAACGCAAGTCGCCCTGACTCTTGATAGCAACAATACCCAGACCGATATATCCCAATAAAGCTATTAGTTTAGCGACAATCCAGCCGTACTCGCCCGACAGCCATGAGCCTTGAAAAACCAGCGTAAAGCCGGTAATCAGCAATAAACTGTTGATGATATGCGGCCCGATTTTAATCCATTTCTGCTCCAGCATTTCCGGGCGTTTTTCCGCCAGATAAACCCTGCCGACAAAACTGGAGATGGATAATAAAATAAAGATCATGTGAAAAGACTTAATCATGCTGTACTCCTGAGGTTAAAAATATTTTCATTACTCGATAAATAAGTCTGTTGCCGATGTTGCAGCAATATACGTCGAAAAGTCAGCGGATCTTTTTGCTGGGTTAGTTCGCCGGGCCTCGGATAACACTGATGTTCCAGGCGCGATAGCCAAAAACGCAACGCCGCCGCCCTGAGCATAATCGACCAATGTCTTTTTTCCAGCGCTTCCAATGGCCTCAGACTTTCATAAACCGCTAACAACGCAGTGAGCTTTTCGGCATTAACGATGCCGTTATCGCAGCACCAATCATTAGCCGCTATCGCAACATCAAGCAGCAACGTATCGGTGCAGGCGCTGTAAAAATCCAATAGCCCGCTGAGCCGGTCATCGACAAACAATACATTATCTTTGAACAGATCGGCGTGAATGACGCCTAGCGGCAGATTAACCGGACTGTTTTCAGACTGAAAAACCAACTCATCATTAATCAGCTCACGATCTGTGACCGACAAATGAGCGCCTATTTTATTCGACACCATTTCGCACCAGTTTAAATCATTACTATTTTTTACCGGAAAAACATAATCCTGCGTGCAACGATGCAAACTTGCCAGCTGCAAGCCGATTTCCTGACAATGTAAAATCGAGGGCGATGCCGTTGCTATGCCCGGCAAACGTCTGAATACCGCAGCCGGTTTGCCGTTAAGCTGACGCAACGCATTCGCCTGCCGGTCGTTTTGAGGACAGGGACAAGGCAGATTGTTTTTGCCCAGATGCGACAATAGCTTTACAAAATGCGGCAAATCATCGGCAGCCAACGACTCAAACAGAGTCAGAACGAAACCGCCCTGCGTGGTGGTGACCGAATAATTGGTATTGTCTATGCCGTCCGTTATACCCTCAAAAGCGATAACTTCACCGAGGGTATAAGCGCTAAAGAATTGATCGAGTTGCGGGCGTGTTATGCGAGTAAATACCGACACTGATTTAAGCGCTTACCATTCCAGCAACTTCCACATATTAATGTCAGAGCCATTATCCAAATCGTTGCGGCGTACATCCATTTTGCCGTCGCCATTGGTATCGAGAAAATAATAAGGCGGGCCGACAGCGGGCACGACTTTTATCATATAAAGCCTGCCGCCGCGCCGGTATTCCTGGATCGTGTCTTTACCTTTACGAATAATGGTAATATCCGGCTCCATGGTTTCACCGTTTTGCACCGGCAAAGGCGGTTCAGGAACCTCCGGCACAGCCTCAAGCCTCGGCGGTTGCTCATCGACAGCATAAGCCGGAAAGGCAAGCAAACTCAGTAAGATAAAACGTCGCATAAAGAGACTCTTATTAAAAATAAAAACTGCAGCTATCTTATTACAGTTTTTGCCTGCTTGCTTAACTAAAATAACCCAGTCATTGATGCTGACAATGTTGGTTTTCGTTTTATCCCTACCGGGCAGCTTTATATTCGCTATGAGCCGGATTGACACGCTCGCTCCTGTCTCGGTCAAGCTAACTTTTCGCGCGACTATGGTTTGGAATTGTTTTTAGCATGCGGGCATGGGCTATAAACCAAGTTGCTATAACTCATAATTGAACATATTATGAGTTATAGACTAATGGCGTATAACTCATGATCTGGAACTGGCAACAACCTGACTGGCCTTATTTTAGCTACGACAAATCCCTGCTTGATGAAAGCGAGAAACAATTTCTGCTGGGTTCTGGTCTTGTGTTCGGCGCATTCAAACACCTTAATGAAGGGGACAAGCAGCAATTAACAGTCGAGCTCATCAGCAACGAGGCGTTAAAAACATCGGAGATTGAAGGCGAATATCTTGATCGCGATAGCCTTCAGTCATCTATTCGCCGTCAATTCGGCCTGATCACTGACAACCGCAAAATTCCTCCTGCCGAACAAGGCATCGCGGAAATGATGGTTGATGTGTATCGGGATTTTGAGTCTCCGCTCTCCCACACCATGCTGTTCGAATGGCACAAAATGCTGACTAACGGTCGCCGCGACCTAGCTGACATAGGTCAATACCGTACACATGCCGAACCGATGCAAATCGTATCCGGCGCTATCTATGCCCCAAAAGTACATTTTGAAGCCCCGCCGTCAGCGCAAATGATGCCGGAAATGGAGCGTTTCATCGACTGGTTTAACGCCACCGCATCGAATGGAAAAACGCCACTACCGGCTTTATTACGCGCTGCTATTGCCCATCTTTATTTTGTCAGCATCCACCCATTCGAAGACGGCAACGGCCGAATCGGACGGGCGCTTGCCGAAAAAGCGCTCTCTCAATGTTTGGGTCAGCCAACGCTGATTGCCATCTCCTACACAATCGAACGCGACAAAAAAACCTATTACAGCGCCCTTGAACAGGCAAACAAGCAGACTGAAATAACTGCGTGGCGGCTCTATTTTGCAGACACGGTGATAAACGCCCAAAGTTATACCTCAACCTGGATTGATTTCTTGATTAAGAAAGCCAAGCTCTATGACCGGCTGCGTGGGCAAATCAATCCGCGCCAGGAAAAGGTTTTGACCAGAATGTTTCGAGAAGGCCCGGATGGCTTCATAGGCGGATTGAGCGCGGAGAAATACATCGGCATTACCGGCGCGCCCAGAGTCACCGTTACCCGCGATTTGCAGGATTTAGTGGGTAAAGGGGCTTTACTTCGGCACGGTGAGCGTAAGCACACGCGGTACTTTCTCAACCTTGAATGATCTTAAAAAAGAGTATGCATTGCAAGCGCAATATAAGGAAAGGAGATATGTTAAATATGTGGAGATGGAACTAACGCCACAAGAAAACCATTTTTCCTGTATCTGGCGACTGCTAAGTAAACGATCCTGATTCTGCCTCACTCACCGGTTCCGTATGAAGCTATCTATCAAATCCGCTACTAAAAGATATTAATTTTAGCCGTTAGTTATTTGCATCAAAAGCCAGTATACTAAAAACCGGTTAAAGCTTTGATTAAGCATGCAATCTTGTAGTCAGGCATGCTATTTACTCAATATTCAAGTTTTTATAGTTTGGCTTTTAAAAACACAGATAGACAGAGCCTTGCCGCCAGCGTATAGGCGATAAACAACTGAACCCGTCATTCTAATTCTCGATTTAACTGACTTTCAGTAAATCAAGAATTAAAAACTTGAAGGTCAAGTATTTATACTCGACATTTCCATGCTCCAACATGACGATGGTTTTTGATTTTGTCTACCACCGCATCATCAAACGTACTAAATACCAGACATCGGAAATCTGTTGCCCGATTGTGCTGGTTTTCAGATTGATCGGAGGATCATATGGTTAGCTCGAAAGAAGTAGTTGAGAAAAATAAAGAAAAATATAAGCCTATTTTTATTGCCGATATTCTCCAGAACCCGATTTCATTAACTTGGTTGGAGAAGAAGATACTTGGAACAACGGTATTTAATAGGCTTCATGGTGTTAAGCAAAATTCAACTGCATATTTAACCTTCCCTGCGTTAAATCATGTCCGCTTTAGTCACTCTCTCGGTGCCGCTGCGATTGCTAGTAAGTTGTTCTCCTTCGGTATTCAGAATGCCACTAGGCAAGATAGAGATAATTTCCTAAAAGACTTAACAGCTTGTTTAAAAAAGCGATATGTTCCAGCAAATAATTTTGGATGCTTAACCAACAAGCCGCAAGTTAACTTCCAGAGCGTAACTGAGTCATATATCCATCTCAATGGGTTACCTTGGATCACTGCGCATGGAGAAAACGTAATAAACATTCAAGATAAGGATGAGGGGGCAGCATTCTTAATTTCAATGCAGGCAGTAAGAATTGCAGCATTGGTCCATGATCTAGGACACCCTCCGTTCTCTCATGTAACAGAGCATGCGCTCAATGAGGTCTTACTAAAACTTAATGAGAAAAAAAAACAAGGCCCCGTCAGCGCTGTTGAAGAGGAGTTTATTTCAGCCATTGGAAATCGCCCCAACAATTTACCCAAAGACCTCCCACCTCATGAGTTTTTGACGTTAAATTTGTTCGACTCTCTCCAAAAACAGATTCTTGACGAGATCAACGATCAAAATAGGGATCCTGATATTTTGACTACCGTATGGTTTTCTTTGACGCTCGCGAAGTTAATTTTGTCCAACGGAGATAATGCGTCCACGCCAGAAGAAAAGAATCTTTTAAAAAGTTTGCACGATTTAGTTGCAAGCGATTTAGATGCAGATAGACTCGACTACATTCAGCGTGATTCCTTACTTTCGGGTATTAGAAACGACAATTTAGGATTGCAGCGGCTCATATACCTTTACCAATTAAAATATGTCGATTCAAAGCAAACGCAAGAAACAGTGTCGACATCAAATGTCCCGATGTTTTTGCCAAGTGTTCGGGCCTTGCGAAATTTAGAAGAATTCTTTCAGGCGAGGTATACGCTTTATCGGAATGTCATTTTCCACCATCATGTGGTGAAAACTGACGCATTTTTACAGGGTGCTGTAGAGGAACTGATTACTGAATATCTGAGCAAACACGAGAACCACTCTACAACCTCTAATGATCGCAAGCCAGAAGAAATCTCTTGGTTATGGGAAATTTTTAGGGACCAGAGCTTTAGTGGACGAAATTTTTTAAATCAAGTCTATCTCGGATGGGATGATCATTGGCTTATAACTTTATTGCGGCATAGATATATTGAATTGTCGAGCGGAGACAAGAACTCTCCAAGCTACAAAAAGCTTGAGGAACTTATAGCTAGCAAGCGGAATTATTTTTCATTGGTGAAAAGAGTTGAGGATTTTGCAGAAATTGAACGTTCTATTGTAAATTTCATCCGGCAGAATCATAATGTTATAGAAGAATTAAGTAACTCCAGTGATAACCCAAATATGCCAGAGAATGTTAGTCCAGCAATAAAATGGTTACTAGTAGTCAGTCATGATGAAGTACAAGGATAAAGCCGAGCCAGCTTCCGTCGTGCCTCTTGGGTGGTAAAGCGCCAATTGACGGGGGTAGCCTTCACATTACGCTCGCGGACATTAGCTTCAACTTCACGGCGTAGACGTTCTTTGTCCGGTATCCGCGGCGACAGGCACGTGTTCGACAAGACGGCCAATTCGATTTCGGCGATGTTCA
>Ga0208403_100130_pt1 | contig 34003 bp, 32 predicted proteins | sample LakWasM122_LOW14_2_FD_183934 | JGI IMG/M metagenome (GOLD analysis project Ga0208403, IMG submission 183934) | Freshwater sediment methanotrophic microbial communities from Lake Washington under simulated oxygen tension - Sediment Metagenome... | ecosystem: Environmental > Aquatic > Freshwater >...
AACGCGCTAAACGTGCTGCGTATCTGGTCAACTAAGTTCAAGTCCATTTGTTTTGTGCTGATGAGGCTTTGTTCTGGAGCGTTGATAAAATCTTTATTCTAGCAGGGTTTTAAATTGGGAATTGCTGGGGTAAATCCCAAGAAGTTGAATGTCGGCGGGCGTTTGACTCCATCTTGTCGGCACTCTTTTGCGGCTCTGTTGCCAAAACGTAGCAAGGCAGTTTTGCTGGGTTCAACTTCCAGCCCGAACTTTGCCAGGCGTTCCGTCATCTCAACCATAAATCGTCTTGCATCGCTTTCATGCGTAAAACAGGCGACATAATCATCCGCATACCGAACAAGTCGCGCTCTGCCATTACAGTTTCCGGCAAATTTCTTTTCAAACCAAACATCCAATACATAATGGAGATAAACATTGGCTAAAATGGGTGAAACCAATCCGCCCTGCGGCGTCCCAGTGTCACTATTCGTTAACGCAGCATCTTCCATTACTCCCGCTTTCAGAAAGCGTTTGATGATTCGCAGGAATATCGGGTCTTCGATCCGATATTCCAGAAAACCCATCAACCAGTCGTGGTTGACGTTATCAAAGAAGCCCTTGATGTCCGCTTCGACGACCCATTGGGTATTTTCGTTGGTGATGATTTCTCCGAGCTTTGCCAGTGCTTGATGCGCATTACGCTGTGGGCGGAATCCGTAGGAACAGTCCCGAAATTCCGGTTCCCATATCGCTTGCAGTATCCTGGACAGTTGCTGTTGCACTATCCGGTCTTCAAAGCACGGTATGCCTAATGGCCTGGACTTACCGTTGCTTTTTGGAATGTAGACCCGGCGCGCTGGTTTCGGCTGATAGCTTAGACGACGCAAATTGGCGGATAGGGCTTTAATTCGCTCCACCACGCCTTCGGCATAGTCTGATTTGCTTATTTTGTCGATTCCGCACGCTTTATTGCCCGGTTGTTTGTCAAAGCATTCCATCAGTTCTAATGGATTGCTTAGCATTCCCAGCAGTGCGTTGTATCGCGATTGCGGTTGCAACCGCGCCCATTGTGTGAAACGTTCAAGTGTTGTTGTCATGCACAGAGTCCGCTCGGTGTCGGGGCATGTTTCCCTTGACCGTTATCTTAAACCGACTCCCCTTCGCTCCCGCAGCATTACCCGCATTCATCGCTACTATAGGAGTCTCCGACTTCCTACTCTCACCGCTTCCGTCCTTGCTGTTTAGGCTTGTCGGGAAGTGCGCTAAAAAAAAATTAAAAAATTAGCGCCAAGGGTAGGATCTCCTGGGTTACCGCATATTCGCATTTTCAAACTCGAAGCGGCCTACGATCCCGGGTGGATACCACTGGCTTGCCATTACGTCAGTGGTATTGTTGCTTGCTGGCGTCTTGATACCATCAGCCCTTTCCAACGCGGTCATTTCGGGACTCTACACCTTCACGGTCAGCTTTATCCGTTACCATTGCTCCTCGCCTGTTTTCGTACCTACGCATCAAGTAATTTGTTACCATCTTACCTGCAAGGCTCGATACTCGGCCTGTGGCTAGCAGTTACCGAAGCGGGATTTTCACCCGCTAGAATTTGCAGCATTGCCCAGCCGCAACAAAGACCTGACCCCTGGCTCCTTTTATTACCCGGTTTTTTCTTTGGTTATAGTAGAGGATGTCCACGAAGATAAAGTGTATCTGGAGAAAGATCAATTTCATCGTTCCACACAACGGTTCCATATGCGGCGTGGGCTTTCATGAAAAGATTTTGCTCCGTCAATGCCGAAAACGCCGGATAGGAAAGTAATGGCTTCATATCAAACAAGCGGCGTTCCCCATTTTCAAAAACCGCCTCCAGGCAATAATCGGATAGCGCTTTGACTTGTACCACGTCAGGAGTCATAGACAATTCCTCAGCGTAAAGGATCGATTTTGAATGGGGTCTCACCATTCGAGGCAAGAAACCAATCAGCCATCAAATCATCCTGGTGTAATTCTATCCAGGCCTGGACAAACTTCATTTGTCGTATTGGTAGATTCCCTTCGAGCACATCACCACTCGGGATAGCAATGGACGCTTTGAATTCATTATAACGGACATGAATATGTGGCAAATGGTGCTTGTCAGAATCAAGAACGTACATTGATACAAGAATACCGTAAAACATGCTGATAGTTGGCATGATAACCTCCTGCAAATAAGATGGGCAATTATAGCTCGAATCAGTGAGTCGCATAACTCAGACATCGCAGAAACGTTAAAAAGTGGCGCAATGCGCCCCCTACATGGCTATTGCATCAATCCGAAACGGCCAACGTTGGCGACATTCGCGAATCGCAGTGCGCAGGAAAACGCGAGAGGTATCCGTACAAAGAATCGGTGCGCGTCGCTCCGTTACCACAGTGAAGAAGAAAGAACCGCCGGGAACATAAGCGCGCCGAAAGTGGGACATAAGCAGAACACAGAAAAGCATCAAGATTGTAGGGTACGCTGCGCGTACCGCATAGTGGACGAGATTGATTTTAACACGGCATAGATTTTTTAGATCATGATATGATGCGTTAGGCTTTAAGGTACGCGCAGCGTACCCTACATGGCTGGAATGGTTTGAACGACTGTTACCCCTCATCGAAGAAAAACTTGCAGCGGGTGAATTGTTGGTTGAGCTCACGTAAACAGGAGAGCTGTTATTACAGAAGCAGCCTTGCTCTGGAACAGGGTTAGACAGATCGACTGGAATAATTGGGGCTGAGCAAAGTCAATCTAAGTTTACCGATAGCCGGACGGGGCATGTTGCCCCGTCCGAAACGTTTTGTATTGGTTAAAACTCAAGCATCGCAAAAACGTTAGGGACGGGGTTACAAACCCCGTCCCGCGTAGGACTAATTTACGCTACAAGAAGCGGCAGTTGCCATAAGTAACAAATTTGTTACAATCCTCCCATGAACTATACCATCACCTATTACAATGAGCGGGTTAAGCAACAAGTGATGGCTCTACCGGCCGGAATCCTGGCGGATTACATTCACTTGACCGATTTAATGCAAAATCACGGGGCAAATTTGCACATGCCGCATTCCCGCACAATGGGCGGCGGTTTATTCGAGCTGCGCCCCAAAGGCAAAGAAGGCATCGGCCGCGTGTTTTATTGCACACAAATTGGACAGGCGATTGTTATTTTGCATAGCCTGGTCAAGAAAACCAACATCACGCCGGCTGCCGATTTACAGCTTGCCAGAAAACGACTAAAAGAGGTTAACCATGGCTAACGATACTTACCAACCCGTTCCACACGATGCCGCATTTCGCGAACAATTATTAAGTAATCCGGCGGTAAAAGCGGATTATGACGCCAACATCACAACATACGCCATACTCGACGAAATACTCAGCGCCAGACGCGAAGCCGGATTAACCCAAGCGCAAGTCGCTGAACGCATGGGCACCAAAGCCTCGGCGGTGGCGCGCCTGGAAAGCGCCTTAGTCTCAGGCAAACATTCGCCGTCTATCGACACCTTGCGCAAATACGCTGCTGCTGTAGGCAAAAAACTGGAAGTGCATTTGGTGTAAATCAAATCAGATCGGATAGCTGCTGGATTGCAAACCCCGCTCCGCCGGGAAGATATTGCGACACAGATGATATGCTATAAAACAAAAAAATCAACGACACTGACCCCATTGATTTTGGTAGTCTATTCATATTGCTTCCTCAATGGTAATCGCAAATTTCTACACGTTCCGCATGACCATCGTTCCAGATAAAACACACCCGCCACTGGTCGTTGATAAGGCCCTTGCTTTTTACTTTTGTTGCCGGATAATCGCATAGAAATACCAAAACGATTGACGGCGGCTCACAGCAGCGGGTAGCATGAAAACTCTTCTAAAAAATCAATAACCTGTAACCGTGCATAGTCAACGCTTCAATAAAATTATTCACTTAACAGAACATGCCCAAAAACGCATGATTGAACGTGATATTTCAATCGATTTGCTAATCGACCTCATCGAAACAGGACAGTTAAGCTATAAAGACGACAAACATGCGTGGATTGCAAAGTTCTATCAACATCGAACCGACAACTTGCTTTGTGCCGCAGTAGTCATAGATCAAACGGTTATTGTTAAAACAGTGATGTATCACTTTAGCTTCGAGAATGAATTATGAAAACAATTTACTACCCGGAAGACGACATATTGGAACTGCATTTCAGCGACAATCCTATCGTTAGAGAAACAACCCAAGATTGGAATGTGGTTTTGTCTTACGATGCTAATAATCACCTTGTGCAGATGGTGATATTAGAAGCCAGCGTTTCCGGTCTTCTGCCTTTGCAGGAACAGAAAGCCGCTTAGGTTATAGTCGGGTTACGCTATGCTAACCCGACATGACTTTCTTTTGAGCATGCACAATGAAAGACCTGACCCTCGACTTCTTATCGCAACGGCATTGGCTTATGAAGGCACGTTAATATCGGCAGACGGCAAATTTCCGCTTTATGCAGAATTGACGGATCGATTGTTGACTTAAATCCGTATTCTGTCCTACAGCCTTACCCGGCTTGAAAGGTCATGCACAATGCAAGACTTGACCCCGTTGCTCTGCGTGAACAGGAGGGCTGTTATTACAGAGGCAGTCTTGCTCTGGAACAGGGTTAGACAGATCGACTGGAATAATTGGGGCTGAGCAAAGTCAATCTCAATCTAAGTTTACTCTGACCCCAGTTATTAAGCAGCAAGTGATGGCGCTACCGGCGGGAATCTTAGCGGATTACATTCACTTGACCGATTTAATGCAAAATCACGGAGCAAACTTGCACATGCCGCATTCCCGCGCAATGGGCGGCGGTTTATTCGAGCTACGCCCCAAAGGCAAAGAAGGCATTGGTCGCGTGTTTTATTGCACACAAATTGGACAGGCGATTGTTATTTTGCACAGCCTAGTCAAGAAAACCAACACCACGCCGGCTGCCGATTTACAGCTTGCCAAAAAACGACTAAAAGAGGTTAACCATGGCTAACGATACTTACCAACCCGTTCCACACGATGCCGCATTTCGCGAACACTTATTAAGTAATCCGGCGGTAAAAGCGGAGTATGACGCCAACATCACAACATACGCCATACTCGACGAAATACTCAGCGCCAGACGCGAAGCCGGATTAACCCAAGCGCAAGTCGCTGAACGCATGGGCACAAAAGCCTCGGCGGTAGCGCGCCTGGAAAGCGCCTTGGTCTCAGGCAAACATTCACCGTCTATCGACACCTTGCGCAAATACGCCGCTGCTGTGGGTAAAAGATTGGAAGTGCATTTGGTTTAAATCGAATCAGGCCGGATAACTGCCGGATTGCAATACAGATGACGGGATGGAAAACAACAGCACTGCTTTCTATTGATTCACACGAACACAAAAGTATCTCTTATTGAGCATGATCTGGTTTTTTATTTTTGAAAAATGCACAATGAAAGACCTGATCCCAATTGCTCATTTATTTAATACACTCAACCTCAAGGAAATTGGCATGTTATTGCGAAAATTATTCAAAAGCCTATCTGTCATTGTTCTATTAGCTCTATGCACTACGGTTTTTATGTTCTATGGGGAAAAATGGCGTGACCAAGCCACCGCTTTTATAGCTGGTATCTATGAATGGAGTGAACAGGGCGTTACCGATAAACTTCCTGAATTAAGAGTTGGATACATACCAATTGCGGATGCTGCCCAACTCTATGTTGCTCAAGATTTGGATTTGTTTCGTAAACAGGGGATAACGGTGAAACCAATAGCTTTTGCTGGCGGAGCTAAAATAATCCAAGCACTATCAGCAGGTGAGTTAGATGTTGGCTTTACAGGTACAGTACCATTGGTTCAAGCGAATTCACGCGGCTTACAAATAAGAGCAATTACTGGTGGCTCTGTTCAAAGTGTAAAAAATCCTTACCAAGCATTAGTAGTTCCAGAAAATTCCAACATTACAACTCCAAAACAATTATCTGGTACTACTATTGGTGTAAACGTTTTTAAAAGTATCGATCACAGTTTTACTCTAGCATGGCTTGAGAAAAATGGTGTAGAGACAAAGTCAATTAAATTTGTAGAAATTCCATTCCCGCAAATGGAAGCTGCGCTTAGTTCTGGGCAAATTCAAGCAAGCTCAATGATTGAGCCATTTATAACTCTTGCTAAAGAAAGACATGGTGTTAGAGTTTTGAATTATTATGTTGTGGACGTGAAGCCTGAGTTTGAAATGACAACGTATGTTGTGACCTTAGACAAGGTAAATGAACATCATAAAGAATTTAAAGCCTTTCAATTAGCAATAGGTGAAGCGACAATCTTAATTAATAGTGATAAAGCGAATCTAGTAAATGCTATTGCTAAAAATACAAAACTAGATGAAAAAACGGTAAGTAAAATGACGATTCCAAGTTTTGGCAATAAGATAACAGTGAATAATATTGAGTTTGTATCGAATATGTTGCTCAAGTTAGGCTTTATTGAAAAAACTCCTAATCTTAAAGAACTAATTTTGGATTTGAATTAGATATTTATGAGTAGCATATTACTTCAGCTTAATGATATATACCATGATTTTGGCGGTACTAATATCGCCGTCAATAATCTCCAGTTATCAGTAAACGAAGGTGAAATCATTGCATTAGTTGGGTCTTCTGGATGTGGCAAAACGACACTACTAAAAATAATCTGTGGTCTTATCACGCCTGATCGAGGCATAGTCCTGTATCGAGAGAAACCCGTAACAGATATTTTGCCGTCCGCAGCATTTGTTTTTCAGGACTATTCTAGTTCACTCATGCCTTGGAGAAATGTATGGTCTAATGTTCAGTTAGGACTGGAAAATCCTAATTATGCTCATTTAGACCAAGAACAGATTGTTACTGATATGTTGAAATTAATGCACCTCCAGAACGAAAAATATATGATGCCTTATGAACTTTCTGGGGGTATGAAGCAGCGCGTAGCTATCGCGCGTTCACTTGCTATTAGCCCAGATATATTGCTCATGGATGAACCTTTTGGTTCATTGGACGAAATATCCAGAGCAAGACTGCAAGATGAAGTATTAGCTATACATAGCAATTCACAACCTAAAAGAACGATTATTACTGTAACTCATGATATTGATGAGGCAGTCTATATGAGTCACCGTATTGTGGTACTGTCACCACGAACTTCAAATATCGTTAAAATAATAGACAATAATCTTGATTGGCCGCGAGATCAAATAACTACTCGCCTTACGCAACGATTTTCAACTCTTCGAACTGAAATATACAAAATCATGAGTCAAGAGGTAGTGGTATGAAATACTCTTACTCTGGATTAATAACAGTGTTTGTTTTTTGCCTAATATGGCAATTATTATCCTATTCTAGTTTCGTAAAACCAAATATTTACTTTCCTCCTATTAGTACAGTTTTGATAATAACAGTTAAATCTATTTTGTCAGGTGAATTGCTTTTTCACATAGCTATTACTTTATATCGGGCAATAATTGGATTAGTTATTGCCCTATTTCTGGCAATTCCGCTTGGAATTCTAATGGGATATTATAAGAAAGTGCATGATGCTGGAAAAATCATGATTGAGTTACTTCGTCCATTACCCCCCATTGCCATGATTCCTGTCGGAATTCTGTTTTTAGGGCTGTATGACCAGATGAAAATTTCAATTATTGCCTTTGGTTGTTTCTGGCCTATTTTGGTGAATACCATCGCTGGAGTACAGCAAATAAGTCAGGACATGCTGGATGTAGCCAAAGTATTTCGCTTAAGCAGGAAGAAAATTTTATATGAAGTTGTGTTTAGAAGTGCCTTGCCATATATTCTCGCGGGAATACGCGTTGCTTTATCGATAGCACTTATTGTCAGTGTAGCGGCTGATATGTTGGTTGGCTCTGATGGCATTGGTTTTTTTATTGTTGATGCTGAAAGAAGTTTTAAATTTGCTGATATGTATGCGGGGTTAGTTTCTCTTGCCATTGTAGGTCATTTACTAAACTATGGGCTGGAGTATGTCTATAAAAAAACAAACCTATATTATGGTGGGATGAGTACATGAGCGACGAAAATACGCTAAAAAAAACCTATACCAAAGCTATTCAACCGCTTATCAATCCGAGTGGTGGTTGGAAAGAAACATGTGTATTGGGATTTATAACGCTTGTACAAATGCTGCTTGGTGCGTTGCTTGTAGGTGGACTTATAATTCAAAAAAATACTGAGACAAACCTTATTATAGTGGGAGCTATTATTTCAGTGTTATTGATGTTTTTATTATTATTGCGAAGATTATCTATATCTAGCATTAAATTAAATTCAGAAGAAAAGTGGCACTATAATATTTTAATTATTATTTTTATATTATTAGGCACCATATTCATAGGTGGGCTTTTTGGTACTAGCACAAAGCCTGAAATGGTTGGTGCATTTTTACTTGTACTTCTTTTATTTTCATTGACTTTTACTTTTTTTATATATTACTTTCGAGAAATAGTTGAGCATCCTATAGTGAAAGCATTGAGAAGCTATACAGAAGAAACAATAACTCAGCTCTCAAATCGCACAACCGAAATTAAAGAAACAGATAATAGCTTACATAATCTTGCAAATAATATATTGGCTCAGTCACATAAAAATCTTGCCGATGCCAAAAAATTAATGCTACCAAAAGCACTTACTGATCAAAAAATTTTAATATTAGGTGAAGACGAGAAAGGTAAAGAAATGATGGATGTAGTTTTTGAGGATTATTTAACTCCAGAACAATCTCATACACTTACTATAGATTTTATGGGAACTGCCTATGGCGCATTTAGTTTTGATAATAGCTTAGACTATGGCTTTTTAGGAGGTTTGAAAAAGCATATTCGAAATTGCAAAAGAAATGAGCTTGACTATCCATTCAGTAATATCAGATTTGTTTGCGGAAAAAGTCCATTATATTCCTTATCAGCAAAATACTTATGTTTATCAATTTTAGATGAAATTAAGCAAAAGAACAGGAAAATAGACAATATACAAATTACTTACCCCCATGAAGACATTATACCAGCGACACTTATAATTAGTAGTTTAATGGTTGGTGAAAGAGCTTTGATTTCCCCTTCAATAGGATCAAAAGACAAGGAGTTTCTAGCTAAGCATTATCCAATAGGTATTATGATTAAAAATATTGATGGTGCAGGAGCTCAAAATACAATTACACGACTAAAAGAGCCTTTTAGGGCTTATATGAAAGATACCAATAAAACAGAAACATGGGAAATTTCAGATGGAAATATTGCTGTAACTAATTTACAAAAAATAGTTTTCGACTCGTCTTTTAAATACCCAGAAGACGAAAATGATTGTGTACCAGGAATAAAAAGTGCAATGATTTACAAAAATGACAATAGTGAACTTGTTACTCAATCGTTCACCATTAAACCTGATGAGATCAAACACATGCTTAGCTACATAGAAGCTTGCATTAAATCTTTAGAGCAAAATAGCATACATAATTAGTTAATATCACCTGATATTACAATTTACCGCAGAAAAGTTATAAGGTATTTGTGAAAAAGTTATTTGAATTAAAATTAATGTCCTTAATTAAGGAATTACCTATGATAAACCACCCTTGGTTTCGAGGTATTATCGACCACCAACTCACCAAGGATCAAATTATTGCGGGTGAGTTTCAACATTATCTGCGCGTCCGACGTAATGCCGAAATATTCGGCGCAGTGGTGATTAATGCCGCTAATGAAGGCGATTATGAAACACTAGAAATTGCCCGCGAAAATTACAAAGATGAAATGTTAGGTGAAAAAACTCACGCTGACCTAATGTTCCAATTTTTGGAAGCATTGGGTTATGAAAAAGAATTTGCTGACAACGTCGAACCTATGTCTGGAACAATGGCAGGTGTTGAAATGCTTACCAGTGGCGCAAGAAACATGACAGGGTTGGAAGGTATCGCTATGCTTTCTTTACCAGAATATCAAAACGGTGGTGCAACTGGGGTTGCCTCGCAAGTATATAAAGCACTAACCAAACATTACGGTTTTTCTGAATACGCAGCGGAGACTTTCAAAGTTCACGCACATGATGATGTGGCGCATGGATCAACACAAATTGAACTACTCGTAAAAAAAGTAGGTGAAAAACCAGAGTTACAAGAAAAAATATTACGCGCTGCCAGATTTGGAATAAATGCGTTTAATTTTGAATGGGATGGTCATTATCAGGCAGCAACTAAACGCCGAAGTTTTTGGGAAGGCTCAGATATTGAACGGTAGATATTATTATTTTTTAGCCATTTTAAATTTCTATTGAGGATATGATTTTGAATCAAGAGTTATCAAAAAAAATGGCATATTTAATTAAACATTTGAATACCAGTTTTCCAAAGGAGTCTGTTTTCGGTATTGGTCTAAAATCTGATTTTTGTGTAGGCGTGGGTATTACGTCACAACTTACTTTAAACGAAAGTGGAAATGAGGCATGGCAGAAAATTAACGACTACCTGCTCCATAATCGAGGTCATTGGGTTTCTGGCTATATTGGCTACGATATTTTAAATGATGGAATTACAGCCAACCAAAATGTTGCCATTCCAATTGTACATCTTATTAGTCCAGATACTGTATATGAAGTTAATGAATTAGGCATAGTTTGTTCCCTATCTGGCAAACTCAAAACAACAAAACCAGATTACTTTGATTCCAAAAAATTCAAACTAAAACCCATTGTATCGTTAGCTAATTTTGACACTGATTTAGATAATGAATACCTTACTTGTGTTAGAAAAGCACATGATTGGGTGATTCAAGGTCAGGAATGTACGCGGCGAATGACGGTGTCGCGTCGAATTAATTTTAAGATGCCATTCGATTTGGTTCAATCAGTTGTTCCTTTTCAAAATGAACCAGAAACCAGTGTACCTTGTTATTGGCGATCTAATTATGTGGAGTTTGCTGGAGTAAGTCCTGAGCGTACTTTCTATAAAGAATCGGGATCAGATGTTTATCATTGCCAGAAAGTCTCTGGAACATTTGCAAGAGATAAAATTTCTAGTCAAGATCATATTTTAATGCAGACTTTTTTGTCAGATACAAAAAATAATAACGAACACGATATTTCAGTGGTCAGCTTAATTGATGGTGTGGAAAAAGTTGGAGATATTTCTAACAGACAAAAGGAACTACTTGATATGCCAAGTATTAGGCATTTTCTTACCAGTTTTGATATTTTATTAGAGAAAGACAAAAATGTGACTGATATATGCCAAGCATTATATACAAAGGGTGTACAACCAATAGAAGATGGATTAAAAAAATTATTTCAGTTTGAGCCAAATAGTAGAGGGGCATATTACGGAATATTTTTTATACAAACGCCATCGGGCATAGTTTCGGGGACACATATTATTCGTATGCTATTCCATGATATTACAGCAGACACATACTACACACATTGTGGTGCTTGTATTACTAGCGGTTCTGATTTATTAGATGAATACAAGGAAACTCAATTAAAACTTAGTAGTATTGTAGCTCGTATGTAGTGAACAAAGGTTTATACAACGCGATAAGATGCCCGACATAGGATGTGCCGACGCCAGGAGGCGCATCATTCAGGTTACTCGCCCGCATCAAAATCAAACTCACCCGGATGCCCCCAGATCATGGGATAAACACCCATTTTTACAAACTTGAAAAAACTCGAATGCGGCCAATCTGCAACTTGGCAGACCCCAACCGTGCTTGACCGGGTTGCAATGAATGTAATCGACATGACGATTGAAATCATCTTGATCCGTTATTAAATGCGTCCAAAAACGGCGTTGCCGGAGTCCGCGCTCGCGCCGTTTTTTTCCTGCTTTTAGAAATGCTTTCGCCGGTATCGATGTGACTGGAAAAGCGCCCTTTGATCTGTCCCCAACGCATTGAATAATTAGCATCACCCGGCGGTAAAGTCCATAGGCAATGAAGAGGGTCGGGCATGATAACCGCCGCTTCAATGCGAAAAGGGTGTTTCTTTTTAACATCATAAAAGGCCGTCCGCAGTACATCGATGTTTTCAACCAATAACCGATTATTTCGTCGTTTGGCAATATTCACGGTAAAAAACCATGTCGCGCCCGGCGTGTAAATGCGGCGATAGTGGGTCAATGGACTGATTCCTTTATTTACGCTTTATGCGAATGATGCGCCTCCTGGCGTCGGCACATCCTATATTGGCGTTGCAACCGGCGAACTGCTTAGCCTAGGTATTAATACGAGGTGGCAGCAAGATAGCATTATTCCTTTAGCAAAACAAAAAAACATCTAACGTCATTCATTGCCTACATGGCATTTGCTTTTTTAAGATTCTTACGCTGTGCGTACCTTAGGTGTACCCATAAAGTTAAAAGGTACGCACAGCGTACCCTACGGGGCTTTTTCTTGATTATAATTTTGCCCAGCTTAACTGAGGCTTGAGTTCAGGTCGGCAAGCGTTACCATCAGCAGCATCGGATCCAGCGGTGACGGATCAAAACCCACCTGCTCATAAAATGCCTTGGCTTCAAGCGAAAGCGCTCGAACAATTATCCCTCGAATACCGAGGGTATCGGCAGCCTGTATAACCCTGATGCCGGCATCCCTTACCAACGCCCGCCCCAATCCTTTGCCATGCAATGACCGGTCTACTGCCAGCCTGCCGAGTACCACGACGGGGATAGGATTTGGCATATTGCGACTGAAGCGGCCGGAGGCATCATCAACGGTAATCGCGCTCGTAGCCAAGGCGTAATACGCTATGACACGTCTACCTTCGCAGGCGACAAAAGTCCGTGATGCCCCCGTAGCCTGATTTTTCATCGCACGATGCTTGAGCCAAGTATCGAGACTTTCTACACCGGACGCAAACGCCTCGGTATCGTGATGGACAGTCAACGGCTCAGGAGGCGAAAGCGTCACGCATTGTCCCAAGGAGCGGGCGTTTGCAGGGTCTTGCGTAGCCGCTCATTGGAACTAGGCGGCATGTCCAATCTGGCAACAAATTCCGCATAAATTTCAGGACTCACCGTAATGACCTTCTGATCGAGCAGCACTTCTTCGGCCGCTAACCGTGCGGCATTCAAAATAAAATCAGTGCGGTTCTTTCCCCTCGCTTTAGCCGCACGATCAATCAGCATACGTTCTTCGGGCTTAATACGGATATTCAGCGTCTCGCGTTTATTGGCTGTTTCGTTCGATTTCAACATGCTTTTGCTCTCCTATTAAAGGTGTTTTTTACTATAGCAAAGCGCACTGACAATGTCATTACATTAAATTCAGGGAAAACTTCCCCAACGCCATTAAGTTAAAAGAACAAATTGTTCCTGCAAGGATTGCCGAAACCCGGAAGCCTGGGATCGCAGCCCTAAAAATATCCTTATCATCTGGATGCCTGTATTGCCTTTCTAGCGATACCTCAATAATGCCGATTCAAGGTATAATTGCCGCAAATCCACTTTACCAACAAACCCAATGTCCACGAACGATACTCCATTAGCATCAAATTTTATCCGCCAGATCATTGCCACCGATCTCAAAGACAACAAAAACAACGGCAAAGTCGTCACCCGCTTTCCGCCTGAACCCAACGGCTACCTGCATATCGGTCACGCAAAATCGATCTGCCTGAATTTCGGCATCGCCGCCGAAAACAACGGCGCTTGCAATCTGCGCTTTGACGATACCAATCCCGAAAAAGAAAGCGACGAATATGTGCAATCAATCATGCGCGACGTGCAGTGGCTGGGCTTTAAATGGTCGGAACTGCGCCACGCATCGGATTATTTCGAGCAGCTTTACGACTACGCCGTGCAATTGATCGAACAAGGTCAAGCCTATGTCGACAGCTTGTCGGCCGAACAAATTCGGGAGTATCGCGGCACCTTGACCGAACCCGGCAAGGAAAGTCCCGACCGCAGCCGCTCTATCGCAGAAAACCTCGATTTATTTAAACGGATGCGCGCCGGCGAATTTGCCGACGGCCAATATGTGCTGCGCGCCAAAATCGATATGGCCTCGCCGAACATCAACATGCGCGACCCGGCCTTGTACCGTATCCGCCGCGTGCATCACCAACGCACCGGCAACGACTGGTGCATCTATCCGATGTACGATTATACCCACTGCATTTCCGATGCGCTGGAAGGCATCACCCATTCGCTGTGTACGCTGGAGTTTGAAGACCACCGCCCGCTTTACGACTGGGTACTGGATCAACTGAACACGCCGTGCCATCCGCAACAAATCGAATTTGCCCGCTTGCAGTTGGAATACACCATCGTCAGCAAGCGCAAACTCAATCAGTTGGTGATGGAAAAACATGTCAACGGCTGGGACGACCCGCGCATGCCGACCATTGCAGGACTCCGCAGAGCAGGCTTTACGCCTAAATCGATACGCGATTTTTGCGAACGCATCGGCCTGACCAAGCAAAACTCATGGATAGAAATGGGCGTGCTGGAATACTGCATCCGCGAAGATTTAAACGACAATGCGCTCAGAGCTATGGCGGTTTTACAGCCGTTGCGCGTAGTCATCGACAATTATCCCGAAGACCAATGCGAACAACTAGAAGTCAGTAATCATCCGCAAAAACCCGAATTGGGCAAACGCATCGTGCCGTTTTCCAAAGTCATTTTGATCGAACGGGATGATTTTGCCGAAGCGCCTCCGCCGAAATTCAAGCGCTTGGTGGAAGGCGGCGAAGTCCGCTTGCGCGGTTCTTACGTGATCCAGTGCAACGAAGTCATCAAGGATGCCGACGGCAACATTACCGAACTGCGTTGCAGCTACGACCCGGACACGCTGGGCAAAAACCCCGAAGGCCGCAAAGTCAAAGGCGTCATCCACTGGGTTTCCGAGCAACACTCGAAACCTGCCGAGCTGCGCCTGTATAACCGTTTGTTCAGCGTACCCGCCCCTGACAATGAACCTAACTTTCTTGATGTCATAAATCCCGATTCATTGGAAATCCTGACCGATTGCCGGGTGGAAGCCAGTCTGGCCGATCCGCAACCGGAAAGCCGCTACCAGTTTGAACGCACCGGCTATTTCTGCTTTGATGCGATAGACAGCGTTAACGGCAAACTGGCCTTCAACCGCACCGTGACCCTGCGGGATAACTGGGAAAAAGATTGACCGCATTATTTTATCCACGTCCTGCTCGGCTAACATTTTTTATTTTAAACTTAACCGCGAAATCACTATGAACCAAGACAGCATTAACCTGATAGAACAATACTATGCCGCATTTAACGGCGGTGACATGGACACTTTTCTTAACCTGCTGACCGACGATGTCATCCACGACATCAATCAAGGCAAACGCGAAACCGGCAAGGAAGCATTCACCCAGTTCATGGCCTGCATGAACAACAATTATAAAGAACAGCTGGTCGATATGGTCATCATGGCGACAGCCGACGGCCAACGCGCGGCTGCCGAATTTATAGTGCTGGGTGAATACATTAAAACCGACGAAGGCTTGCCTACTGCACAGGGACAAAAATACCGCTTGCCTGCCGGTGCTTTTTTTGAAATCCGCGACCACAAAGTGGCCCGCATTACCAACTATTACAACCTGCAAGACTGGATTGCCCAGGTTAGCGAATAGCTTCTTATAACTATTGGGCATAGTAGATTGAGCCGGCGCTATTCCGGTTCAATCTACAAATTATCAAGGAAAATTCGCTTACGCCATCCATGAACGCTCTTTGCGATGCTCAAATAGATAAATTTAAAGAGAATAGAGACCATGCCTCAAGTATCTGATGTGACAACTGCTTTAACCTCGGGATTAACTCATATTGATGCACTGCTTGATACCGGTCCCGGATGGAATTATTTAACGCCTGCCACCCATGCTATTTCCTATACATTCTCAATTGCCTCGGGCAATGAATCGGGTGTTAGCAATCAGCAGGCTTTTAATGATGCGCAAAAAAATGCGACACAAGAGGCGCTGAACTATATCAGCAATTTGACCGGCATTGCCTTTACTGAAACATCCAACGGCAGTACTGCCGGCATTCATTTTTGCCTCATCAATATCACCGGCGCATCGACATCCGGCCTTTGCAGCTGGCATTCGGGTTATTCTTATGATGGCAGCAATACGATTACCGACTATACCGCCGAAGCTTACGTTTATCTGGATAATGTTGAGTGGCTCGAGCAAAACAGCAACCTTACGCCCGGTGGTTATGGCTACGAAACACTGTTGCATGAAATGGGACACGCGCTTGGCTTAAAACACCCTTTTGCAGGCAACCCGACTCTGCCAAGCAGCCAAGATAACACTGCCAACACATTGATGTCGTATACATCGAGTGGCGGCCCTTATTCCTCGTTTAATCCTTACGATGTGGCCGCGTTAAACTGGATTTATGGCGGCGACGGATTAAGCGGCTCGCTCGGTATTGGGTCAACCGGCGGCGGACGCTATTGGACAGGTACCGGTAACGGGGACTCGATAACAGCGGGTAGCAGTAATGATTTGCTGAAAGGCGAAGCCGGTAATGATACGCTCGTCGGCGGAGCCGGAAATGATACGATCAGCGGCGGCGCCGATAACGACGCTATTGATGGCGGATCGGGGACAGATACAGTCGTTTACGCCCAGACCCGCTCTCAGTACGCAATCGGTTTCAGCGCCGCCCATTTTGAGATCAACAATAGCGGCAGCGATGGCCTTGATACGCTCACCAGCGTGGAACGGCTGCAATTTTCCGATATGTCTGTCGCCCTCGATATTGAAAGCCATGCCGGATCAACGGCTAAAATCCTCGGTATTGTTTTCGGCAAGGAATCCGTATCGAACAAAACATATGCGGGTATCGGCCTGAAATATCTTGATGAAGGCATGAGCTACCAAGACCTGTTACAACTGGCTCTGAATGCAAAACTCGGTAACGGCTTTTCTAATGCAAGCGAAGTCAATCTGCTTTACCAAAATCTCGTAGCTTCTCTACCCTCCCCTGCCGACCTTAACTACTGGACAGACGCCATCACATCAGGACTGTACTCTCAGATTTCCTTGGCCGTCATGGCGGCTAATTTGGATTTAAATACGAACAATATAAATCTTGTCGGTCTTGCAACAACCGGGTTGGAATATGTATAGAAAGCATGCAATGCATTTTTCGCCTGCACGCTTTAACGCTTGAAAACCCTGCCTGGATTTTCCAGGCAGGGTTTTCGTCTACTTGATGTTGTTCATTGATCGGCAGCCTGTTCGGCTACTGTAAAACGCATCACGCCTATAAATCCACTATCCCAAAAACATCGCATCGCCGTAGCTGAAGAATCGGTAAGATTGATCGATAGCATGGCTATAGGCTTTCATAATATGCTCATAACCGGCAAACGCCGAGACCAGCATCAACAAGGTAGACTCGGGCAGATGAAAATTGGTCAGCATCGCATCAACCGATTTGAATTGATAGCCGGGAGTAATAAACAAATCGGTATCGCCAAAACCGGCTTCAAGCCGACCGCTTTTGGATGCCGATTCCAACGCCCTGACCGCCGTCGTACCTATGGCGATAACCCGTCCTCCCCTTGCCCTGGCTTGCTGAACGGCCGCTACCGTCTCCGGCAGCACGGCAAAATATTCCTTGTGCATTAAATGTTCGGATAAATCTTCCACCCTGACCGGCTGAAAAGTGCCGCTACCGACGTGCAACGTCACAAAAGCGCTTTGCACGCCCTTGACTTTAAGTCTTTCCATCATGGCTTGATCAAAGTGCAAACCTGCTGTGGGCGCTGCAACAGCTCCCGCCTCTCTGGCAAAAACCGTTTGATAACGGGTCAGGTCGGATTGATCGTCTTCACGGGTAATATAAGGCGGTAATGGCATATGGCCGATTTGCTCCAATATAGAGAGCAAACTGTTGTCGCCCTTAAATTCCAACTGAAACAGATCGTCAACTCTGCCCAACACTTCGCAGCAATAGCCGCTATCCAACTCTATCACAGTACCGGCTTTCGACGATTTGCTTGCTCTGACATGAGCAATGGCGCGGTGGTCATCCAGAATGCGCTCGATAAGAATCTCGACCTTGCCGCCGCTTTGTTTTGTGCCGAACAGCCTGGCCGGAATCACTTTGGTGTCATTAAAAATCAGCAGATCACGCTCATTGATCAAATCGATCAAATCGGTAAATTGTCGGTCGGCCATCCGTCCGATGTCGCGATCCATACATAACAAACGACTTGCATCGCGCTCTGCCAAGGGTTTTTGCGCAATCAGCGCTTCGGGTAACTGGTAGTTAAAATCACTTTTTTTCATAGCGGGCGATATTATCAGGTTAGGCTTTTTAAATACACCTTAAAAAAATCTAGCCTTTTTGATAAACGTCGACTATAATGTCGTTTCTTTGCCGGGGTGGCGGAACTGGTAGACGCGCCGGATTCAAAATCCGGTGATGGTGACATCGTGCCGGTTCGATTCCGGCCCTCGGTACCAAATATTGGTTCAGAGCCGTGCAAAGAACCCCTAAAACCCGCAAGTCGCAAGGCTTCGCGGGTTTTTTATTGTCCAGCGAAGTACAATAGAATCCGTTGACATCCAGCTATTCTTGACGGTACATTTTTAACCGTTCCAAAAAATACCGTCATACCCCTATCAGATGCCGCTATAAAGAACGCTAAGCCTACAGCCTGACAAAACTTTCAAAATGCCTAACGGGAAAGGCATGTATTTGCTTGTAAATCCAAGCGGCAGTAAATACTTTCGATTCGATTGTCGCTTTGATAGCAAAAGCAAAACATTGGCCTTAGGTGTTTATCCTGATACAAGTTTGAATCAAGCCAGAGAAGCCTTCAGTTGCCCACACCGTTCGAGACGTAACCCACAAAAAAACTCAGGCGTTTTGAACTGCACATCATACCTTTATCAACTCAGACAATTACCATATTGGAAGACATCAGGCCGCTAACCGGGAATGATCGCTATGTATTCCCGTCAAGCCGTGGCGATGGCCGCCCAATGTCGGACGGCACCGTCTACATATACACCTAGATTCGACTACAGACAGCCTTGATCTGAAATTTCTCCAAATAAACCTCAAAAGCCCTATAATATCTATTCACTAATTTATTCATTAATCAATTCACTCAATGACACTTCACGCTGATCACATCCGTATGCAACTATCTGGAGGACCGCTGTCGGCGTCGCAATTGCTCGGAAAACTAAGTATTAGTCAGCCAACAATGTCTCGTGCGTTGGCTGAGCTTGGTGGTGAAATAGTACGATTTGGCGCTGCGCGATCCATTCACTACACACTACGCGATAACACTCGCAGATTACCGAATATCCCGATCTATCGGGTTAATGCAGAAGGGGCTATTCGGCAATTGGGAACGCTGACTCCAGTTCGGCCGGATGGGTTTGTCCTGCGGCAAGAGGATGGTACGACCCTTCACAGCGACGGACTTCCATGGTGGTTGTTCGACATGCGCCCACAAGGCTATTTGGGGAGGGCGTATGTTGCTCGGCATGGCGTTGAACTGGGGCTACCGGATCGGCTTAAAGATTGGACAGATACCCACGCTTTGCGGGCGCTGCTGGTGCATGGGCATGACATAGTAGGAAATATACTACTAGGTGAAACTGCAAGGGATCGTTTTCTAGCCACTTCTACACCTGAGTCGATTTCGTTGAGTCAGAAAACTGAGGCCTATGCCCGGTTAGCGCTTGAAGCGGCTCGCGGTGAGACACCTGGATCGTCAGCCGGTGGCGAACAGCCAAAATTTACCGCTTATGCCATGACACCGGATGGGGATCGTCATGTTATTGTGAAATTTAGCGAACTGGAAGATGGCCCAGTAAGCGAGCGCTGGCGCGATCTGCTGCTGGCCGAACACCTTGCGCTTGAGACATTGCGCGAAGACGGCATTCCTGCTGCCAAAACACAAATAATTGACCACGGTGGCCAGCGTTTTCTTGAAGTCGAGCGTTTTGACCGCATCGGCAGCCTTGGACGGCGTGCGATGTATTCTTTGTCCGCGCTTGATGCCGAGTTTGCTGGGTTAGGAACGGGCGGGTGGCCGGTTATTGCGCGCATCCTTGCCGATGATCGTCAAATTCATCCGGAAGCAGCGAACAGCGCTAATGTCCTATGGGCATTCGGCACGCTAATCGGCAATTCGGATATGCACAACGGAAACTTATCATTTATAGCGGAACAGGGTCGGCCCTATAGCATTGCACCCGCTTACGACATGACGCCAATGGCTTTCGCTCCCCGCAGTGGTGGCGGGCTTCCTGATACCTTATCCGAAACGACGATTCTCGGCAGTGTATCTAACGAAACTTGGCGTTACGCAGAAGCTTTGGCCCGTACGTTCTTAGGTCGAATTATGGCGGCAAGTGGATTTAGCCACAGATTTGAACCGTGTATGGCCGCCCTGAAACACCACATAGAGACAGCCGGCGCTAAAATCGAACGACTGGAATGACACCGATGCTGAAGCGGCTTGACTAACGGACTTTTAAAACACGCTCTTTAGTGGAAAGTTTTCAACGCCGTTTGCCAAGTCAGTTTCACCGTCCATTTTAAAGTGCGCAACCGTGACCGTCAGGTGTTGTGTTTGCTCTTCAAGCGAGTCTGTTGCGGCAGCCGCTTGTTTTACTAAAGCGGCATTTTTCTGGGTTACTTCGTCCATCTGACCGAGAGACAGATTAACTTGTTCAATACCGGAAGTTTGCTTTACGGAAGCAGCGCTGATTTTGGACATGATGGCGGTAACGCCATGAATAGAGTTAGCGATATCCTCTATAGTTCTTCCGGTTTGGGTAACGAGCTGGCCGCCATCCTCAACTTTCTCAACCGATTCGCCAATCAAACTTTTAATTTCTGCGGCGGCCGACACAACGCGTTGCGCGAGGCTGCGCACTTCGCCAGCCACCACGGCAAAGCCTCTGCCCTGTTCCCCTGCCCGAGCCGCTTCTACTGCGGCATTAAGCGCGAGGATGTTGGTTTGGAAGGCAATACTATCGATCACCGAAATAATCTCGACAACCTTGCGGGAAGATTCATTAATTCCTTCCATCATTTTTACAACCTGGCCAATTGCCATGACCCCCTTGCCGGCGGTATCCGACGCGCTAACGGCCAGCTCGCCGGCATGCTTGGCGTTAGCGCTATTTTGCTGCACAATTGAGATCAGCTCTTTCATGCTGGCGGAGGTTTGTTCCAAACTGGCTGCCTGTTCTTCAGTGCGCCGCGACAAAGATGTGTTGCCGGTTGCGATTTCTTTAGCCGCAGTGTGGATGGATTCGGCGACAATTTTGATTTGACCGATAATGTTATTCAGGTCATCCACCATCGTGTTAGCGTCCGCCTTAAGCTCTCCTAAGGTGCCCGTATAGGGATTAGTAATTTTCACGCCCAGATCGCCGTGGGACAGGACTTTAAATACGCGGGTCGCTTCATTAATCGCACATTCAGTGGTCTGCATAAGCTGATTGATGGATTCACTCAGCTCACGGAAAAAGCCTACTTTGCCTTTCATGACGATGCGTTTACTGAAATCCCCCATAACCGCAGCAACCAAAATAATAGCCACTTCTTCCTCCACCAGAACCTCGGCAGTGCGATCCAACCACTCGGCTACCGAACCTATAGTCTTGCCTTCCGTCGTGATCACAGGCGTGACAACGACCTCCATAGAGGAGCCTGCCATGCTAACATCGACAGTGCTGGAGCCGGTAGCGGAGTCGGAATGCAACAACTGATGCTTAAAGATCTTGTGAAAGCTATCAAGATTGGTACCCACCAGATTGACAACGGAGAAATTCGGCAACTGCTCGCGGATGTAGTCTTCCGCTTTGCCAAACATGCTGACCACCGATTTATTGACGTAAACAATGTTGCGGTCGTTGTCCGCAAGAATCACGCCGGTGCTAACGTTATCCAGCGCAACCTTAATGTGCAAATTCTCATCGGCAATGCGTTTAGCTTCCGCTACATCAAAGCCCAGCTTGATTTGCATTGCCTTAAGAGCCGCCATCACCTTGCTAATTTCATCCCTGCCTCTGATGTCGATAAGGGTATTGTAATTTCCTTGGGCGATTTGACCGAAATGGTTGATGGTATCTTTAAGCCGACGCACAATGGAGTTCAAAAGGGAGAAACTTAACCACAGGACCAGTAAGATGCCTGAAACAATCAAGACGCCGGCGATCTCTCGAGTGCTGTAGTAGCGTAACACGCTTGCATCTAACTCCTCGCTTGTATCATCAACCTGTGCTTGCAACAATTTCTGAATATCTTCCGCGACCGGTTCGTAAAGAAGATTAACCTTACCATTGACAAGCTTAGCGGCAAGCGCGGCATCATTGCTGCGCAATGCGGAAATAACGGGTTGCACACCCTCTATTAAATAGCGTTCTCTGTCGCTGACGAGCTTGTTAACTATAGCCTTTTCACCCGGGCTCAACGAAGTTTCAAAGTACGTACCCAAGGTCTTGCTAATCATTGCAGTATTTTGTTCCACTTCTGCAATATTCTTCTGTATCAACGCAGAATCAAGACTTAATAAGCAGGCGCTAAGACGCACTTGATTAACCAGCATCAATTTCTGAATGAGGGACGTCTGGTTCAAGGAAAGAACGTGATGCTTATAAACAGTGCGTAATCCCTCACTATCCTTGCTCATGCCAAAGAGCCCCATGCCGCCGATAACCATCAACAGAACAAACACCGCAGCGATGATCATCCATATGCGGACTTTGACGCTAATATTTTCTATGGGCGGTAATCGTCCTGACAATGTTTTTTTGACGATTTTTCCGTCCTTGATTTTTAAATTGCCGGCTTTACCTTCTCGAAACTTTTGGTAAGCATCGACAACCTCTGCAATTTGTTCTCGCTTGGGTTTGTTACGTACCGATATATAGCCAACCTGCTCGTTGTTTTCATAGATGGGAGCAACATTGGCCCACACCCAGAAAAAATCGCCATTTTTACAGCGATCTTTGATCAGTGCGCTCCGTGGATAGCCCTTTTTCATAGAACGCCACAAATCCTGGAAAACTTCTGTCGGCATGTCCGGATGGCGCACTATATTGTGCGACGCACCAATCAGCTCTTCCTTGGTAAATCCGCTGATTCGAATAAAATCGTCGCTAGCATAGGTAATCTTCCCATTTAAGTCGGTTTTGGTCACAATGGAATCAGTATCTGTGAGGACATATTCAACATTGGTAATCGGCATGTTAATTTTCATGGGGTATTCTTTTATTCAAAACTAAAAATAGATCCTGTGAAGTTGCAAGTTCTTTTGACGCCAGACAAAGTAGTCAACCTGCGAAGACCGTACGATCAGGGCATTCGAGGACACGCGGCCGAAGCAGATCAGGCATCCTGTTAACATCAAGCCATAGGAGCTTACCCTTCCATTCTCGCTAGTGAACGTAACCGCTTTTTTAATCATGTATTAAATTTGGCTTGATAAAGTCAATAGAGCTTGGAACGCAGAGGATGAGGCTAGCCGCAAAGAGGCAGAGCGGTATGGACGGGTATCCAAGGTTATCAAGGAGAACGGTTTTCAGAAGCGCCTTCGATTGATGGACGGCAGTCAGACTAATGTCGACGAATAATAGGCGTGAAACGCTAGAATCAATCAAGGAGTGACGATGTTGACCGGAAAAGAAAATTACAATCTGTTTGAACACCCGCGCCCCCTGCTCTTTAGACATTCTTCGTAGATTCCCGCTTATCGAATAAGCCATCGCGGGCTGCTTATAGGCGTATTCTGAGCCTCAAAAATTCGGTACCGGGGTCAGGGGCGAACCGAAACGACTTATAATTTATATCCTATATTCCCACTAAAATCAAAAGGAATTACCTTGAAACCCTTACTTTTAGCATGATCGACGAGCGCTTTGTCGGCTAATGTCTAAGCGTCGCGGGCAAGCGCTCGCCAAATGGGCAAAAAGTTCCTCTCTATTTCGTTGCAGTGAACAGCCCTAGGCTCTGCTGAGCTATGCACCGTCATCTGAATGCCCGCTTTCCGAAATTGACCGGCCCGTTCCGCTTGACAACTGTGACCGTCAGCTCATGGCCGAGATGCGCCATTCAAGAAAGTTCGCCGGCTCTGAGGCCGTTGAGACTGATTGTGGAAGCTGCCAAATCAAGTCAGTGTTTTTCATAAAAAGTCCTGGGCAAATTGGCTATATAACTGGCATAACCCAAACAGACTCACAGCAACCAAGCCGCCGCCAATCCAGCGTTTAAATATCAAATCATTGCGCATAATAGCGTTATGCGCTTTCAGGCCCAGCACATGCCCTATCGCGGCAATAGGTAAAAGCGTCAGTGCCGTTAGAAAATGCAAATCAACGGATAAGGCAATAAACGTCGTCATTTTTATGCTGACCAAGATGAACCATAAGACAAACAAGGTGTCTCTCAGCTTGTGCTTGCTAACGTTGCGCATATAGACAGCAACCATCAACGGCGCACCGGTCAAGGAAATCCCGGCAATATATCCGCCTAAAATCAACAGTCCTCTATCCGCCCAAACATGTTGACTATTAATGCCTCGGTTAAGTAACCAGGTAAAACCGTAAAACAGGGTAATCGAATAAATAAAGCTATTCAGCCATAAGACCGGTAGATTCAGCAGTCCAAAAATGCCTACGAGGGCGGCGGGAATAATGTAAATCGAAGAATCGCGCAAATACTGCCAATCGACATTATGCAAGCGGTTAAGCAATGTTAAGCCGGAGAAAAATAGTAAATGCACGCTGATGATAGGTAACCATAACAGTGGATTATTATGTATAAACAACATCAGCGGCAATCCTAATGCGGCGCCGCCGAAACCAAGTCCTGTCCGAACAAAGCCGGTCCAGACGAACACAAGAGCAATAGATACTATTTGGTAAAGAGAAAAATCGAGTAACATCACAACCCTTGGTCGAACCTCAACACCGGAAGAAATCGATTTTCTGAAAATACCGGGGTCATCGTTTTGAAAATGCCCGCCCGTACACGCTAAACTGGCGATGGCTCTTGTTGGTGTCGTGCGTCCCTTAACGGCCTGATCGAGTAACACTTTGCCTTGCAAGTTAGTGCCGCAATGCAGACCAACTCAATTGCTCGCTAGTAAATTAAGGGCTCGATGCGATTTATCGGAAACCATAAATCAAGATTGACTGACCACCGCCAAGTTAGCCAGATAATCGTTTTTCCTGGCTAGATATTCATCGACAAATGCCTGCATCGGCTCAGCTTCATAATCACTCGGCACACTGATCGCCAGTTTTTTAAAGCCTGTACCGACTATATCCCCGTCCGCTTTGATCTGAAAGTGTAAAAAAGCCGTAGCGCGTTTGCCGTTGACTTCCATCTTCGGCTCCAGCATTTCCACGGACGCGCGCCGAAAATCAAGATGATGAAATGACAGAGTCATGCTTTCGTAAATGACCAAGGGCCGATTGATGTTAAACATGACATTTTCCCGTGCTAATAACGGCACCAGCACGTAGGGGAAATTTTGCCCTGAAAAAGCCACATAATCGCGAATAAAGCTTTCAATCAATGCGGTATCCCGACTAATGTCGCCCGAACGTTCGACTTGCAAATAGGCTTTGCCCTGATTGTCGTTCACATCAATCAGTTCAGCATCGGTGTCGGGAAAGTTCAACAATACGTCATGACCGACCATGCCGGAAAAGATAAAGTGCATATTTTGGCTTAGGCCATATTTTTCCAACGCCAGCGAAAACAACAAATCGCCCGGCACGCAAAAACGTTTGGCGTCAACATCGTGTAAAGGATTGAAATCATGTGCCACTTCTTTGGCAAACATACTGGCTTGTTCGGCGGCAATACTGACATTGCCCTCATGAATATTATAAAAATCTTTTAAAAACATATTGTTATTTACTAATGCCGGGATGACCGACAATTCTACCATACTGCTTACTATGTTTCACCCAAGGTTGCCTGGCTCATAGCCGATTACTTTAACCCGCTGGGTAGCGCATGTTACCGGCCGACTTTGGCTAAATCTCCGACTGACTGCCGAAGCCCGATCCAGCGGGTGATCATAAACTCTGGTTTTAAACGAAGGCAAAAAAAATGCCCGGTCAAGGGCGTTTTTTATTACCAATCTTTAAAGCCGTTTTAACACTCACCGCTTCAGCGTGATAACGATTCCCGCACCGTCCAGCGATTTTTGTTTATCCATTTCCGGTTCTTGCGACATCAGCATTTTGCCATCTAAATAGACTGGCCGCGGCTTTTTCTTTTCAGTCGTAAACATCGTTGATGCTTCGGCTTGCCCTCCCCGGCCCGGCTCAACCTTCAGCCAGACATTTTCGGACGGCAGACTAAGGTCCAGTGTTTTTTGCAGTTCGGCGTTTTTATCGGCGCTCGCTACGGAAGGCTTATTAATGGTTTTTTTGTGGTATTTAACTTTTTTTTCGTTAGCCGATGCGACAGAACTCTTATGATCTGTCGGCTTTTGAAACCCGGTTAGCAAAACGAATGAGACTGTTACAAAGCCCAATAAAAACAGGCGGTAATTTTTCATGTTCATTTTGTCATCTCCGCTATAAATCCAAAAACTTTATATTATTCATTCTAGCCCAACATACAAAAATTGGAACGTTTCGACGGGGATTTTGTTGCACCCCTTCGGACAAATCGCAGGGCCTGCCGCGCGGCAAATGGCTTTTATTTTGAGCGATCAAGCTAGATGACTTTACAGTCGCGTTACCGCTTATCTGCCCAATCGACGTTCCGTTTCTAGTACCCGTTGCGTAGTCTGCAATACGGTATCCGGATTCAAACTCATTGAATCGATGCCGATTTCCACCAGAAATTCCGCCATCTCGGGATAATCCGACGGCGCTTGGCCGCAAAGTCCGCAATGTCTGCCGTTACGCCGCGCGCCGTCGACAGCCAGGCGAATCATTTCCTTGACGCCGGGATCGCGTTCGTCAAAATCCTCGGCGAGAATCGCGGAATCCCGATCTACGCCCAAGGTAAGCTGGGTCAGGTCATTGGAGCCGATAGAAAAGCCGTCGAAATGTTCGGAAAAAGCATCGATCTGAATGACGTTATTGGGAATCTCGCACATCACGTAAATTTCCAATCCCTGCTCGCCGCGTTTCAAACCCAGCTGCGCCATATAGTCGAGCACGCGCCGGGCTTCTTCTACGCGACGACAAAACGGGATCATCAGGATAACATTGGACAAGCCCATCTCCTCGCGCACCCGTTTCATGGCCCTGCATTCCAGCGCAAAACCTTCGGCATAAGCGGGATGAATATACCGCGACGCGCCGCGAAAACCGATCATCGGGTTGGCTTCATCGAATTCAAACCAACGCCCGCCGAGCAAGGTGGCGTATTCGTTGGTTTTAAAATCGGACATCCGTACGACGACGGGTTTGGGATAAAACGCGGCGGCAATAGTGCCGACGCCTTCCGATAGCTTTTGGATAAAGTACTCTTCGGCGCTTGCATAATGGCCTGTTAACCGGCTCAGCTGTTCCCGTTCACCGGCGTCTTGCACTTTTTCCGGGTGTATCAACGCCATTGGATGCGCCTTGATGTATTCGGTAATGATAAATTCCATCCGCGCCAAGCCCACGCCGTCATTGGGCAGGAAACTGGTTTTAAAGGCCAGTTCGGGATTGCCGATATTGAGCATGATCTTGGTTTTCGGACGTTGCAGGCCCGACAAATCGGTGCTGTTAATAGCGAAGTCGAGCAGGCCGGAATAGACTTTACCGACATCGCCCTCGGCGCACGATACGGTGACCGGGCTATTATGTTTAATCATGGTCGTGGCATTATCGCAACCGACGACAGCCGGAACGCCCAGTTCACGGGAGATGATCGCCGCGTGACAAGTGCGCCCGCCGCGGTTGGTGACTATCGCCGAAGCCATTTTCATCACCGGTTCCCAGTCCGGCGTGGTCATATCGGCCACCAGTACGTCGCCGGGATTAAAACTGTTGAGCTGCTCGACGTTATCGATAATCCGCGCATTGCCGATGGCAATCTTGCTACCCACCGCATGCCCGGTAACTATCGGTTCGGCTTTACTTTTAAGACTGTATTGCTCTAAAACCATGCCGCGCAATTGGGAAACCACCGTTTCCGGGCGCGCCTGAACGATATACAACGTACCGTCAAGACCGTCTTTCGCCCATTCTATATCCATCGGTTTGGCCTGGCCCGCTTTGGCGCTGTAATGTTTCTCTATTTTAATGGCATAGTCGGCGAGGGTTAACGCATCTGCATCGTTAATGCAAAAGCGCTTACGCTCTTCTTCAGAGGTCACAATGTTGTGGGTTGATTCACGGGTGCGTCCTTCGCTATAGACCATTTTTATTTTCTTCGCGCCCAGGGTGCGCCTTAACACCGCCCGATGACCCTGCTCAAAAGTGGGCTTATGCACATAAAATTCGTCGGGGTCTACCGCGCCTTGCACGACGTTTTCGCCCAATCCGTACGCGCCGGTAATAAACACCACATCCCTGAATCCCGATTCGGTATCCAGCGAAAACATCACGCCGCTGGCATCCAGGTCCGAACGCACCATTTTCATGATGCCTATCGATAAGGCCAGCTTGAAATGGTCGAAGCCCTGATCGACGCGGTAATGTATCGCGCGATCGGTGAACAGGCTGGCAAAGCAGCGTTTGCAGGAATCCAGCAAGGCTTGGTCGCCGCGTATATTCAAGTAGGTGTCCTGTTGTCCGGCAAAACTGGCGGTCGGCAAATCTTCGGCGGTGGCCGAACTGCGTACGGCAACGCTTAAGTCGTCGCCATACTGCTCGTTGAGTTGAGCGAAGGCCTCGATAATTTGCTGCTCAAGATCTTCAGGAAAAGGCGCGGCGTAGATTATTTCTCGCGCTCGACGCGCACGCTTGGCAAGATCCGCGACGTCGTCCGGGTTCAAATCATCCAAGGCCTGATGCAGCGCTTCCCAGCTGTGTGTTTGATCCAGTAGATAGCGATACGCTTCGGCAGTCACCGCAAAACCGTTAGGGATTTGGATGCCTTGCGGCGTTAATTCCCGATACATCTCACCTAACGAGGCATTTTTGCCACCTACCAGAGGCACATCGTCGATCGTTAATTCATTAAACCAACGAATATAGTTTGCTTGCTCGGCCATCATAGCTCCTTAGATGAATTATTCACTGCTTCGGGATTCGGGCGATTGACAAGTTGCCCTGTTATTCAATCGGTTAAAACATAACGCTAGCGGCTCATTTTGCCGGGGTGTCGGCAGCATATCAATATGCGCTCTTACTTATCAACCTAGAACGGGGCATGGCGCGCGCCTTTATCATAAATGACAAACGTTACAGTAACTTAGGACTCCATCAATAATAACTTCCGCTTAGGGTTCCCACGCTCTGCGTCACTGCCATTAAGTTAAGCCTTGTAGGAGCGGGCCGCGCCCGCGATGATGATGGCGCTATAACGCTGCAATCGCTGTGCAAATATCGCGGGCGCGGCCCGCTCCTACGGCGTGTCGATGCGCTTAACTTAATGGCAGTGACGCTCTGCGTGGGAACGATGAGTTTATGTTTCGGGAAGTTATTGTCGGCCATATCATTATCGAAGCGCCTCTCATCCGACTTTTTAAAATCACCTGATCTGATGGAAACCTGTGACCAAATGGCGGCCTATTTCCCTTCCGGGCCTTTCTTGACCGAGCCAACTATTTCAATAATCAATAGTTCACTGTATTCTATACAGTAACCGATCATCGCTCCTATGCCCTGCCCGGCAGCGCTGTATGGAGCATCTACAACATCACTTCTGCGGTTTTCAGCGGAACTGCACCCTAAACTAAAAGTTGGAATCTATTAAATAATGACTAGCCAATCTCCTAGGCCCTCCTGGAAAAGTTATCTTGAGTTATGCAAACCCAAAGTAGTCGCCTTGATCGTTTTTACGGCTATTGCGGGAATGCTATTAGCCGTGCCGGGAATGCCGCCTATCGGCCTGTTTATCTACAGCAGCCTGGGGATTGCCTTGGCCGCCGCCTCGGCCGCCGCGATTAACCATTATATCGATCGCGAAGCCGATGCGCTGATGGATCGCAACAAACACCGCCCCTTGCCCCAAGGCGATTTAAGCTCCGCCAATGTCATCGTTTTTGCGGCGATACTGGGCGTTATCTCGATGGCATTGCTGATCGTCATGGTCAACATCTTGACCGCATTGCTGACCTTCTTGTCGGCGCTGGGCTACGCGATTATCTATACGGTTTACCTCAAACGAGCAACACCGCAAAATATCGTGATTGCCGGCGCTTTCGGAGCCACGCCGCCGATGCTGGGCTGGTGCGCGATGACCGGGGAACTGCATCCTTACTCGCTGCTGCTGTTCTTGATTATTTTCGCCTGGACGCCGCCGCATTTCTGGCCGCTGTCTATCGCCAAACGCAAAGAATTCGCCAAAGTCGGCATACCGATGCTGCCGGTCACGCACGGCGTGGAATATACCCGGCTGCATATTCTGCTGTATTCGCTGCTGCTGTTCATTATTACCCTGTTGCCCTATCTGACCGGCATGAGCGGCCTGATTTATCTTTCTGCCGTAGTGCCGCTAGGTCTCGGCTTTATTTATTTCGCCATTTTGATGATGCGCCGGAAAGACGATAAAACCGCGATGCGAACCTTCTTTTACTCACTGATGTACCTGACCGGCGTGTTTATCGCCTTGTTAGTCGACCATTATTATAAATTTACCTTCGCCGCGACTGTTCCAGACAGTCTTGCGGCATACATACCATCCCTGGCAATATGACATTCACTCATCACGAACAAACACCGTACCCCGAACATCCATTCGCGGAATTCGTCCGCATCCTGGGCAAAGGCAAAAAAGGCTCAAGGCCGCTAACCCAGGAAGAAGCCTATCGGGCCATGACCATGATCATGGCCGACCAGGTACAGCCCATTCAGCTGGGCGCATTCCTGGTGTTGATGCGCGTCAAGGAAGAAAGCCCGGAGGAATTGGCCGGTTTCGCACAGGCGGCGCGGGAATCATTCAATGTTGCAGACAATGCCGTAAAAGTCGATCTGGACTGGTCGTCTTATGCCGGAAAGCGTCGGCATTTGCCCTGGTTTTTGCTGTCGGCTTTGCTGCTGGCCGAAAACGGCATCACCGTTTTTATGCACGGAGCCAGCGGCCACACCGCAGGCCGACTGTATACCGAAAACATGCTCGGCTATTTAGGCCTTAAATGCGCAAGCTCGATTAACGAAGCCAAACAGCAACTTGAACAACAGCATTTCAGTTATTTATCGCTGGAGCATTTTTGCCCGAAGCTGCATGAAATTATCGAACTGCGCCCGATACTGGGTTTGCGTTCGCCGGTTCATACCCTGGTGCGTTTGCTGAATCCTTTTGATGCCGAATATAGTATTCAGGGCATCTTCCATCCCGGTTACCGTCCCGTACATCAGCAAGCCGCCGCCTTGTTAAACCAGCCGCACATGTCGGTATTAAAAGGCGAAGGCGGCGAAACCGAACGCAACCCCGATATGGAATGTCTGGTGCAAAGCGTACACAACGGCGAATTGTCCGACGAAAACTGGCCCGCTTTATTTACTCATCGACACGTCAAACCCGAGCTGCTTGAGCCGGAGCAACTGGCGTTGATCTGGCAAGGAAAAGTTGAAGACGAGTTTGCCGAAGCCTCCATCATCGGCACGGCTGCGATTGCGCTTAAGTTGTTGGGCAAGGTTGAGACACAGGAGCAGGCGCAGCAATTGGCGACGGATTATTGGTTGGGGCGGGATAGACAAAAATATGTGGGCGCTTAACAACAAGCAGGGATGATATACAGAAACTATATAATTACTTGTTATGCGCCTTGGGAGAGTTTGTGAACGTCTTCATCAGTCATAACAAGCGGCAGAAGTCCAAGGCGCGTCTCTTGGCGATGGCTCTCGTGGATCACGGTGAAAACGTGTGGTTTGATGAATGGACGATTCGTCCTGGAGACTCTCTAGCAGGCGGTATCGAGGAGGGGCTCACGACAGCAAATGTGTTCGTCCTGATCTGGTCAAAAGAGGCATCTGAGTCCAAATGGGTTGGTACAGAACTCCGAGCTTACATTCGGCGCCGAGTTGACGACGAGTCATTACGGATCATCCCTGTAATGATGGATAACACGCCCTTGCCGACGTTGGTAGCGGATTTCAAGGGGTTCTCCATTCGAACAAACAGTGCTCTGGGCAAGGTGGCCGCGCAGATTTGCGGTACGCCATCAGAGGCAAAAATTGTGCGCCGTCTAAAAGAACGGCTAGATGAACTCACCTACGACAAAGATGCGACAGGTGACCCTCTACCTTATAAGCGCTGCCCAGACTGCGGAGAGGATGCCTTTGACCGTAAGACCGCGACCGATCCTGCTCGTGACGAGGTTTACTACATCATATCTTGCACAAAGTGCGGCTGGTCTGAATGGACGCAATAGTAGCGTCGGCGGCGCATAACCCTACGTTCGAGCGGAGCCACAAAAGCGTGGCCCGCTCAACTCCACGTTAGGCCTCAGAGGGCACCATGGATAGCGAATCCACCGTACTCGAATACATCAGCGAGTTCTATCTCTCCTCTGGCGACTTCAACGGCGTCCCTATCAGGGATTTGCGTCACCGATACGCACTAAGCGCTGGCGACGCACGGCACTTGGTCGAGCGCCTTCTCAGCGCGAAACTGCTTGACGTCATGTTCGGGAATACACACTCAAACCCACACATCAGGGCTTACTCTGGAATATCCCATGAGCGCCAGTTGGAGTTCCTGGCTGAGCTTGACCTTGCAGACCACCACTGCGTCTATCCCGCCGAAGCCCACCTGGCGACACTGCCCCTTGATCGGCGTTTCGAAGGTCGACCATATGAGTTGGAGCTAGCTCGCGGCGCTGGTCAGCTGGACTACCGAGCCTTTGACCTCTCGGTGCTAGAACACTACCGAGATGATCCTCGCTACTACTACGAAACCAACTTCATCGGAGGCTCAATCTGCGTCAGCGACGACCACTACAAGAGTGAGTCAATGCCGGAGCGCGATCAGGTCCTCCTGCAGACGTTCGGCTTTGCGTACGACGACCAGCTCAACCGTGCCGTAGCTGTCTTCTTACGCTACCTCGCGGGGCTCAGTCCCGAACATCAACGCATCTGGCACGCAAGATCGCTTCCACATCACTACAAGCTGCACCCCGACTACTACCGCGCGACCATCGAAGGCAGTTGGGGAATCAAGTTGTCGATCTTCGAGGCACTCCCCATGGAGCTAAAGGTCATCAACGAGATGGCCACGTTGATGGGCAAGCCGCCACTGTTCCGCCAGACCTTCGCAGAGGATCGTCCGAAGGAGTTTGGATTTCTGTTGCGCCCAACGTTGACCGAGTTCAACGCATTCGTTCTGCTCTTGGACAAGATGCTCTCCGACAACCTCAACAAGAACTTCTTTGCTGGGGACGTTCCGCTCGAGGAAGATCGGAATCGCGCAGATGGCAAGATCGAAGTAAGACAGAAGGGCACGATTGCGCTGTTGGAGGAGTGGTTCCGGAAGCACTACCGCGCGCACGACAAAGAGCCAGTCGAAGCCATGTTCAAGACGTTCCGCGAGGTTCGCCGCCTCCGGCAGCAGCCCGCCCATTCGCTGAAAGAGAATGTCTTCGACATGAGCTACTTCAAGACGCAGCGAAGTCTCGTGGTTGACGCCTACGATGCAATACGCACGCTCAGACTGTGCTTGGCAAACCACCCGAACGTTCGGCGCAAGCCACCTGAGATTCATGAAAACCTAGTCACCGGCGACATATGGGACATCTGAGGCCTAACGAATAAGGTTAGATTGTGTGAGCGATAGCGAACCACAATCTGAACCGGTTGTTGGACAAGCCCGATGGAAGTCGGAAGGCCGACTTTAATATAAGAAAATATCTTTTCGGATTTTGTTGG
>Ga0208403_100166_pt1 | contig 24800 bp, 13 predicted proteins | sample LakWasM122_LOW14_2_FD_183934 | JGI IMG/M metagenome (GOLD analysis project Ga0208403, IMG submission 183934) | Freshwater sediment methanotrophic microbial communities from Lake Washington under simulated oxygen tension - Sediment Metagenome... | ecosystem: Environmental > Aquatic > Freshwater >...
GGCACTAAAAAGTTATTCGGTTTATGCCGGAGTACAGGATGCTTTAGTGCAATGGTGGTACGGACACAATGCGGTGGCGTTTTTCCTGACCACGCCTTTCTTAGGAATGATGTATTATTTTGTGCCAAAAGCGGCTAACCGACCTGTTTACTCTTATCGTTTGTCAATCATTCACTTTTGGTCTTTGATCTTCATCTACATTTGGGCAGGACCTCACCACTTATTGTATTCTACTTTACCGGATTGGGCACAAAACCTGGGAGTTGTATTCTCTATCATGTTGATTGCACCGTCTTGGGGTGGTATGATTAACGGTCTGTTAACGCTTCGTGGTGTTTGGGACAAAGTGCGTACGGATTCTGTGTTGAAATTCTTCGTAGTAGCAATTACCGGGTATGGTATGGCTACCTTTGAAGGACCAATGTTATCGCTTAAAAATGTAAATGCGATTGCCCACTTTACCGATTGGATTATTGCTCACGTGCACGTTGGTGCCTTGGCCTGGAACGGATTCCTAATCTTTGGTATGATTTACTGGCTGATTCCGCGTTTGACTAAAACGACTTTATATTCTGAAAAATTAGCCAATTTCCATTTTTGGATTGGAACGTTAGGAATTGTATTGTATGCACTACCCTTATATGTAGCCGGATTTACTCAGGCTTCCATGTGGAAACAATTCAAACCGGACGGAACCCTACAATACGGTAACTTCTTGGAAACCGTTACGCAAATCATGCCTATGTATTGGATGAGAGCCATAGGAGGTTCTTTATACTTAATCGGTATGTTAGTGTTGATTTATAATGTTATTAAAACAGTAAAACAAGGTAGCACTGTAGAAGATGAATTGGCCGAAGCTCCTGAATTAACTAAAATTACCAAAGGAAGATTGAAAGGTGAAAAATTCCACCCTTGGTTAGAAAGACGTCCTATTCAATTGACCATCTTAGCTACTATTGCCATCTTAATTGGAGGTATTATTCAAATTGTACCAACGATTATGGTAAAATCTAATATTCCAACAATAGCAGCGGTGAAACCTTATACTCCGCTTGAATTACAAGGACGCGATTTATACATCCGGGAAGGTTGTGTGGGCTGTCACTCTCAAATGATTCGTCCGTTCCGTTCGGAAGTTGTACGATATGGAGATTATTCTAAATCAGGAGAATATGTGTATGATCATCCATTCCTTTGGGGTTCAAAACGTACCGGTCCGGATTTACACAGAGAAGGAGGTAAGTACAACGACAACTGGCATTTCAATCACATGTGGAATCCGCAAAGTATTTCTCCGGGTTCTATCATGCCGGGCTACAAATGGTTATTTGCTAACAAAGCCATGGATTATTCTGGTACTGAAACAAAAATGAAAGCCATGCAAACCTTAGGAGTTCCTTATACCGATGCTGACATTGCCAATGCCAAACAAAGTATAGAGACACAGACTTCCACCATCGAGAAAAACCTATACAATGATCCCGACTTTGTAAAATCATACGAAGCCAGCAAAGCTAAAGCAGCTGCTAAAGGAGAAGCTTTTGTACCAATGAAAGACAGAGAAATCGTAGCCTTGATTGCTTATTTACAACGCTTAGGAACGGATATCAAAGTAAAAAATAATAAATAGGAAAGCCATGTTAAAGTTTGTACAACATAATTTAGAAACCATAGCGGGTGTAGCGATATATCCAATCATCTCCCTGCTGATTTGCTTTACCTTTTTTGTAGGTCTGTTCTTTTGGGTGTTTACCTATAAAAAAGAAACCATTCAGGAACTAAGCGAACTACCTATCAAAGAATAATTAACCAAAAGTTACAATCATGAAAAAATTAATCCCAGTATATGTCAGAGTCCCTTTGATTTTTGCCTGTGTTTTTGCGGCAATGGAATATTTTATCGACTCTGGTGATCGCCCGGCTTTTATCAAATACCCAATGGTAGGTTTGTTTTTAGTCGTATTTCTTTTCTTGTTGATTGCCATCGAAATGGTAATCAGTGCTGTTGATAATGTTACGTATCACATGTTGACTGATGAACAGAAAAAACAATTGGAAGCAGCGCAATCATTACCTTTTACGGAAAGCACTTTTTATAAAAAACTGCTAAAAAAATTAACCCGTTCCAACGAATTAGAACAAGAAGCCGATTTGCTGCTTGACCACAATTACGACGGTATTCGGGAGTTAGATAATGTATTACCGCCTTGGTGGGTGTATTCTTTCTATGCCACAATCGTTTTTGCAGCGGTTTATTTGGTGCGTTTTCATATTGTTGGCGATTACAATCAGGAGCAGGAATTTCAAACCGAAATGAAAGAAGCCAAAGCTTCGGTAGATGCTTACATGAAAACCGCTCCGGATATGATGAGTAAAGACAAAGTAACCTTATTGACCGATGCTCCGAGTATTGCTGCCGGTAAAGCCATCTTTACGGCCAATTGTATTCCGTGTCACCGCGCCGATGCCGGTGGACAAATTGGCCCAAATCTAACCGACCATTTCTGGATAAACGGTGGCGGCATCAAAAATGTATTCAACACGATTATGGAAGGTGGTCGTGATGGCAAAGGAATGGTTTCCTGGAAAACTACCATCAAACCCTCTGATATTCAAAAAGTGGCTAGTTATGTGCTTTCCTTACAAGATTCAAATCCGGCAAACCCAAAACCTACAGAAACAGAAGCTGTTGAATGGAAAGACGATGCGGCACCGGCAACTAAAACAGTAACGGATAGCACTAAAGTAGCGACAAAATAATTGAAGTAACCGTTTTTAATAAAAAACAAAAACCATGTCCAACGAGCACGAAGAGGATAATTTCAGAGATAGTATCAGTACTATTGATGCCAAAGGGAAGAGAGCTTGGATTTTTCCGAAAATACCCAAAGGGAAATTATACGATCGCCGAAAATGGCTGAGTTATTTCTTGCTGCTGTTTCTGTTTGCTGCGCCATTCGTAAAAGTAAATCACCATCAGTTTATGATGTTCAACGTGTTGGAACGTCGATTTAACTTATTTGGTTTTCCTTTTTGGCCACAGGATTTTCACATCTTCGTCATCATTATGATTATCGGCGTAGTAGGTTTGACATTGTTTACAGTGGCTTTTGGCCGAATATTCTGCGGTTGGTTCTGTCCGCAAACCATTTTTATGGAAATGCTATTTCGCCGTGTAGAATTTTGGATTGACGGTGATCGCGGGGCTCAGATTCGTTTGGACAAACAACAGTGGAATGCGGAGAAAATCAGAAAGCGGCTGACCAAATGGTTTATCTTTTTTGTCATTTCGTTTTGGATAGCCAATGTGTTTTTGGCTTACTTAATCAGCAGTGATAAATTAATACTGTTAGTTAAAGAAGGTCCCGCCAATAACACCTCTACGCTCATTGCTTTATTGATTTTTACAGCCGTATTTTATTTCATCTATGCCTGGTTTAGGGAGCAAGTGTGTATTATCGCTTGTCCTTATGGCAGAATGCAAGGGGTTTTATTAGATAATAAATCCATTAATGTGGCGTACGATTATGTTCGTGGAGAAAAAGAATTGGGCCGAGCCAAATTCAATAAAAAGGAAGACAGAGCAGCATCAGGTAAAGGCGACTGTATTGATTGCAGTTTGTGTGTGCATGTGTGTCCAACCGGAATCGACATCCGTCACGGAACGCAAATGGAATGTGTGAATTGCACCGCCTGTATTGATGTTTGCGACAGTATGATGGAAAATGTCGGCTTGCCCAAAGGACTGATTCGTTATGCGAGTGAAGATGAAATTGTCAAAAAAGAAAAATTCGTTTTCACCAATAGAATGAAAGGCTATGTAGCGATACTTGCAATTCTGACCGGTGTTTTCATCGGAATGCTGTTCCTGAGAAATGAGGTCGAAGCAACAATATTGCGTCTTCCGGGACAATTGTTTCAGCACAAAGGCGATAAGATTAGTAATGTGTATACGTTCAAAATCGTCAATAAAATGAACATCAACTTTGATAAAGTGCACATCGAATTAGTCAATCAAAAAGGCGAAGTCAAAATGGTAGGACCTCGTTATTTTAAAGTGGCAAGAGAAGGCATCACCGAAGGAACGATGTTTATCGAAATCAAAGAAGCACTTTTGGAAAGTGACAAAACAAAGTTAGTATTAGAAGTTTACAATGACAACAAGTTAATCGATACCGAAACCACCAATTTTCTTGGACCAAGAAGTTTCGATTAGCACAAATTTAAAGGTATGAGCATTAAAATTAATTGGGGAACAGCAATCGTGATAGCGTTTGCTTTATTTATGAGTTTTATATTGTTTTTTGTATTCCGAGTACAATCGGACAGCAAATATGACAATGAGTTAGTTACCGAAGAATATTATAAAAAAGAAGCTTTGGTGCAAAATGATATTAACAGTGAACAAAATGCGAATGCTTTACCTCAAAAGCTAGCCATTGCCAACACTGCGGAAGGGATAACCGTTAGTTTTCCCAAAGATTTAGATTTTAAAAAGATTAAAGGAACAGTATCCCTTTACAGACCGTCCAACAAAAAGTTGGATTTTGCTAACCCAATTGCATTATCTAACTCCGATTTGCTCATACCTAAAAAGAATCTGGTGGGCGGTCTTTGGGATATTACTGTGGCATGGACCTATGACGGGAAATCTTATTTGAATAAAGAAGAAGTTTATTTTCAGTAAGTCATGCTCTACACCGCACTAATATTCGGTTTAATTTCCAGTTTGCACTGCGTGGGTATGTGCGGACCGATAGCGATGATGTTACCGGTATCCAGAAACAATCCTACCCAAAAAGCATTCCAAATCCTATTGTATCACGCCGGAAGATTGACTTCCTATGCAACTCTCGGATTTCTTTTCGGACTATTGGGAAAAGGACTGTATTTAGCCGGAATTCAGCAACGAATTTCCATTGTAGTGGGGGTTTTAATGATAGTTATGGCGATTATTCCCGAGAAAATATTGGCCAACTATAATTTCTCCAGACCCGTATTCAAAGTCATTTCAAAAGTAAAAACCAATCTCGGCAATCAATTCAAAAGAAAAACCCCGGATGCTTTGTTCACCATAGGATTGTTTAACGGATTACTCCCTTGTGGATTGGTTTATGCCGCTTTGTTTGGTGCTATTGCTATGCAAAATGTAGGTTTGAGTACCGTGTACATGTTGCTATACGGAGCCGGAACGATTCCTTTAATGAGTGCTGTGGTTTATGTATCCAATTTTTTAACGCTGCCTTTTCGAAACAAATTACAAAAAGTTGTACCTTTAGTTACCGCAGTCATCGGGATACTTTTTGTCTTGAGAGGCATGGGATTAGACATCGCCTATGTGTCGCCGGGTAATCTGCATTTGTTTGTTCAAGCGGCTGCCAATTGCCATAAATAAGAATCAATAACCAAAACAATATAGCATGGAAAAACACGATTTATTACACGAATTCCCCGAATACAAGGAAAAGATTCATGAGCTGAAAATTTCTGATAGTACGTTTAGGAAATTGTTTGACGACTATCACGAAATAGAACATCAGATTCACCGAATTAACATGGGTTCGGAAATTGCCAATGACCAATTTACGCATGAATTAAAAGCCAAACTATTGTTCATGAAAGACGAAATTTATTCCCATTTGAATAGATAATTTAGAAAGTTAGTTGAGAGGAAAAGCCACGTTGAGTACGTGGTTTTTTTGTGTCAAATGGTTTGTAGTACTCTTACGGCTGTTATGATTCCGGTGATTAAAATCAAAATCAATACGGTTTTTTTAAACTGTTCTTCCGAAACTTTTTCTAGTATTTTTTTGCCGATAAATGTCCCGATGATGCTCACCACCAATAGTATCGGAATCAGATACAAATCGTCTTTGTGGATATAGCCGTTAAGTCCATAAACTACGGTTCTACTACTGTCAATCGCTAAATCGATGATGGCAGAGGTGGCAATAAAGACTTCCATTTTCAAATTAAAGGCTGCCAAGGTCATCCCTCTGATAGCGCCACCGGTTCCCAAAATCCCGGCAATGAATCCGGAGGTTATCCCACCGCTCACACTATTGAAAGTGGTCGGTTTAATGACAAAGTTTTTGAAAAACAGAAAACAGGAACTTAGTAAAATCAGAAATACAGCCAAGCTCATTTCCAGCCATTTGGTAGCTATAAATCGACTTAGATAAGCCCCAATAATAACAAAAACCACCGCCGGAATTCCCAAGGTGACAATCAGTTTTTTGTCAAAACCTTTGTGGAAGAAACCAATTTTGGTCAGATTGCTTAAGACATGAAACATAGCCGTAACCCCCAATACAGAATGAAAATCCAGAAAATAACTCGCAATAGGAATAAAGAATAAGGAAGATCCAAAACCACCAACAGTTCCCAGGATTTCGGCCACCAGCGCCAGTAGTATAAAATAAACGAGATAATCCAATCGGAATGCTTTTAGAAATGATATTAAAGATACTAAAAAGTACCTAGACCGTCATGGAAAACAATTGGGTTTTGGGAGCATTGCGTTTTAATCGTAAATCAAAAGCCATACAGATGTTGCGCACAAAGGGTTTGCCTTTTTCGGTCACGAGTAATGACTTATCGTCTATAATCACTAAGCCGTCGTTTTCCATCTCGGTTAGTTGCTGTAGTACTTCCAGTAATTCTTGGAAATAAGATTCTTTGCTGTCCCAAGCAGTGCAAAACTGGCACATCAGATTCAGGATGTGTTTGCGGATAATCAAATCTTCAGCAGACAGTACATGCCCTCTGAGAATCGGCAATTCATTTTGTGATAATCGAGCGTAGTAGGCTTCCAATTCTTTTTCATTTTGAGCAAAAGCATACCAGCTATCGCTGATGGATGAAACGCCTAAGCCAATCATTAGTTGGGTTTTGGAAGCAGTATAGCCCATGAAATTGCGATGTAAAGTTCCGTCTTTAAAGGCATTGTACATAGTGTCATTCGCAGTAGCAAAATGATCCATCCCGATTTCGTAATAACCTTTTTGTGCTAATAAGGCTTTCCCAACTTCATACAATTGGCGTTTTTCATCATCTTTGGGCACATCTTCATCTTTAAAGCCGCGTTGCCCGTTGCCTTTTATCCAGGGTACATGGGCATAGCTGTAAAATGCTAATCGGTCTGGGGAAAGTGAATTGGTTTTGTCAATGGTATCCATTACATTTTCCAGGGTTTGGAAGGGTAAACCAAAAACCAAATCATGGGAAATAGATGTATACCCAATTTCTCTTGCCCAAAAGGTTACTTTGGCGACATTGTGAAACGGCTGGATTCGGTGGATGGCATTTTGCACTTTTTCGGCATAATCCTGCACCCCGAAACTAACTCTGCGAAAGCCTAAGTCGTATAATTTTTGCAAATGAGTTCTAGTGGTATTATTGGGATGGCCTTCAAAACTGAATTCATAGTGTTCGGCTTTTTCGGTACGGCTTAAAATTCCGGTAATTAATCGCTCTAAGTTGTCGGGAGAGAAAAAAGTAGGGGTGCCACCACCCAAATGGATTTCTTTGATTATTGGTTTTTCAGGAAATAAATTACAATACAAGTGCCATTCTTTCAATACGGCTTCGATATAGGGATGTTCTACTTCGTGACGTTTGGTGATGCGTTTGTGACAACCACAAAATGTGCAGAGGCTTTCACAAAACGGCAAATGAATGTAGAGGCTAATCCCTTCGGTGCTGTTGCTCTCCTGAAAACTTTTTAATAGTGTTTGTTTCCATTTTTCAGAAGAAAAGGAAACTTCATCCCAATAAGGAACCGTTGGATAACTGGTGTATCTCGGCCCCGGAACATTGTATTTTTGCACTAATGAAATTGACATAGCCTATTGTTTGTAAGGTCAAAAGTACTAGGCTCTTGCTAATTTAAAAATGACAATTGTCATATTGCCCAATAAGTTTTCATTTAAATGAAGGAGTTATTAAGATTGATTTTGGCCTTAGTTGAGTTCTAAGTTTGTTTTTTGGGAAGAGATTTAACATAAGAATACTATTTTCATTTTTATTTGTAAGAAATATTTAATTATATTTATCACTTTGTAATTATTTTTTACAAATCTGTCAACATTGAAATCAATAAAAATATAAGCCAATACTAAAACACTACCATTGAAAACCTTTAAACTCACCCTAGCTCTAGTAATAGCATTTTTAACGGCTCAAGTATACTCACAAGGTTCTTCTTGTCCTAATTCCGATTTTGAATCGGGTGACATGTCAGGATGGCAAGGACAAACAGGGTATTGTTGTCCCATATTCACTACACCTTCAGGAATTGTAAATGGCAGGCACACCATTATGAGTGGCACCGGTACGGACCCCAATACTTGCGATGTCGTACATGTAGTATCTCCGGGAGGCCTTTATTCTGCCAGAGTAGGAAACGACAATACAGGTTCTGAAGCGGAAACTCTTTCATACACTATGACGGTAACACCGTCTTCTTCACTCTTTATTTACAAATATGCTGTAGTGTTGCAAGATCCAGGTCATACTCCTTCAGAACAACCCCGTTTTCAGGTTAGGGTTTTAAACGCGGCTGGACAATTAATTGACCCGGTTTGTGGTGTGTATACAGTAGTGGCCGGAGCAGGATTGGCTGGCTTTCAAACCTGTACTACTACTAATAACGGGGATGTCCGTTACAGAGATTGGACCACGGTTGGACTTAATCTAAGTGCTTTTATGGGACAAACCATAACTGTTGAATTTGAGACTGGCGATTGCCTGCCGGGAGCTCATTTTGGCTATGCTTATGTGGATGCTTATTGTTCTCCTTTGCAAATTTCAGCCACTTATTGTTCGGGGTCTTTTGCAGCACAATTAACAGCTCCCATTGGATTTACTTATTTGTGGAATACAGGGGCAACCACTCAATCCATTATAGTTAATAATCCAAATGCAGGATTGAATTATACTTGTACTATGACTTCGGTAACAGGTTGTACGGTTAACATTTCAACAGTATTGCAGTTAGAAGATCCATTAGCCGATTTTGCTATTACGAATGCCTGTTATAATGATGCTGTTTTTAGTGACACCACAGTATTGTCAAACTTAACTTTGTTAGATACTTATCATTGGGATTTCGGTGACGGAACGACTTCAAGCGATCATAATCCAACCCATATTTTTCCTCATACAGGAAGCTATTCGGTGACATTTACTACCTCTAATGCTTTTGGATGCTCCAGTACAATTACTAAAACTGTAACAGTATTTATGGCGCCAACGGCACAAATCAGTTATGCTCAAAGCAATTATTGTACTTCGGATACCGCTGTAAAATCAATCACTTTGACAGGTACTGACGCCTATACGGGAGGGACTTACAGCGCTGATGTTCCCGGATTGAGTTTGGATCCCGCAACGGGTGATTTTAATCCAAGTACCAGCACACCGGGAACTTATGTTATATCTTATCAGATACCGACAGTTAATAATTGTACGGTTCCGCCGGTTACGACTACCATAACGATATTCCAGGCACCACAAGCTATTATACAATATTCGGCACCGTCATTTTGTAACCTGATAAATTGGTCACAAAGTGTAAATCTCAGTGGCACGGGTTTAATAACAGGAGGAACTTACTCGGCATTGCCAGCCGGATTGGCACTGGATGCAACGATGGGATACATTACTCCGGTTTCAAGTACACCTGGAACTTATACGGTAACGTACAGTGTTCCTTCTAGTGGAGGAGTGTGTAGTTCAATAACAACAAGTACTCAGGTTACCATTATTGGGGCTCCGACAGCAACGATTAGTTATGCTACTCCGTTTTGTAATACGGTCACCACTCCACAACCAGTCACATTAAATGGCACCGGTACTATTTCAACAGGATTATATAATTCATTCCCATCTGGATTACAACTTAACAGCACAACTGGAGAAGTTACTCCAAGTTTGTCAACACCGGGAACTTATACCGTGAATTATGATATTCCGGCCGGAGGAGGTTGCTCTGGTGTAACGACTAGTACAACTGTTACGATTACCCTTCTACCAACGGCTACAATTAGTTACTTGGATCCTTATTGCATGTCAATTGCAACTCCGGAACCAGTCATTCTAAACGGAACGGCAGCTTATACTGGTGGAACTTTTACCGCATCCGGAGTAACTATAAACAGTGCATCCGGAGGTATAACACCAAGTACAAGTACGGCAGGTATCCACCAAATTACTTATGCTATGCCAGCTATTGGAGGTTGTTCACCATTACCGGTTTCTACGTCGGTTCTTATTAATCCGTTGCCGGCGCCAGTGCTTTCTAATTTTGCTATTTGTCAAGATCCGAGAGGGTTTGTTTTCAGACCGGCAATTCTTAATACTGGTTTGAGTGACGCTTTATTTAGTTGCCAATGGTTTTTTGGCACTACCCTGATTCCTAACGAAGTTACCAATGTTTATACCGCTTCAGCAGAAGGAAGCTATTCTGTTGTTGTTACGGATAACCAAACGGGTTGTGTGGCTCCTGCTGTAACTTCAATAGTGTCGACAGCCGTAACGGTGGAAGATTTTTATGCTTACATCACTAACACATTTGACCAACAAAACACGATGACTGTTGTGGTGCAAGGTGGTACTGGTCCCTATCTTTTTAGTGTTGATGGTTCTGCTTTCCAAGCCTCCAATATTTTCAATAATCTGACGCCCGGCATTCACAGTGTTTCTATTACGGATGTTAATAATTGTACAGATGTCACCAAAAATGTGATGGTTTTAGGCTATCCAAATTATTTTACACCTAATGGCGACGGGGTTAATGATTTTTGGAATATCTATTATTTTGATACACATCCGAATGCTAAAATATCCATTTTTGATCGTTACGGAAAGCTTCTAAGAGTGCAAAGCCCACAAAGCCCGGGATGGGACGGAACTTATAACGGCAGAATGTTACCGTCAACAGATTATTGGTTCTTAGTGGAGTTCAAGGATTATGACGCTACAGGCCAAATAGTTTGGCAGACTTTTAAATCCCATTTTTCAATGAAACGATAATTTTAAATAAAAAAGAAACCCTCCGAATTTCGGAGGGTTTCTTTTTTAAGGATGATTTGGTTTTAATTTTTACTCAACATGATTACAATTTTGTTAAAGTCTGCAGCGGCGTTGATTACGTTTTTATAATCGGTGAATTTGTCTAAAGGATAATTCACAGCCGAATAAAATTCAGTGTTGGTAACGGTTATTTTGCCGTCTTTCTCAGAATAGTTGCTTACAAAACCAGCTTCCGTTTTATTGTTGATTTGCGTTTTAACATCCATTATAAATTTCTCCAGATTCTTTGCTTTGGCCCCTTTTGGAAGTATGATAGTTATCGTTCTGGTATAAGAATGGGGATGTTCAATTTCTACTGGAAGTGTTCTTTTGTTTTCCTGGTATAATTCCATTTGACTTCCGATTAATTTTCCAACAGAGAATAAATAATTACCACCGGCATTCTGAATCAGTTCTTTTCCTTCGAAAGTTAGTTTCATGATATATGGTTTTTTGCCAATATTTTCCACACCATCATTTTCGGTTTTTAAGGAAGTATAATCAGTATCTAACGTATAGTTTTTGGCGATGTCTTTTAAAATAGTTTGGTATTGTTCTGCCGAAACGAAGTCTTTGATGGGTTGAAAATTCAAAGCGGAATAGCCCCCAAAAGACAAATTGGTGGTGATTTTTGGGTTTTCCATATCTTCTGAAAAATCAGCCGTAATATCCATAATATCATTGGTCACCTCTATGGATGGAAGTTCAATAAAAGAGATGTCGCTAATCCCCATAGCTACTCCGCCAAATACTTTTTGGCTAATGAATAATCCGTTGTTATTGCCCAACACATCCGGGAATAACGGAATTCTGTATTCGATTTCTGTTGGCGTCAGGTATTTTTTTATGGCCGGGAAATAGAGTAGGGCTTCATCCAAATTCTCATAGCTTTCGAAGTTTTTGTCAAAAGGAATATCAAATCGATTGGAAGCTAACACTACTTTGGATTCGATCTTAAATTGTTTTAAAACCGCCATGTAAATTTTTAGTAAATCAACTTGGTTGGCCAGCTTGGTTTTGATAATACCAGCTATCGTTTCATTACTGTCGGCATACCGATTGTAGGTGATCGTTTTTTTAATCTTGTTTTCAATATTCCAAACCTGGTCTTGAATGTTATCGGTTTTTGGTATCTGACTGCAAAAATCGTCTACTGCTTTTTGTTCTTTCTTATCCAATTCCGGATTAATGCGCTCAAAGAAATTGGAAGCAAATTTGGAGAAGCTGTTGATATTCTTAGCTCCGGTATAAAAATTCTCGTCCAATTTATAACGGAATAACTGTAAACTCACATCTCGGTTAGAGTATTTCTCATCGTCTTCTACAGCCGGAATGTTGTCTTCGGTTACGGTTAAAGTGCTTTTCAGCGTGTCTTTTGCTGTTCCTGCTACAGGTTCCGGTAAGCCATTATAACATTTGGTTTTAAATTTTAAATGCTTCGGAAAAATGAGCTGCAGTTCATTATGCGCCATCGGAACATTGGATTGCATGCGGAACGTTTTTCCGTCTAAATCCGGGCCTTCTTCCAGCATGAAAATGGTTTCGATAACGGTTCCTTTTTCTAATCCGGTTAAGGCAAAATAGTTGTATTTGATTTGTTTTTCTTCATCAACTTCTTCTTTGATGTCTTTTTTATCCAGCGTAATTACCTTCCCGTCTTTTTGAATAACCCGGGCTTTGGTAACCAATACACTTTCATCCATTTTAAATGGAATGTAGATTTTATTGTTGCGTTCTATGGCTTCATTCGAGTTGATATAGGTTTTCTCATGAATCATATAATACTGAGTCGCTTCTTTGCCTTTTACGGCCAATTCTATCTTAGTATTTCGAAACAGTATGACTTCTTTTTCGTCTTTATATTGATTTGGAATAGTGGTAGTGGTGTTTTTATCATCCCAATGGTAATCTTTGAAGCTGAAATCTTGTGCAGCTACCTGTGAAGAAAGGAGCAGGGTCATGGCACCAGTCAACAAAGCATGAATGTTTAGTTTCATAAGTGTTCTTTATTTAGTTTGGTTTTTAGCGAGGGGTTCTTTTTCTTTTAAAATTATGGTTTCCGAATAATTTGATTTTAATTTTTTTACGGTTTCATTCCAAAGCGCAAAATCCTTTTTCTCCAGCATTATTTTTTTCAATGCTACTACCGAATTCATAGTAACGCTGTTGCCTTTTTGTTGGTAAACAATTTTTATTTTCAATAAATCATTATCCAATTCAAAGTCTTTGGGAACGTATTTTAGTTGGTAATTGGTTGGAATAACACATTCTACGATGGAGTTGAATTTGCTCAGATAATCCAAGTCATAATTCATTTCGCGGTCTTTTTCCAAGGTTGATTTTTCGTAATATTTATCAAAACACAAATTGATATAAAGTTCTTTATCGACTTTGACAATATAATTATCAATGTCAAAATCATAGCTGATGGCATAAGGCTTGTCTCTTTCTTTGACATTTTCTTCGCAATAATCATTCAGATTGAATTTGTTGTTGCCTTTCAGTACTAAGCTTTTATCATTTCAAACTTAGTCTTGTTGCTCGAATCTCCAATCTGATTCAACGTATTGGTTCGGTTATAACCGGAAATTTCGATACGACCAGTTCCGCTTATTTTTTCGTTTCTGATAGTCAGAATGGCCGAATCTTTCATTAAATTTTTATCCGAATCAGTAATCGGTACTTTCACAATCTGAAACTTATCGCCATTGTACAACAAGGCCTCTTTGTCTTGAATAAAGGCTGACGGAATGCCATATTGCGTTTCCTGATCGGTAGCGTCCAGAAAAATGTAGTTGTTGTCTTTTTTATACACAGCAATCATGTGATCCGTAGTGGACGGCGTAGCAATAGTGCTGAAGGAATAAGGAATGTTTCGCGTTCCAATCCAAGCCAAATACACATTCGGAATGTTAGCATATTTTGCCATCGAAGTGATGATGCTGGCCATGTCTTTGCAATCGCCAAATTTACGCTCATAAACCAAACCGGCTTCGCGGGGAATAAAACCTTCGTATCCATTTTCAAAAGCAATGTATTTGATATTGTCTTTTACCCAATAAAAAATAGATTTTAGTTTCTCTTCATCAGTCGGTTTGTTTTCAGTTATCGAAAGTGAAAGTTGTTTCAATGGCTCATCTACTGTAGTGTTGAGGTTTTTTACAAATCCGCTGTAGTAGTTGTACATTCTTTGGATGTCGCCCAAAAGTTCCACTTTGTTGTTTCCGGCGCTGTAATCTTTGATGTAAAAAATAATATGCGGAATGCTGTACAAAATCCCCGGAGCATTGCTTTCAAACTTAATAGGTTTGCTGTCTTTCAGCGTCCATTGATAGATGTTGGTGTCTTTCTTTTCAATTTTGTTGAACACTATAGTATGGTTAGGATCATTAAAAACCTCATAACCAATATTGATGTTTTTGTCGGTTTTGATTTCCAGCGTTGAATTTTTCACCGGTAATACATCGCCAAACATGAATTTATGCATCAAATTCGGGTCGGTGAATTCAGTCGTATATTCATATACTTTTTCGGCACCGGCTTCCAGATTGGGAAAAACCAATTGTCTTGTTTTGACATCGTCATGAAAAACAGAGCCATTGCGCGACTGCTTTTCTAATGCCTGGGTGACTTTTATCTTTTTATCTTTTCCTCTTTCCTGAACCACCGTATAGGCATCATAGGAAAGCAATTTCACCAAATCAGAATAAGAGAATGTTTCCTTATTGTTCTGAATCCCGTTATCCGAAAGAATCATGGCTTCGTATTGATTGTCCTGAATCACCTTCAGTTTTTTATCTACGATGCTGATAGAGTAGGAAGTAGTGTTGTTTACAATCAACTCATTAAAATCCGGATACTGTTTTTTATAAGTCTCAAACGTGGTTTGAGAGTATAGTGCATTTACCGAAAGGAAAATTCCCAACAGTAAAAGTTTTTTATTTGCTGATGTCAACCAAAAAGTCTGAGTCATATTTTTTTGTTGTTGTTAAAATGCCGTTGGTAAACAATTGTGTTTTTCCGTGAAGTTCATCGTTTTTATATTCCGCTTTGATCCAAGGTTTCCCGTCTTCTTTAAAGTATTCCTGTAACCCTTCATAATCATTATCTACAAAGTGTTCTTTTACATAAATATTACCGTTGGCATAATATTCAATTCGGTCATTGTGAACAAAATCATTTCTGTAAAAAGCACTGTATTCCGGTTTTCCAAGCTCATTGTTAATGATTAACGGCCCTTGTTTATTGCCTTTGTCAAAAGTAAATTGAATGGCAATTTTACCATTGGCATAGTTAGAAGTAACAATTCCTGTTTCGTTTACAATCATTACTTTTTCGGTTAATTGCCCAGTTTTTGAACGCTTCATATAATATTGTGGCGCATTATTCAAATAAAAGATGGAAACCAATGGCTCTCCTTTTTGATTGTAGTAAGTGAAATCGCCTTCCATATTGTTGTCCAATTGATTGTATTCATACAATTTTGATTTGGTATGATAGTAGCGAATGGTTTTGCCATTTTCATCTCCAAAAGTGTACTCAGAAGTAGTCTTCAAATTCCCTGCCAAATCGTAATTTTTAGTTGTGCCGTTAAGTTCACCGTTATAATAAGTTTGTTCTATCAACAAGGTTTCATTCGGACTGTATTCTTTATAAGTGTTGTGGCGCAATCCGCTTTTGTATTCCGCTTCAATAATGGGTTTGTTGAATTTGTCTTTTCGGCTGTAGCTTCCATCTAAAATTCCATTTTTCAAATCATAGGATTGTTTAATAATGCCCGAATTGAATGTATGAGAAAAGGTTCCGGTTTTATTGGAATAGACAATAGTGGTTTCTTTTTCTCCTTTATAGTTGTACACATCTGTGGCCAAAGTGATTCCTTTGTAGCAACTGTCGTCAAATAATATTTTGCCTGTTTGCGAATAGGTTTTTCTGTTTTCAAAAAGCTCATCATTGGCATAAAATCCTTCCGTTAAAAGAGTTCCATCGGAATAAAAGGCTTTAAAAGGGCCGTTTAATTCCCCTTTACTGTAATAAAAAATTTTCTTCAAACCGCGCGAATCAAAAATGTCATTACGCCCTTGTAAAGTATCATTTACGTAGTTACTGAAAGAATAAGGGTTTCCATTTTTTCCATAAGATTTGGATAGCCCAACCTGGTTTCCTTTCACGTAATTGCTGCTTAATTGCAACTGTCCGGTTGGGAAATTGTATTTCCATTCCCCATTTCGTTTTCCTCTTTCAAAAGTTCCGGTGATGATTACTTTGTCATCCAGTGTTTTGATTTCAAATGATTTTCTGGCCAGATTTATTTCTGTTGGTTTCGGATTGTTTTTGGAATATTGTTTGATGAATTTTATTTCTTTAGAGTTAAAGATTTCGTCATAATATTTTTCGCCTAACTCATTAAAATAAGTGGTAGACACAATTTCTTCTTTGTCGTTATAAATCGATTCGCTCGATTTTACTCCGGTTGGATGGTATTCTACAGCAGAAGTTATCTTTTTGTTGGTATAAACATATTCCGCTTTCAGTTTCTGATTGCTGTAGTATTTTTTGAAAGAACCTACGACTTTACCATCAACATAATCTGCCTCTTCTTCAATGGCTTTTCCGTCATAATACTTGGTGTATTTGCCCGAAAGTTCTCCGTTTGCATATTTTTCTGTGGAAATAATATCACCCACTTTGTTGTAAGTAGTATAAGTGCCATCAATTTTTCCGTTAACATAATTGCTTTCCGATTTTTTAGCGCCATTAGGATGTAAACAATTTAAAGTGCCGTTTAACTCCCCCTTCGAAAAATTCCCGTCACAATTGATGCCGCCATTTACGTTGTAAGATGTGCTTTTTCCTTCCAATTCACCGTCATGATAGTTTTCTTCAAGACTAATATTACCATTCGGATAATACACGGTTCTTTTGCCTTCCAATTTTCCTTTCAAAAATGATTTTTCTTCCGAAATTTTACCGTCTTCTTCATAGTATTTTTGAAGTCCGTTAAGTTCATTGTTTTCAAATTGAAGATCGGCATCCAGATTTTCATATTTGTTCAGCAATTTAAAACGCCCTTCTCTTTTGCCATCTACCATAGTGCCAATCAGATTCGGAATTCCATTTTGAAGATAAACAATCACTTCTTTTTCAGTGCCGAAAATATCCATTTTTCGTTTGGCAAAAATTTTCCAAAAATCCTTTCCGATAAAATTGTCATTGAAGGATTCTATTTTCTTTTTCTGGGCTACGAGCGTTTTGCCCATTTGGTCTTCCAATCCCAATAACATATAATAAGAGAAGCCTTCAATTTGTTTTTGATAAGTGGTTTCAAAAAAACCAGGTCCCATTTGGTGTGTTTGGCAATATTCAAGTATGGCTTGCACTTGTCGGGTTACCACATCATCAATTTTGGATTCAATTTTGTAGGCATTGCGCAACGGCAATTGATTTCTTAAAATAGTTTCCAGCTCTTCAAAGTTATCGCCTCCGGTTTTCGAAAAAACATAATTTTTTTTCTCCAGGAAGTTTTCCCCAAACTTAGCATTCAGTTTCAATACAGCATTTTTGGCATATTTTCCGGTTGGTGATAATACTAAATAGCTCAACAAAGCCATGCTGCCTTCAGCAATTTTGCCGCTATCCAAAGCTACTACACCTAACAAATAATGAGAGGAAGCGCTGTTAGGGTTTTGGGCAACAATTTTTTCAAGCACATCTATACATTCCTGAAATTTTTCTTCTCGGTAATACAATATGGCCAAATTGTATAAGTGATTGCTACTGTTAGGAATAGTCAGTAATCCTTCTTTGAAAATCTTCTCTGATTCGGCATATTTTTTCTCATCACTCAAATAACTTCCATACAAGGTGTATAATGTTGGAAGTTTTTTCATCATATCGCTTTTGTAAATTCTCTCAAAATGACTTTTTAAAGAATCGGTTTTTTCTAAAGCAAACAGCGACATCGCTATTTCATATTGAGCCGAAGGATACTTAGGATCGATGGCATCTACTTTTTTATATTCTTTTATGGATTCGGCATATTTTTTTTCTTCATAAAGCCGTACTCCCTTTTTGATGATGGAGTCAGCATTGTAAACAAAAGAATAATCAGTTTGCGCTACAAGGGTAGCTGTAGCAAAAAGGAATAGGGAGAGAAAGAGACTTTTCATTTCGGAATAAATAAGTTAAAGCTCTCAAATATAAAATAAATAGTCTTTGAAATGAAATAAAAAAGGAAGCCAATAGTATTTTTATTGAATTCTGAAAAATGCTATAAACCAGGTTGTTTTTGATGTTGTAATCTCATGTAACGACCTTATTTCTTAGTGTAAATCAAAACTTTTTTATGAGAGGTTCTCCGAAGTATTGCTTTGGGTTTTTAAAATAAAAAAAACAGTCGCAGGAAATCCCTGCGACTGTTTCAGTAGTAATTATTGAGTAAAGATTATTCTTTAATAAAACGCTTCACTACGGATTGTCCTTCAGCTGTTATTTCCAATAAATAAATACCTGATACTAGAGTAGCTACCGAAATAGTGCCATTGGCAATACTACCTTTAGTCATTTCCTGTCCTAATGAGTTTAGGATTCTGTAGTTTCCTGAAGTGATGGTAGTAAGCGACAAAATATCACCTTTCACCGGATTTGGATACATTCTGATACCATTTAGATTAGTGTTAGCATCAGCAGTAACAAAACGACTGCCTAAACCACCACAAGTATCAGTAGCAAAAGAATCCCATTCTCCAGCTAAGTTGAAAGTAGTGTTTGGCGAAAGTACCGTAGCTTTTCTTCTTAAAGTAACGTCAATAGCAAAGTTAGCGGTTCCACCATCAAAAGTCCCGATGATGTCAATCAACACTCCGTTTTTGAATAGCCCTACCGCATCATTCCCGTTGAAAGTCAATTCAGCACCACCAGTTGACACATTGGCGCTAGCCGCATTGTAACATGCAATGTTAATAGCACTGTTTACCAAAACAAATTTAGCTCCGTTGTTCAGCGTTCCTGTTAAAGCAATACCTGTACTCCAGGCACCGGCACCATTGGTTTGTTTTTTTACAGTATAGATAGACAAACTTACGGCACTTCCAGTGTTGTTGGCAATCTCTAAGGCTTTGTTATTAGAAGAACCTTCAATGTATTCAGAGAATAACAAATCAGTAGCATTGCCTGAATTTGCTAAAGTAGTTACGTTAGCAGTATTGCTAGCCGCTGAAACATTACCGGCAGCATCTTTGGCTTTAACAGTGAAAGCATAAGCTGTTGAAGCTGTCAATCCGGTTACGGCATACGTAGTCGCTGTAGTGGTTGAACCTAATAAAGTACCATCTTTATACACATCATAACCAGTTACAGCCACATTATCAGTAGCCGCTGTCCAGGATAAGTCAGTAGTTGTTTGCGTAGTATTAGCAGCTGTTAAGCTTGTTGGAGCTGTTGGCGCAGTTGTGTCCGGCGCAGCCAATGTTGTAACATTAGCGCTATTGCTGGCTGCGGAAACATTACCGGCAGCATCTTTGGCTTTAACAGTAAAAGCATAAGCTGTTGAAGCTGTCAATCCGGTTACGGCAAAAGTTGTAGCTGTAGTGGTTGAACCTAATAAAGCACCATCTTTATAGACATCATACCCTGTTACAGCTACATTATCAGTAGCCGCTGTCCAAGATAAATCGGTAGTGGTTTGTGTAGTGTTAGCAGCTGTTAAACTGGTTGGCGCTGTTGGTGCTGTAGTATCCGGCGCAGCCAATGTTGTAACATTAGCGCTATTGCTGGCAGCCGAAACATTACCGGCTGCATCTTTAGCTTTAACTGTAAAAGTATAGGCCGTTGAAGCGGTCAATCCGGTTACGGCAAAAGTAGTAGCTGTCGTAGTCGAACCAATTACAGAAGCCCCTTGGTACACATCATATCCGGTTACGGCAACGTTATCGGTAGCGGCTGTCCAAGATAAATCAGTTGTAGTTTGAGTAGTATTGGAAGCGGTCAAACTTGTTGGCGCTGTAGGCGCTGTAGTATCCGCAGCCGCAGCCTGAATGTTTACAGTGTAATCTTCTACTTGTCCATAAGAGAAAGCTTCGCAAGAAGTTGGCACACCATTATATTTCATTGAAACTCTCATACGGGTATTGCCTAAAGTGGCTGTGGCCGGAATAGTAATTGAACCTGAAACCGGAGTAGTAGTAGAAGCAGCATTGCTCCAAACCGTTTCGCCTGCATCGGTAAACAAACCATTTTGATTGTAATCAATAAACACAGCAAAGCCTTCTGGATATACGGTACTTGTCCAGGCCGGAGTTACGGTAATGGTATAGGCTGTTCCTCTGGTGGCAGCTGTTGATTGTGCTGTAAAATCTTCATAACCGGCTGTGCCAGTTGAAGTATTATTAATGGTTCCAAAAACTACTTTGCCAATTTTCTCATCTGCCGTACTGTTTCCTTGTGAAGTACAGTAAGTGATAGGAGCCGCCGGAGTAGTTACATTAGCTGTGTTACTGGCCGCCGAAACATTGCCTGCTGCATCTTTGGCTTTCACTGTAAAGGCATAAGCTGTAGAACCTGTCAATCCGGTTACGGCAAAAGTTGTAGCTGTAGTAGTTGAGCCAATTACTGCTGCTCCCTGATAGACATCATAACCGGTTACGGCTACGTTATCAGTGGAAGCTGTCCAAGACAAGTTAGTCGAGTTATAAGTAGTTCCTGAAGCGGTTAAAGTGGTTGGAGCGGATGGAGCTGTTGTGTCAGCTGCCAAAGTTGTTACGTTTGCAGTATTACTCGCAACGGATACATTCCCCGCGGCATCTTTAGCTTTTACTGTAAATGCATAAGTAGTTGAAGCGGTAAGGCCAGTTACAGCATAGGTTGTTGCTGTAGTAGTTGAACCTAATAAAACACCATCTTTATAGACATCATACCCTGTTACGGCTACGTTATCGGTAGCTGCTGTCCAGGATAAATTTGTTGTAGTTTGCGTAGTTCCTGAAGCAGTCAAACTGGTTGGTGCCGTTGGTGCTGTCGTATCAGTTGAACCGGCAGTAATCGTAAAATTAGTGTTTGATACATCAAAGAAAATATGATTGGTTCCTTTTACCATAATTCTACAAGTAGTACTAGGAGTGTTTGGAATCGTAACGGCTTGTGTTCCGTCATTTGGCGTAGCCGCTAATAAAGTGGTCCACGTCGTTCCGGCGTTAGTTGAAATTAAGATATCAACATTGGCACAATTCACACCATTGGCGGTAGTACCGGCAACAGCCCAAGTTATGGTTTGGGTTGAATTTCCTGCGTACGAAACAGCTGTATTCGGCGCTGTTACACTAAATGGTCCTGCGGTAGCGTTAACCGTAACGACCATATCATCACTATTGTTTCCTGAACCACCAGCTCTGTTATCGCGAACCGTTAATCTGAAGTTTAAAGTACGAGCTACCGAAGGCAAAGCTTCTACTGTCAATTCTGTTCCTGCTGTCGTAGTAGCACCAGTTAATACAGATGCCATTTTAGGGAAATAACGGGTTGGTGAAGTTGTTGGATTATAACTTCTAAAATCTACACCGGTTGTTTTTGTAGCACTTGGTGCTGCAGCTGTTGTTTGAGAATCCATTTGTTCCCAACCGTAAGTTAATGTATCACCATTAGCATCGGTTCCGGTTCCGGTTAACATAAACGGAGTGCTTTTCGGAATTGTATAATCTAATCCTGCACCGGCTGTTGGAATGGAGTTTCCGGTAGCCGAGTTGGTTTGGCAAGAAGTTGTTTTAATATAATTGGTAACTTGTTGAATACTTACCGCATGGAAATAAGGGTCTGAATGCGGTTGTACATCTAGCGAAGTAATCCCAGCATAGCCCATGATAGTGGAGCCAGAGCCTGGTTCTACTTGTACACCGGTACTTTCGTTGCTGTGGGTAAAGGTATGATTGGCACCAAATTGGTGACCCATTTCGTGGGCTACATAATCGATATCAAAATTATCACCTGATGGAATCCCGTCAGATGGAGAAGTAAATCCACTTCCTTTTCCTAAAGGCTCAACGCCCGTTGGATTGACACAAACGCAACCAATACAGCCTGCATTTCCACCACCACCGGAAGCACCAAATAAGTGTCCAATATCATAATTGGCATTACCAATATTATTTGTTAATGTAGTTTGCAATTCTTGATTCCAAGCTCCGCCAGCTCCTGCAGTTGCTGCTGAATAAGGGTCGGTGGAAGCACTGGTGTAAATCACAGTATCAGTATTGGCAATTAGCACCATGCGTGCAGAAAAATCTTTTTCAAACACACCGTTGACACGAGTCATCGTATTATTGATAGCTGCCAAAGCCAACGCTTTAGTACCGCCAAAATATACGGTGTATTCACCAGTTACAGACATTGCTAAACGATAGGTTCTCAAAATAGCATCATCAGCATTTGGTCTCGCAACACTGGCGTTTGATATGGCTAAATCGTTTTGAGCTGCGGCAATTACTTTGCACTCAAATTTGTTTAAGGAAGCTATTTTATCGGTTTTGCGATAAACCGCATAAGTGCTTAGATCGGTAGTGTATGGCTCAATAAACTCTGCCGACTGGTCAGCATGGATTACCATGGTTTGTAATCCAAGAGGAGACAAACTGAAATAGATAGTCGAGGTGGGTGTGTCTACTCCTTGTCCTATATAGGATTTAATCTCCGGATAGCGGGCTGCCAAAGCCGGATCCATATTGGAAGATTCCTGAATTCGGTAGCGTTCCATTTGACCATCCGCATTTGGAAAAGCTACAATGACATTGGATTTACCGGCAGTAAATCGTTGTGGAGCGTTGGTTAGCGATTGTCGTAATGCGGTAACATCCAGCTCAAATAATTTGGGGTTTCTGATAGTTTGTTTGTTGGCGACTACTATGGCATCAGATTTGCCAGCAGTAGTTTTCCAGGTAGTTTTTCCTGTTTGTGCCATCGAAAAACTGGTGATAGCCATCAAAGCTATCGAGAGTAATTTGTTTTTCATACTTTGGTTATTTGGTTAAATTAGCGGAGCCAAATATATACATTTATTGATAAGTTTAATACAACGTGATTAATTCTTTGATAAATGTTTAATAAATTGGGAAAATTGTTGAAAAATTCTAATTTTTTAAAAATCTCTAAAAATCAAATTTGTAAGCTTCTTTTGATTAGTTTACTTAAGTGTATGGTAATTCCTGCTACATTATAAAATAAAAAAATCGTCTCGATAATTCGAGACGATTTGCTTTTGTCGAAAAAGCTTCGCTGTTATTTGTTAGGACCAAATTGTTATTGGTGAATTGCTTTCTTCTCTTGACTAAACAACATTGCTTTTTTGCTTCTACGAAGATGCTTCTTTATGAGGAGGAATTCATTACATAATTTTTTTAAATAATTATAGAATTTACATTTTTCAAACTTTTTTGATTGCTTTAATGAAGCTTATATTGATAAAAATGTAATATAAATTATAAAAAAATAGTTATTTGTTAATAACATGTGTATAAAACTAATTTTTTCTTTAGTTTTTTATTAAAAAATAGAAATATTTTTATCGTCCATTTTTATTGTTTTTGAACTTAATACCACAAAAGATGAATAGAAAATTACTTTATGTTAAGCAATGGCTTTTAGTATGCATTACACTTTTGTCAATGTATAGCGCTTCCTCTCAAATCATAATTTCACAATATTATGAGGGAACAGGTACTAACAAATGGATAGAGTTGACCAATACCGGTAATACGGCTATTAATACAGCTTCGCCACAATTGAAATTGGGGCTGTGGGCCGTAACCGGTTCAACTGGAACTATTGCTTTCACCGGAGCTCCATCCAGCACCGTTAATTTAACCATTACCATTCCGGCCTTTGGTTCAGTGTTGATCGGAAATACCGGTAACGGGACTGAAATAGCCTATCTGACTGCGGCTAGTGCTGCTCAAACCAGCAATACAGTTATCAATTTTAACGGAAATGATGGAGTAGCACTTTTGGATGCTTCCAACAATATTATCGATCAATTTGGTACAGGAATTAATGCTACCGATATCAGTTATGTGAGAAGTACAAGCGTTACATCGCCTTCAGCAACTTATACACCGTCACAGTGGAGTAGTGCTACTATTGCTACTGTACAATCTGCCGGAACTACCGATTCTAATCGCTTGAATTTTCAGCTGTCATCATTATGTAGCGCGCCAGGTGGTCAGCCTACGGGTTTAATTTTTGGAACACCAACCAGCACCTCCAATACAGGTTCTTTTACGGCTACTGCAGCCGATGGCTACTTAACTGTTTATAGTACTTCATCTTCGTTATCAGCATCTCCGGCTAATGGTACCACGTATAGCTCGGGTAATACTTTGGGCAATACCACTGTGCTGAGTAGCGGCTCATCGACTTCATTATCACTATCGGGTTTGTCTCCTACTACTACATATTATGTAAGTGTATTTGCTTATAATAATACAGGCTGCAGTGGTGGGCCAGCTTATCAGACCACGAGTCCGTTAACCGGAAACTTTGCTACGATAGCACCGCCATGTGTAGTACCGGGTGATCAGCCAACGGGTTTAACTTTTGGAACACCAACCAGCACTTCCAATACAGGTTCCTTTACGGCTACAGCAGCCGATGGCTACTTAACTGTTTACAGTACTTCGTCTTCTTTATCAGCATCTCCTGTTAATGGTACCACTTATAGCTCGGGTAATACTTTGGGCAAT
>Ga0208403_100169_pt1 | contig 23906 bp, 16 predicted proteins | sample LakWasM122_LOW14_2_FD_183934 | JGI IMG/M metagenome (GOLD analysis project Ga0208403, IMG submission 183934) | Freshwater sediment methanotrophic microbial communities from Lake Washington under simulated oxygen tension - Sediment Metagenome... | ecosystem: Environmental > Aquatic > Freshwater >...
GTTCCTCTCACTGCTTGAAATTACCCAGGCCTACTCTCAAGAGGAACTGGACAAATTGAAAGCAACGGCCCAGCAATTTTTAGGCAAAGTTGTGTAGATACTTATGGGGTGAGGGCCGGGGTGAGGGAATCCTGAAACTAAAGGAAGAGCGTCATTCCCTGCGCATAATGGACGGCGACCATGCCGTAGCCACGCGCTTGCACTGGGTTCAAGGCGAACCGCCCGCCGGGGTCAAAAATCCGCAAATACGCTACCGGCTGGACAACCACCTGGGTTCCGCCACGCTGGAGCTGGACGAATCGGCACAGATTATCAGCTACGAAGAATATTACCCCTACGGCGGCACATCGTTCGTGATGGGCCGCAACCAAGCCGAGGTGAAACTGAAGCAGTACCGTTATTCCGGCAAGGAGCAGGACAGCGTCACCGGATTCTATTACTACGGCTTCCGTTATTATGCGCCTTGGCTGTGCAGGTGGCTGAGTCCCGACCCGGCGGGGACGGTGGATGGGTTGAATTTGTATGGGTTTGTGAAGGGGGAACCTCTGGGACATAAGGATAAAGACGGAAGATGTACGGGAAATGCTAGAGGTAGAAGCAGCAGTTCAGATACTAAAAAAAGAAATGATGTGAGTAGAAGTAGAAGTAGAAGTTATGACAAATTTCAGGTTGAAAAGAAAGGCGATAGATACGTATATAAGGGGCGTCCCGCGTTTATGAAAAAAGCCATAGATATAGAAGTATCTGATAATGAAGACAGGAGGCACGTTATTGGATGGAGCGAAACGATTAAGGAATACGCTGAAAATATTTTTAATATAGTAATCAAAAATAACGAAAATAAGTTTGGGGAGTTGATGGTACAGCAATATGAAGAATATAAGTTAGCAAGACATCCAAAAGTATCAAGCTCTATAAAAGAACACATGGAGTATGCTGCAAAACAACTTAACAGTAGTCCTGGGAACCTGAATCCTGAGGATGCCTCTGAAAACAGAGCGATAGAAATTATTAGGAAACAAGCGGCCAGTGCATTGTCCACAATTAGGGAAGAAGGAACTAAGTCAGGCCCATTAACACATGATCAAATAAAAGAATTAGCTACCGCAGCCTTTAAAGAAGGCGCTAGTAAAACAGGTATTACAGAATTTGCAAACGCCCAGCGCAAAATAATTAAAGAAATGATAACTAATAGTTCAAAAGAGGCGCTTTTAATATCACAACTTAATTCCATCAAAATGTCAACAGCGATAGATCTTTGCAAAAAGCCTGAATCCAAAGATCAAACTTCTTTTGCACTAATCTATTACAAAGACGTTCGAAAGGCTGCAACCGAGGAGAAAACAATCTCAGATGAAGCTCGCCTAAGTGCCTTGTTTTCTTTATTGAGAATACCAAAACAATAATTAACTCAAAAGCCAAGGTGCGCACCGCGCACCTTTCCCAAGTCCAGTTCCAATGGAATCTTTTGATAAGTGTTATGTAACGCAATCCCACAACTGGCATAGACGAAACACAAACCGAAATATAAAAACAACCCAAAAAAGGAACACAACCCCATGACCACAAATTTTTTCATCAATCTGGACTACATCAACGGCGAGACGACGGTTGAAGGCCGTCAAGACATCGCCATTCAATCCTGGAATCACAGCTTCAACCAGCCCTCATCTTTAATCCCTGCTAAAGACGGCAGTTATACGCTGCAACCGGCCAACCATGCCGACTTTTCGTTCACCAAATTCATTGACTCTACCAGCGTACGGCTGATGAGGGCCTGCTGGGCCGCCGACACCATCAAGAGCGCTGTTTTTAGAGCCTACCATACCGACGGGAACGAGCGGGTGGAATACCTGAAAATCACTATGTATAACGTCATTGTCTCCAACCTGGCGCTGGGCAATAACGCCGAGGGACAGGTTACCGAAACCGTCACACTGTGTTACAACAAAATAACTTACGACTACACCCCAACGAATACGGCACAAGCGGAACACATAACCGCGACTCACGATATTTTGCATAAAACGATAAGTTAGTTCCGCTTTGTCGGACTACACGGATTGGGCCGACTAAAATCCGGCCCCTATCGGACCCGCTCATGGCAGGCTTCGACAAGGCCTTTAAGCATTGTAGGGGCGGACCATACCCGCGATGATGAGGCACAATCTACAAAATCGCGGTTTTAGGATCGAGCATAAAATCAAAGTGGACAACTGTGTTCAGCCGGAGTGCAGGCTGTTTTGGCACAAGCCTAAGTTAATTCATACTCATTCCTTAATATCGCGGTCATTACGCTTCATGACCGCGCCGATGCCCAACAACCGGAGACGCTTTAGCCGGCGCGCTAGCGGTTGCAGAGAAGATCGAGCAGGAGATTTTAAAAACCGGATTTTGACAGTGCGAACGGTCTATTGAATCGGACGTGCCGTCCAGGAATACATAAACACCGTAAATTTTAACCAACACCCCGCAGGAGAGAAGTTCAATGTCAGATCAAAAAAACGCCAAAGCCATCCACCCTATGCACCTGTGGGCCAATATACACAACGTGTCGGCCTCGCCCCATTTCCGTAATATGCGCGTCAGTAGCGTGGCTACGGAATTTCACACAGACATCAATAAACTCGACGAATACAAAACTCTTTTTGGCAACCAGGCTTACTGCGAGTGCGAGGAATGCCGTTCGATTTTCGGCCCCGCCGCCTATTTTGTGGATTTGATGCGCACGGTCGAAAAAATCACACCACAGGGTGCCGGGGATTTAAACAAACGCCGCCCCGATCTGGCTAAAATCCAGCTCACCTGCGAAAACACCAACAAACCGGTTTCCTACCTCGAAATCGTCAATAAGATTTTGGCGTTGCAACTAACCCCTCCCAATAATGACAATCCTGAAAGTCAGGCCATTGACAAGTCTTATCAAACACTGGCAACGGCAAAACATGCTTTCATCCTGCCGTTCAATCGTCCTCTAGAGCAAATCCGTGCCTATTTGCGTCAGGCAAAGACCGATTTGGCGAGCGTTTATAAGACTTTCAACGTTTCGGAAAATGCAGTTGCCAGAGAAACCCTGGGGCTTTCCGTTGAAGAATATAACGTGCTCATTACCGTTCGAACGGATACCGACTTATTAAATGAAATAAAGGAAGTCTTCGGAGTGGCGGTTACGCCAAGCTATGTTGGAGACCTGGCAAAAGTGGACGTGTTCCTCAGACAAAGCGGACTGTCAGAGCAGGCATTGCGGGAGCTTTTTTATCAAGGCTTAAACAAGAACGAAATAGAAAGCCAGGCGCATGGCTTTTACATCAATTCGAAACTAACCGGTACGGATTATCACAGCATCAACATTGACAATACAATCAAAAATCTCAATTCAACAACTCTCGACCGGATACACCGGTTTATACGCTTGGCGAAAAAGCTTAATTGGAGCTTTGCCGATCTGGACTGGACGTTAAAATCCATTAAGGCACAGGAAATTGATGCTCCGGCCATTAATACACTTGCCGAAATAAAAACCTTACAAAGCCTGCTCGGTGCGCCAGTGGATGTGTTGTGCAGTTTTTGGCACGATATTAAAACCATCGGCAAGGGCGACGCTGAGTTGTCCAAGGCGTTGTTCGATACGGTATTCGGCGATAGGTCAATTATTGATAAAAAAATCGGCCCTGAAACAAGCAGTCAAGTCGCCCATTCTCTGGCGATAGGCGTGAATGAATTAAACGCTATTGCCAATATATCTTTTCCTATTATTTTCTATGTGGGGGAGTTTACCAAGCAGGGCAAAGATATTGTCTCACTCTGTACGGAAATAAAAGGCGCCCAATATGATAGCGTTACGATAGCGAAGGATACACTGGATAAGCTCAATGAAATATTAAAACTACCAGCGTTATATGACAAAATAAAGGAAAAAAAACCAGACTTCGCCAATCAGCCGCGATTAAAAGACGAAATATCAAGACTCGAAGTACTGACAAAGGATTTTCGGAAAAAACTTTTTCCAGATCTCAACAGCGAACAACAATCTTTGCTAATAAGACTGAACAGGTTATCGCTGGAAGCGGCCCATCCTGATGTAACGCCAATAACGGATACTTTTACCCTGCAACGTCTTTCCTTTCTTTATCGCCACGCCAAACTCGCCCAACTAATAAAGCTGCCGGTTATCGAGTACCTGCTGCTATTAGACATCACCGACAAACAAAAAACGATCTTTAACGTTAACGATGTTTCCGCTATCGCAGCTACAGTCGACTGGATGAAAACGACCGGCTTTAGCGTATATGAATTGCATTACCTACTGAAAGGGGCCGATGAGAAATTTTTCCAAAAAGAAAAATGGGACGAATCTATCGGTGAGTTCTTAAAAATTTTGCGCGCTAACACGCAACCGCAGAAATTTGACCTTAAAGTGAACGATATTTTGAACTGGGATAGCTTAGAATCCGAGTATAAAACCCATTTTAATAGTAAAAGCCCGGACAACACCGAAGCATATAACGCATATATCGCCGCACTCGCACAAGCCAAGAATAATTTTGAATTTTCTTCAGGCGAGTTTTCGGCGGGCAAGACCGTCAGTCGGCTCTGCGCAGAAATAGAACAATTGGAGTACGACATAGCCGTTAAATCTACAAAAAACTCTATTGAATGGCTCAACGAACTGCTTCAAACTCCAAATCTTATTGATAAGATAAAAGCAAAAAAAACCTCTGCTACCTTTTGCAGCCTGATAACCGCGTTGGAAAAAGACACGGCAGAACTTAAAACCAAGGCCTTCGACAAGCTTAATACCGAGCAGCAAACATCGATCAAAAGAATTAACCGGTTGTTAATTGAATCGATATATACCGCACAAACACCAAAACTATCCGACCAAAAACTATCCGACATCGAAACAAAAGCTAAACAGGATTTTATCCAAGCCATCAACAAGACCCTCCAAAGCGAGGTATTTAATATTCTTGAGGTTACGAATCATCAGACTTACATCGGTGAAATCAACAAACTAAAAGCAAAATCCAGTTTATCGCAACATGAAAGACTGAAGCTGAACCGTCTTCAATGGGAACTACGCTTTCCCGATACGCTTGCAAAAAGCACTATTAAACACATCGGCGACGAGTGGCAAGCGGGCTTGATTAAGCAACTGGCCAACTTCTTTGGCAGCACAACGGAAGAAATGGACGCTCTTGCTGAATGGGTTGGTCATGCCAAAAAGAACAATTCGCTTGATCCGGTTTCATTTAATTATGTCGATGCATTTTTGACGAATGCCCCGGAAAGTTCAGCCTATCTTAGCGACTTCTTGTTAACGCTACACCGGTGGCTGATACTGGTGCGCAAGCTGCAACTGACGCCGGCGGAAATCAGCGGCATACAGGCATACCCTAAGTGCTTTGCTTTGCAAGATAACTTTTCGTTACGCTTTGACGACATAAAAACACTATCCAGCTTTAAACAGTTAATTAACAGCTTTAATGATACAGAGGGAAAGCTGCTGGATTTTTTTAAAAAAGTCGAGCCGAAACACGCAATAGCCACCCCACTTAAGACAATCGCGGAAAGCTGCGCCGACCTATCGAAAATCACAGGCTGGCAGCAGGCGCAAATAACACTGTTGAATACCCACTATAATTCTTTACTCAAAGGCAATCTTGTCGAAACGCTTAGCCGATTCAAAAAAGCCTTCGATTTGACCGCGTCCTTGGGCGTAGACATCGATTATTGCATACGCATAACGAATCTCGCAGTAGCGGAATGGGCCGAGTACACCGCAATGGCCGACTCGGTCATCAGGCTGGTCAAGGCCCAGATTAAGGACAGTGAATGGCAACAGCTCGCCAAAAAAATCGACGGCGGCATTAACGAGCAGAGCCGCACCGCTCTGGCCACCGCTGTCTTGAGAAAACTCAAAAAGGATAATCTGCGCGATCTTTCCGAATATTTGCTGATCGACGTGGAAATGAGCGCCTGCGCCTCGGTTTCCTACATCAAGCAGGCAATACTCTCAGTGCAGACTTATTTACAACGCTGCCGCATGAATCTTGAACTAAGTGTCGTCAAACTGAACATTCCTGAAGCGCAATGGAAGTTGCTGATGGAATACCGCAAATGGGAAGCCAGCCGCAAAGTATTCCTGTATCCGGAAAACTATCTTGCCGATGCGCCCAGGCAAGAGCGTACCAAGCTGTTCCGCGAATTCGAGGAGGCGTTGTTGCAGTCCAATATCACCCAGGACGCCGTGGAAGCCGCCTACCATAAATATTTCGATGGTTTGGTGGAATTGTCCAACCTGAAAATCGTTGAAACTTACCGTTGCCGTATCCAATATCCCAACCGCGACGACTTGGTCGACACCCTGTTTATTTTTGGCCGCACCGCCACCGAACCTCACGGCTTTTATTACCGCCGCTGTATAGAACCCACCTCGGATCGACCCACCTGGGAACCCTGGTTAAAGCTGGATCTGTCCATCAAAGCCGATACCGTTTCCCCGGTATTCGCGTTCAACAAATTGTTCGTATTTTGGGTCGAAACTACCGAAATTACCGAAACTACCGAAACCACCAGCCAAAACGGCAACCGCACCACGACCAAGACCAAAAAACGAACAGCCGCCATTAAATACTCATACCAGACGCTCGGCGGTAAATGGGTGCAAGCACAAACATTGCAAAAGGATCTTAAAATCCAAATCGGCGGTGCTTTTCCTCGGGTGGAATATACGGCAGTGAATAGCACACTCGTTTCATATAATGCAAACGACACCTCACCAAAAGTCCACCCTGTCACAGTAACCGCTAAAAACTCGGCTATAACAGAAATTGTTTGCCCATTAGGAAATGATCCCAACAGCTTGGAGCTTCCTATGATGCCAGTAAGCCATACACAACCGGCAGCAACTTACGCAGCCATACTGATGGAACCTATGGAAGTAAAAAAGAGACGTATAAGTCCTGAGACGTCCACTATCCCAGCATATCTGATTCCGTATCAAGAGATCAGTACACACCCTTTTGGCCGCGACCTGAATACAGATGATTTGATAAGCTATTTGCCTTTGAATCAAGGCGAGGGGATATTTATGATAGGGTACGCAAGCACAAAATAGCATTACAAGACAAAGCGATCTGGGTGGATAGCGCCTTATCTAGACCTGTACTGGAGTTTACGGGAGATGACCCTATCTTGTATCAGAGTTTCCCTGAATTTAAGCAAGATACCAATACCAATAAATTAAGTGAATTAACTATTGAACTTTGGGTAAAACTGGCTGCTATTAACAAAGACATCGATATCATCGCTTGGCAATCCCTTCCTTTCATAACACTAACTGTTTCCCACTCGGGAGCAGTAATTGTTAAACATGTAAAAATAACAACGACTCCAGAACCACCTAAAAAAATTAAGGGGAATCAATGGACGCACCTTGCTTTTACATGGAAGCGGGGAGGGAAACTTACTATCTATATTGATGGGGAAAAATTACTTGATAGAGATACAAGCGGGGAAACATGGGAATGGCAACTCATTGGAGATGTGGCTTTTTCCGCCGGCTCCGGCGGCCAATTGGCAGAAGTCTGTATTTGGAAAAAAACGCTTAATGACGCGCAAATCAAAAATCGCGCTAACAAAAAATCTCTCATACCGCATTGTCCGCTAAATATGGTTAAAAACCAGCCAGGATGGTACACCATGAGTATCGGGAAAGACTCCTTTCTGCTGAGTCCTCCCTCAAAATTGATAAGTTACTGGCCGCTAAATGTACCGGGCACCGTTATCACCGACGAAATCAACAGCAAAAATATATCGTTAGGGAACAACCAAATAAAGAAAACGTCAGATTTTCCTGGATACACTGAAAAGTGGGTTTTGGAGTTTTCCGGGAAGAATCCCGAACCAGACAACACCGCCCCTGGGACGCTGTATGAACTGAGTGCGCTGACGATTGAGTTCTGGATCAAACCGGCAAAAGATTTATTAACAGCTACTATCATCAATACTCCTCCCAACGGTACGCCCGGATTTTTTAACGCATGGCTTGCAGTTGGCAAAGTGGCCGTGAGCATTGTTTATCGCGAGGAGACTTATCCTAATTTCTCTGACGAACCAATTCCCGTTAATAAATGGACACACGTGGCGGTTACTTTCGAAGAACACAAACCTCCGGTTTTATACATAGATGGATTGATACAAACTACTAAGTTGGATAGATGGCCAGCTAAAGCAGCCTTTATAGACAAGCTAAGCTTCGGAGCCAAGTATTTATGGGAAAATGAACCGCTCAAGATTCCTCAAATGAGTGCAGACACTCAATTGGCCGAGCTTTGTATTTGGAGTGTCTCTTTCAGCGAGGAACAAATACAAGCCCGAGCCCGTAGAAATATACCATTTCGTTTTATTCGACTTACGACCGGCGTAACCCAGCAATTGGCACAAAAAGCTTTCATCGGCGGCATTGATCATCTGTTGACGCTGGAGTCCCAATCCTCGCCCGAGTCCTCTTTTAGCCAACTATACCCGGCTGCGGCCAGTTTTAGTCTGCCGACAAATGATAGCTTAGACTTTTATGGTGCCTACGGGACGTATTTTCAGGAGATTTTTTTTCACCTGCCCTTTTTGGTGGCCAATACCCTAAGCGCCCACCAGCGCTACAGTGAAGCGCGCAACTGGTATCACTACATATTCAATCCGACTCTACACAGTACCTCTGGTAAAAGCGATGCCTGGCGCTATCTCCCGTTGCGCAACCATAGCGCAGAAACCTTACAGCAAATCCTATCGGACGAACAAGCGATCCGCGCCTACAACAACAATCCCTCTGATCCCCACGCCATTGCCCGTTTGCGTATCGGCGCTTACGAGAAAGCGGTGGTCATGAAATACATTGATAACCTGATTGCCTGGGGCGATGCTTGCTTTGCCAAGGACACCTGGGAGTCCATCACTCAGGCCTCCACGCTGTATATGCTGGCTTACGACTTATTGGGGCCGAAGCCGGAAAATATAGAGAAGTGTAAAGTTCCTGATGCCAAAAAATACCAAGATTTCAATGAGAAAAGAGAAATAGTAGCTACTCCTGCTAATACTCACAACAATACATTCCATAAAGCTTATACGAAACATCAAAAGCTTAAAAATATCGCCTTGGATTCCAAAAACTATAAAGCGCCTGCGCCAATCAATAGTTTTCTCGATGACACGTCTTATTTTTGCGTACTGGAGAACGAGCAATTCACCGCTTACTGGAAAAAGGTGGAAGATCAATTATTCAAAATCCGCCATTGCCAGAATATCAAAGGCGTGGTCAGGGAATTGGCGTTGTTTGAGCCTCCGCTCAACCCGGCCGAGCTGGTGCGCGCCGCAACCGCCGGCGGTATGTCTCAGGGCGTGTCCCTTGACCTCCCGGTTCCGCATTACCGTTTCGAATATATGCTGGAAAAAGCCCGCACTATTACCGCCACGGTAATCCAGCTCGGCGCTTCGCTGCTGAGCGTTTTGGAAAAGAAAGATGCAGAAACCCTGTCCGTTATGCGAGCCAACCATGAATCTGCGCTACTCAAGCTGATCAAGACAACGCGGAAACAGCAAATCAAGGCAGCGCAAAGCAACCGGGATGCGCTCGACGTCAGTTTGGAAGCTGCGAAGCATCGCTTGTCCTATTACCGTGACTTACTAAGCGCCGAATTATCGTTCTGGGAAACGGCGGGCCAAGGATTAAGATTGGCCGCGACGGCATTTGAAGCCGATGCGGCTTTAGCCAACTATCTGTCATCCCCCACTTATCTGATTCCGACCATTTTCGGGCTGGCCGACGGCGGCTTTCATCCCGGTTCGGCACTTCAGGCTATCGCCGCAGGCGACAGCAGCGTCGCGGGCACCTTAAACAACTTGGCTGCTTCGTCGGAAATTATGGGCCAATATCAGCGTCGCAAGGAGGAGTGGGCGCAACAAGCCCAGATGGCCCAGGACGATATCGAATTGATCCGGCAGCAGATCCACGCCGCCGACATCAATGTCGCCATCGCCAAAAGCGAATTGCAAGTCCATGAAAAAAGCTTGAAGCAAGCGCAAGAGATTGATAATTTCCTCAAATCGAGGTTTACCACGCCGGAATTGTATCAATGGATGTCCGGGCGCTTGTCGTCAATTTATTTCGAAACTTTCAAAATCGCCTTGGAAATGGCTTTGTTGGCGCAAAAGGCTTACCAGTTTGAATCGAATACCGATGAATCTTATATCGTTTTCGACTATTGGGACGGCTTAAAACAGGGGCTATTGGGCGGCGAAGGTTTGATGCTGTGCTTGAACCAACTCGAAAAAGCCCATACCGAAGGCAACGCCAGACGTTTGGAAATCGAAAAAACTATTTCATTGAAGAAACTTTGCGATAATAACTTCGATGATCTGAAAAAAGGGTCGTTGACGTTTAGTCTAAGCGAAGCGCTGTTCAATAATGACTTTCCCCAACACTACTGCCGGAGGATCAAGACCCTTTCCATTTCCATTCCGGCTGTGCTTGGGCCCTACGAAAACATTAATGCCACGCTGATTGAAACCGGCAGCAAGACACGGGTAAGGCCAGGATCGGATAGCGCGGATTTGAAGTCGGATTTTCAGCGTAAGCAAAAGATCGCGCTGTCCCGAGGGATTAACGACAGCGGCATGTTCGAGTTGAACTTTCGGGACGAACGTTACTTGCCGTTTGAAGGCACTGGCGCTATTTCCGATTGGGAACTTCGTATTCCTAGGGACAATAACCTTCACTTGAATTACGACAGTTTAACCGATGTCATTATTCATCTTTGTTATACCGCGCTTGATGACGACCAAACGTGATAAAGTTCTGTCGCAAAGTTTGCCCGCATAAGCTAGAATCTAAGATTGATGTTACGCACGCATCTAATAAATAAAGTGTAGTCCACGAAAAGCACGAAAAACAAAGTGGTTATACAAAGGAGAACAAAGACGCAAAAAACAAAGCGCGTCCCTCTCCTGTCCGTCATGCCTGTATCAAGTCACATACCTGTCATGAACGTTGTCAAAAGGAATGTGGATAAATGCTTGGCATTACATCGTTAACCGAGAAATATACTGTTCTATGTTTTTTCGTGTCTTTCGTGCTTTTCGTGGACAATGCATAACATCGGTTAATAACCGATGTTATGCGCCTTGGCTTCTAAGGCGCACACGGTACGCACTACAGCGGACATTCCTCTGCGGGAACAAAAGCTTTTCAGACAATACAGGCTAATCAGTGACTTATATTGTTCACGGCGGTATTCGCCAATAAACCGGCAAAACCTTATCGCCGGATAAAACCCTATAAAGATAAAGTTAAATACTCGCCAAGACAGTTTCTTGTACAATAGTATTACACTAATAAAATAGTGGTTATATCCAGTTTCTTAATTCAGGGAAAAATAATGAAAAAAATAAGTCTACTACTTGCGTTATCCTTGCTGTTTGGCTTTTCAAGCACAGCCGCCCTTGCCGATACCCTAACCTCCAATAAAGACATCCTCGGCAGTTGGTTTCTGGAATATACAAAAAAATCGCCGGAAGATAGTGAAAAAAAACCGATGGGCATGACCTGGGTACTTGATAACAAGCAGCTTACCCAAAAAGATATTCCTCAAGTTAGAGGCAACCCCTATGATGCGCCGGCAGTCGACTATGTTGTTGAAGACGGCACGTTAAAAGTCAACATACTCGGCAGAGCGGGCAAGTTCGATATTTACTCGCTAGTGGAAAAAACCGATACAGTCATGGTACTTAAAGACAATAAGTACGGAACCTACATGTATTTCACAAAAAAATAAGCCTTCCCCTTACCGGGACTTACAGGACATAAACATGACCTGTAAGTCCCGCCAATCGCCCCGCCTACACCGCATCAGCAATCGCATGCCTTGCTTAACTGATCAGCCCCGAAAACCAGAAAAACCCAAACCTGCAAAAGCCGCGTTGTTCGCCTGAGATTATCCGGCGGCTTGGCATCGATGTTGTTTGAATGGATAATCGAATGATTTTAATGGATAATGCACGTCTATTTACTTGATCTAACCTACGCAGTGAAGCAATGAAAAAAAAGATAGAGGAACTTATCCTGCAAGCCGTTGAAACACTAAAATCAGACGGTGTTCTCGCCCAGGAAATCACCCCGAACATTACGATTGACCGCACCCGTGACCCGCAACACGGCGATTTTGCTTCGAATCTGGCATTAATACTGGCGAAACAGGTCAGTGCCAATCCGCGCCAGCTGGCTGAAAAACTGATTGCCGCACTGCCTCAAGATGCCGTCATTGTTAAAGTTGAACTGGCGGGCCCCGGTTTTATCAACTTCTTTATCGACCCCGCCGCCCAATACCAAGTTATCAAACAAATTCACGACCAAGGCCCGAAGTTTGGCTTAAGTAATGTCGGTGCCGGTAAAAAAGTCCAGGTCGAGTTCGTTTCCGCCAATCCAACCGGTCCTTTGCATGTCGGTCATGGACGTGGCGCCGCTTATGGTTCTGCGGTTGCCGATTTATTGCAGGCCGTCGGTTTTGACGTGCATCGCGAATATTATGTCAACGATGCCGGGCGGCAAATGGATATACTCGCCACCAGTATCTGGCTCAGATACCTTGAAGAATGCGGCGAAGTGGTGCATTTCCCCAGTAATGCTTACCGGGGCGAATACGTACGCGAAATCGCCTGGAACATTCATAAAAACGCCAACAATGAATATCGCAGACCCGTAGAGCTGGTGTTTGAAGACATTCCGCTTGACGAACCGGCCGGCGGCGATAAGGAAGAACATATCGATGCGCTGATAGCCCGCGCCAAAACCTTGCTGGGAGCGGCGTTATATCAGGACTTTTTTCAAATAGGCCTGAACGATATTCTGGAAGACATCAAAATCGACTTAAGCGAGTTTGGCGTCGACTATCAGGAATGGTTTTCAGAACGCCGGCTGATGGACGACGGTTCGGTGGAAAAGGCGCTGGAACGCTTACGTGCCGCCGGTCATCTTTATCAAAAAGATGGCGCGACCTGGTTTGCCTGCGCCGCTTTAGGCGACGAGAAAGACCGGGTTGTGGTCCGCGACAATGGTCAATCCACCTATTTCGCGTCCGATATTGCCTATCATATGAACAAGCTGGATCGCGGTTTCGACCAGATTATCAACATTTGGGGAGCCGATCATCACGGCTACATTCCCCGCGTCAAAGCGGCCATTCAGGCCCTGGGCGCTGACGCGTCCAAGTTAAAAATACTGCTGGTTCAATTTGCATCGCTGTATCGCGGCGAAGAAAAAGTGCAAATGTCGACCCGCTCCGGCGAATTTGTCACCTTGCGCCAATTGCGCAATGAGGTCGGTAAAGATTCGGCGCGCTTCTTTTACGTGATGCGCCGGTCGGAACAGCACATGGATTTCGACCTGAAACTGGCGACCTCCAAATCCAACGAGAATCCGGTATTTTATGTACAGTATGCTTACGCCAGAGTATGCAGCGTATTGCGTCAATTGGACGAGAAAAGCTGGGAACGGAATTTACCGCTGGGCATGGAAAACCTGACGCTATTAACCGAAGAGCACGAAACCAGCCTGCTGGGAACACTGACGCGCTATCCTGAAGTGCTGGAACGTGCAGCATTGCAGCACGAACCGCATCAGCTGATTCAATACCTGCGCGAATTGGCAAACGAGTTCCACACTTACTACAATGCGCATCAATTTCTTGTCGACGATGCAAAAATTCGCAATGCAAGGCTCAATTTGATTTGCGCGGCGAAACAGATATTAGCAAACGGCTTGGGCTTGCTGAATATCAACACACCTGAAGCAATGTAAAATGGCTAAAGACTACAAACATAGAACGCAGAATAAGAATACCTCGTCGTACCGACAAAGCTCGGGCCAACGAAAAAGTCTCGGCCTGTGGCGATGGATGCTGATTACGGCGTTGATTATTTCGTTTGTAGTCTTTCTGGTGTATTTACGCAGCACCGGCTCGAAACAAATAACGCCTCAGCAGAATATACCGACCAAGGCCGAGGAGGCAAAAGTCGAAGCGCCCAAGCAGGAGAAAAAACCTGAACCGGGCCCGATATTGCCGCAATTTGATTTTTACACCATCCTGCCCGAAAAAGAAGTCATCGTGCCGGATCACGAAATCAACACCCGCGCCAGGGAAGAACGGGTAGGACAGGCAAAAACCGCCAGTTATATTTTGCAGGCCGGTTCGTTCCGGGAATTTAAAGACGCCGACAGCTTAAGGGCCAAGCTGGCTTTAATGGGGATTGAATCCAAAGTCGAGAAAGCAAAAGTCGGCAACGTGGTCTGGAACCGGGTCAAAATGGGGCCTTACACCCAAATGGCCAGCGTTAGCGCTATTCGCAGTCGATTAAGGGAAAACGGCATAGACGCAGTCGTTATGGAAATTGGTCACTAATAGAGCCTATTGGCAATCCCATGCGATCGTCCGTGTTGTCCTAAAACGCATACTTTCACCGCCTCTCCGAATGGGGAACTAACAACCTCCATTCCGCCCAGTCGTTTTTCCGTCAAACTGTTCATTATCTGCCTCTGCGCTGTGTTATGCTTTTTTCCATCAATACCGGTCGGTATCAAATACAAGAGGAAAATGATATGGGTTTGGCATTAAAAGATACTCAGCACCATTGCTACGGCGATTATGTGGCTTGGCCTGATGACATGCGCTATGAGCTGATCGATGGCAACGCGTATGCGATGTCTCCGGCTCCCGACCTGGCTCATCAGGATGTGGCAGGGGAAATTTATCTCCAAGCTCGTCTGGCGCTTAAAGGTAAATCTTGCCGTGCTTTCATTGCCCCGGTCGATGTTCGCCTGCCGAAACAGAACGAAGCGGACGAAAGCATCGATACCGTCGTGCAGCCGGACGTCTTGGTGGTCTGCGACAGCGGCAAACTGGATCGGCGCGGCGTGCGCGGCGCGCCGGACTGGATCGTGGAAGTATTGTCGCCATCCACGGCAGGTCACGATCAAATCAGAAAACGCAGTCTTTACGAACGCCACGGCGTCAAAGAATATTGGCTGATTCATCCGATTGACCGTGTGTTGACCGTTTACCGTTTGATCGACGGCGAATACGGCAAGCCCGAACTGTACGAATTAAACGGCGAAACCCAGGTCGGCGTGTTGCCGGATATTGTGATTCGGTGGGATGAATTGGCTGCGCGATTGCCGGTTGATTATTGACCTTATGGCTTGGATAAAAAACAAATGATGGGGAGTTAAAAATGCCGATTTTGTCCATGTTTTATGGCATTGTGGTTGCAAGCTTGGCTTGAAATTCATCGTGATGAAATAATGGCGGACTGGAGTCTGGCTGTTCGAGGGATACAGCCTGAGCGAATTAAGCCGTTACAGTAGGGAGCTCTAAATGAATAAGGTTATTACTGTATACCCCTTGTTACACCAACATCTGTTTGTTGAAATGGCTGATGGTCAGTGTGGTGAGTTTGATATGACACCCTACCTGGAAAGCGATTTTTTTTCTGCATTAAAGGATGACGCCTATTTCAAGCAGGTCACGGTCTTTTTTCGTGGCGTTGGCTGGCCTAATGGGCAGGATATTGGGCCCGATACAATTGAAGCGGGATTGGTAAAGTCCAAAAAATCGTTGTTCGTAGGCGGCTTAGCGACAGCAAACCACCAAAAACAATCAGTCCCGTAGGATGTACACCATGCACCATTTGCGGATTTTAGAATAAAGCAGCATCGAAAAGGGGCGCGATGCGCCCCCTACCCGGCTCAGTCCCGCTTGAGAGCCTTATCGCGTTATTTGTAAATCTCTTTACGGTGTCCAATCTCGATAACCAGAATAATCAGCTCGTTATTTTCAATGCGACATAGCAACCGAAAGTCTCCTACCCGATAGCGCCACAGGCCAGAAAACCTGCCTTGCAAGGCTTTGCCGGTTAAGCATGGATTGTCGGTAGTTTGTAGTCGATCAAGGAGAAAGGACGTAATTCTTTTTTGTAGGGTTTTATCGAGTTTTTGCAAATCCCGTTTGGCATCGTCAGAAAGCCTAACGGTCCAAGCCAAGCTCTTTTACCACGTCGTTTAAGTTGTGAGATTTTTTGCCGCTTTCAAGATAGCGCTGATAAGCGTCATCTGCTTTTTTCGCATCTTGGCAATCTTCCAGATGCTCAAACAGCACATTTTTAACCAGTTGCGCCGGACTAATATGTTCCTGTTCTACCAACTGATTTAGTAGAGTTGCTGTTTCATCATCCAATTCTAATGTCATCATGTCGTTTTTCTCACCTGAGTAATGAATAGATAATAATGTCCGCCATTACAAAAGTAAAATCGGCGACTAAAAACGAACACTTTCACGGCCACTGGAGATTAGGACTCAGTTCAAATGCACAATTCAAGACCTGACCCTCGTGCTCTTGCGTGCTCAATATAAAGTGCGTAGGCGCAAAATCCTCAATTGCGCTAATAAACGACAGACAGGCAATGCGCATGCCTTGGCGTGAAGAACATCGGAAAGCCGTGTGCGGGAAAACCGCATGCATGGTTTGATGAGGAAGGGCAGGCGTAAGCCTGCTCTTTACTCTACCCGCTTTTCGGGAAAGGGGACTAATAATAGACCAGATGCGTGATTGAAAGACCTGACCCCGCTTTTCCATCACCAAAAGTAGGCACTTTAGGCGACGCACAACGCCAATTACAACCAATCGAAGTTGCGGCGGATTGCCTAGCGGCGAATCCACCCTACAATTACCCGCCTTACAGCGTTCAAGCCTCACACAGCCGCTTGGAACGGGGGAGGGATCTCCGTCCTCCTTGGAGTAGTTCTCGTTCCTCTTCGGTTAGGCGGTTATTGCTAGCTCCTCGATTAATATCCCTATGTAGTCCCCTAGTATAGTCAATTAATCCACTATCTATATGAATAAGTACATTACCACGCGTTATTGGGAAATTGTTGCTCTTGATACGAAGTTTCTCATTTGATGCACCAACCACTTTAGACCCTTTACTCACTTTTTTCTCCGTAATTCATAGTTAACTCAATCGCTCTATTATACGTACTTGAAAACTCAGTATAAATAGAACGTAAAATAAAATATTGCGATAAAATATCTGCAAAAACGTACCCTACATCGACATCTCTACTTGTAAAAAAATCGCTATCAACGTGATCAAAACATAGAAAGCCAAATATCGTGCGTCCCGCATCATTAGTACTGATAACTTTCCTGAATTCCTCGTCTAACTCAACATTCCATAAAGTCATAGGAATAATTAACGTTGATTTGTAACATGATGTTGGGTTAGCATCATTTCCGCCATCCTGAGTAAGCCAACATTCTATCCAATCGGTGTCTGGCGTATAAACACCATCTAAATTTATGTTAGAGTTTTCGTTAGAATTCTGTTTTTTCTCGCTCTTGACCCAATATTCCTTAGCTAATTTAACATTTATTCGTGAATTTTTATATTTCCCTTCTACAATAGCTGAAGGGATGTTATTGCATTCAAAAAACGTTCCTGTGTCTTTTACGTGAACAAATCCAGAATTTGATCCTAATGGAAAGTCAGAAATGTAGTTTATGTCAATATCTCTGTAAATGTTTTTGATCCATTCTTCATTATCTTGCATTTGACTACATTTAATGCAGAGTCTTGGTTTTATATTGTGACGATCTTCAAAATATTGCTCAATGAATCCAAAATTACTTTTAGCAGTCTCCCCAAGTGTTCGGTTTAGGTAATCTATCATTGCATTACTGAGCTTGCCAAGCATTCGGACATCAAGAGGTTTAATGTAAGGTATTTGTATTGCAGTTTTTATCTTTTTATGAAATTCGGCAGCAAGGAATGAATATTGAGTAAATTCCCCTTGATTAAAACAAACTACCTTACGCATTAATAAAGCAAAATTATCAATGCTGTAATCTTTTCTTGCCTGTGATGAAGGGGTTACAAAAAAATGAGTATTACAGGTTTTTGGAACAGAAATCTCTAGTGCTTCCACTAAGGTGCAAGCAGTTCTCTCCCACGTGTAGCCTCGATCAATCAAATTCTTTTTAAGGGCCTTCGCATTTATTATTATTCTTTCACGATCATTTGCGCATTCTAAAATTATGTCTGTAACTTCCTTTAAGGTCTTTTCAGTAAAATTTGGCTCATCCTCACCACCATCTTCCCCACCAATGGATATTGGGTGAACACATCCAATTCCTTGACCTTGTAATTCTTCATCTATGAACTTATATAGACCGCTCTGATCACTAATGATTAAAGGTATTTCTGCTGATATGGCTTCCCAGCCGGTTAAACCAAAACCTTCATGCCAAGACAACATTAAGGCTATGCTAGATTTGCAAAGCTGCTCGAAAAGCTCTTTACGATTTTCAGTATAAGGAAGCGGAAAAAGGTTGATTACTCGACCTGCACGCTTGTTAGCAAAAGCTTTAAGTGATTTCTCTTCTTCACTTCCAGAACCGTCAATTCCAAATAGAATCATTCTAGGATTATCACGAAGACAGGGTATTGCTCTAGATTTTTCAGCATGAGTTAATTTAATCGCTTCCGCAAAAGCAGCAACGGCTAATTTACCTTGTTTTATTTTATCGTTTTCTGGATCGAGACGACCGAAAGTTATTGCAGTAAATGATTTCTGTTTTTTTGAGGTCAAATTTTGATGTAAACCAGGAATGAGCATGATAGCGTCCTCCTTGCTTAATAAATCATTTAGCCTATCTCGCAATAATGGCCCTACCGCAAAATGTTTGTCCGCGTCATTAAATACTTGGTTTTGTAATGTATACTTTTTTTGCGCTTCGGCAGCGCAATGTTTATAGCCAGTATAATCAAAATAGCTCATGTGCATAATGACAGCAGACCTGCCTTGCTCGCTGACTTCTTTTATTTTATTTGCTGCTTTTCCACTGATAACATCATGACCAATCCACCACTCAACTTTAGGAGATGGAAATTTATTACAAATTTCATCCCATAGTTTATTGACAACATCCGCTGAGAATAATTCATACTCCGCTTCGGTATTGAGGGTTAACAGATGTATATCTTGACGGGCGGCGTCAGCAATCTGTTCCTCCGAGGCATTTAGTACAGCGCAAATAATTTTATATTTGTCCTTTAAAAGAGATGACAGCGCAATTGTCAAATCCATATTAAACGAGTTAATTCCTCCCGACTTTGTACCCCATGATGTTGCCAATAGAGCTATTATTGGCAAGTCAGATTGCATAAGTTTTTGCATTATTAGTCATGTTGTTATGTATAAATATTTAAAGGATAATAAACTTAAACTCTAGACATCGCAAATTTTTGGGGTGATATTGGGGTAATGTTAATACCTTTAAAATACCGCTGCCATAACCCAAAGCCCAGTAGGCCGGAATAAGCCGGTTCGAGCGATAGCGAAAACCGGCGTTTCCGGCAAACACCTCCCAAACTCGCCGGAAACGCCACCTCGCGCTACGCGCTTGGATGGCCTTATTCCGGCCTACCCCCCTTCCTCCTTATCATCCTCATCCCCAGCCATATCCGAAATCTCCTTCAACCTTGAGATGGCCTTAAAATTAATACTCTCTTCCGGATACAAGCCTTCGCTATCTAACACGCCAGCGGATTCCCCAGTCAATAACGCCAGCGTTTCATCAACACTGGAAACCGCATAAACCGCAAACAGCCCCTTGGCCACCGCATCGATCACTTCCTGTTTCAGCATCAGGTTGCGCTTGTTGGCGGCGGGGATAATCGCGGCGTGTTGCCCATTGAGGCCGCGCGCCTGACACAGCCTGAAGAAGCCTTCTATTTTCTCGTTAACGCCGCCGACCGCCTGCACTTCGCCGTACTGGTTGATCGAGCCGGTCACCGCGAAGGTCTGCTTGATCGGCGTCCGGGTCAGCGCCGAAATAAGGCAGCACAGCTCGGCCAGCGAGGCGCTGTCGCCGTCGATATAGCCGTAGGATTGTTCGATCGCGATGCTGCCCGATATGGCAAAAGGAAATTGCTGGGCATAGGTGTGGCCCAGGTAGCCGGTCAGGATCATCACGCCTTTGGAGTGGATGGCCTGACCCAGTTCCACCTCGCGCTCGACATCGACGATGCCTCGGGAACCGGGGTAAACGCTGGCGGTAATGCGCACCGGCGCGCCGAAGCTGCTGCCGCCGACTTCCAGCACGGTCAAGCCGTTGACCTTGCCTACCGCCTCGCCGTCGGTATCGATCAGGATGGTGCCGACCAGCATTTCTTCGAGGATGTTCTCGGGCATTCTGCCGTTGCGATGCTCTCTTGCGGCCAGCGCCTGTTCGATATGCGCCCTATCGCAAACCTCCTGGTTATCGCGCCTGCAAAACAGGTTGGCTTCGGCGATGATCTCCAGCGAGTCCTTAATCCGCGCGGAAAAATGATGCTGGTTTTCGGCCATCCGGCAGCTGTACTCGATCAGGCATTCGATGGCCGTCCGCGTCAGCGGCTTGGCGCCGGAATCGGCAGCCTGCCTGATCATCAGCAGGATGAAACGCTGCATCGATTCGTCGTTGCGCGGGATGTAGCTATCGAAATCGGCAAGGATTTTAAACATCTCGTTAAATTCATCATCCAATTCTTCCAGCAGGTAATAAATATCCCTGGAGCCGACCAGTATCACTTTAACGTTTAACGGAATGACTTCGGGCTTAAGGGTGATGGTGTTAATGCCCAAATCCGAATAAGGCGATTCGATTTCAATGCGGCCGGATTGCAAGGCGCGTTTAAGGCCTTCCCAGACGAACGGATAATTCAGCAGTTTTTCGGCATCGAGGATCAGATAACCGCCATTGGCCTTGTGCAACGACCCGGCGCAAATCCGGCGGTAATTGGTGACCAGCGTCCCCTGATCGCTGGCGTATTCGATGCGCCCGAACAGGTTTTGATAAATCGGGTGCGGCTCGTAAATCACCGGCGCGCCGCTTTCCTGCTTGTTGTCGACCAGAATATTGGGCGCGTACAACTCGGTCAGCAACTGTCGTTTAGCGGTGTTGTCTTGCGGCTCCGGCGTCCGGCTCGGCATCAGGTAATCGGCAATAGTGTTGCAGAGGTTCTTTTTGATTTCCGCCAAATAGGTGATGACGTCATCGATATTTTGGTAGTTGTCGTTCAGTTCGGCAAACAACGGCTCTATCGCCAGACTGATAGTGTCATTATCCAGTTGCTTGATTTTTTCGACCATCTCTCTGCGCCACTGCGGCAACTCCAGCAATACGTCGCTCAAATACTCTTCCAGCTCCTCAACATGCTTATGAAAGACTTCCCGTTCCGGCAGCGGCAATTGGGTGAACTGATCTTCGTTCAGCGCCTTGTTGTCCCGGATAGGCGCGAAGGAAATCGTTTCATTCTCCCGGAATAACGCAATGTCCAAAGACAAGGCCTTCTTATCGACCAAGTCAATGGCGTTGTTGTAGTACTGGTTGTAATGGCGCTCGATAGCGCTCTTTTTTTGTTGGTAAGTGGGGCTTTCAAATGCGGCCGGGAAGGTCGCCAACAGGTTGTCGATCAGCTTTTCGATGTCCTTGCTGAGCGTTTGCCCACACTCGGCAGGCAGCTCAACAGCTACCGGTTCTCTCGGATTATCGAAATTATCGACATATGCATAAGAGGGCGGCGCGGGCAACGTCCTGGCCTGCGCATCCAGATGATTGGTAATCATCGACAACCGGCCCAAGCCCGGCTCGCCCATCACGAAAATATTGTAACCCGGGTTGCTCATCGCAACGCCGAACTCCAACGCCGACTGGGCTCTGGATTGGCCCAAAATGGTATCGGGCAACTTAGGTGCGGAGGGGAACTCAAAGCCCGCCAAATCGACATGCAGTTTCAGTGATTCAAGGGGAAGCTTTAAGGTATTAGGCATCGTTAAGAGAAGTTCTCGGATTACAAAAAACCGCGATTCTACCATTTTTTAGCGCATTGTCCGCTATCAACCGAACAGCCCGGCGGCTCGCTCACGATACTTAAAAAGCAGGATTGCCTTTAACTTTAGAATTGCTGGCGCTGCAACACCATAGAAACCGCAGCGGCGCGGGTGGCCACGCCCAATTTTTCAAAGATATGTTCGAGATGCTTATTGATGGTACGCGGGCTGCTGCCCAGAATAAGCCCCACGTCCTTGTTGGTTTTACCCCTGGAAATCCACATCAGTATTTCCGCTTCACGCACAGTAAGCCCCAGGGAGCTTCTTACCCAATCCAGATCCCACTCGCCTGAATGCTTTTCCAAAACCAGCAAAGATTCGCCAGCGCTTTGGCACGGCATTATTTTTGCCAGAAAACCGGCTCCGGCCCGATAACTTTCAAAGGATTCGGATTTATCAATCAATTCTAAGCGCCGGTTAATCCAGTCCAGCAGCGGTTTGGGCAGCGGCGAGCCGACCTCATGCCTACCCGTTAATCCGTGTTTTTGCAGAAACTCATCCAGCCAGCGGATGCCGCCGGGCGTTAACCAGGTGATATTGCCAACTGAATCGATTGCCAACGCGGAAAATGGGCTGTTGTTTAACGCATTTTCAACGCGGCGCAGATTCCGGGACTGAGTCAGCTGCACTTCCACTCTGGCCAGCACTTCCGGGGGGCGAATCGGTTTGACAATATAATCGACCGCGCCTTCATCGAAACCGCGTAACAAGTTGTCCAGTTCGCTTAACGCGGTCATGAATAACACCGGAATATCGGCCGTTTCCGGCGAGGATTTAAGCCGGTTACAGGTTTCAAAGCCGTCAATGCCCGGCATCATAATATCCAGCAGAATAATATCCGGCTTCAGGTAAGCGATTTGTTCCAGCGCCGATAAGCCATCGGTGGCGACCAGCACCCGGTAACCGGCTTCCGAGAGCGTGTCCGATAACAAGGCCAGATTGCCGGGCGTATCGTCGACAATCATGGCAATTCCGCTAATAGGAGAAGACTTACCGGTCATTGCCGCTTAGCTCCTCGCCGGCAATATGCAAGAGTTTCTTGATTTCAAGCAGGTCGAATTCGCCGGCCAGCGTCATGAGCCTCTGCGCAAAATAACTGTATTCAGGCTGGTGCTGAATGAGTTGGGTCAAATATTGATTAAGCCCCTGTAAATCGCCGATTCGCACATAGCCGGTTAATTCCTGAATAATATCCAGTGAAGGCGGCTGGTCGGAGCTTTGCGGCTCGGCTTCGTCTTCCTGATAGACCCAGCTTAACGTCAAATGCAGTTTAAGCTTGTAGAGTAATTCGCTGACTTGTATCGGCTTGACCAAAAAATCGTTGCAACCGGCATTAATGGCATTGAGCCGATCGGACGGATAAGCGTTGGCGCTTAACACGACAATCGGCGTGGCATTGCCGTGTTGGCGCAGCAGATGCGCGGTTGCGGCGCCATCGAGTCCGGGCATCGACAAATCCAGCAGAACAAGATCCGGGGCATCTTTTTCGACTTTATCCAGGCATTCTTCGCCGCATTCCGCCTCGATCAAAACGAAACCTAAGGGCTCTAAAATAGACAGTATCAGCTGCCGATGATCCGGCTGATCATCGACAATGAGGATTTTTTGGCGCTTGCCCCGGTAACCGATGATGTCTTCTTCCTGAATGTATTGCTGTTCGCCGCCCAGATTGGGCAGCAGCAGCCTGACAGTAAAAGTGGAACCTTTGCCCTGGTCGCTGAGCACAACCAGTTCGCCGCCCATGATCTCGCATAGAATCTTACTGATGGTTAAGCCCAAACCGCTGCCGGCGTCTAAATGCTCATTCGGTAATTGGGTAAAAGGCTGAAAAATATTTTGCAGTTGATCTTTATGGATGCCGGGGCCGGTATCGACGACCTGGAACGTCGTTACGCCGCAGCTGTAACCGATACGAAAGATAACCTC
>Ga0208403_100190_pt1 | contig 19492 bp, 10 predicted proteins | sample LakWasM122_LOW14_2_FD_183934 | JGI IMG/M metagenome (GOLD analysis project Ga0208403, IMG submission 183934) | Freshwater sediment methanotrophic microbial communities from Lake Washington under simulated oxygen tension - Sediment Metagenome... | ecosystem: Environmental > Aquatic > Freshwater >...
AGACGATAAAAGTGCCGATGTGTATATCACCAAAAAGAACATTGGCGAACTCACGGAACTGCAGGTTACTTTCCACGAAGACACTTTCCCGATTACCATATCGTTTCAGGATCAGGCTTCGGTAGAAAATGCGATTCACTGCATGATGGTCATGCTTTATTTTGGTTACAAATACGATGTGATTCAAACCCGAATGGCGCAATTGTATCCGGTGGAAATGCGATTGAAAGTGAAAAACGGCATCTTCAATTGCACCATTATCGACGACAGTTACAGCTCCGATTTCCAATCGTTGAAAATTGCCTTAGACTTTTTGGAACACCAAAAACAGCACAAAAAGAAAACGCTTATTCTTTCCGATATTTTTCAAAGCGGATTGAATAACGAAGAATTATATTCACAGGTTTCCCAATTGATTATTTCGAACAAAATTACCCGGGTGATTGGCATTGGCGAGACCATTTCTCAGTTTAAAAACAAATTCATCAACGGGATTACATTTCAAAACGTAGCCGAATTTACCAATGCGTTTGACAATTTAAATTTTGAAAACGAAACCATACTCATCAAAGGCGCGCGCGATTTTCACTTTGAAGAAATCGTATCGATGCTCGAGGAGAAAACCCATGAAACCGTTTTGGAAATCAACCTCAACGCCATCAGTCACAACCTGAATTTTTTCAAATCGAAGTTGGCTCCTAAGACCAAAATGATGGTGATGGTCAAAGCTTTTGGTTATGGCAACGGTGGTTTTGAAATTGCCAAATTGCTCGAACACCACAAAGTAAATTATTTGGGTGTGGCTTTCGCCGATGAGGGAATTTCGCTGAAAAATGCCGGTATTAACGTGCCGATTATGGTCCTAAATCCGGAAACGACGAGTTTTTCAGCTATTATCCAACATCAATTAGAACCCGAAATTTATTCGATTAAAGGACTGAAGGCCTTCCTGAAAATTGCCGAACAAAAGAAACTGAAACACTTTCCGATTCACATCAAAATTGACACAGGCATGCACCGTTTGGGCTTTGAAGAAGAAAATCTGGAAGAGCTTATCCGCATACTCAAAGGCAACGAAACAGTACAAATCAAAAGTATTTTATCGCACATGGCTACCAGTGATGATTTGAAACACGACGCGTTTTCGAGATCACAAATTGCCTTGTTTGAGAAACTGTCTTCCCAGCTGCAAACAGAACTCAACATCAAACCGATTCGCCACATATTGAACACTTCGGGCATTACCAATTATCCGGAAGCGCAATACGATATGGTGCGCTTAGGCATTGGCTTGTATGGGGTTTCCAACGATGCCGAAGAGCAAAAACAATTGGAAAATGTGGGCACTTTAAAATCGGTTATTTCCCAAATCAGAACGATTGACGAAGGGGAAAGCGTAGGCTACGGAAGAAGATTTATGGCTGATAAACCAACCAAAATCGCTACGATTCCTATTGGTTATGCTGACGGTATCCGCCGAAGTTGGGGGCATGGCGTTGGTTATGTGGTCATCAATGGCAAACAAGCTAAAATCGTCGGCAGCGTTTGCATGGATATGCTGATGGTGGATGTTACCAATATAGATTGTAAAGAAGGCAACACTGTTATCATTTTTGGAGAAAATCCAACGGTAAATTTTATGGCCAAACAATTGAATACCATTCCGTACGAGATTTTGACGGGCATTTCACAAAGAGTAAAACGAGTGTTTTTTAGAGAATAGTTTTAAATTTTTACGGACTTTTTAAAATTTTAACTAATTTAGCATCATTAACTAACCATTAAAACAAAATAATTATGGGATTTTTTAGCGATTTTAAAGCCTCTTTAATGAAAGGCGACGTGTTAAGTTTAGCAACGGCGGTAGTTATCGGTGGTGCTTTCGGAAAAATTGTTGGCTCTGCAGTTGATGATCTTATTATGCCATTGGTAGGTTTAATTACGGGTGGAATTGATTTTACCTCGAAGTTCATTTCATTAAACGGTCAGAGTTATGAAAATTTAGAAGCTGCCAAAAAAGCCGGCGCCTCTGTTATGACTTACGGGAATTTTGTTCAGGCGGTGATTAATTTTATAATCATTGCATTTTTCATTTTTGTTGTTTTAAGAGCTGCTGAAAAAGCCAAAAAGAAAGAAGAAGCCGCTCCTGCTGCTCCAGCCGGACCAACTCAGGAAGAGTTACTAACTCAAATCCGGGATTTGTTAAAAAAATAATACCGCTATACTCATATTCTAACCAAACCGCTCCTTACTTGGGGCGGTTTTTCTTTTTTTGTAAAAATGAGAAACCAAATGAATTTCTCTATACTTTTGTACTTCAAAAATTTATAAATCAATAAACATAAAAATATGAAAGTTGCTGTTGTTGGCGCAACCGGAATGGTTGGCGAAGTGATGCTCAAAGTATTAGCCGAAAGAAACTTTCCGGTAACGGAATTAATTCCTGTGGCTTCTGAAAAATCAGTAGGCAAAGAAATTGAATTCAAAGGGAAAAAATATAAAGTAGTAGGATTGCAAACCGCAGTAGACATGAAAGCTGATATCGCTTTGTTTTCAGCCGGTGGCGAAACTTCCTTAGTTTGGGCACCAAAATTTGCGGAAGCAGGCACAACAGTAATCGACAACTCATCAGCCTGGAGAATGGATCCGACTAAAAAATTAGTGGTTCCTGAAATCAATGCCTCGACACTTACTAAAGAAGACAAAATCATCGCCAACCCTAACTGTTCAACAATTCAGATGGTCATGGTTTTGGCACCTTTACATAAAAAATACAACATCAAACGCGTGGTGGTTTCTACCTACCAATCTATCACCGGAACCGGAGTAAAAGCGGTACAACAGCTGGAAAATGAATATGCCGGAGTGCAAGGCGAAATGGCTTATAAATACCAAATTCACCGCAACGCGATTCCACAATGCGACGTTTTTGAAGACAACGATTACACCAAAGAAGAGATGAAATTGGTACGCGAAACGCAAAAAATCATTGGGGATAAATCAATCGCCGTTACAGCTACAGCTATTCGAATTCCGGTAGTTGGCGGACATAGCGAAGCCGTTAATGTAGAATTTTCGAATGATTTCGATGTAACCGAAGTGCGTAACATTTTACACCACACTGACGGTGTTACCGTTCAGGACAATACCGATACTTACACTTATCCGATGCCATTATATGCCCAAGGCAAAGACGATGTGTTTGTGGGCAGAATTCGCCGTGATGAAAGCCAGGCCAACACCATTAACATGTGGATTGTTTCCGACAACTTGAGAAAAGGAGCGGCTACCAATACCATTCAAATTGCTGAATATTTAGTAGCTCATAAATTAGTTTAATGTATTCTAAACATACTAACCGCTTGGTTTTGCAAATCATAAAATTTGTTAAAATCAAGCGGTTTTTCTTTGGGCATACCTTACATTTGCAACGATGAAGAAAAAATATTCCATAATAAGTCTGTTGTTTACCTTTATGGTGTTGGGCGCTATTCTATTGCAATCCTTTCACTCTTTTCATCACTTGGAGAAATTTATTTCGGAAAAACACTGCCATCACAAATATGCCGTAAACAAAACTGAAATCAATCACAGTCATCACGATTTTGATCATTGTTTTGTTTGCGAATTTGCTAGTAGTCATTACACCCCTGTTCACTTTTTTTCTTTTGATTTCAAAAAAACAGAAGTACACGCTTCCTACTCCTTTTGTTATTCCAAACAAATTACACAATCCTTTCGGGGAAGTCTTTTTGCGCTTCGAGCGCCGCCTAGTTTTATTGTTTAAATCCTTTTTCGGCCAAATCCTTTTGGCATTTACTCATTTAACAATAAAATAATACACATGAAATCATTATATCTAGCTCTATTCATAGGGTTTTCGCTATTGGCAACTGCCCAAAATAAAATATCGGGAACGATTTCGGATAAGGTCGGTTTGCCTTTGCCCAACATCATTGTTTCCATTCCGGAACTTCATAAGGAAACCATCTCTGATGCTGATGGCAAATATGTTTTAACCAATTTACCCAATGGTAATTTCAATGTGGCTTTCTCTGCGGTTGGCTTTACCACGCAAAATATTCCGACCGTGCTTTCTGGAAAAGAAATCACACTGAATGTAACTTTGGAAGACAACATCATTCACATGGACGAAGTGATTGTTTCTACTGCTTTCAACAAATTGCAATCGCAAAATGTGATGAAAGTGGAGCACGAAAGCTTAAAGTCCTTACAACAAAAAGGAACGGCAACCCTCATCGAAGGTTTGGCAACCATTCCCGGAGTTTCTCAGGTTTCCACCGGAACTTCTATCGGAAAGCCCGTTATTCGAGGCTTGAGTGGCAATCGTGTTTTGGTGTATTCGCAAGGCGTTCGGTTGGAAAACCAGCAATTTGGGGAAGAACACGGTCTTGGCTTGAACGATGCCGGTGTAGAAAGTGTGGAAGTCATCAAAGGCCCGGCATCCTTGCTATATGGTTCGGATGCGCTTGGTGGCGTGTTGTATTTCAATCCGGAGAAATTTGCCAATCCAAAAGAATTTAAAGCCGATTTTAGTCAGCGTTTGTTTTCGAATACTTTGGGCAGCAACACTTCATTGGGATTGAAAACCTCTACCGAAAACTGGAAGTTTTTAGCACGCGGCAGCTTCAATACGCATGCCGATTATCAAATTCCGGATGGCGACCGTGTGACCAATACCCGTTATAACGAAAGTGATTTTAAAACCGGAATCGGGTACAGCAATTCGAGTTTCTCCAGTGTGCTGCGTTATAATTTCAACAAACTGGATTTAGGCATTCCGGAAAATGGCATCGCGGAACAATCTACGAGTCATGACACTCAATTTCCAAGACAGGCGGTTGATAATCACATCCTGAGTTTGCACAATAGTTTCTATTTTAAAAACTCTAAACTCGATGCTGATTTGGGTTATATTTTCAATGACCGCAGCGAATTTCAAGACAGTAATGTGGCGTCTTTACACATGAAACTGCGAACTTTTAATTATGATTTGAAATATTATTTGCCAAAACTGGGCAAAGTAGAAACCATTGTGGGCGTACAGGGCATGCATCAAACCAACACCAATTCGGGGACTGAATATTTAATTCCGGATGCGGTGACCAATGATTTTGGGGTTTTTGGAACTGCCAATTATGAATTCGGGAAAAATGTGTTGCAGGCCGGCCTGCGTTTTGACAACCGTAAAGTAAGTTCAGAAACACACGGAATTGTTGGCAATGAAGGTTATTTTGAAGCCATTGACAAAAGCTTTGACAGCTTCAATGCGTCTTTGGGTTACAAAACCAATTTGGCCGATGATTTTACGTTGCGATTGAATGTGGCTTCCGGTTTCCGGGCTCCAAATTTAGCCGAATTAACATCGAATGGTGTGCACGAAGGCAGTAACCGCTATGAGATTGGGAATGCCGATTTGAAAAACGAACAAAACCTGCAAACCGATTTGAATTTGGAATACAAAAGTTCGCATTTTGAAATTTTTGCTAACGGATTTTACAATCACATCAACAATTATATTTTCATTTCGCCGAACGGCAACGTAATTGACGGCAACAATGTGTACGATTATGTTCAGGCGAATGCCAAGTTATATGGCGGAGAAGCCGGAATCCACTTCCATCCGCATCCTATAGACTGGCTGCATTTTACCAGTAGTTTTGAAACCGTGATTGGCAAAAAAGACAACGGCGATAACTTACCTTTAATTCCGGCCAACAAATGGAACAACACTTTCCGTGGTGAATTTGAATTAAAAAACTGGTGGAAAGAAGGTTTTGCTACGTTGAACATCGAAAGCACTTTTGCGCAGAACAACCACAGCGAATTTGAAACCAGAACTAACGATTACACTTTGATAAATCTTGGCCTCGGCGGTAAAATCACTATCCATAAATCGGTTTTTCAATTGAATCTGAATGCTAATAATGTATTCAACAAAACGTATGTCTCTCACTTATCGCGATTGAAATCCGACGGTATTCCTAATGTGGGACGCAACATTGTACTGGGAGTAACTTTTGTCATTTAAAATAAACTTTATTCATACATTTCACCAATTGTTTATAATTAAGGTAAAATTTTAGGTAATAAAGCATTTTATTTATAAATAATTAATGCTATTTTTACCATATTACTAATTTAAAACTATCTGTTTATGAATTCAATGTTTACTAAAATTATTAGAATTGCACTGGGATTGGCACTAGTTGTTTTTGGTGCTAATATGATTCATCCCTATTTGCCTATGGATGCTCCTGATACCAATACTGCTGCCGGACAATTTATGAATTCACTCGGAGCAACAGGCTATATTTTTCCTGTCGTTGGTGTTTTAGAAGTAATTATCGGAGGGATGTTATTGCTGAAAAATTGGGTAGCTTTTGCTTTAATTCTATTAGCGCCAATATCGATTAACATTTTGTTATTCCATCTGTTTTTAGACATTCCGGGATTAATTGTTGCCCTGGCAATTGTAGTGTTTAATACCATTTTAATCTACAAACATTGGCAACAATACAAACCCTTATTCTATTAAATAAAGGTCAAGATAAAACAAAAAGCCGACTGAAATCAGTCGGCTTTTTTTAATACTTTATTTTTCCAATGTGTCCCATAATCCGAACGATTTTATCTTTTCTTCGTTCTATATAAGAGGAAGAATTAACCGCTTTGTATTTTCTTGGATTGGGTAAAATAGCTGCGATTCCTGCCGCTTCTCTTGGGGTTAAAGCTATAGCCGGTTTTTTATACCAAACTCTGGAAGCTTCCTGGGCACCATAAACACCGTTGCCCATTTCGATACTGTTGAGATAGACTTCCATGATGCGTTCTTTGCCCCAAATGAGTTCTATCAAAACGGTAAAATAAGCTTCCAATCCTTTGCGAATGTAGCTTCGGCCTTGCCACAGGAATACGTTTTTGGCAGTTTGTTGCGAAATGGTACTGCCGCCTTTTAATTTTCTTCCTTTCTGATTGCTTTTAAAAGCCTTTTGCATCGCTTTAAAATCGAAACCCGAGTGCTTTAAGAAATTCCCGTCTTCGCTGGCAATGACGGCTTTTTGCAAATTGGGCGATATTTCTTCCAGCGGTACCCAATCATGACTATAAATAGCATCACCACCGTCTAATTTAAATTCGACAATTCGGGTAATCATCAAAGGCGTAAAAGGAATTGGCACCCATTTAAAAACAATGACTGACAAAATAGAAAGCCCAAAAAACCAAAGCATGGCTTTCCAAATCCAACGAAAAATCTTTTTTATCATTACTTATGATTGCTTTTACAGTTTTATGATTTTTAGGGTTTTATTTTGTCCTTCCGCAAAAACAGTGACAAAATAGACTCCATTCGAAAATCCGGACAAGTCAACTTTTGTGGCTGTATTATTTACATCCAACGTATTTATGATTTGTCCGCTAATATTGCAAACCTCAATTTTTCGGATGAGTGATGCCGCTTCGATATTCAAAGCATCCCGGGTTGGATTGGGATAGGCTTTAATTCCGGCCAAATCAAAATCAGCTGCCGACAACGTACTGGTTTGGGTTAGTTGCACATTTCTTAAGTAAGCTATATCCGTAGCAGTTTTACCAATATGCTGCAAGGAAACATACATGTTCGCGCCCACATATGGCGTTAAGTTGAATTGAAATGTTTGGAATCCGCTTTGTTTGGAGGCCGAAGGGTATAAAACACCACTAACATCAACGCCATTGACCAACACCCTGAAACCGGAGTCTGTTGGGTTTTGGTTGTACAACTCTTTTAAATCGAATCGCAGATAGAGCGTTGCCAAATTGGAAGCCGCTACTTTAAAGTTCACTTTAGTGAGATAATTTTGGTTTTCCTGCCATAAATCAGTGGCTGGCATAAAATTATTTTGAGTGGAGCCAGACATCTTCAAGGCATTTTGGCCTTCTTCCACAACCGAATCAACGATGGTTGTTTCCGTTCCTTCAATTACAATATCGCCTCCGGCACTTTGACTCACATCGATGGTTCCATAAGAATCAATAGCTTGGTCATACCCTTCCTCTACCTTGAAATCATCCAGAATCATATCCATTCCACCATCATCCCGGAGTACTACATCAAAACTATAATCTCCGTTTTCGATAGGAGTGTAATAAAAGCTGTTTTTTTCATAATTGTATTCTGTCAACACTCCATTTCTTTGAAGTTGCGCATCCCTCAAATAATATTCCTGCCCGCGTACTGCTCTGACATTTATGGTGGCAAAATCGTATTCATAATTTTTGCGCGCCTGCAAAGACAACTTATAGGTTACGCCGGCATTCAAATGAAAAACTGGCGTATAGATACTGCTTAAAAAAGACTCCCTAAACCTCAAATAAGTAGTGTCATTATACCCGGTTATCATATTGTCAAAATTATAACCTCCACTATTCCCATTAGCATTACTATTGGAATCCACAGCAAAGTTATACAGGTAAAAATCATCATAGGAATTATCCTTGAAACAGGCCGGCAAAACATTTAGTCCATAACTACTTAACCCGTTAAAATCTTCCTGCCAGGGAAGTGGCTCCGGCAAACAGGTGGTCGTAATTTTTTTAGGCCCTATGACAGCAGAATTTCCGCTACTGCAGCTGGCTGTAAAATAAAAATCATAAGTAGACGATGGCAAAAGACCATTGACCATAACATCTGTAGTAGTACTGGTTAACACCGTACCGGTTCCCGGAGCAAATCCCTCCGGGCCATATTCTATCGTAACCGTTTCTCCCGAAGTATTCTGCCAAAGGAAATGAGTAGAATCACCGCTTACATATTCCGGATGAATATTGACTGGCTCCGGACAAGCTGGAATTGTTTCATAACGAACATCATCTATATAAATCCGGTTACTGACAAAATACTGTTCGGTAAATCCATCTGATTTGAAAGCAAAGAACTTACTGTCGCCGGTATAATTGGAAAAATCAACTATATACTCCATACCACTGTGGTTCTGAGGATCCATTTGGATAGTTTGATAGGGTACAAATGTGGAAAGATCCAAAGGGTTTTTTACGGTTCCCACTACAAGGTTCATGGTGTTTACCGAATAGCCAACTGGAAAATAGGCCCAAAACTTTACTCGTTTTGTATTATCAAAATCCGATAAATACGGGGAAATTAAAGTTCCCTGCAACCCGCTTGGCGGATATGTATTCAGGCCGGAACTTTCTACCTGAGCCGTGTTGGGTGCACTGGTGATATTATTTAAGGAAAACTGAACCACTCCGGCATAACTCGGATGATTAGAAGTCCAACAAGAAGTTGGATCCATAGAGCTAAAACCTTGTACAGTCTGATACTGATCAAAATTCTCATAAAACGGTGCGGTAAACCCGCAGGTGATTTTGAACGTATACAAATCACTCCAGTTAGTAAAATTATTAGAGCAAATATTTCTCACCCGGAACTGATACTTTTTCAAAACTTCCAAACCATTTAAAACATAAGGATTGGTGGTAACAGTCAAAACCGTACCGGTACCCGGTGTAAATCCTGTTTCACCGTATTCGATTTGCCAAGTGGTACTGGCATCGGTAGTAATATTAGAGTTCCAGGTCAATGTAGCACTGGTTGCACCCGTTTGTGACGCCATCAAACTTGTGGGTTTTCGACATGGATTTTCGAAGTACTCAAAATCGTCAACATACAAATAATAATTCCCGTTTGACGACAATTGTTTAATCCCGATATACTGATTCGACCCGGTATAGGCGGAAAAATCAACCGTGTACTTTCTCCATTGGGAAAATGTATAAGGCGATGTAAAGGTTTGAAAAGGCACAAACGAATTATAATCATTAGGATTTGACAGAGTTCCGACCACAATTCCCTGTAAGGTAGAATAGGGATTATTGTAACAGTAAACCCAAAACGATACCTGACGGGTATTATCAAAATCCAACAATCGCGGCGTAACCAAAATCGTCTTGTTTTGTTCATTGGTATCCGGTGAATCGGCTCCTCCACGCATTGCAATTAGTTTCGTCCCGGTATGTGCATTTTGCGCACCAAATTGTCCATTATTATAGCTATTAATAAAGTAACTCGGACTATAGGAATTATTTCTTAAGGAAGGCGTAAGTCTTCTCCAGCACGTTGTATTGGCATCAAAACTTTCATTTTCAAAGCTAGTGTTGTAACCTACCGTCACACCATCGCATCTTGTTTTGAAATACCCTTTACAAGACCAATTGCCGGGAGTACCCGAACAAACGGTTCTTACATAATAATCAAAAGCGGTACTGGTTGGTAAATTGGTTAAAGTAAAAGGCGAACTCCCGGCATCAATTATCGTTCCCGTTCCGGGTGTGAATCCTGTTGGCCCGTATTCTATTTGCCAGGCATTGGTTCCTGCCGCACTGGTCCACGAAACGGTTGCTTTATCATATTCATAACTTACTACCTGCAAATTCGTCGGTTCTTTGCAGGCCGGAATTTCTTCATAGTAAAAATCATCAAACAAAACATTTTGGGAAAACGAACCGGCACTGGAAAAGTTTCCTATTTTGAAAGCGATATAATGGCTGTTGGCCGGAAGGGTATAACCGCTTAAATCGACAATATATTGTTGCCAAAAAGAACCCAGTTCATACATCCCAATTGGGTTGACAGTATGCGGATCTAAGGTAACCAAGGGAACAAAAGTACTGGCATCGGCAGGGTTGGATAAAGTTCCAATGATAAAAGGATATTCTAAAAAGTCGGTTCTTTTGTTATCGTAGATTTTGAATCGTATTCTTTTATTGGTATCCAAATCGGCCGCGTAAGGCGTAACTAAAATGGTGTTGTAGTTGTAATAGGTACTGGTTCCTTCAAAGGTTAAGTATTTATTCCCGGATGCCGCAGCTATGGTGTTAGATGAATTGGTTAGCAATACGTCATAATAGGTATTGCTCAAAATCTTCGTCCAACACGGGTTTAGATATGACGATTCATCAAAGCCGGTATAATACCCTGCGGTCATATTGGTACAGGTGGTCGTAAAAGAATTAACCGCTGTCCAGTTCGAATACAAACCGGCATCACAATTGGCCCGCACTTTAACCTGATAATTGGTATTGCCCGTTAAATTAGTCAGCGTATAGGGGCTTCCTGTTATCGGGATAATTTGTTCTTGCGACGTCAGCATATTTTTGAGACTTAATTCCCAAACCGTTTGCCCTGAGTCGTTAAAGTTAACCTGGGCGGAATGTTCTGTAATGTCGGATACCGAAAAATTACCCGCATCAAAACAATTCACCGATTGCTCATAACTAAAATCGTCGATAAACAAAGAGCCTGAGCTGCCATAAGGTTCTAAGTATTTGATGGCGATATACTGGTCAGTCCCGTTATAATTGTTAAAAAACACTGTTTTCTCTGAAAAACTGGTACTATAACTGGCATTAACTGTCCCCAATTCGTGATAGGTCGTTTTATCATACGGATTGGCAATCGTTCCTATGCTTAACGCGCCGCTTCCGGATTCCCTCGACAACCAAAGCTTAATCTTTTTATCAGTAGCTAAATCAGATATCTTAGGGGAAACCAATAATATGCCTGACTTGTAATACGAAGACAACCGTAAAGATGAACCCGAAGATCCATGATAGCGTGTCGCATCCACATCGGCCGTACCGGAATACCCATCATAATATTCAATAACCTGATACCCTCGCCAGCACTCGGCAATAGGGTTGGAATCAAAATTAAAAGTATACCCGACCGTTTTGGTGGTCGCACCACAATTGGTGTTATTGAGTGTAGTCACTTGTGACCAAGGTGTTGTAGAAAACAAATACGTTGATCGGGCTCTGAAATCCCAATCAGTAAAAGGGTTCAGCCTAAGAATTTTTGAATAAGACGACCCACAACCTACAACGGTTCCTGTTCCTAAAACAAACCCTGATGGACCATACTCGATTTCCCAGGTACCTCCTCCAAAATAAGAAGCTGTTATTTTAGTATCTCCATTAATTAAAACCTGTGCGTTAATCAAAGGCTGCGCACCGGCTTTGATTACTAAGAGAAAAAATAGAACGAAAGTAATGCGGTATTTCATGTGACTAAATTTATAGGGCAATATACTATTATTTTGTTAAATCGGCTAACTCTTTGCCTATCAGACTACCAATTGCTACGCCCATACCTCCCAGTCGAACACCACAACAAACATGTTCGGAAAGTTGTTCCACTATCGGTCTTTTACTCGAACCTAATCCCATGATACCGCTCCAACGGTGCGCAATTGTATAATCGGTGTTGGGCAAAATCACTTCTTTCAATAAAGTTTCCAAACGATGTTGTATTAGTTCCGTTTCACCAAACTCCGTTGTAGTTTCACCTTCAAAATCTAAATTTCTGCCACCGCCCAACAGTATTCTGTCATTGATATTCCTAAAATAATAATAGCCTTTATCAAGATGAAAGGTTCCTTTGATGTCTAAAGTAGGGATAGGTTCTGTAATCAATACCTGAGCTCGCGCGGGTTTCACTTGATTATTAGTTAACGCCCCGGCAAAACCATTAGTAGCAAACAATAGTTTAGCAGTCCTAAAACTAAAATCCCCCAAGGCAACCTGAACGCCGTTGCTCTGTTCATGGTAAGCCGTTACTTCCACTTGATTCAAAATCATAATACCATTAGAAATGGCTTTTGCAAGCAACGCCTGCATCATGTTGCCGGTATCTATTTGTGCCTCATAAGGATTAAAAATCACATACTCCTGAATACCGTTAAAAGCAAACCGATCAACCTCTTTAGCAAACACCTCATTTCTGAAAAGCGGCTTCAACAATTCATTGATAAAGGGCAATTTCTGTAAACATTCCGCATACGTACTTTCATCCTCTTTCAAAAACAATTCATAACCGCCATACGGTTTAAAATCAATAACAGCATCACCAAGGTTCTTGCGAAGCAACTGTAACCCCTGCCAACGTTTTTCAATCAACCGAATTACTTCTTCCTCGCTATGGGATTTTAAATCCTCCAGAATTTCAGACAGACTGCCAAAACAGGCAAAACCGGCATTCTTAGTGCTGGCACCTTGCGGCAGAAGTCCTTTTTCTAAAACCAAAATCTTGCTTTCCGGATACTGTTCTCTTAATCGCAAAGCGCAATGAAGACCAACAATCCCGCTTCCAACAATGGTGTAATCAACGTCGGTAAACCAATTCTTAAGCTCCCAATAACTTAGATTCATGTGTGTTATTTTTTTCTAAAAATACTTTTTTTCAGATAAACCTTAAAGCATAAAATTTAAAATTTATGGTTTTCATACGAATTTCTTTCATTTTTTATTCATCCCTCAAGAATTTATCCTGTAGATTGTCGATTTGTTAATAGTTTTACTAAATCTTAAGCCAATTTCTCAAAAATAATTTTATTTTTGACGCACTAATTTTAACAAATTCAATACGTTATGAAATTTAAATTACTTTCTATTGTATTTCTTGCCGTTTCAACGGTTGCCTTTGCCCAAAACAAAACAAGCCTTTGGAACACAACTGCAAAAAAGAGTGACATGGTGCCGCTTGACAGCAGAATGAATTTACCCGAAAGAAACCTGTTTACTTTAAATCTCGATGGTTTAAAGAATGTATTACAGAATAGTCCAAAAAGAACAGCAAACTTAGGCTCTTCCTCCAAAGTGATTGCCTTGCCCAATGCAGAGGGACAATTAGAAAACTACCGAGTATACGAAAACTCAAACATGGATCCAGCTCTAGAAGCAAAATATCCTGAAATCAAATCGTATTTTGGTGTTAACCTTGATAATCCGGCAACAACGGCCTACTTTAGTTTGTCTCCGCTAGGCTTTAAATCCATGGTGATTTACCCAGATCGTTCAGCCACCTTCATTGAGCCAATTTCACAGGATTTAACAACCTATACCGTTTATAAAAAAACAGATAAAGCTGCTTCACTTGACAAGTTTGAATGCAAAGTTTTGGCTTCTGCTCAAGCTGATTTAGCCGCTAGTGGCGCCAGCATGGCTCGTCCAAATGCGGATGATGCAACATTAAGAACCTTCCGTTTGGCCATGTCGGTAACCGGAGAATACACCGCCTATTTTGGTGGCACCAAAGCGTTGGCTTTAGCCGGAATCAATAACTCTTTGACTCGTGTTAACGGTGTTTTTGAAAAAGACTTTGGCGTTCACATGAATTTGATTGCCAATACGGATTTGGTAATTTATACCAGTGCTTCAACTGACCCTTATGATGCTGCCGCAACAGGAGCAGGCGGAACCTGGAACCAACAATTACAAACTACTTTAACCAATGTTATTGGTAGTGCCAATTATGATATCGGACACTTATTCGGAGCATCCGGTGGTGGTGGAAATGCAGGTTGTATTGCTTGTGTTTGCAAAAACCCAACCACTTCGGTACCCTTAGGAAAAGGAAGTGGATTTACTTCTCCAGCAGATGCTATTCCGGCCGGAGATAATTTTGACATTGATTATGTAGCGCACGAAATGGGGCACCAATTTGGAGCTAACCATACTTTCACCCACAGTAACGAAGGCACAGGTGTTCAGGTTGAACCAGGTTCAGGCTCAACAATCATGGGCTATGCCGGTATTACATCGCTGGATGTGCAACCACACTCTGATCCTTATTTCCATGCGGTTAGTATTCAACAAGTAACCAACTATATTAAAACTACTACTTGTCAAACCAATACCGCTACCGGAAATGCTGTTCCTACAGCCAGTGCCGGTTTAGATTATACTGTACCTAAAAGCACTCCGTTTATGCTAACAGGAGCCGGAACAGATGCTAATGGCGATGCGCTTACTTATGATTGGGAACAAATGGATTCACAAACTACTTCAGCAGCACCAAGTGCTACTAAAACCAGTGGTGTGAATTTCAGATCGTACAATCCAACCACATCCCCAACAAGATATTTCCCTAAAATGTCTTCTGTTTTAACGGGAGCCACTACAACGGCCGGTACAGAACTTACGGTGGAAGCTTTACCATCTGTGGCCAGAACATTGAATTTCAGAATGACCGTTCGTGACAATCACGCCGGTGGCCCTGCCAACAATTCAGACGATATGATTGTAACCGTGAATGCTACTGCCGGACCTTTTAGTGTAACGGCTCCAAACACAGCTGTTTCTTATGTTGGTGGAAGTTCTCAAACCATTACGTGGGCTGTAGCCGGTACAACCGCCAACGGTGTAAACTGCGCCAATGTTGACATTTTATTATCAACCGATGGCGGAACTACTTGGTCAACTTTATTAGCCGCTACGCCAAATGACGGGACACAAGCGGTAACGATTCCGAATACACCGGGAACGACCAACAGAATTATGGTTAAAGGAACCAATCATATTTTCTTTGATGTTTCCAATACAAACTTTACCATTACTGCAGGTTCAACCGATACTGTAGCACCAACGGCTCCTACTTTAACAGCATCGGGAACGACTCAAACCACAACCAATTTATCTTGGTCAGGTGCTACTGATAACGTAGCGGTTACCGGATATGATGTTTATAAAGATGGTGTTTTATTAGGCTCAACAGCTTCAACTACCTATGCTGTTTCAGGCTTAACAGCTTCAACAACCTACGCATTTACCGTAAAAGCAAAAGATGCTGCCGGAAATGCTTCTCCGGCCAGTAACACGGTTAGCGTTACTACTTTGGCTCCTGTAGTAGACACCACAGCACCAACAGCACCAACCTTAACCGCTTCGGGAACTACATCTTCATCAACCAATTTAGCATGGTCGGGCGCCACTGATAACGTAGGCGTTACCGGATATGATGTCTATAAAAATGGTGTATTATTAGGTTCAACAGCTTCAACCACGTATACTGTTTCAGGCTTAACGGCTTCAACCACTTATACCTTCTATGTAATTGCGAAAGATGCTGCCGGAAATGTTTCTCCAGCCAGCAACACAGTTAGTGTGACTACCCTAGTAGCTTCGTTATCTTATTGTACTTCATTAGGAAGTAGCACAGCTGATGAAAGAATTGGCAAAGTTGCATTCGGGACCATTAGCAATACTTCAACAGGAACTGCCGGTTACGAAGACTTTACTGCACTTTCAACCAATGTTACAGCAGGAACTTCCAATGCAATTACTATTACTCCGGCTTGGACAAGCACGGCTTATGCAGAGGGTTATGCCGTATTCATTGATTATAACAAAAATGGTGTGTTCACTGATGCCGGCGAAACCGTTTGGACAAAAGCCGCTTCAACGACAACACCAGTCAGTGGTTCATTCACTATTCCAACTACAGCTACTTTAGGAGCCACCAGAATGAGAGTTTCTATGAAATACAATGGAGTACCAACAGCTTGTGAAACCTTCTCATACGGACAAGTAGAAGATTATACCGTAAACATTCAAGCGGCTGTAGCGGATACCACAGCACCAACTGCCCCAACTTTAACCGCTTCGGGAACTACAGCAACGGCAACCAATTTATCTTGGTCGGGTGCTACAGATAACGTTGCTGTTACTTCTTACGATGTTTATCAAAATGGCGCTTTCAAAGCTAACGTAGCCACTACAACTTATGCCGTAACCGGTTTAACAGCCTCAACCGCTTATACTTTCTATGTCATTGCCAAAGATGCTGCCGGAAATGTTTCTCCTGCCAGCAACACAGTTAGTGTGACTACGACTGCTGTTACTTTAACTTATTGCACTTCACAAGGCAATGTGACTACTGATGAGAAAATAGGCAAAGTAGTTTTCGGAACCATTACTAATCCTTCTACAGGAACTGCCGGTTATGAAAACTTCACTGCTCTTTCTACCAATGCGGTTAGAGGAACAGCATATACTATCACTATTACACCAGCTTGGACTAGCACTGTATATTCAGAAGGCTATGCCGTGTTTATTGATTACAATCAAAATGGTGTCTTCACCGATGCTGGCGAAACAGTATTCACCAAAGCTACTTCTACAGTAACTCCGGCTACCGGAACGTTTACTATACCAGCTACAGCTGCATTAGGAGCCACCAGAATGAGAGTTTCCATGAAATACAACGGAACACCAACCGCTTGTGAAACGTTCTCTTACGGGCAAGTAGAAGACTATACCGTAAACATTACGTCATCGGCAAGAGAATTGGGCACTAACACTACTCTTTCTTATAACTTGTATCCAAACCCTGTGAAAGGAGATGTGTTGAACATTGCTAATCTTTCCAGCCCATCAACTTATAGAATTTACAACATGATGGGACAAGAATTAGGAAAAGGAAAAATCGAAAATGACAACATCAATGTAGCGACCCTGAAAGCAGGAGCTTATTTAATTGAAGTGTCTGACGGAAGTGCTACTACGACTAAACGTTTTATAAAAGAATAATCGTTTATAAATAAATAATTAATAAGCCACTCTCAAAAGGAGTGGTTTTTTTATGGCATGGATTTAGTAAATTTGATATAACACTATTTAATTAAGCATTATACTCACTCTTTTTAACAGCCCAACTGCAAAAAATGAACATTCTAAAACTCACGTTTCTAATCAGTTTGATTTCTTTGAATGTCGTGAGTCAAACATGTTCCTATGAGAACCTTTCAAAGAGCTTTAATTTTAAAGTTATACCAATTCCAAAAAAAGAGGATTTAATTCAAATTGTAGTAGAAGTAACGGATAAAGTAAATTTAAAAAGAACTCAAAGGTTACTATGGAGTGTGAGGGATTTTATTTGGATTCGTTTGATGATTGCAAGAATGTCAAATCGTATAGCACAAAAGTAAATAGCGAACTGCCTATAGGAGGCGGAAATGACTCTGGAAACTTCATAGTTGCCGATTTTAATTTTGACGGTTTAGAAGACTTTGCCATCAAACGTGACCCCGGTGGAAACGGCGGGCCATTGTATGCCTATTTCCTTCAAGCTGAAGACAAAAAATTCTATAAGAGTTCCTATTTAAGTAACTTGGTGGAATTTTTCCCAATCGAAATCAATACAATAAAGAAGACAATTACAACTTTAGTTCATGCAAACGCTTATCAAAAGAATAAACGAACTTTTAAGTACAATCCGGAAACAAAAAAATGGAAGTTGATTTTTAATGGATTTGAATAATAAAAAGTTGCATATACCAACTGTTAAGCTAGGAACTTATCCCGCAAAAAAACGAAAGACACAATATATTCATATTGATACTAAAAATCATTTTACCGTTGCCACTTTAGAGTTCAAGTATACTCATAAAAAAACCCGAGCTAAATAGCTCGGGTTTTTTTTATATCTAAAGTAGATTATTACTTAACAATCAAGAACTCTGAACGTCTGTTTTGAGCGTATTGTTCTTCGGTACATTTATCACCGCAATCCACTTTTGGCTCTAACTCACCCATTCCTTTTCCGGAAATTCGGTTAGCCGCAATACCTTTAGAAATAATGTATTGAACGGTTGATTTGGCTCTTCTGTCAGACAGGTTAAGGTTGTATTTATCACCACCTCTATTATCCGTGTGAGCTTTAACTAAGATGACCATTTTGTCATTGTTTTTCATCACCTGAACTAATTTGTCTAATTCAAAGGCGCCTTCTTGCGTTATGTTGCTTTTGTTAAATTCGAAATAAACGTCTTTCAACACAACTTCGTCTTCTTTAACAATCACATCAATAGGTTGTAAGGCTGCATCCACTTTAGCTGTTGGGCCTTTGCTTTTGTTTACGGCAAAAGTATTCCCTTCGTAACCGTCTTTAGAAGCCTGAACAACATATGGCTTGTCGCATTCTACTCTGTATTTTACTTCGCCTTTGGCGTTTGACATTTCAGTAGCAATAACGTTTTTCTTATCATCTAAGATAGAAACACTGGCATTAGATAAAAGCTCTCCTGTTTTGGCATTCGTAACGGCAATCATTACGTCAACACCACAAATTGGCGTTACCGCAAAGATGTCGTCGTTTCCATTTCGGTTACTGGACAAGAATCCAACACCTTTAACAGAATTGAAAGACAAAGCAAAATCATCTTTCTCTGTATTAACCGGTTTCCCTAGGTTACTGGCATCAGAGCCGCTAGACAAATCAATTTGATAGATATCTAAACCTCCTAAACCTTGTTTTCCGCTTGAGGCGAAATACAATGTTTTATTATCATCAGCGATATAAGGGAAACTTTCATTTCCTTCCGTGTTTACTTTGTTTCCAAGGTTTTGTGGTTCTCCATAAGTTCCGTCTTCGTTAACAGCTACTTTCCAAATGTCTACACCACCAATACTTCCTGGTCGGTTAGAAGAGAAATAGAGCGTCTTTCCGTCTCTGCTCAAACTTGGATTACTAGATGAAAAGGTTTTATCGTTAAAAGGCAAAGCAGTAATGTTGCCCCAGGTTCCGCCATTTTTAGTAGCTTTAAAAAGATACACCTGACTGAATTTGGCATTGGCTTTTTTATCTTTTTCCGATACTTTTTCTTTATAGCTTTCGCTGGCAAAATAAGCCGTA
>Ga0208403_100203_pt1 | contig 17704 bp, 19 predicted proteins | sample LakWasM122_LOW14_2_FD_183934 | JGI IMG/M metagenome (GOLD analysis project Ga0208403, IMG submission 183934) | Freshwater sediment methanotrophic microbial communities from Lake Washington under simulated oxygen tension - Sediment Metagenome... | ecosystem: Environmental > Aquatic > Freshwater >...
GAACAGCCACATCGCGATAAACACGCCCAACATGCCGCCGTGAAAGGACATTCCGCCTTGCCATATTTTGATCAACACCAGCGGATTGTCCAAAAAACCGGCAAAATTATAAAACAGGATATAGCCGATTCTGCCGCCCAGCACTACCCCGAATGCGCCGTAAGTCACCAGGTCTTCTATCGCTTCCGGCTTGATCGGCGACCAGGACTGCTCAGCGCGTTTTTGCCCTATGAACCATACGGCGGCAAAACCGATCAGATACATCAGGCCGTACCAGTGAATCTTTACCGGGCCTAAGCTTAAAGCGATAGGATCAATTTGTGGGAAATTCAGCATAATTGTGGGATGAATGGTTTATTGAAAGGGTGGTTATCTCTATAGCCTTCGCACCCTCTCCCGCTGGATAGGGTGAGGGGATTTAAAAACCTACATTGATGAGCGAACACTATATTTGTCGTAATTGTATCTTTAGGCGCATCTACCAGCCTAATAAGATTTACCGAGCAAGCAAATAGCCGACCGGTTCGCTGGCTCTAACTTGACCTGCATAGCTGCCCATCCTGTCCTGCTAATGGAACAGTGTTTTAATGTCGCGGGAGCTGTGCAGAACCCTGACAATGTCGGCGCCATCTTCAAGCGGAAGATAAAAAATCAGATAACTGCCGACCGGAAAACTCCACAAATCTTGGGCCAGTTCATCGCGGCTTTCCCCTAAGCCCGGAAATTCGGCAATCAGGAGGCATTTTTCTTGGATGGAATCCATAAACTTATCGGCGTTATTGGGGCTGTCCTGTGCGATATGCCACCAAATCTCATCAAGATCGGTTTCGGCCTGGGGCCTTTTTTAACAAGCGCGGCATTATTTTGTGTTTTCTTTGTCCACAAGCCGTTCACGCCCGCGTTTTTTGATGCTTTCCATGTCCAGCGGGGTCGATTCGCCGCTGTCCATCCCAAGCCTGATCTCTTTTTTCAGTTCCTCAAGGCGCAGGCCGCGAACCTGATCACGTTCCTCCATGAGGCGCAAGGCATCACGGATGACCTCGCTTGCCGAATGGTAAAGGCCACTGTCCAGCTTGTTTTTGACCAGCTCTTCAAAATGAGGGGTGAGGGAAATGTTCATGGGTTTTGCTCCGCCGCTAAAATAACAACAAATAACAATCTGTGTTATTTTTGACGGGAAGTCCACAGAAAGGCAAGACTTATTGTACCAGTCAGGCACATTGATGCTGACAGATAGGAGGAGACCATCATATTGTCTTAAAGTTTTCGATCCATTTTAGTCACTCAAGTAGCCTTTTTTAATGCACTAATAGATAGTTCCATAGCTGCATTTGAATAATAAGAGGCAAATTCTGGAGGTAATTTAGTAGCTTTCTGAAGATATTCGCCTGCCATCAATACAAACTTTGGTCCGTATGGTGATTCCACGGCTACCGCTCTCTGAAGGCTAGTAATTCCCGACTCTGTTAATGTAGTGAAGGACATCTCACGAGCTAGTAAAGATGCAGGAAGCGCTTGTTGAGGTGCTTGCAGAATTTCACGTACAAGCTGCTCAAATTTTTCTATCTCAGGAAAAATGCTTACAATATCTTCTGAAGCGGCTCCAGAGGTGATTCGCCGAATTTTCTGTGCGGCTTCTAGGTTCTCATAGCCGCCGTAAAGATGTGCAAGCAGTGAAGATGAAAACTCCTCTTGCGAAGAAGGGCGTAATAACACTAAAAACAGACGATTCGCTAGTTCTGATAGAGCTAACAAAAACAAGCAAAGTGCATCACCGAAAATTGCGAGATGTTCTAGTTTTGCGGGGTCTAATTCTGTTCTTATTGCTCGAAGTTTCGCAACTGTTTTTCTGCATTGTTCGCCAGGATCTTTGATCATCCAATACCCTGATCGCCCAAAATTCAAATATTCGGAAGTAGTTGGGTACTTGGCTCCTACAGCTAAAAACTGATCCCAAGCATCAATATTTGCCGTAACTGAATCTGTCGGTACAGTCGTGCCTCCCATTCCTTGAGCCAATTCTTCGAACTCGTTTTCATGCAATAACGAAACAGCCAAGTCAGATGCGCTGATTCGATGATCGCGGTTAATTGAAACTTTATCGTTTAAGACCACGAAACCATGTGTTGCTAATGACTTGGTCATTACACCATGTAACCAAAAAGAACGCCCTATCGCCGACTCTCTAGTTCCGCTTTTGCAGTCAAACACTAATCGTATATGCCCTCCTATTGGAGAAGCTGCAACAGATAAAACATCAATATCTGTCAGTAAGAATTTTGATTTTTCTAAACGACGAGTTGGCTCGATTTCAACTTCTAATTGGGGCAGCCAACGTTTAGATACACTAAGTCTGAGTGCTGTGGATTTTTGTGCTCGATCTTTTAACATGGTCGTTAAAATCCTCCCAACAAAAGTTGATCAAGTTCATGAGCAGTTTCATCTGATAACGTAATAATATCGCGGTCTCTTAAAATTCGAGAGCTGACAAGAGACTCAACAAAATCTTGTTGCCCCGTCATCGCTTTCATAGCATCGTTGTCTACATTGAGTTCTGGGATTGTTTCACCTTGAACAAGTTGATACGCAATATTTAGCGATTCTCTATTTTCTGGCGTATCAATGATTTTTAGCTGCCGATACCCCCCTTCAAGCTTCACTAGTTGTGCAACTCGCAAATGCACTAGATTTTGATATTGTTCTGCGTAATCTGAAGTTGGCGATAACTGAAGGTCTCTCTTAAGCGTATAAAGCACCGCGCCAGGGCTTCGAATTCGATAACGATTAGGTAAGAGTTGTCCTTGCCTTATGGCGGACACAATCGCTAAAGCCCGTTCATACTGTTCTCTTTTCAAGGGACTTATATTTGCGAAATTTGGCGTTGGTGTAAATATAAATGCAGATTCACCTGAGTGTGTGGTAGTAATAGTTGGAGGCTTGACAATTCCATCCTGAGCAAGACGCTTAAGCAGCTGTATATCATCAATATTTATTTTAGTTCCAAGTATCTCACCTTGTTTTTCAATTAACGATAATGGCCATCCTTGAGCAGATTGAATCAATTTCAGTGTCCTTTGAACACTAGTGGCACCGCACTTGGCGACGTGATCTGCAAAAACTTCCGCATTTTCAGAGAAATATGTCGGGTTCAGTAAAATAGTTTTAGCGCGTGATCGGCGACTAAAAAGAAAACTACCCTTTGTGCCTATCTCAATACTTGCATCGAACGATTTTCGATCAGTCCCAATTTTGCTTGCTAGAGCGTCGGCATTATCTGGAGCAGTTGCAAGCCGGTCAACAATTTCTAGCGTAAGCGTTTCAAACTCATCCAAACCTGCAACGGATTCCATATATTCGCCAAGTCTTTCGTACACATCATCAAAAAATGGAACAGTCGGAAGAACAGCTTTAATACGATTTCCATCTCTTTGAACTCTGACGAACTCAATCTCTGAGAGTAATTCCACGATCCTATCAACTACTAGGCGTGGTATTCCCAGCATGGTCGAAGCCACCAATTTAAGAATCTCGTACTCAATTATGGGAAGCCCCCTAATATGCAAAGCGAGTTGCACAGCCATCCCAATTTCAGGAATAGATTCAAAACGAGGAACTTCCTTGTCGCGAATTGCGAGCTGAATTTCATGGCATCGTGCAACGGCAATTTTTTTGTCCATTTTGTTTCCAATTAAAAGTCATGCTTCTTTTATATAGCAAGTGTGTATAAGTGAAGCGTCATACACCAGATTAGGGCTGTCCGTAGACAGAGGTTACATTTTGCACCGTACAGTACGGGGTACGGGTCGAGTTATGTTATATAGAATTGAATGTGGGGCAGACCACGGTTTTATTTAAGCAATCCTTATATTCTGCTAAAGTCATAATCGGTGGGGTGTGAAAACTGGATTGGATGTCGAGAATGTCGGTATCGCCTGTGACTAATACCTCGGCTTGTCCAACCACAGCAAGGATTAAAAATTTTTGATCGTCGGGATCACGAATGATCGGTAAATCATCAGGAATTTGCCCAATGATGACGGTTTGCGCTAGTTCCCAAGCTCAAGCTTCCCGTCTCGCGAAGCTCCGCCAACTCTTGATCGGCCGTGATCGGCGCGGGCGCTGTAAAATCAAGCGAGCTCATTTCTCCCAGGGCGCTTTGGTCTTGAGCAACCGGCGTAGTTTGTCGGTCGGCGGCAATGGCTGGTCGAGCAGTGCCTGAAATTTAGCAAAAGTGCCTTCATCGACGGTGAAGAATGCCTGGTCGAGCAGCACGTCTTCCGCTTCACGGCAGGCGGCTTCAAGCATGAAATCTGAGCGGCTGCGGCCTAGGCGATTTGCAGCTTGATCGATCAGGTCGCGCTGTTTGGCCTTGGCGCGGATGTTGATGGAAACGGAAGCCGCTTCTTTGGTTTGTGCATTCGGCATGGCTATACTCCTTTGTATGCAGCCTGAGCTTACATTATTGTATAGAAGGTTACAACACAGGCGGGCCTATTTCCCACGCTCCGCTCTCATCGTTGTAAACAAGTGTTTCAAAGCACGTCAGGCTATACTGCCTGACGACCTTCGGGGTTAATGCAAATCCATTCCGGCCAGATTTGCGCAGGAATGACGGTATAGCGCATTACTGTTTTTAAACAATATGTTCTAACTTAACTGGTAAAATTGATGCTCGAAATGGAAAAAGCTGGAAATTCTTTTACAAGCATCGTTTTTCCTGATTATAAAGCTGCTTCAGCTAACGCAAAAAACGCCGTCATTCCGGCATGGATGCAGGAATCTAGAGCCAGGGAGGGTGACTATCCCTGGCGCCCGTATCCAATTTAGGCATTATGCCAAGTCATCCATTCACATCCATGCCAGTATGACGGCGCTAGCTGAAGCAGCTTACTAATCAGGTCGTTTTTTGGAGCCAAAACCATGTCAGATAATTATCGCCAAACACTTTCTCGACTCTGCACTCTGCTGCTCTATTTCATCGGGGTTTCATGTTATTCCTCTTCGCTAACATTCGTTGATAATGGCCATTTCGTCAAAATGATGGAGACCGATGAACGGGTTCGAACCGGTGGAACAAAGATGTTAACCCTGAACAACCCGACCGATTCGAGAATCAAATCTTATCAAGGCGTTTCGTTAATCCCGTTGTTGGACGCCGTTTTCAATTCAGCTTGGAAAGATCGCGCGCGATTAAATTTACAGCATCGGACGGATACCAGCTTATCATCCCCATTAGCGTCATCCTCAAGGATGTCGGTAATCGAGGGAAACTCATCGCCGATATTGTCGAATATTTGAAAGTGATGGCAAACAGAAAACCGTTGAATCGTTAGAGGAGTCGATTGCCATGCCTTATTTTCTACTCAGTATTGTTTTGCTTGTTAATGGCTGTGCTGTGCTAAAACAAGGCGAAATGCCCGCCATTACAGCCGATGACAATGTCAGCCCATCGTTTGCTATTCCTAACGTTAGAGATCGGATGCTGTACCTTGCCCGCCAGGAATGGGAATTGTTCGGCCGTCCCGAAGTCAATTACGATATTGAGCCGCCTTCACTCACCTATCCAAGTGAATCAACCCATGGCCATGAAACTCTACCGCCTTTTTTCAGTCGGATCTTTATGTATTGGTATGCTGTGACAGACCTACCGATAATCGGGCATGAAGGGGAAATAAGACCCTGGTCTGGCGCTTTTATTGTCTGGCTGGCTCGGAGTGCAGGCGTGCCTGAAAGCGATTTGCCTTCTACTGTTTTGCATTGGGATTATATTGAGCATGTGATGTCGGCCGGTTCCGAAGACAGATTTGTAAGCCATGACATCAGCACTTATGCCCCTAAGCCCGGAGACATTATTTGCACGCCGCGGGGTGAAGCTTTTATCCAGTCAATTCACAACTATAACGATCTAAGACGCGGGGCTTACCACTGTGATTTAGTGGTTGCACAACGGCCTGGAGAGCTTGATGTAATAGGCGGCAATGTCCTGGATGCGGTCACTTTAGCTCATATCAAACTGGACGGAGGGGGAAAGGTGCTGCCCACAAAAACCAGGCCATGGTCGTTGGCGATAGAACAGCGAAATTAAAATACGAGTATTGAAGAATGGATGCATCAATCAACTAGGCAAACCATAAGTCGGCCTGGTTATTAAAATGTCGTTAGCCTTTTAAGCATAATGGAAGTTACGCATTGTCAAAAAGCTTGCAAGGCCATTCTTGCGCAAAGTTATACAGGCGCGAACTGGCTTGCCAACTCCCCTTGTTTATCGACAGGCAGCTTAACGCTTAGATGAATTTGTTCGGCAAATACTTGCTCGATAATTCGGCCATCCGCTTTTTTCAACGCATACTCAAAAGCCTGAAATTTTTCATAATCCAGCGTGAAACGGAGCGTTGTCATTTCTCTGTAAGGCTGCAATGCCGCTACATCGATCACCTGTTTCGCCGTTTGGCCGTAAGCTCTGGTCAGCCCGCCTGCTCCCAATTTGACGCCGCCGAAATAGCGGATCACGGCAATCAGCGCATTAATCAGGTTTTTGCCTTCAATGTATTGAAAGATCGGCTTTCCCGCCGTGCCTGTCGGCTCGCCTGCATCATGGAACCGGTAAACAATGCCTGCATCGGTTTTGATCCGGTAGGCAAAGGCAATATGATTCGCGTGCGGATGTTCGGCCTGTAATGTTTTTAAGTGCCGCCAAACATCTTGTTCACTGGTGCAGGGATGAATGACGCCGATAAATCGCGATTTTTTTATGATTTCTTCGAATCTATAGGATTCCGTGACATAAAGCATTTTGATTCTTTCAATTAAGTTTGCGGCGCGAGCCTGTCCCTGTTGCTCAGGTTCGACAATCAGGCTGCCGATTGCCAGCAGCATTGCACCAACGCGCTATTGGCCGCTGGCTGGGAGGTTGACAGTTTCAGTGTTTCAATATCCTGCATCATTGCTGTTATGTCCGGAAACGTTTTTCTTGAGTGACAACATCAAAGCCATCGGCTGGCTCGGCGATGCAACAAAGCCATGATGCTCGTAAAAAGCTTTTGCCTGACCTGAAAGCGCATGAACCAGAAGGCCTCGTATGCCAAGAATATCGCTCGCGTGTATTGTGCGCAGCACGGCGTCTTGCAACAGGGCAACTCCCAGTCCTCGGCCTTGGCAGGATTTATCGATAGCAAGACGGCCTAAAACGGCTATAGGCACGGGATCTGGCATATTGCGGCGAACCGGGGCAGGCGCATCGTTCAATGCCAACGCGCCGGAGGCAAGACAGTAATAACCGACCACCTTGCCGCCTTCGGCGACAACATAGGTGCGTGACGCTCCGCTAACCTGGTTAGGACGTGCGCGCCGCTTGAGCCAATCATCAAGGCTGTCGACTCCGCAGGCAAAGTCGTCAAGCCTATATTCCGCCGTTAGCGGAACAGGAGCGGTGAGCATTAATCCTGCCAAGGTTTTGCGGCAGACATTAATCGTTCAAATCCTTCCCCAGTAGGAGGCTGGTCAAGAACCTCAAGGAAGTAGTCATAAGTTTTTGGGTCTACCCGCACTAGCGTTTGATCGAGTAAAGATTCTTCCGCAGCACGGCGTGCGGCATCAATCATAAAATCGGAACGCGTCTTACCCTGAGCCTTTGCCGCTCTGTCAATCAACGAACGGATGTCGCTACGCACGCGTAAATTGACCGCATGGGTTTGCGTGTCGTGTATTGCTTGTTTGTTGGGCATGGCAATCTCTTTGACGATATTAAGTTGTTGATCCTAGCATAATAGATACACGCTGTGTATCCATTATCATAGAAAATTGCGACACTTGTTTTTCAACGTATCGTGATTGGCCGGTACAGGTCTTGCTAATTCGATAGTCTGTAGAGTGGTCATACTTTTGTAGAAATCAGCCGGAGTAAGTGTCATCACTACCTCAATCATGCTGTCGAAATCAAACCCTAACGTAGCGCCGCCTTCACGGGCCGCTTTCGTTGTTTGAACATTTCCGGCCTCGATCATAGCCTTGATAAATGACAATTTGCAGTGAGGCGTTTGTTTTTCCATGTCCACCGCTAACCTAATAGGTTATATTTGACAAGCCAAAGCATCACATAATTGTTGGGCTGTAGGCAAACAATAACAAATACCGGAAAAGAGTCAGGTTAAGGTACACTTATTGATCTCTTTGGATAATATGCCAGGATAAATACAAGTTTTTCAAACCCTTGCAATATTTAAAATAAATTAACCTGCCCCCTTTTCGCCTAACAACTTGATGACGTTGTTTGTGACTTTATCAAGACATTCTTTAATCTCATGCGCCCATACCCGAATAACTATCCAACCCAACTCCGTAAGTTGTGATGTAACCCGCCTATCTCTTTCAATATTACCTTTGATTTTATTTTCCCAGAAATCGGCATGAGTAACGGGACTTGTTCCATGAATTGGACATCCATGCCAAAAGCACCCATCAACAAAAATTGCTAACCGCTGTTTCGGAAAAACAATATCAGGCCGACCAATCAAAGCCGCATGCACTCTATATCTTAATCCCTTAGCCCACAAAGCCCTGCGAAGTTGCAATTCAGGTTTAGTATTTTTCCCCTTGATATTAGACATGCATCTACTTCGTTGCTCTGGCGTCAGAACATCGTTTCGGTTGCTGTTGTGCCTAGCTTGGTTCATAACTATTTTCATCAACATCAGACAAATCAATCTGAATCTCTTGATCGAATTTTAAAACCTTAGGGGCAACAGAAATGCTGTCTACTGTAATACCGGCAGGAAGCTCCGCAAAATGATTCCGCAATTCAATTGCAGTATTGTTTAGGTCAGTTGCTATCCGAAGTTTAGCTGACGTTTCCGTGACCATATAGAGTCGAAAAAGATCATAAGGTGCTTTTCCATCAGCCATTTCATAAAGCTCCCCTATGGAAATATGTATTGGATTATTAAAGTCCCCGGCAGTTGATTTTGCATCGACGTTCCTGAGTAACCCGCTCGTCTCAACAATCTCAAAATCATACGGCGCTATCGCATTTTCATCAGAAATCCAACGATAATCCAAAATACGGTTTGCCTGTTTCTCCACTGCAAGCCAAGCATTCAGGATTTCTTCTCCTAATCTGCCAACCAACTCCGCAGATCGCTTTGCTTTATTAAGTTCTTCTTGGCTGACACCACGCCCTTGACGTCGTTTTGTTAATTTGCGAAAACCCTCAAATCCTCCAGCTGCAACATCTTCAAGTATATCCTGGCCAATAAGATCAAGAAAAGGATGTCCCTCATCAAGGTCAACATCACTAAATGCATTCGTAAATTCATCAGCATTAAGAGCCAACATTCCTTTTCTCACAGAAAACGCATCAGAGTATTTATTTTCTATTGCTTGATATATCTGCGTATCTGAGGCTAATGCGCTGGATACAAGATAAAGACTGGCGGCATGGGGCTCGGTATCTCCTGAAAACTCAAGAATCGCATAATCACCTTTTTTCAAAGGAACATAGCGCTCCACTTCCTCTGGTGGATCATAGATTAGCTCACCATTTAGTCGCCAGTTCTTTTGTTGCTTGAGTATTTTTCTCTGTAAATTGTGAAGTCCGGCACCTCCCGGCCCATAAATGGAGAGATTCAAAGGAATACGCTTACTGGCAGAGGTCAATTCAGACAACCCCGGATAAAGAGACTGGACAAACACAGCTGCATCCAAATTGAACGCTTTTTGTTTGCTTTCAGAAGTTCTATAGTGATATTCGAAGAACGTTAAATCAGACGCAGCTAGCCGTTTCAATACGAGTTTTCGTTTCACCTTTTATTATTCCTTTTTGCAGTTGCTGAATTATAGTTGTGGCAAGCGCCCTTGCCATAAGTGGCGGTACAGAATTACCAATTTGGCGAAACGCCGGATTCATCGTGCCACTGAACACAAAACCATCTGGAAATGACTGAAGCCTTGCGGCTTCCCTTACAGATATTGTACGTGCTTGAGCACTGTCATAATGAATATGGCTGTAACCATCCTTTCCAAGATGTGCCATCAGAGTACGTGCCGGTTTATCAGCCTCCATTTTTCGCCATTTATTCGGAAATTTGTTGACATCATAGGGTGGCACTATCTGATTCTTCAGGTTCTCATATTCAGATGTACCTTCAATTATATTGATGCCTTCACTTTGAAGCTGCGAAATCCGTTCAGCAAGCATATTGTGTGCATGCTTCCAGGCTTCTGGATATTGGTCTCCCGGATTAAGACGGGCAAAAAGATCATAGTCGCGGGGTAGATAACGGATAACATGATCCATGAGACTTTCCGGTGCTTCAAATCCAGGCCATGTTCGCATTAATCGAGCATAGGTAGAATAATTTGAACGCTTGCCATACGGAATTGGTTTATCGAACCGCCTAGCCCCCCGTCGCAATTCCCCGGATTTTAGTAATTCTCTGGCATAAACGGGTGGCAAATCACTGATGGCCTGCTCTACAGTAATGGCGGGAATAAGCTCTGCTGTAGCTTCAGGAGGCTCAACATAATTATGAGTGTTCTCGAAAAATTCACCTTTTTTTAGAAGCTTCAACGCTACGGCTCGCGAGCCATCATAACCTGCCGGAACATCAACCCAATGCGTCGGTGACGGGAATATTATCTGATCGGTTAGTTCCCGGCGATAGGCAATAAGGAACATCCGTTGACGCATCTGTGGTACGCCATAGAACGCTGCATGAAGAAGAGTGTAACGACATATGTATCCTTTACTTTCCAGAACCTCCCCTATTTCCTCGGCAATATTCTGACCTCCATGATTCAAAACATCAGGCACATTTTCTACTAATACAGCAAGTGGTTGAAATGCTTCCACATAACGAAGATATTCCAAATACAACTGTGCTCTTGGATCATGTTTAAATGCCTGTGGATGAGCATCGATCTCCCGTAATTTAGGCCGACCAACGCGTGCGAAAGCCTGACATGGGGGGCCGCCCACAATTACGTCAACTGCTTCATTTATAGTCCCTAGTCCTAATTCACGCACTAAATCCTCAGGGTGCGTCGTTATAATATCTCTGGCTTTACAATGCTCTTCTCTCCCATTATGAAAATTGATACCGTGTGATCTTGCGGCATCAGGATCAATCTCAATTGCGGCAGCAATATCAAATCCAGCAGTTTTGAATCCAAGTGAGAGACCGCCACATCCGGCAAAAAGGTCTAAAACGCGAGGCATATCACCTGCTTGTAGTCTAGCAAGCTTGTAAGCAATTGCTTGTTTTGTCGTTAAATTAAGGTTTCGCATAACTTCATTTAGGAAAGAAAATTGCGTTCATCACATTAGACCAAAGTTAAACATCCAAATTAGTAACATCCAACGCATTCTTAACAATAAAATCCCGACGCGGCTCGACCACATCGCCCATTAATGTCGTGAAGATTTCATCGGCGGCAATCACGTCTTCGATCCTGACTTGCAGCAAGCGCCGGTTGTTGGCATCCAGCGTGGTTTCCCACAGCTGTTCAGGATTCATTTCGCCCAGACCTTTGTAACGCTGGATATGCTGGCCTTTTTTGATTTCCTTCATCATCCATTCGAAAGCCTGTTTAAAGTTGCTGACCGGCTGCTGTCTTTCGCCCATTTGCATAAATGAGCTTTCGTTAAACATGCCCGCCGTATCCGCTGCATATTGCGCGATTTTTTGGTAATCCTTACCGTTGAAAAAGGTCGACGGCAATACAAAGGTTTTGGTGATTGCGTGCAGGCGTTTATTAACTACAACCGAAAAGTCACTGCTTGATTTGTAGTCCAGCTCAACGGTGTATATCGCCTTGCTGTCAGAGTCAGTCAACCGTCGCTCCATATCGGCAAACCAGGCGGCGAGCTTTTGCTGATCCTGTTTGAGTTCGTCGCTGATTACATCCATATAGGCGAATTGCTCCAAAAATATCTCGTCATAACGTCTGGACAGGCGGTTATTGATGCCATCCACTTCGGTAAACAGTTTGGCCAGTTTTTCCAATCCCTGCCCTTGAATGGGCGGTGCGGATACATCGGTGAACAGCTGGGCTTTATCCAATGCAAGCTGGATCAGGTATTCGTTCAGCTGGGCATCGTCTTTAACGTAATGCTCTTGCTTGCCTTTTTTAACTTTATACAACGGCGGTTGGGCAATGTAGATATAGCCTTTCTCGACAATCTCGGGCAATTGGCGATAAAAGAAGGTCAGCAACAAGGTTCTGATATGCGAGCCGTCGACGTCCGCATCGGTCATGATGATAATGCGGTGGTAGCGCAGTTTGGCCAGGTTGTATTCGTCTTTGCCTATGCCGCAACCTAAGGCGGTAATCAAGGTTCCGACTTCTTCCGATGAAATCATTTTGTCGAAGCGGGCTTTTTCTACGTTAAGAATTTTACCCTTCAACGGCAGGATGGCTTGGGTGCGGCGATCTCTGCCCTGCTTGGCCGATCCGCCCGCAGAATCCCCTTCCACCAGGAACAATTCGGATAATGCGGGATCTTTTTCCTGGCAATCGGCCAGTTTGCCCGGCAGTCCGGCAATATCCAGCGTGGTCTTGCGGCGGGTCATTTCACGGGCTTTACGGGCGGCTTCCCTGGCACGAGCCGCATCGACGATCTTGCCGACGATGGCTTTGGCGATTTGCGGCTTTTCCAGCAAGAATTCCTGTAGCTTCTCGTTCATCGTCGATTCAACCAGAGGTTTAACTTCCGATGAAACCAGTTTGTCTTTGGTTTGCGAGGAAAACTTCGGATCGGGCACTTTAACCGACAGCACGGCAGTTAAACCTTCTCGAGCATCGTCTCCGGTGGTCTGTACTTTTTCTTTTTTAGCCAAGCCGCTGGATTCGATGTATTGATTGATAGTACGGGTCAAAGCGCCCCTGAAACCGGCCAAATGACTGCCGCCGTCGCGTTGCGGAATGTTGTTGGTGTAGCAAAACACATTCTCCTGATAGGAATCATTCCATTGCATTGCCACTTCAACAGTGACTCCTTCTTTTTCCGCAATAAAATGGAACACTTCCGGGAACAACGGTGTTTTGTTTTTATTCAGATGTTCGACGAATGCGCCGATGCCGCCTTCGAACTCGAAGACGTCTTTTCTATCAGTACGTTCGTCTTCCAGGCTGATGCGTACGCCGGAATTCAGGAAGGACAATTCTCTGAGCCTTTTTGCCAGAATGTCATAGTGAAACTCGACATCGGTAAAGGTTTCCGCGCTGGGCTTGAAATTAATCATGGTACCGGAGCCTTCGGCAGGCCCTACTGCTGCCAAGGGGGCAACCGGGTTACCCATACGATACTGCTGCTTGTAAAGTTGCCCATTTTTGCGAACTTCAAGATTCAATTCTTCAGACAAGGCGTTTACAACCGATACCCCTACTCCGTGCAGACCGCCGGAAACTTTATAAGCGTTATCATCAAACTTACCGCCGGCGTGCAGTACGGTCATAATGACTTCCGCCGCAGACCTGCCCTCTTCCTTGTGAATATCAACCGGAATTCCCCGGCCATCATCAGAAACCGAGACTGAGCCATTATTGTGAATAATCACCCTGACTTCTTTGCAATATCCCGCTAAGGCTTCGTCAATCGAATTATCGACAACCTCAAAAACCATGTGATGCAACCCGGAACCGTCATCCGTATCACCGATATACATGCCCGGTCTTTTTCTTACCGCATCTAACCCTTTTAACACTTGAATATTGGTACTGTCGTATTCAGGCACGGCAGTTGTTATAGCGGCTGTTTGGCTTGACGTTTCGACAACTTGATCAACAGAGTTACTCATGATTGTTTTTTTTCCTATTGGTTGCGAATGTTCCACGTGAAACATTACGCGGGTTTTATGGTGCCTTGTTCCACGTGGAACATTTTGTAATTTTTTATTTGGCTTAAATCGCCAAAGTCTTGTCTTTCTGTAGCCGTTATAAACACTTGGCATGACATTTCTGACAAATAGCGCAATAATTTAGCACGGTTAACTACATCGAGTTCCGCCGCGAAATCATCAATCAATATGCAGCCGGTTTGGCTCTGTTCGTTGGCAAGCAACTGAACCTGCGCCAATTTCAAGCTCATGACCAATAACTTCAATTGACCGCGTGAAACAAAATCTTTTGCTAACCGGTTATTGATCAATAATTGAAAATCCCCCCGATGCGGCCCGCTATGGGTAAATCCATAGCGCAGGTCTTTATCTTGGTCTTCGATTAAGACACGGCTGAATTCTTTAACAGTATCCCAACCGGAAACTAACCTTAAATCGATTCCATCAAGGCTAAGAAATCTGCCGACAATCTCGATAAAAACAGGCTTGAATTTTTCTAAATATTGCTGACGGTAGCTATCCACTATTGTACCGTAATACACAAGTTCATTATCCCAAACATTGAGCTGTTCAAGCCGTCTTGTTTTTAACAGTGCATTACGTTGGGACAAGGCTTTTTTAAATCTGCGCCATGCAGGCAAGAAGTGCTGATCATTATTAAAAACGCCCCAATCTAAAAACTCTCTCCTGATTTGGGAACCCGCATCGAGCAATTCATAGCTTTTGGGATGAATAAGCTGCAATGGCAATGCGTAAGCTAAATCCGAGCGTTTTTGTTTTGATTGTTGATTGATGCGAATTTCAATATTTTTACCATCCAGTTGTATGCCCAAATGCAGACGACTGCCATTTTCCTGCACGGTTTGGGCTGAAACAACCAGATGGTTTTGCGTAAAATTGATAACCGACTTGATAGCTGAACAACGAAAAGATTTGGCTCGCCCTAAAATAAAAATCGCTTCAATAAGCGTGCTTTTTCCACTGGCATTTTCTCCAACAATCAGATTAATTGCCGGTGAGGGGGTGATGGATTGTTTTTGGATATTTCTAACTCCGTAAATATCCAGTTTCAACAAACTCATAACTGCAATATTACAGTCTCATGGGCATGACGATAAACTTATACCCGCAGTCACCGGGTTCATCGATAAAACAACTACTGGCATTGCTCGCAATCGTCAGAACCGCAAGCTCCGAATCCAGATTTGAAACAGCATCCAATAAATACTGGGCGTTAAAAGCAATAGTTAACGGTTCGCCGGTGTATTCGATAAACAGTTCTTCTTCGGCTTCATCATGCTCCGGGTTATGCGTGCTGATTTTTAGGCTGTCGGGTTTAATGTCGAAAGTCACGCCCTTGAATTTTTCATTCGACAAGATAGCGACACGGGTCAATGCTTCTTTCAGTATCTGCTTTTGAATATGGATTTGGTTAAAAAACTCTTGCTGAAAAACTTTGCCGAAATCAGGATATTTAGAATCGACCAGTTTCGCGGAGAAAATCAGGCTCTTGATAAAAATTCTAATATTGTTGCTGGAAAACTCGACTTTCAAATCAGCGTCCGGATCGTCAAGCAAGCGGCTCAGTTCGAGGACGCCTTTTCTGGGTAGAATAATTCGCGCTTCAAAACCGGTAGCCTGATCGAGATTATCCTCATAAATAGATAAGCGGTGCCCATCCGATGCAACCAGTTTCAACTTACTATTGGAAACATTAAGTAATAAACCATTCAGGTAATAACGAACATCCTGGTTAGCCATGCAGAAGATCGTCTTATCCAATGCTTTTTTAAATTTTCCGGCATTGATAAATAAGTGGTTCTCTAATTCCGATTCGGCAAATTCGGGATAATTATCTGCCGGCAAACAGCTCAAGGAAAAACGGCTGCGACCGGAGGCGATTTTTACTTTATCATCCAGCAACTCAAACTTTATTTCCGCTCCGCTAGGTAAAAGCCTGCAAATATCCAAGAACTTTCTTGCCGGGACAGTAATCGAACCCGACGTAGCTGTTGCGATATTGATTTTAGCGACGATCTGAATTTCCAGATCGGTACCGGTCAAAATAAGCTGATTTTCCTCGATAACCATCAATACATTAGAAAGAATAGGCATGGTTTGCCTTTTTTCTATGACGCTGACTATTTGCTGCAAAGGAAGCAGGAGTTCTTCTCTATTAATAATAAATTTCATAAAAGAATATTCTTATATTATTACTATTAGCTTAAAAGGAAGCTGTTGAAAACAGCATTATATCCTTAATAATCAATTAGCTGTGTTGTTATGAATAATGTGTTTAAGGGTGCTGGTTTAACGTGTACGGATTGTAGGTAACTAAACGATGTTAACAAAAGCGCATTTTATCCACAGGTTGCTCACGGTCAATGCGACAGGGTTCTCAACAGGTTGGAATAATCTTCGGCAATCTTGCTATCGGCTTCTTTTAACTCGGCAATTCGTTTGCAGGCATTCATTACCGTGGTGTGGTCGCGGCCGCCAAAGGCATCGCCGATTTCGGGAAAGCTGTGCGATGTCAGTTCCCTGGCCAGGCACATGGCCATTTGCCTGGGCCTGGTAATGGATTGCTTTCTGTTTTTTGATGACAAATCGGCAACGCGAATTTTAAAATATTCGGCAACCGTTTTCTGGATGTTGTCGATATTAACGAGTTTATCCTGCAAGGAAATTAAATCATGCAACGCTTCCTTAGTGAAATCTATGGTGATTTCACGGCCGGTAAACTGTGCGTTGGCAATGACTCGCCTTAAAGCGCCTTCCAGATCTCTAACGTTGGAAGGAATCCTTTTGGCGATAAAGAAAGCGACATCCTGAGCCAGCTCAATATTAACCAAAGCGGCTTTTTTCATTAAGATAGCGGCCCTGGTTTCCATATCAGGCGGCTCGATTAAAACCGGAAGCCCCCAGCCAAACCTTGATTTTAAGCGGTCTTCAAGACCTATTATTTCCTTGGGATATTTGTCGCAGGTCAAAATAACTTGGTGTTTCTTTTCCAGCAGCGTATTGAAGGTATGGAAAAACTCTTCCTGTGAGCGTTCCTTGCCGGCAAAAAATTGAATATCGTCGATCAACAGCACATCAACGCCGCGATAAAATTCTTTAAAGGCATTAATGGAGTTTTGCTGCAATGCCTTGACCATATCCTGGACGAATTTTTCAGAGTGCAGGTAAACGACAGTCGCTGACGGATTTTTTTGTAAAACCGCATTGCCTATGGCATGCATCATATGGGTTTTACCTAAACCCGAACTGCCGTAAATAAGTAATGGGTTATAAGCTTTGCCGATGTTCTCGGAAACCTGTATTGAAGCCGCTCTTGCCAACTGATTGGACTTACCTTCGACAAAATTATCGAAGGTAAACGCCTTATTGAGGAAGTTGGGACTGCTTTTTTGGTTTCCGGCAGGCTTGGCTACTTTTGCGGCCATTGCAACGGTTGAATTTCTGGAACCGATTTCCAGACTCAAATTTAATGTGCCGTTGGAAAACTCATAAATAGTTTCTTCAATTTTCGCAAAATGATGCTCTTTAACCCAGTCCAGTACAAAGCGGTTAGGAGCCAATAATTTTATTTGCCCGTCGCTTTCTATGGCCTGAAGAGGCCTTATCCATGTACTGAAGTCAGAACCTGAAATTTCATTTTCAAGTTTAGAAAGGCAGTTGTTCCAAATTGAGCTCATTGAAATAGTAAAAAGTTGATTATAATTAATAGTGTAATTTCGCTTCTTATCACTATACAGCAATAAAACATTGCGCTACAGAATTGACAGGCCTAGTGGTTTATTTTATCATCCGCTGTCTTTTTTATCTGTTTTTGTTAACACTCATCCGATCAGGCCTTAAGTAAATGAAAA
>Ga0208403_100215_pt1 | contig 15923 bp, 10 predicted proteins | sample LakWasM122_LOW14_2_FD_183934 | JGI IMG/M metagenome (GOLD analysis project Ga0208403, IMG submission 183934) | Freshwater sediment methanotrophic microbial communities from Lake Washington under simulated oxygen tension - Sediment Metagenome... | ecosystem: Environmental > Aquatic > Freshwater >...
AACAGGCATTGAATGCGCGGGTAAAGTTCGATCCTACAACGGTCTGATGGTGCATGTCTTCGGCAAGTTGGCCGCCGCCATGTTTTTTTGGAATTATTTACGCGTTAGCTCTTAATTCACATTTAAGCCAGAGACAAAATATTCGATATACCAACCGTAGAGACGCGATAAATCGCGTCTCTACGGTTGGCTGATTTTTACGGTTTGCGCGGACAATATAATCACGGCGCAATCATGCCGTTTTGCAGATAACTCTCGTCATAATTGAAAATGACGTCTGCATCGGGAAGTACCAGCCCTTCATTCTTGCCTTTGTAATCGAGACGAAACAACATGTCCTTAATGACATTGATGCGGGCCGATTGTTTGTCGTCAGCCCTGACAACAGTCCACGGCGCGGTCAAATGATGGGTTCTGGCAAATTTTTCGGGCTACGTCCCCATTTTCTATCGCAAGCGTTGTTAGTCGGCTATTTTGAAAAATTAATTTGTGGGGATACCTCAGAACCTGACCCCATTAATTGCAGACCCCATTGATTGGACGGAACTTGTCTGGCTCAGGGTCACGGTGCAGGAGCCGAATTTCGGGCTACGCCCCCATTTTCTTCTCTCGGATCTCGCGCCCACGAAGTCCACAGGTTCAATAACAGGATGTGTTTATAGGAAAATGAACCATGCAAAAAAGGTAAAAATTTGCTTGAGGGTTATGTTTGGCCTATTGACACCGGCAGGCTAATGGGTGACCCCGTCTTTTTCGTTTTATCGTCTTTTATGTGTAATTATTGCGCTTTTTGGCCTTTTTGTTCTTTGGACAATTGTTCTACATGTTTTTTGTGTTCATAAAGCATTTTAGTTAGAACTTCATTCATAGGCCGACAAGTCTTCCATTCATAAAGATCATAACCTTTGTCTAAGTGATCTCTAGTCTCCTTATCAAGCTTTCCAATTACCGAATTTTTAAGTTGAATATCTCCTAGATCATTTATATAGTAAATTTGTTTATTAAAATTTACCGTCATCCTTATATTTTCAAAAAAAGGTTCGCTTGCATCTAATTTCGAATTTTCTAATAATTTTTTAAAATAAGCGTTTCTAATCGCCATCTTGCCTCCTTGTTTACCGCTTTGGAAATCTTTTTTTGAGACAGGTAAAAAGGTCTGAGTATTAAAAAGTTTAAAATATACGACTGAACTATCGGGCAAAGCACAAGCATTAGCTTCTATAATTGCTACTAAAAATAAAATACTTATATGTGATAAGAAAATCAATAATCTCATGGATAAGTAGTCCTTCGTGGCAGATCAAGTTCGTCTCTAATTAAATTTTCTGTCGCATTTACATTTTCCATTCGTTCTCCACTAGGCCCATCGTCTAACCCAGTCGCAGCATGTCCAATCTCATGTCCCAAAACAATTGTTGTCGATGCATCTTGTGGTCCTTTTACGGTATTTAGCTTGGGATGATAATTGGGATCGACCACAATTGTTTTAAAGCCATCATTATAAGAAGCCCTGTCGCCTTTTTGGATAAAGTTATTTGTTTTGTTTGTGATTATATATTCTTCTGGAGAAGCTTCTAATTTCTCACAAAACTCTTTCCCCGATTTTGTCTTTTTCAGTTCCTCATATTCTTTTTTAAGCTCTGCTACTGCTTTACGTGGCCCTTCAAATATTACTCTTAACCCCCATGGATCAATGGCATTAACCGGATTCACCCCGACATAGGCATAAGTATTAATCCCAGCAGCTAACCCAATCGGATCACTCTCGATATACCTACCCTTAGCCGGATTGTAATCCCTGAAGTAGTTATAAAACAGCCCAGTTTCTGCATCGTAATACTGCCCTGGAAACCTTAGATTAAAAACAAACGTTCCTAATCCAGAGGGATTCTGATCCGGCAAGCTGTTGCCGAAGGCTTCAGATTCCCAGGTCCATACTACCCGATTGTCGTTGGGCTGGGTGATTTTTCTCGGCGTACCCAGATGATCGGCATGGATGTAGTAGAGGTCCGGTGTTGCAGTTGGATTGGTTGCTTTTTTCAGCACGGCTACCGGCAAGTCGCCCACCCAGATGATTTCCTGGATCGGTTGGCCTGTTGCGTCGTATTCGCCGGTCAGGTGGCCTTGTTCGTCGTAGAAGTACTGGCGGGTATTGCCTGCGTGGGTTTTGCTGATGCGCTGGCCGAGGGCGTCATAGCCGTAGCCGGTGGTTTGCGCTGTCGCGGTGTGGGTGGTTGCGATGCGCCTTCCTGCTGCATTGTAGCTATGGCTGTACGTGCCGTCGCCGGTCAGGTTGCCTGCCGGATCATAGCTGTAGTTGACGGTTTGTGCGCCGCTCTGGCTGTGCAAGCGATTGCTGTTGGTGTCGGTGCTGTAGCTGTGCAGGGTGGCGTTGTCTGTTATTTTTTCTGTGCGGTTGCCGCTCAGGTCGTAACTGTAGTCGGTGCGGCTGAGTTGGGGTTCGCCGCGTTGGCTGGAGGTCAACCGGTCGAGTTGGTCGTAGTCGTGACTTTGGTTTAGGCTGGGGTCTAGGTCGTCGATGGCGCTGGTTTGCCGTCCGGCGGCGTCGTAGCCGTAGTAGCGGCTGCCTTGCCGTTGGGTTTGGGCGTCGAAGCCCATGCTGACGATGATGTTGCGCCCTGAGAGGTCGTAGAAGCGTTCGTTCTGTTGGTTGTTGCCCCAGTTCCAGCCGTTGACTTGGCCGTCGGGTTCGTAGGTGATTTGGGTGATTAGCGGCTGGCCGTTGCTATAAATGGCCGTGATGCGGTTGCCGGTCCACTGGTATTCGATGCTTTGACCGCCGGGACTGAGGCTGCCGATGCGTTGTCCTGCGCCATTGTAGGTGTGGCTGACGGTCAGCGGGGTTGCGCCTGCGCTTTGGATTTTACCGGTGAGGCGGCCATGGCTGTCGTAGCTGTAACTTGTGCTGCCGGTGTTATTGCTTAGGCTGCACAATCTGTTGATGCCGTTGGTGCAGTTGTCCCAGGTGTAGTTGACGGTCTGGTCGTCATAGGCGATTTGGCTGATGCGGTTCAGGCTGTCGTAACTGTAGATGGCGGTTTTGCCGCGGGCATCGGTGCGGGTGGTGAGGTTACCGGCCGCGTCGTGGCTAGCCTGAGGGTGTAAATAATTTCGTGTAACTGCTTATTTTCAGCATAATAAAATTCCTTTAGGAGGAATGAAAATGAGCAACATCATCAACGACCCCGTTTTAGTTTCAGCGATTCAGGATTTGGCACGCGGCATTAAGTCGGAGGCCGACCTCTCTTCGTTAACCAGAGAGCTACTCAAAATCACCGTAGAAGCCTCGCTGAATGCCGAAATGGAGGCCCACCTGGGCTACCCCAAGCATTCGCCTACGGGACATAATTCCGGCAACAGTCGGAATGGCTATGGCAGCAAATCACTTAAAGGCGACCACGGCGTACTTGAGATTGAAACGCCCCGAGACCGCAATGGCACCTTTGAGCCTCAGTTTGTGCGTAAAAATCAAACGCGGTTAACGCATTTCGACGACAAAATTCTGACCTTATATGCTAAAGGCATGACAACACGGGATATTGTCGATACCTTTGAAGAAATGTACGGCGCGACTATTTCTGCCACGCAGGTTTCCAATATCACTGAAGCCGTTATGGAAAAGATCATTGAATGGCAAGCCCGACCGCTCGATGAGGTTTATCCCATTATCTATCTGGATTGTATCGTGGTCAAAATCAAGCAGGATAAGCGTGTCATTAACAAGGCTATTTATGTGGCGCTAGGTGTAAATATGGCGGGTCAGAAGGAATTGCTAGGGCTTTGGTTATCCGAGAATGAAGGCGCTAAGTTTTGGCTTTCGGTGCTGACTGAGCTTAAGAATCGGGGGATCAAGGATGTGTTTGTCGCTTGCGTGGATGGCTTGACGGGCTTTCCGGATGCGATCGGCGCGGTCTTCCCTAAAACCCAAGTTCAGCTCTGTATTGTCCACATGGTCAGGAATTCATTACGCTTTGTTTCCTGGAAAGACCGGAAACTGATTGCGGCAGATCTCAAGAAAATCTACCAATCGATCACGGTTGAAGAAGCGGAAATGGAGCTCGAAGCCTTTGCGAGGACGTGGGATAGCCAATATCCATCCATCAGCCAATCCTGGCGTAATCACTGGCCCAACCTGATTGCTTTCTTTGATTATCCTAATGAAATCAGAAAGATAATTTATACCACTAATGCCATTGAATCCGTGAATAGCCTGATTAGAAAAGCGACCAACGCCAGGAAAATATTTCCCAATGACCCGTCTGCAATGAAAGTGGTTTATCTGGCTATAGAGAATGCCGCAAAAAAATGGTCCATGCCATTGCGCGATTGGAAACCCGCTATTAATCAGTTTATGATTATGTATCAGGACAGGATGCCTAATTTTAATTAGAGGCAGTTTACACAGATTTTTTTACACCCTCTTTTTTCACGCAACATCTCGCACTTTCAGTATCGGAAGACGCGTTGAAAGAAAATCTGCAACGCGCGGCGGCTTATTTTCAATTTACTTCATTGATCAATAAGGCATACAGCCCGGAGCAAAAAATTCAATTAATTGAATCGCTATAGAAAATTGCAGACCTTTTACATGTCACGCATACCTATTTTATTATGGTAAAGAACCGGATAGGGCCGGATAAGTACATCTCTTGATATTAAAAAAAACTCATGAAAAAAAATAACGCCAGCGATCTCTCCCACCACATCTTACCGAATTCTGCGACCATGGTGGGCGTCTGTATCATGGTCATCAGCATCGTTAAAAGCGCCGCCCCCGGACTTACCAACTACTTAATCGACAAGGCTTTAGCGATTGATAGTTTATTGTTCATGATTAGCGCCCTGCTTTCATTTTCATCGATTCGCTTAAACCGATGCACTGAAGGTTTGGAGCGTTGGGCGGAAATGATTTTCTTATTAGGATTAGTTTCAATGACGCTGATTACCGTGGTTTTCTCTTTTGAAATCGTTTGATTCAGGCTTTATAGTTACTTGCAGAGGCCGATTTAGCTAACTATTCGCCTACCTTTGTTCAAGCGCGATAGAGACTGTGAAAGTATTCGTTTTTAGCCTAATTTGGATAATACTTTCGCAGTATCGATAGCGCTTGTACCGCCCTGCCTGTTTTTCAGGCTGCCGTGCAGGAACAAGCCGATAGCTTGCCGCACCCAAAGCTCGATTTCCGCTTCGTCCGGCGTCGGCTCCAGGCCGAGTTGCAGCTTTTGAAAGCGTTCGCTTCGTAACGCGCTCAAAAATTGGTCGGCGAGAAAATACGGGTCCATTGCGGCAAAATAGCCGGTTTTCTGCTGCCGGGCGAAAAACTGGGCGAGATGTTCAAGAGTGCGCTGCGGTCCTTGTTCATAAAATTGCGTGGCAAGATCCGGGAAGCGCGACGACTCGCCAATCAGTATGGCGCGCATACGCACCACATCCGGCCGTGTGATGCGATACAAAAACTGCTTGGCAAACAAGACCAGCGCGTCTTCCGGAGAGCGCTCCAAAACATGCTCATCCGACAGCCCGGTGACAAACTGGTCGCTGCAACGCCTTATCACCGCGCCGAATAATCCGGCTTTACCGCCGAACTGGCTATAGAGGGTTCGCATCGACACGCGCGCATCCCGAGCGATGGTTTCCAGGCTAAGATTCCCATAACCGTGTTCGAGAAAAAGACTGGAGGCGGTATCCAATAACCGGTCGCGACTTAGCAGTTCATCCCCTTTGCGAGGTCGTCCACATTTAATCATTACTTAATACTCACGAAACTCATTGACTCAAATTATTGCGATGATACCTGAAATTAAATGATAATATATCTTACCGTTTCCCTTAAAGAGCAGAGTGTACAAAGGATGCAAAAAGAAACTCTCATGTCGGTTATCGCCCATCGTTTAAATCCATTGAGAAAGCCGAGCCCTGACGCCTTTCACGGGGCATCGCCTCAAAAAGTTCTTTCGAACGATCGGACCTTAATGCCGCCTGCGCGCGTCGGCCTGTTAGCCGCCATCGCCCTGCTGGGGATGAACGGCTGCGGCGGCCATGACGATTCTCCTGCTCAGCCGCATCAGGGCCAAGCGCCCACTGTCAAAATCGCACAGCCCTTATCGCAAGAAGTGACTGAATGGGACGAATACACCGGCCGCATCGAAGCCGTCAATTCGGTAGAGGTTAGCGCACGGGTGAGCGGCTATCTGGAGAAAGTGAATTTCAAGGCGGGCGACAGGGTACATAAAGGCGATCTTTTATTCCTGATTGACCCGAAACCCTTTACCGCCCAGCTGAACTACGCCGAAGCTGAACTGGAACGCGCTAAGTCCCGGCATGAACTGGCAAAGAACGACTTATCCCGAGCCGAGCATTTATTTCGCGCCAAGGCCATTTCCGAGGAAGAACACGATGCCCGCAGCAAAGGACTTCGGGAGACCGCTGCCGCGGTTCAATCGGCACAAGCCAACCTTTACACGGCCCGCCTGAACCTGGAGTTTACCCAAGTACGCGCCCCGATAGACGGCCGAATCGGCCACGAGTTAATAACCGCCGGCAATTTGGTCAACGGCGGCGGAGGCGATGCAACCGTGTTGACCTTTATCGTCTCCACCGACCCCGTTTATGTTTACGTCGATGCCGACGAACGCTCGGTCCTGAAATATCGGCGTCAGGCCCGGAAAAAAGGTCGCGGCAGTTTAGGCGACGCACATGCGCCGGTAGAGTTGGCGGTAGCGGATGAGCCTGATTTTCCTCACCAGGGCCATCTCGACTATATATCGCCGCGCGAAGACGCCGCCACCGGCACCTTAACGTTGCGCGGCATATTCGCCAACCCGGACGAACTGTTAAGCCCCGGTTTTTTTGCCCGGATGCGGATTCGCCAAAGCGTCCCCTACCCGGCCATCCTGCTTCCCGACCGGGCCATCGGCACCGATCAGGCGCAACGCTTTGTATGGGTGGTCAATCAACAAAACCGGGTGGAATACCGCAAGGTGGAACTCGGCGCCCATATCGGCCAATTCCGCGTGATTACCCAAGGATTGAAGCCTGAAGAATGGGCGGTTATCGAAGGCCTGCAAAAGCTCAAACCGGGCGCCACCGTGAATCCGGAACGCATCCCGCTCGCCAAGCGCGATGGAGAAAATTAGACCATGAATCGATTCACCCACTTTTTCATCGACCGGCCGATTTTCGCCTCGGTCTTGTCCATCGTCATTATTCTGGTCGGAGGCCTCGCGCTGATCGGCCTGCCTATTGCCCAATATCCGGAGATTGCGCCCCCAACCGTGGTGGTGAGCGCCACTTATCCCGGCGCTAACGCCACGGTAGTCGCCGAAACCGTGGCTACGCCTATCGAACAGGAAGTGAACGGCGTCGAAGATATGCTGTACATGTCCTCCCAATCCACCAACAGCGGCAGCATGGCGCTGACCATTACCTTCAAGCCCGGCACCGACCTGGACAAAGCCCAGGTACTGGTGCAAAACCGGGTGGCGCTGGCCGAGCCCAGACTGCCGCAGGAAGTCAGTCGGCAAGGCATCAGCGTCAAGAAACGCAGCCAGGACTTGAGTCTGGTCGTCAATCTGGTCTCCCCGGACCATCGCTACGACAGTGTTTATTTAAGCAATTACGCGCTGCTGCAACTCAGGGATACGCTGGCGCGATTGCCGGGAGTGGGCGACATTTTCGTGTTCGGCGCCCGCGACTACAGCATGCGTCTCTGGTTAAACCCGGAGAAAATCGCCGCCCGCAATCTGACCGCCGGCGATGTCGTCGCCGCTATCCGCGAACAAAACATCCAGGTCGCGGCGGGCGTGGTCGGCCAACAACCGACCCAGGAGAATACCGATTTTCAGTACACGGTCACTACGACGGGACGCCTGATAGAGGCCGATCAGTTCGCCGAGGTCGTCATTAAAAAGGGCAAAGACGGGCAGGTAACCCGCCTCAAGGATGTGGCCCGCATCGAGCTGGGCGCAAAAGATTACAACTCCGCATTGGTGCTGGACGGCCAGCCCACCGTAGGCCTCGCCATCTTCCAGTTGCCCGGCTCCAACGCGCTGGATACCAAAAAGGCGGTGGTGGCCGCGATGGAAAAGTTCAAGCCGCGCTTTCCCGAAGGCCTGGATTATCTGCTGGTTTACGACACTGTGGTGTTTGTGCAGCAATCGATCGATGCGGTGATCAAAACCCTGTTCGAAGCCATGCTGCTGGTGGTGCTGGTGGTGGTGATCTTCTTGCAGAACTGGCGCGCCACCGTTATTCCGCTGCTTGCGGTGCCGGTTTCTTTGATCGGCACTTTCGCGGTGATGTCGGCATTAGGCTTGTCGCTTAACACCTTATCGTTGTTCGGCCTGGTGCTGGCTATCGGTATCGTCGTGGATGACGCGATCGTGGTGGTGGAAAACGTCGAACGCCATATCGCCTTGGGCTTATCGGCCAGGGACGCCACCCGAAAGGCGATGGACGAAGTCGTAGGCCCGATCATTGCCACGGCGCTGGTGTTAGTCGCCGTGTTCGTACCCACCGCATTCATCACCGGTGTTTCGGGAGCTTTCTACAAACAGTTTGCGCTAACCATCGCGGTTTCGACGGTCATATCGGCGTTCAACTCGCTGACGCTGAGTCCTGCTTTGTGTGCGCTGCTGCTGGATCGGGCGCATGGCGACAAGGATGCGTTCACGCGGCTGTTCGATCGCTTGTTCGGCTGGTTGTTTGCCCGTTTCAACCGCTTCTTCGACGCGTTCAGCGAAGGTTACGCACGTCTGGTCGGCCGGCTGATTCGGATGACCGCGGTAGTGCTGGTGCTGTATGCGGGACTCAACGGACTTAATTGGCTGGCTTTTGAAAAAGTGCCGGCCGGTTTCATTCCCTCGCAAGATCAAGGCTACCTGATTCTGTATGCGCAACTGCCTGACGCGGCCTCGCTGGCGCGCACGCAGGACGTGGTCCAGCAGGCCAGCCGCATTATTATGGAAACCAAAGGCGTCAAGCATGTGAACGCCTACGCCGGGTTTTCGATCTTGAGCGGCGCCAACCAGTCCAATGTCGCCACCCTGTTTGCGCGTCTGGACGGCTTCGATCAGCGCGCCGGTCATCCCGAACTTCATGCCGATGCCGTGGTCAAAAGCTTGACCCGGCGCCTTGCTCAAATCGAGTCCGCCCATATTGCCGTATTCGCCCCGCCGCCGATCCGGGGCATGAGTTCGGTGGGCGGCTTCAAGCTGCAAATCCAGGATCGATCCAATGCCGGTATTGCCGCGTTGCAAAGTACCGTCGGCGACCTGCTTGCCAAGGGCAATCAACAACCGGGTCTGGCCGGGCTGTTTACGACCTTCCGTGCCGGAGTGCCGCAACTTTTTCTGGACGTGGATCGCACTCGCGCCAAGTCTATGGACGTACCTTTGAAAGACGTATTCGACACCTTGCAGATTTATCTGGGTTCGCTTTATATCAATGACTTCAACAGTTTCGGCAGGACTTATCAAGTGGTGGCGCAAGCCGATTCGGAGTTTCGCATGCATCCTGAGGACATCGCCGAATTGAAGACCCGCAATCTTCAAGGCGGCATGGTGCCGCTCGGCTCTCTGATGTCGGTCAAAGAAATTACCGGCCCGGACAAGATCACTCGCTATAACATGTACCCGGCCGCGGAAATCAACGGCAACGCCTTAGCCGGAACCAGTTCCGGCCAGGCGATTGCTATCATGAATAAACTCATGGCCGCGGAACTGCCGCCGGGATTCGACTTTGAATGGACCGAGCTCAGCCTGCAACAGGTGTTGGCCGGAAACGTCGCGCTGCTGGTTTTTCCGTTGAGCGTAATCTTCGTATTTTTGGCCCTGGCAGCCCAGTATGAAAGCTGGTCGTTACCGTTTGCAGTGATCCTGATCGTACCAATGTGCATTCTGTCTTCCTTGACCGGCGTATGGCTGAGCGGCATGGACAACAATATCTTCACCCAGATCGGCTTCATCGTACTGGTGGGCTTGGCCAGCAAGAACGCCATTCTTATCGTGGAGTTCGCCAAGCGGCGTCAAGAAGGTGGGCTTAACCGTTTCGATGCAGCGGTGGAAGCGGCGCGCATTCGCTTGCGGCCTATCTTGATGACTTCATTCGCTTTTATTATGGGCGTGTTTCCGCTGGTTATCGCCCAAGGAGCGGGAGCGGAATCGCGACGCTTGCTCGGCACTGCGGTGTTTAGCGGTATGTTGGGCGTGACGGTATTCGGCTTGCTGTTAACGCCGGTGTTCTACGTGATTGCGCAAGCCTTGGCGCAACGCTGGCAGGCTTCCAGGCAAAAACGGCCTCATCATGCGCCTTCCGGCCGCGATTGATGAACCAGCGATGCCGTATAACTCATGCTGCATCAGGCTTAGGTAAAGCGGGCAAAGCCTGCGCTCCGGCCGGTCCAGTTTCCTTATTTACAACGATAAGTATCTACACAACTTTTTTACTATAAATACAATAAGTTACAAGTCGGTCTAGCTCCCTCTCCTGCTGGACGACTGCAAGGATGCAGGAGGTAGAGCAACGCAGGAGCAGTTGCCGAGAGGGTTGGGGAGAGGAGAATAAAAAACAACCCTTTATATCCCCTCATCCCAACCTTCTCCCTAAGGAGAAGGGGCCGGTACTTGTGTAGATACCTATGATTTACAACGATACAGTCTATGAAAAAGATGCACTACGCAGAACTTCATGTCCGCAATACCCTGGGGCGCAGCCGGATTTTCGGCTTAATCTTCATCAGCAGCGCTTTACTCAGCGCCTGCGCGGTAGGCCCCGATTATAAACCCCCGGCTACCGAGGCCGGACAGGCCTTCGCCAATGCCGACAACCCGGAATTTTCCGCCCAGGGCGTCGATGTCGCGTGGTGGAAACTGTTTGAAGACAAGGACCTAACCGAACTTGTCGATCAAACGGTGCAGCACAACCGCAATCTGGAAGCCGCTCGCGCCAATCTTCGCGAAGCACGGTCGCTGTATATGGAAGCCGGGCTGAATTTGGCGCCTATCGTCAGTTCGCACGCCAATTATACCGATCAGAAACGCAGTGCCGGCGCCCTGAATAACAGGTCCTTTGCACCGCGAGATCTGACACTCTACAACATCGGTTTCGACGCTTTTTGGGAAGTCGATTTCTTCGGCCGGGTGCGCCGCAACGTCGAAGCGAGCAGCGACGAAGTCGATGCGCAGGAAGCAAGTCTTCGGGATCTCGGCGTCAGCCTGATTGCCGAAGTGGCCAGAAACTATTTCGAATTGCGCGGCTTGCAAAACCAGCTGACGACCGCGAAAAAGAACGCCGCCAACCAAACCCGAACCCTGGAAATAACCCGCACCAGACTCGAAGGCGGGCGCGGCACCGAGCTAGATACATCAAGGGCGGCAGCCCAGCTCGATTCCACCCTGGCGATTATTCCGCCGTTGGAAAGCGCCATTCAGCAGGCCATGCATCGGCTCAGCGTGCTTACCGGGCAACTGCCCGGCGCGCTGACCGAGAAGTTGTCGCAACCCGCGCCGCTGCCCAACATCCCCAAAACCATCAACATCGGCCGACCTGCGGAACTGCTGCGCCGCCGCCCCGATATTCGCATCGCCGAACGGGCTTTGGCCGCCGCTACCGCCCGGATCGGCGTCGCCACTGCCGATCTTTTTCCGCGCGTGACCTTTGTCGGCACTATCTCGCTTGAATCCTCGACCTTGTCGGGAATCGGCGCGGCGAGTTCGGACACCTATTCCGTCGGTCCGAAAATCAGTTGGGCGGCCCTGGATTTAGGGCGCGTATATGCCCGCATCAAAGCCGCCGATGCCCGCGCCGAAGCAAACTTGGCCCAGTACCAACAAACGGTGCTGAGCGCTTTGGAAGAAACCGAAAACGCGCTGGTGAATTACAACCGGGAACGCAAGCGGAGAGCATTGCTAACTTCGGCCGCCAAGGCCGGCGAAAGAGCCCACGAGCTGGCTCATCTGCGTTTTACGGAAGGCGTGGCCGACTTTTTAACGGTACTGGATGCTGAATTGCGTTTATTGCAAGACCAGGATCGTCTGGCCCAGAGCGAAACCGCCACCGCGACGGCCCTGGCCGCGCTTTATAAGGCCTTGGGCGGAGGTTGGGAATCAAGCATTGATTTGAGTAAAAATCGATAATCCTAGAAAAATCATTTTATCCACGAAATACACAAAAAACACTAAAATATTCAACGAGATACCATGCTGCATATCGTCACCCAAAGGGTGAATGGCTCAATCGGCAGAACAGATTGATTTCTTTCGTGTCTTTCGTGCTTTTCGTGGACTAACTGCCGCGTTTAGGATAATCCAAATCCTGACAATGGCCCGTCTAACCGGGCATAACGAATATTAGCCCCAATAGCCTGAAGGATTGTAACTACTCAGTGTTCCATTTTTGACTGCTAAGGTATGCGCATAAAACAACTTCACACGTTAGACCTGGCAGGTTTTTAAAACCTGCCAGGTCTGGGGACAGTGGCTGTGCTATTGACTCAAGTTATTTCATACAGATTCCTAAGGAAGCGCTGAACAAGTTGATTCCATTCAGGGTTCGACAAGCTCACCACGAACGTAATCAACAACTTACCATTCGCCCTGAGCCTGTCGAAGGATTTAATCAGCGCTTCCCTAAGTAGCTACGAAGGCTTTAAGTCTTCTTAGATTCAACTCATAAGTGCAACAGCCCCACTCTAACTCGAGCCACGCGGATATGGCAGGTCTGATTGATAAATCATAATTAAACCAAGCTCGCAAAACCCCGAAAACACTCATCCAAATAAGCCCTTCGGTAAAAATATCAGCGTCGCCAACAGTGCTCCGAGTACAATATATAAAATTCTATTTTTGAGGAACATCTATGCAAACCTATCTGCCCTTTATCAAAGCTATGCTTTCCGAATGGTATCTGCTTACCTTAAATAATCCTTTATATGCCGGGGCATTAGCCGCGGCTGTCTGGCTGCTGACCGCAATACTGTACAGCATCAGAATTGCCGCTATCAAAAGGAGTAAAGCGGCCGGTGAAAAAGCCGCTCTCAAAACCCTTAACGCCACGCAACAACAGTTACAACTCAGTCAAGAAGAATTAGCGGCGGCTGTTGAACAAGCGGAAAAAGCCCAATCCGCCGCTCAAGACGAAACGCAACGGGCTTTAGCGCTTGAACAGCTGATTTATCAACGCAACCAGCAGGTTGCCGGAACTATTCAAACGCTGGCAACGAGTTTCGATCTTGGCGAACGGCCGTTACTTGCAAGCGAAGACGTTAAAGCCGAGCCGCTGTGGCAGCAACATGACAAAGTCATTATGCAACTCATCGAGCGTCTGCGCACCGAGCAGCAGGCAAAAGCCGAGTTACAGCAAAGCTGTCAGGCGGCAACGGCAAAACTGACCGAAAAAGAGTCGCTGCTGAATGCGCTGCAATCGACATTAGACAATCACACCAGCCAGCTTTCCAAACTGGAACAGGCGCTTGAAGAACAAAAGTCGATGCTGCAACAGCAAAACGATAGTCAACTGGTTTTATCCGACACCCTGAAAAATTTCCAGCCCGCTGCGGTGCTTCCCGTAGAACCTAAAGTAGAGCCTAAACCGGAAACCTTCCAGGCGGTGATCGACCGGCAGCCGCCAAGCCCAACATTTGAAGAACCCCTGATTGCCCAAGCTGCACCTGACAAACAGGTCGAGTCCATTACTGAAAAGCCGCACGTTGCGGTTACTTGGCCGGTTGAACAAATACCCACCGAATCGATAAGAGCTATCGAAGAGGTAGATCCGGTAGATCTGGTACTGGACGAAGACTTCCGGCCGGTAGCTAAACCGATTCCAGCAGTATCGTCGGATATGAAACAGCAAGCGGTTAATCCCGCCAAAGGGTCGCTTGGAAAAATCAAAAACCTGTTCGGTAAGAAGCAACAGCCGGAGCCGAACATGGAACCGCAACCGGTGGCGGAAGAAGCCCCGGTCGTATCAGCCGATATAGCGGAGCAACCGGTTATTGCCGCTAAAGAATCCATTGGAAAAATCAAAAACCTGTTCGGCAAAAAACAGCCTCCGGTTAAAACCGAACCCCAGTGGACAGACGCAACAGCGGAGGAAACATTGCCGCCAAGCGAAGATCAACCCGGTACGAATCAACAGCCTGATGATGTAAAAGCACCGGGGACACTAAAAAGCTTTTATAGTAGATTCACATCGAAAGATAAATAGTCCGTACAGCGTCTTAAGACTGCAATCTGAGAATAAAGTCGGTAGGATAGGCTCAATGTATCCTACCGGTCTTCCCAGATCTCACCCACTTCCCGCTACAAACCTGTTACCTCAACAATATTGCCCGGCGCACCAGGCTGACGACCACGCCCACTGAAAATTATAGCCGCCCAGCCAACCGGTGACATCCAGCACTTCGCCGATAAAATAAAGTCCCTGCACCTGTTTGCTTTCCATGGTTTTAGAAGAGACGGCATCGCAATCAACCCCGCCGGAAGTCACTTCCGCAGTACGATAACCTTCGGTGCCGTTGGGCTTGATCGTCCACCTGTTTATCCGATCTGCAACCTGCTGAATCTGTTTGTCGGACAAATCCTGTAACGACAACTCCAGCAAATCTTCAGCCAGGAAAACACTTATCAGCCGCTTGGGCAAATAGCCTTCCAGAATCGTTTTTAACTTGTTTTTAAGCTTTTGCTGCCGCTTCGATTTCAGCTCTGTTTCCAAATTCAGCTGCGGCAGCATGTCAATCACAATGTCCTCCCCGGCGCGCCAATAGGATGAAATCTGTAAAATCGCCGGGCCGCTCAAGCCCCGATGGGTAAACAATACATTTTCGCTGAAACTCTGCCGTTTATTGCTGACTACACACGGCACGGCAATACCCGATAACGCCGAGAATTTTTCCTTGTCGCCAGGCTGCAAGGTAAACGGAACCAAGCCCGCACTGGTCGGCAACACCTTAATGGCGAATTGTTCGGCAATCTTATAACCCAAAGGCGTCGCGCCCATTTTGGGTATCGACAAGCCGCCGGTCGCAACCACTAATGACTGGCAGGTAAAATTGCCGTTGCCGGTTTTAAGCTGAAAGCGCTCAGTCGGCCGATCAATTGAATCGATATGGGTATTCAACTGCACCACCACCCCGGCCTTGTCGCATTCCGCCAATAACAGTTCCAGAATATCCTTGGCGCTTTCATCACAGAACAACTGGCCGTGATCGCGTTCATGAAAAGGAATTCGGTAGCGCCCGATTAACGCCAAAAAATCCCACTGGGTATAGCGGCTCAGCGCCGACTTGCAAAAATGCGGGTTGTGCGAGATATAGTTATTCGGTTCGATAGAATAGTTGGTGAAATTGCAGCGACCGCCGCCCGACATCAGGATTTTTTTTCCGGCCTTGTTGGCGTGATCCAGAACCAGCACCTTGCGGCCGCGCTTGCCGGCTTCGATTGCGCACATCAGGCCCGATGCGCCTGCGCCGATAATTATGACATCGGTGTCAGACATGATTTTTCGTCAAAGCGCTGGCATGAGCTAAGCAAGAAATAGCCGTAATGGCCAGCATGAAAAATTTGTGAGTTATTTTAATTTTGGCACACCATCAATGAACTTAATCCAGTTGTTCACTCCTTCCTTCTGACTAAGAGTAATTACCCTTTTCTTGACGAGAACCTTTCTAATTTCCTTTAAAAATTCAGTTTTATTTGTATCTAGCTTTTCAATAGCTACGTCTATCCAAAATAAATAGTTATAGCACTGTTGAAGAGTAGTTAATTTAAGATCAACTTGAGCTTTTGCTTCGATGTTATTGATATGGGCGGATTCAACTCCGAAGTGCAATCCTAGTAATCATGCGGCGTCCCTCTCTTTTTCAGGAAAGAATACCTCATGCGGTGTTTTAAAATTGAGCGTTT
>Ga0208403_100356_pt1 | contig 7542 bp, 6 predicted proteins | sample LakWasM122_LOW14_2_FD_183934 | JGI IMG/M metagenome (GOLD analysis project Ga0208403, IMG submission 183934) | Freshwater sediment methanotrophic microbial communities from Lake Washington under simulated oxygen tension - Sediment Metagenome... | ecosystem: Environmental > Aquatic > Freshwater >...
ACCTGGGGAAGAACGCGACTACCTGCTTGCTTGGTCTTGCCCCTAGCGTTGGCATCGACACCATGTCTGGCGGTTGATAGCCTGCGAGAGCAGGAGATGCAGCAGTGTTTGCCTGGTGAGATTGCCACTTGGGGAGACAGCCTTGACAGGCCTGCTGTCAGCGGTTCCATGCTGTTCCTCTACAAACACATTGGAGCGCCATCGTGGTTTGACGAATCACGGGTGCTGGGCCATGTCCGACTCGCGGCACAGGCTTGGTCTGAATGCGGAGTCATTGCGAAAGTTGACCGGTTCTCACCCGGCACCCATCTGCCGGACAACGGCGTACTGGTTCAATGGAGCGACGATGAAAGTAGGCATAACTTTGGGCTGGCAAACCTGGGAAACAAGACCCTCAATTTAGGGCCCGCGGCTTTTCAATTGCTCAAGGCACGCAATCCTGCAGCTGATTCGGCACAGACACTCCAAATGGTGATATCCCATGAAATGGGGCATCTGTTTGGTGTGATGTCGCATTCAAGGCGCTGTGTTGACGTGACGTCTTACTATGACAACGGCAAAGGGGAAGTCTGCTCCATACGCGGAGGAGGTGTCCGACCTGCTGGGGTGGAATACCGGGCAACGCTCCCGACCACCTGTGACATCCAGCGGTGCAAGGCGGCCAATAAACTGCGCTGATCAACTTCTGTCAGAAAGGCAGGATCGAATGAGGCATGAGGTTTGCGTCAAATTTCAGCCCAATACTTCCGAGTTTGGCCTCCCGTACTTGGTCTTCCTGTTCGGGCTGATTGAATCTTGACCACCCTGCCGATTCAAGATTGACCTAGGACGGGTAGCTGCCTTTTGGAATCAGCAACTGTGGATAAGTGTACTCAGCAATTGGTTGGCGCACCTCCTTTGCACCCCGCCAGCCCTACAAATCTCATTCCTAGGAAGTTCGACACTATTTCGACTTGAAGCGGAATGTACGCCCCCTGTCAGTCCTTGTCACTGAACCAACCTTTAACTATATGCCCGACCATTCCTAAAGTGAATACAACTGCTCCTATTGCCACCAGGACGCATAAGGCCTGGAATAAGTTAGCAAACCATCCGGAGCTTTCGTAATCCCAGTTCGGGTCGAGTCCCTTGATGGTCATCCAAATTACGAAGATCAAAAAAAGGAAGCTAGACAAGATATCGTCTCCATCTCAGGGGAAAGCCCTGTCCGAAGTATCTAAAGAAATGACGACAAAGTTTGTCGTTTTCTCCTTCGCGTTTAGCAATGATTTCTGAAACACATCTACCCGGCAGCATCCGGCATTCAAAGTAGTTGCTGGGACCAAAGTGAGTCTACAAACTTGCTTTGTCCTGCTTGAGGGATGAGATGAAATGCTGTGGAATTGACCTTCAACCCAGTGACAGCGTGGTGTCTTTGCCTTGACCGGGAAGACAACCTTGTGGCCGAGAATGTTTCACAAGATTCATGTCGTTGAAGGACTTGAGTCATATGAACCCATATGACGAGAATCTATGACGTTTTCCCTACTCAGAATCGTCGTACACCACCTTATTGAACAGCCAAATTTCCAAATCCATAGAAAGGTGCTTACATTGGATTTTGTCCAAAAACACCGTTTGCCCATTTTGCTCGGTCTCCTCATCTGGCGAGAAAGCGACTTGCTTCAACTTTCTGAAGTGGAGTGTCTTGAGCGCTGCGGAAAAGTCGGAAATTCCAACGTTTTCGATAGGACTTTCAACCCGGTATCCCTTGCCTGAAGCGAACTGAAGAAAGCATCTGCGAACGCCTTCGAGACAATTCTCATCCCATACAACATCCGGCATCTGCAGCATATCGCCCTTGCGATAGATGTCTGCACCAAGCCGCAAATAGCGATCTACCTTGGCCAGTATGTATGCCCAACCTTCGGGAGCGTCATCCGGAACTCTCAAGTCCGTAGCCTTCTTGCTGTGGCCTTGTTCCACTAGGCCGCGTTCATTCAGAAGAACCTTTGCACCTTCAAGGTCGCCCCCGCATTCGCCAAGCACTTTCAGGCACTCCGACATGCTTACTTGGTGACTGAAATACGACCGCAATGTTTGTATCAATTCAGCGTTATTCGGCATCATTTTCTCCATGGTAATCACAGTTTCCGGCCTATTTCCATCTTGCACAAAGATGTCACCGCGCTGTTCCTGCGCCAGCTCATCGATCAATGCCATGGCTTCAGCAGTAGACATTGAATATTGATCGTCCAGAAAGGTACGTCCGTCGCAAGCACTATCACGCCAGAAAACCCAACAGCGGTCCTTGTAGCAGCGCGGATCGGGATGCATGCGCTGCGCAAAACTTTCACTATCTCCAGACGGTAGCGCTGCAAGCCCTAGAAAATTGGGAATTCACATATTGCTTGTCACTATTGCTGGGATTACTTTAGTGCTATACAAAACCCACACGCTTTTTGAGCGAGGGGTTTCGCAGTGCGTGTTCGCGCTCCAGTTCAGTGATCCAGGCTTCGAGGCTAAACCGCTCATCAATCAGTACCTCCTGGCGGCGCACGGTCGCGAAGTCGCCGGGCGCCAACTCCGACAATGCGCTGAGCCGATCACAAATTGGACGCGGTAAGTCTGCATCTGCATTCGACAGCGCGAAGCGGGCCAGCATGCGGCGACGACGCGGGTAGTCCAAGGGCAAGAACTTGACCTTAAAGGTGAACCGCCGCAGTGCGGCCGAATCAATGTCCTCCATCAGATTCGTAGCGCAAATGAATACACCCTTGAACGACTCCATTTGCTGCAGGAGTTCATTTACTTGCGTCACCTCCCATGAAGCGCGTGCAAGACGCCGGTCACGCAAGAAGCTGTCCCCCTCATCCAGGAGTAGGACCGCGTTCTCTGCGGTGGCCTCCCGGAACATATTTGCAATACATTTTTCAGTCTCCCCAATCCATCGACTGGAAAGATCTGAAACCCGCTTACATATCAGCGGCTTGTTGAGAGACTGCGCGATATGGGTTGCCAATGAGGTCTTACCTGTACCGGGAGTACCGTAGAAGGCCATACTCGCCGATCCAGTCCGATGCAGCGCTGCAAGAATTCGAGGCAATGGTGCGCTCGCCTCCAGATTTAGCGCGCCAATGTCCCACCCCGTTGTGTTACTTGGGTGAATTTGCGAAAACGCTGTTCCGCCTTTGATTCGCTGTCCAGCCTCCAAAGCAGAGAGTAGGACGTCTGCGCGTGCCGGCGCAGCCTCGCCTCCCACCAGCTTGGCGAAGCGCACTGCCATTTGAATCTGAGCTGGAGAGATGTCAGGATCTGAGGCAATGCAGTCGAGCTTATCTGGCTCGATTAAAAAACTACTCGTCAGAGAGGTGGCAACTTGCTTTCGTGTGTTGACGGAGACCTGGCCCACGTCAATGTGAAAGGAGAATCGTCGCAACACGGAGTCACTCAATGTTTCAGTACCATCCCCGATCCAGATAGTGGGCAGCCGTGTTTCATCCAGTTTGACTTTCAACTGGTCATTGCAATGCTTGAAAGCGTCACTTAGCCCTTCGAACACCAACACAGCGCCAGGACACGTCTGCAACATTCGCTGCGCCAAACCCAGGCGCTCCAGACGTCGTTCTATATCAGTTTCAGGGAATACTTCTCTCTTACCAGCGTTGATCTCTAGTCCAGGGATGCCAGATTTCGCGATGATGACACGGGCAAGTTCAGTCTTCCCACATCCGGTGGGTCCCAGCAAGAGAATATTGACGCCATGCTCAGGCTTGCTGACAGCCGCCCTGAGACACTGAACAACCCATTCAATTTGTGTCGCTAGGTGGGAAAAGTCAGCTATTCCGAATTGTGGTTCACTGACAGGTTCCAGGAGTTCGGCAGCAAGACTTTCTTTCGACGTCTCCCCGAGCGAGAACAGTTCTGCCGCGACCACTCCTAGTTTCAGGAACTCATGCATATTGTCCGGTTCAGTATCCAGTCCAATCAGCTGAGACAGGCGCAGTCTGCCCTTGGCATCCAGTGACTCGCGCAGTTGCCCCTCACTGCATTGCACCATTGCAGCAAACCCCGTCCACACCGAGCCCGCAGACGGCATAGGAAAAGACTGTAGAAAGGCCCGAAAGCTTGGCCACTGATGCGCTGTCAGCGCACACTCAAGAAGACGTACCTCAGTCGCATCGAGGTCGTAGAGCTCGGCAACATGCATGAGATTGGGGTGCCGACCGGATGTCGATGTTACTTGGCAATCCAGTGCGGCAAGGGATTCCTGAAAGACCTGTTGGACTTCCTTTGGATCCTGCTCCCAACGATCGCTGGCGAAATCCCGATAGACCGTCCAGAGCTTTCGGTCATGCGCCAGCAAGGCTTCGCAGAATTCCTGAGGACCACGCTTCTCGAGTGTCTGACTCTTCTTACTGGAGAGATCAAACTTTTTCCACAAATCGTCAATATCCTGCGCTGACCAGAAGAGAGCAGGGCCGACGAGCTCCAAGAGCCGCTCGTCAGCGTTGATAACGTCAGCACAATTGCCCTTGGAAGCAAGTGCGAGACGCAAGGCGAACCGGACGGATGGGATGCTAAGTCGGTCAGCATGGGCCAAGAGATTCGCGGCACAGAGTGTTCTGGTCATGGATGCGTCCTATGAAGTGATGAACAAGTTCAAAGGATACGAATGACACCAGACAACTTTTGTCGCTGTCTGGACTAAAACGCTAACTCAAGTATCTGAGGCTATATATTTTGGTGCGACAGATAATATCGCCCCCTGCCACGACACTTAAAGTCCTGCATGCCAATAGCAGCCTGCATCTATCTGCAACAAAATCTGGGAGAACCGTATGCCAAAGGGACTAGCCGTCGCGTTGATAATCTGGGCAATATTTCTGACACTGCTATTTGTCGGTATATACGGCTCTACCTGGAAGCTGGGTCGGAGAATCAGGGCCGCAAAATCACCCGGAGAAGTCGCATTTTGGTGGGGTGTCCGCTGTCTATATGTCGTTGCATTGCCAGTCGTATTTGTAATGGTTGTACTGGGCGCCAAGTTTATGTGGGATGACATTCGCGATATGTTTAGGGCCAACCGCTAGGTGTCCCATCCAATGGGCGTACGAAACCCTAGTGCAATCTCAAGAGTACATCCGCGACGCGCTTTCAAGGTCTGATTTGATGCGCTCCCGGATGAATGAAGGGCCAAGCACCTTGACATGACGTCCCATGCTCAAGATCCATCGGATCAACTCTTCGGTGACATTCACTGTCGCCTCCAGATGGAAGTCTTCGCCTGCCGGCTTGAATGTTTGGTCGATTCCGAGTGGTGTCTCCTCAAGCCAAGCGGTGGAGCGATTGACCCAAAGCTTTAGCAAGACCGGCGTTCCATAGCGCGCGGGTTCGAAAACGGGACTGGATATCCCACGTTTCAAGCGTTGTCCCAGATCAAAGTCCTTGGCAACAACGAGATGGCCAACTGTTTGCTTCGCAGAGTCAATTCGATGCAGCAAGTAGGTATGCACCTCTGATCCACCTTCCGGCATCGCCAGCAGGTAGGTCCGGACGCCCTGTTGGATGATTGCTTGTGGATGCACAACCTTTGGTTCACCACTGCGGTAGACAATTTCCAAACGACTCTCTTCCAGCAAAGCCGCATGAACCGCCAATTCAACATCTTTGCGCACAGGTGGTGCCGCGAAGTCTGGTCCCTCCGGGAGGCGACCGATTTTCTTGAGCCATCGAGCTGCCATGCTCTTGTTGCTGCCCCCAACTTCTGCTGCCTGCTCTTGGGCGACCTTGAAGAATGGCACCAGTGCCTCCTGAAATGTCTTTGGCAAGAGTTCGGAATTGAGTTTCTTGAGTACCCCAAAAGCCAAAATCTCAGGAGTACTCAACGCAGATATCTTGAGTGGAGGGGCGTTTCGCGCCCACGATATTTTTTGGCCGTTGGGACTGTCTTCGATCGCCAGATACTCTACGACGCTTGAAAGGTGAGCCACATCATGCTGGATTTTTCTTAGAAAGCTGGCTCGCTTGATCCCTTTGAGATCCAGGCCTTCATAAGTAATAAGGTAATCCGCAAGTTCAGACACGGTCGTGGGATTGCCCCAGTTAGGAATCCGCTTCAAAATCGCCCAATGCCGACCGAGTTGACTGAGTGCCATTTGTAGTCCCTGGTAGTTCAAGAGTCTAGGTATGAGCCCCTGTTACCGACAGATTATGTCTGCCACACATTCAAACTTCAAGGCTCTGCATACATATAGTCCAGCACCGCGCGACCGATCTCACTTGCGCATCACCCGCTCAAAAGACGTCAGGGACTCAATGAAGGCCGGTCTTGAGAAGATTCGCTCTGCATACTTGAGCAAAGGTGCTGCGTTCTTGCCCAACTCAATACCGTAGTAATTCAGCCGCCATAACAAGGGAGCGAGGGCCACATCCAGCATGGAGAACTGAGTTCCCAGGATGTACACATTCATCCGTAAGAGCGGAGTGAGCTCGGTCAGGCGCGCGCGAAGTTGAGTTCGCGACAGATCTTGCGCTACAGCGTTTTCCTTGCTCTTGCGTTTTTCCAAAGCATTTACATGGACGAATAGTTCTTTCTCAAAGTTCAGGAGAAAGAGTCGAACCCGAGCGCGCTCCACTGGATCACCAGGCACCAGTTGGGGGTGTGGATACCGCTCGTCGATGTACTCATTGATGATCTTTGGCTCATAAAGGGTGAGATCACGATCAACCAGCAAAGGTGCGTGCGTGTGTGGAGTCAACCTAGAGACATCTTGCGGAAGACCCCCGTCATCGACATCCCTAACCTCAAAGTCCATATTCTTTTCGTAGAGAACAAAGCGACACTGGTGCGACCACGGACAGGTCGGCTTCGAATACAAAACCATCATGAGAATTCCCCGATTCAGTTGTTTGGGTTGCGCGACGTGTTTGTGACTCCGACTGCTGCAGTCGGTAACTCACGCCAATGCACGCATCGATGTCAACGTGTCGATGAGTTCATTGGCTTCGATTGACTGAAATATCTTCCTGGTTACGAAGGGTCGAAACCGCCCTACTCCTTGCACTAGGGTATTGCGAGCCAGATCGAGTTTGTAGTTGCTGCCAAGCTCCTGTTCAATCTTGTCGAGGAAGGCATTGCCCTCAGCATTGCGGGTCGACGGCGTTGTCGCCACGCAGAGATTGGGTTTACAAGTCTTTGAAAACGAAACAATGAAATCGACACTACCAATTTCGATCAGAATGCCGATGTGTCCGTTCGCCTCACCAGGCGCGAATGGCCTGTCTGCTTTGGCCGAGAAGTCACGCCAATTGAAGCCGCCGGCGGTGAGCATATTCTTCAACGCAGTCATGTAGCTATACGCGTCCGATTGCGAAAGACCATGAAGATTCCTGTCTCGAAAGCTCCCATCACTCACTCGGACTGGCTTTGGCAAATCTATTCCCTCAATGGGCCCGTAATTCCCGTATTCGCGGATGCACTCTGCACCGTGACCACGGCTGATGTTTGTCAGCCCACTGAAGTCGTGCACATGGTTGATCAACACCGCTTCTACGGCAAAT